>Ga0208390_1000126_pt1 | contig 23669 bp, 20 predicted proteins | sample Knorr_S7_td_Surf_FD_185594 | JGI IMG/M metagenome (GOLD analysis project Ga0208390, IMG submission 185594) | Marine microbial communities from Southern Atlantic Ocean transect - Knorr_S7_td_SurfaceA_ad_6m_LV_A (SPAdes) (version 2) | ecosystem: Environmental > Aquatic > Marine > Oceanic | place...
GCCTATAAAGATTTTCCGGATACAGACGATAGAATGGTTGTGCAAATTTCTTGTAAAGATAATAAATTAGAAATTGCTTTTTTTGATAATGGGAAACCTGTTGAAAAAGAAAAAATTAAACATAGAGCAATCGATGATATTAAACCGGGCGGGCTAGGCACTTTTTTTATTCAAGAAATAATGGACTCGATTGTTTTCAAAGAAGGTAACAAACCTTGGATCAACAACCTGGTATTAACAAAAAAATTATAATTTAGTTTATTAGGGCACCGACATTGAAGATAGGTGAATACATCGCTATCATTAAACCACCAATCATTACTCCCATAAAAACAATCATGATCGGTTCAATTAAACTAGACATATTATCTACCGTGGTATCAAATTCTTCTTCATAATATGCTGCAACAGAATTAAACATTTCATCTAACTGACCTGTTTGTTCACCAACAGAAATAAGTTGACTGAATGTTGGAGGAAACAGGGGCTCTTTTAAAAAAAGTTTTGTAAGAGTATCACCTGAAAAAACACCTTTTTTTACATTTTCAATTGCATCTGTGATTACATCATTATTGCTGACTGATTTTGCAATTTCTAAACTTTCTAAAAGATTCACACCTGCAGCACTCAAATTTCCCATTATTAAAGATATTCTTGCTAACATTGATTTTAATATCATTTCACCAAAAACTGGTAACTTAAGAACCTGTTTGTGCCACTTAAACCTTAAAGTTGCATTTTTTTTAATTGTATAATTGAAACTGAAGTAAAAAATTATGCCACCAAATAAAATTACTTTTCCACCAGTCCCTCTTAAAAAATCACTCATAGCCATTATAGTTGCTGTTGCTGCCGGTAGTTCTAATCCCATTCCATCATACATTTTAGCAAAAACTGGAACGACTTTAACTAGCATGAATGCACTAACTGTAATAGCAACTGTAAACATTATTGCAGGATACATTAGTGCTGATTTAATCTTTTTTTTAATTTTTTCTTTTTTTTCTAAAGAGTCTACAATTTTAAGTAAAAATACGTCTAATTTACCACTAGCCTCTCCTGCTTTAATTAGGTTTACATATACATTGTCAAATTGTTCTGGATACTTTTCAAAACATTTTGACAAATTCATACCACCCTCAAGACTTTTTCGAATATCCTCAACAATTTCTTTTATTCCATCATTTTCAAGCTGATCTCGAAGCATTGCTAGAACTTGCAGGATAGGTAGTCCAGCTTTAACCATTGTTGCGAATTGTTTGGAAAATATCAAAACATCTTCAACTTTAGCTTTTTTCTTACGACTAAATAAAGAGAAGCTACTTTTCTTACCTTTTTCCTGAGCCTTTTTTTTCTTAGATTTGATAATATTTGTAATTATAATTTTCTGTTCTTTTAAAAGATGGGAAGCCTCATCAATATTAAGAGCATCTATATCACCCTCTACATATTTTCCATCTGAAATACCTTTATAAGTGAATGCTTCCATATTTAATCTACTGACAGAACTCGTTCGTATTCTCTAAAATTAAGTTCACCAGATGCAATTAAACGTCTACCCATATCTTGCATTGTTTGAAAACCTTCTTTAATACCTATTTCCCTCAACTCTGGCGTTGTGGCTTGTCTCAATATTGCTTCTTTAATTGGTTTTGAAACTACTAAAATTTCATAAATTCCCTGTCGACCTTTGTAGCCTGTGTTACTGCATTTTGAGCAACCCTTTCCTTTCACAGCTTTTACCCTTGATGCGGCTTCTGCAGAAAAACCTAAATCTTGTAAAACTTTTGGAGTAACATCTTCATCTGGAATTTTACAATCTTTACAATTTTTTCTAGCTAATCTTTGTGCAACAACTAATTGGGTTGCCGCACTAATTAAATAATCAGGCGTTCCCATATTTTGTAATCTAGTAATTGTGCTTGGTGCATCATTGGTATGAAGTGTACTAAATACTAAATGTCCTGTTAGGGCAGCTTTCAAACCAATATCAACAGTCTCTTTATCCCTCATCTCACCAACAAGAATAATTTCGGGGTCCTGTCTTAAAAAGGACCTTAATGCAGAAGCGAATGTTAAACCAATATGATCTTTAATTTGAACCTGTCCTACTCCATCTAGTTCATATTCGACAGGATCTTCAGCAGTTAATATATTTAAGTGAGGTTTGCTGACTTCTTTTAAAATACTGTAAAGAGTTGTTGATTTTCCTGAACCAGTTGGGCCAGTTACTAATATTAATCCTTGAGTGCTGTGTATTGCTTTTCTTAAATTTTGAAGATCTTGATCCTCGAAATTTAACTGTTCAAGTTTTATATCACCTGCATCTTTATTAAGAATACGCATTACAATTCTCTCATTGTTTGCTGTTGGTAAAATTGAAAGTCGAAGATCAACAACTTTATTTTCAATTTTAAAATTAATTGCACCATCTTGAGGTAATCTTCTTTCAGCAATATCTAATTTCCCCATAATTTTAAATCTTGTTACCACCGCTCCGTAATTATCATGCAAAAATTGTTTATATTGTTCTTGCTCTTGCAGCATTCCGTCTAATCGATATCTAACTCTTGAACTAAATCTGTAAGGTTCGATGTGAATATCACTTACTCCCATTTTTATCGCCTCAGCAACAACTGCTGTACTGAATTTTATTACCTCAGACTCATTCTCAATAGCCTCAATATCTTCTTCAGGTGCTTTCTCTAAAACTTCTCCGGCATCACCAAGATCACTATCAAAAGTTTTTGTTTTTTTTCTATTATCATCTCTAATTGATGCAATAGTAACCTCATCAGCATCACTTGATAACTTTTCAATATACTCTGAAATATCCGTTATAGTTGCTGCGTGTAATTCTATGTTCTTCTTAGTAATAGCTTTTAAGTTTCTCATTAAACCTAACTTAGAACTATCTGGAATAGCTATATGCAAAGTTTTACCTTCAATTTTAAATGGGGCAACAAAGTTTATTTTGATATAATTGGAGGGCAGAACAGATTTAATTTCATCTGTAACTTCAATCTTTTTTAAATCGACAATTTCTAAGTTTTGTTCTTTAACTAGAAGATCAATTATTTTTTTTTCATCCGTTAGTTTTAGCTCAAAGATCGCATCAATTTGTGACTTATTATTTTCAGTACTCACTTTTTTGATATTAATTAGATCTTTTCCAGAAATTATATCGTTGTCGATTAGGACGTTAACTAAATTAATTTCACTCTCTCTACTTATTTTCAACATTATAAAATCCTTGGTGCAATAAATACCAATAGCTCACTCATGGTATCAGATTTTGCTGTGCCTTTGAATAATTTCCCAACCACTGGCACGTTTTTGGCTCCAGGAACACCTTGTTTACTATTACTAATTTGATTTTTCTTTATACCACCAATAACCACGATATCTCCGTCTGCAACTAACAATCTCGTATTAATCTCCATTTTGTTTACTCCAACTGTAGCACCAGTTCTATTAGGTGTATCATTAGTAACCTGAATTTCTAGCATCACATTTCCGTCCCCAATAATATTTGGTGTAACAATTAATTTCAAATTTGCATCAATCAATGTGTCTGCCCCTTCTCCCCCAGATAAAGGAATTTGCTCGCCCTGTGTGATACTTGCTTTTTGATTATCAAGCGTAAATAATTTTGGATTAGATATTGTTTTTCCTAAACCCTCTGTTTCTAGAGCATCTAATTGAAACTTTAGAACTGCAGACCCTGTTTTTCTCAGTATTCCAATACCACTTGTTCCACCTGCAGAAAAATTAAATAAGTTATCAGTACCAGACTGATTGCTAAAGGCTGCTGTGCTGTCCGTTATCGTAGCACCTTCACCTTGGGGCGCTCCTATTGAACTATTGCCTTGAGTACCTCCAACTCTTAGTCCCTTTCTTGTATAAGCAGCTCCCATTGCTTTTCCTAACGCTTGTTCAAAAGTTGAACTTGCTTCAACAATAAATGCTTCAATTAAAACTTGCCTTGTTCTTTTATCTATTTCTCTCACAACTTTATCAACAATATCTAAATCTTTTGCTTTACCTCTAACAATTATTGATCGAGTGGTTTTTTCTTCAGTAACTTGTATTGGGGTGAAGCTTCCTGTTGTTCCTTTTGATGTAAACAGCTCTGTTATAGTAGCTTTAGCTTCTGCTGGGGTTATATAATAAAGTTTAAATATTTCTGAAACTATAGGCTCTACAGAATCTTCTAACTCTACTTTCTTTTTTACAGCCGATGCTCTTGCAGATTTATAACTTTCCTGAGATGTTAAATTTGAAGGTGTAGAAATTCTAATTATATTATTTGATACATCTATATCAGCCGCATAACTTTTTAAATCCAATAGCGCATTAAAAGCTTTATCCCATGGAACATCTGTTAATTCTGCACTTACTGAACCTGCAACTTCATCTCCAACTAAAATATTTATATCACCTACTTCCGCCATTAGACCCATCGCTTCTTTAAAATCTAAATTCTTAAATTTAAATGAAACGTTTTGTTTTAAAGTTTCAAATTCATCTGAAATTAATAAGTAATTTTTCTCTTTTACTGATGAAATTTGTTTTCTTTTTTGAAGTTTTATAATATCTCCCTCAACAGGTATTGGTCCCATTTCAGCACTTTTTTCTAATTCCTTTTTTCCAATTTTTTTTACATCTTGTTTGATAAGTGGAGTATCATGTTTAAATTGTTTGTTCGCAAATTTTTCTGCACATCCTGTTAAAAATAAAAAAATTATTGAGGATAAAATCAAAAATAAATTGTATTTTTTCACTTTATTTAGACCTTTCAATAATTTGATTTTTAAAATTAATTGCTAATAAATTTTCATTATTATCAAACACTGCTTCCCTATTATTTATAGCAACCAATTGAACACCAGGACTAAGCTCTTCAAATAAAGAAATGTTAATCACTTCTCCATTTTCATCAATCAGAGATGCAAAACCTTTATCATTCTCAGATGTCATTACACCTACCAACTTAAATTTGTATAGGCTCATATTATTTTCAAGCTCTTCAGGATTATCAGATAAAATTTTAGATCCACCAGTGAGTGAACTATCTCCAACAAACGGATCATTTAAAGGTAAAGGTTCCTCATTATTGATTTCTGATGCTATATTAGCTTGGGTGTTAGCTTGTTTCTCTTTAACTTTTTGATTTATTTCTTTTGCTCTTTCAATAATGTTTTGCTCTGAATCATGGCTATCAGCATAAGATTGAGCACTAAGCAACAAAGATAAAATTAAAAACGATATTATTTTAAAAAAATTCATTTGGTAAACCAACAATAGTTAATGTTCCTTTCGCTTTTATCGCTCCAGTTGAATCTTTACTTTTTACAACACTTATGGTCTCTTTGTCAAAATTTAACATCTTATTAGATAGAGAAACTGCTCTTTTAAACTTTATATAACCTATGAAACTCCCATCTATTTCGAATTGAACCGGAATTAAATAATATGCAACATTAGCCATCTTTTTTGCCTTATTTTTTTTACCTCCCTTTTTTTTCTTCTTACCAGCAGCTGCAGCAAGAGCGTCTGCTTTCAAAACTGGCTTAATTTTCTTTTTTTCAATTTTGGTTATTACTAAATCATTTAAAGTCGCAAATTCGCTAAGCGATTGATAGAGACCTTCAACTTCAGCTTTACTATGAAACAAGCTCGAGTATTTTTCATATCTTGGTCTAAGTTTTTTAATTTTAGCTTTCATCGATTTAATATCACTCAAATTTTTTTGGGTTTCTTGCTTCTTTATATTCATATCCTCTATTTGAACTTTTTTCTTTTCAACTATTGGATTTATAACGGCGTAATAAATTATTAAAAAAATTATTAATCCTCCAAAACCAATACCTATTTTTATTAAAGTTTTTTTATCTGCAAATTTTAGAATTTGTTCTTTTAAATCTTCGATATTTAAATTTTTTAAATCAATATTTGCCATCATTAACCTTTCTTAATTGTTACAAAAACTCTAAATCCTTTCATTGATGCCCCACCCTTTGATCTTTTAGGAAGTCTCATTGATGATAAAGATGCTTGTGATACGAGTTTTTGTTTTCCTAAATTCTCAATAAATTTTAAAATATCCTGATCTGATGCAGCTACACCTTGAATAGTAATTCTATTTTTTCCGTTATAATCGACCTTATCAAATCTTACCCTTTTAGGTACACTTGAAGCAATTTGAGCTAGAACTCTATAGGTTAGTTCTTTGTTAGATTTCAAAGTTTTGCTTAATCTTAAAGAGGTTTGAATTCTACCTAATTCTTTTTTAACAGCTTTTATTTGTTTTACAGATTTAGAATGTTCAACTTTTACTTTAGCGTAATCTGTTAATTTTTTGTTATATGAATAGATATTCCAAAACGACATTCCAAATAAAATTAAATAAATCCCAACAACTAAGCCAACTGCTCCTTTAAACGCAAAGCCAGAAATAGCTTTCATCTTTTTTTGTTTCATCATGCTTGATCTATTAGGAAGCAAGTTAATATTTTTGACAGCAGTGACAAATTTATAGTAACCAAAAACATCGAGCTTTCTAAATGCTAAACCGATTGCAGTAGTCAAATAGGATTTATTTTGTTTTTGATCTATAATTGCTTGGAATTGAGTAGGAATTTTTAAACCTTCAGTTGGATCAAGTGTGTTAAATCCAACATTTAATAAAAACTTTCTAAAACTTCCTAAATATTCATCAACATTTTCAATATCTGAAACTACTTTGATATTTCTTATTCTTTTTTCATATTTTGTTTCAAAATCCTGAACTGCTTGTTTTACTTGTGTTACGTAACGCCTTACAAGTGCCTCTTTCTCCTCTGCATCCTGAGAACCTTGTAGAATTTTTCTATCTTGCCCTCTAATGAAAATATCAGTAATTATTGGATTGTTTTCATAAAGTATCATTAGATAATTTTCATCTAATCCAAATTCTAAAACTGCAGTTAAATTTGCATCTTCAGTCTTGTTGGTTAATTGATTTACTTGATCAACCGCAGATTTAAGAGCAAAACATTTAACATCAATAATTACAGGATTAAGACCGGCATTTTTAATTATTGATGTGTAACTATTTATGTCTGAGAGTTTTGAGGCGACAAATAAAATGTCCATTGTATTTTCCTTTTGATTTCTGCTTATTACCTGGTGGAAAATAGAATAATCTTCTAGATTATCTGTAAGTTGAACTAAATTTTCCCATAAAGAATTTGTTTCAATTGCTTTTTCCAATTCTTCGTCTTTCATTAATGGAGCAGTTACAACTCTTATAATTGCACTTGTAACCGGAATCGCAATTGCAGCATTAGCTGTTGTAATTTTTGATTTTTGTATTGCAAGACTTAACTCCTCCGAAAATTTATCCGAATTTTCAATTGGACTAGTGTCATCCGTAATTTCTACCGGGTGAATATATAATTTTTCTAATACCCATTGATTTGCTTTATTGCTAGTGACTTGTACTAATCTAATTTCATTGTTAAAAAGTTGTACTCCTAAAATTTCCTCGCCTTTAACGGAAGATTTTCCTAATTTAGATTTAAAAAAGTTTTCAAATTTAGATTTGAAATTTCCCATCTTACCTTTGTTAAATGAAGTCAAAGAAGATTTTGTCAAATTATTTGCAAAAGAAGGTTTTTTTAATTTTATATCTTTTAATTTACCAAAAATATTTGCTAGCTTACCTTTGGCATCATCAGTTTTTACTGGCTCAACTTTTTCATCCGAAGGTGCTGCAGTCGTTTGTGCTTGGGTTATAGCTTCATTGGTCTGACTTGACTTAGTTGAAACTGATGAAACAGGTTTTGTATCTTCATCAACAGAAGTTTGAGATTGAACTGTTTCAGGTTGATTTTGATTTTCAATATTTTTTATTTGTTCGGCCTGTTTTTTTATTTTTTCACTTTCTGCTTGTACATCATCAAACCATTTTTCTAGGATTGGTATTGCTTCATCTAAATTGGTTGTGCCTGAGGACGAAATTTTTTGTTTTCCATCAATATAAAGTCTCCCTACCCAATTTTTTGATTTTAATTCACCTTTATATTTGTCTTGCCGAACATAAATGTGTAGTCTTCCATCTTTTTTGTGAATGACTTGGTGGCTTGATCCAACATTTTCATCTTTTATTTGGTTTGAAACCTCTGAAGTTTCAGAATTAACAATTGTTTGATCAGTATTTTGTGCACTAACATCATCGTTTGGCTCATTATTCTGATTTTCTACTGAAGATGTTTGATTTTCCAAATTTTCTTGAGGCGGTGTCTCTTCACTTTCTATTTTTACATCTTCAGATTGAATTTTTTCCTCAACTGAAGATTGATTTTCATTTTCAGAGGTACTTCCCTCATCATTTAGTATTTTTTTATCGTCCTCTTGATCACTCATAATTTAATTTTTATATTTTCTCTAACACAATTTAACGAATCTCTAACACAAAAATACAATTTAGTCTAACACAAAATTCAAAATTGTGTGTTCAAAATGAGTTATTTGACAAAAAGTCAGTAAAATCAACATTTTTTTTTCAAAAATTATTTTTATTAATTTATTAAATGATTTTGTGTTAGAGTAGATATATTTTGTGTTAGAGTTTTTTTAAAAGTAGAATATTTCAAAAATGTCAATAAAATCAACAAAAATTGAAATTTTTTCAAATTACCTAATTTTGTGTTAGAGTATTTTATTTTTGTGTTAGAGATTTAATTTTTTTTAAAAATAGTATCGAATATTTTTTTTTTAATGCTAAAAAAAATGTATCTTGATTAAAAAATAATTTTTCTACCTCAAATTGAGTAAAAATTTTAAAAATTTTATCATTTTATTCAATTTTAAAGTGTAAATTTATAAAAACTTTAAATTTTCAAGAAAAAATAATAAAAATTTATTTTTTCTAATATTTTATTAATAATTTATATTAATTTAACTCTTAATTAGGCATTCCTTTTATGTCTGTTGTTAATTCTTGGTAAATCATAACAGAGATAGCATTTAAATTCTTTAAAACTCTTTCATAGTCCCACACAAGGTCAGCGTTATTACAATTTAACTCTCTAAAGTAATATACTTCTGTTAAAGGAATTGATGGAGTTATTTCTGCAGCAATAACATTAAGTTGGTTTGTTTTCTTTTCAATTGTAAAATTATATCTACAAACGTTTGAAGTTGTCCAATATAGAAGTGTTGCAATAATAATTGCAAGAAAAATCATAACTTTGCTTATACCATACATAAATAAAAAAATTATTCACTATCAACCACCACAATGGTCAAATCATCTTTTTGAATTCTACCAGACTTGATTATATCTTCGATTATTTTATTTAATCTTTGATGATTAGGTGTTTCTTGATATTTCTTAATATAATTTTTAAATCCCTCAGCCTCTAACATGTTTCCTTTAGTATCTTTTATTTCAGTTATACCGTCTGTGAAAATATACATAGAGCTATTAGAAAAATTTATTTTAGTTTCTTTAAACTTAAACTTAGGTGCAATACCTAAAGGAGGACCCGCCTCTTCAAAATTAGAAAAATTTCCGTCCTTAGAAAAAATTAGTGGTGGTTCATGTCCTGCATTTGCTAAAGTTAATTCTTTTTTATTACTATCATAAATTCCAATTAACATTGTCACAAACATTCCTCTCGAAGTTGTTTCACAAATTTCTGTATTTAAAATATCTAAAAGTTCTGCTGCTGAATAATTTGTTTTACTTAGACATCTATATAGACTTGATGCTTTCGACATTAACAAAGAAGATTTAATTCCTTTACCAGAGACATCGGCAACTCCAAATCCATAAACTCCATCAGATAACTTTGCAAAATTATAAAAATCACCTGATACAACTTTTGCTGGGATGTTTACACCAGCAATCGGAAATTTTTCTTTTTGATTTTGTGACAACAAAGTTTTTTGTATTTCACCAACTATCTCTATTTCTTTTTGCATTCTGTTCTTATCGATTAAATCTTTTGCCATTTTTGCATTTCTAATCGCTAAAGCTGCTGGACCTGACAAAGTTTCTAAAAGTTTTCTATCGTTTTCCTCAAAAAGTTTATTATTAGTTTTTTTATTTAAACAATGAATAACACCGATACATTCATCTGAAACAATTAATGGTGAACATAGTACTGAGTATGTTGTAAAATTTGTTTTATTGTCTAAATCAAAATAGAATTCTGCAATTTCTCTAATATCTTTTCTAACATCACCTACTCTAATACATTTTTTTGTTACTGCTGCTTTACCCATCACTCCTTGAGTAATAGGAATTTCAAAGTCTTCTAGATAAGCTTGATGTTTAGAAGCAATACAATGAAATGATTGACTTTTATCATCTATCAAAAAAATATTAGCAGCTTGCGCGTTTATTCTTTTAATAATGAGTTCTAATGAATTATTTAAAGTCTCTTTTAGATCAAGAGATTTAGCAAACTCTTGATTCATTTTTGTAATTAATTCTAAATCTTTGCTACTTGTATCCTCAATTTTGTTTGTTTCCTTTTTTTTTGCGCCAAAAAACATATTATTTATAAATTGATATTCATTATTTTTTTGATAATTTTGTTTTTGATGGAAATCATTATTCATGCGCCTAATTTCTATTTACACATCACAGATGCAATTTTATTTGTGCAATACTGTATTAATGGGCTCATAGATTTATCCTCTCAAATTAAACTATAAATTGTGCTCTATATTATAGTATTTATCTTTGGAAGTATATGGGGGAGTTTTAGTAATGTCTGTATCCGTAGAATTCCTAATAATACAAGTGTTATTAAGGGTAGATCTCACTGCCCATCATGTAACAAACTAATTAAATGGTACGACAATATTCCTTTAATATCTTTTTTAATCTTAAAAGCTAGATGCAGAGATTGTTCAACAACAATAGATGTAAAATATTTTATTATAGAATTAATTTCTGCACTCAATTTTGTTTTAATATTTTATTTATTTGGTTTTTCATCAACGACAATCCTGTTTTTTATTCTAAGTATTGGCTTCTTGATTATTTTTTTTATAGATCTGAAGCATTTTATAATCCCAAATGAAATAACATATCCTTTAATGATGCTTGGTTTTTTAAAATCATTTGATCCTAATCTTAATTTAAATTTATTTCCAAATTTTATTGACTCATTAATAGGTGGATTTTTAGGGTATATAATTATTTGGTTAGTAATTTTCATTTATAAAAAATTTAGAAATAAAGAAGGAATGGGTTTGGGAGATGCTAAATTGGTTTCAGTGATTGGTTTTTGGTTTGGTTGGATATCGATTCCTTTTGTTATTTTTTTTTCATCTGCAATAGCTCTCATCAAAGTTATTCCTGATTTAATTAAGAATAAAAAAAATCTTTCCTCTGAAATACCTTTTGGTCCTTATTTAATTGTTGGGTGTTTAACTTTTCTTATTTTAAATAGTCAAATTAAATTTTTAATTAATTAAATATTCAACAAATTTGATTAGGAAATTGTTAGAAAAACTTTTTAAATAATGTAATAAGAAATTATGAAAAAATTTTTTTCTTTAACAGCAGTTCTCGGGATTTTATTTTTTGTTTTAATTGAATTTCTAGGAGATAAATTAATCAAAAACATTTTAGAAAATAATATTTCTAGTTCTTTAAATAGAAATGTGGAAATTGAAAAGTTAAATATTGATTATCTAAGTGGTAAAGCAAGTGCAAAAAATATAACTCTTCTTAATAAAAAATTCGATGGCTACTTAATTGGAATTGACTCTATTAATGTAAACTTAGATACATACTCAATCTTTTCAAATAATATTTTGATCAACGATGTTCTGTTAAATAATATTAAATTAAATTATTACTTTAATTTCTCTGATCAAAAAATTAACGACAACTTAAAGTCTTTACAAAAAGATCTTAAATATGAAAATACTAATTCTGAGTCTAATAAATATTTTAATATAAGAAATCTTGAGGCAAAGAATATTTCTTTGTCTGTTTTATCTCCAGAACTTAATGTTGAAAAAACTTTTGCAATAAGTGATATTAAACTAAACGATATTGGTAATACTAAAAATAGTAAAGATTATAAAGATGCTTTAAAAAAAATTTTTAATGACACAGTTGATAATGTCAAAAACAAAGTTCTGAATGATAATTTTCTAGATAAACTTTATGAATTAGATACTGATCTTGTGGAAGAAAAAATAAAAGAAAAACTCAATTTAAACAAAGACAAAATAAAAAATAAACTTAAAGGTTTAATTAATTAAACTTTATTTAAAACTTAAAACCCAGACTCTCGCCATCCACTATTATTACCAACTACATCGCCTGGTGCAGCTAAAATAGAATACAGTGTATCTTCGTCTTCACTTGGTCCTGCTACGTTAGCAAACAGCTTATCACCAAATATGACAAGTTCAGATAGCACTCCCTCTCTGACAAATAAACATGCTGCATCATTTACTTGTGGGTTTGCTCCTTTAATCAATTTATAAGTGTTGTTAGTTCCACATTCATCATCTGCAACACAAATATATGCATTTCCAATGTCACATCTTCTTTCACCATCTCCAGGAGGTGGCTCATATATCGGATAATAAACTTGACCTTTGAATAATGTCGGAGGTGCTGACACTTTACGGTATGAGTGGCCTGATGCTTGTAATTGACCACCTGGGTCTAAACGAACTTTCCATGCATCCTCTGAGTCAGGACAATGTGCGGTTCCAGAGGATTCACCTGAAACATCAACACAATCTGCTGCCTCATCAATTGATCTTGCATTCAATGCACCTTCAATAGCCTTACTCATAAAATCTGTACTGTCTTTCGGTAATGGAATAGTTACTCCGTTTAAATGTTTAAACATTGGAAAATCAACATCTCTTACACCATACATTACGTTATCCATTAGTGTGGTTCGCTCAGCTAGTGCATTAAAATTTCCAGTTCCACCAAATAACCAGAAGTCTTTAGTGGTAACACCTATTCCTGCATCCATTGAGAAAAAAGTATATCTTTTGTTATCCGTATTGGCATTTAGATTAAATAATGTAGTTTGATTAAACATTTTGACATCATTTACGTCATTGTCATCTTCGTACATATTAGTTAAGTTTATTTTAGTTATTTTACCCTCTCTATCGTTGACATAAACCAGTGCTCCTCTCCAAGGTATGTTGAAAGCAGTATCAGGAGTAATAACTATTGGATTTGTTGGTACTGCATTTGATATATCACTTCCTCTAATTACATCTACTTCAGAACCATCCACATCTTTTTTTATTCTAGTTGGGTTTAGGTCGGCTATCAAAATTGGTCCTTTATTAATTTCATGACCAAAGATTTTTCCTGGTTCGAGCATATCACCTAATTCAATAAGATAAAGAGCGGAGCCAGCACATAAGTGATTACTGGACATACCCGCGCCCATAATAGCAACGTATTTATCATTAGAAATATCTATATTTCCAGTAAGATCAGCACCAGTTTGAGATGTTGGGCTTGGTAGTCTTACTATTCTTGGTGTAGACCAAGTTTCACCTAACTTGCTATAATCATATTTACTCTCTATTCCTGCAGTAAAATCACAATTGGCTGATACAAAAACGTTACTAGATTCGGTCTCCACAGAGCCCTCGTCTGAAGATTGGCCGGAATTATAAGTAAGTGTTTCGCCAAATTTAATTTGTAAAAATCCATCAACCATTTTTGCTGAGGTATAATCTAATTTAGTTTTTTCATTATTCTTTACTTTAAATACCTGAAACGCATTTAATCCAAATTCTGTTCCATCAGGACCTAGTGAAAAATCAAAATTAAAAACTTTACTCTCATAGCAAGACGATGTGCCTACATCTTTAAATTTACCCGTTGTATAATCATCATCGTCTGTACATTTATCAATAAGAATTCTATTGGTATAAACTTCACTATCTGTTCCATCTCCATCGGCTTTTGCTGCTTGTTCATATTTAAGGTTAGCTCGTTTTGCCTCTCTAGAATCTGAAATATTAAATTGAGTCTGTCTATAATCAAAACCTCCCTCTTTAATATCCCCTTTGTAATCCATTACATAAACTTTGTTATTTACAAAATCATTATAAACTGAAAACATATGAAGAGGTCCTTCATCTCCTATTATTGGATAAGTTACATCAAGGACAGAAAAACCTGCTCCACCTCTACCATAAGGTATAATTAAAATAGTGTGCCAATTCTCTTCTGTCTCTGGTGTACCATCTATACTTAATCCTTTTATCCAAACGTCATGCACAACTGGAGATCCATCTACGCCAAAGATTGCATTAGACCCTCCTGCAGGTTCACCTTCAACTATTCCCTCTGTCGCTCCATCTAAATCTTCATTAATTATAGTTGGAAATTTTCCAGCAATAAAAGGTGGAACAAAAGCCCACTCCTCAAGACCTGTCTTTGCATCAATTGCGTGTAAAACCCCACTATTTGAACCTGCATATATAATATTTTTTCTGTTAGCATGTTTTGTTTTAAAAAATTGATAATTTTTTAACGAACGATAGTACGCTTCTTCATTATTATTTGTGAAATCCGTATTACCGTCTGGTGGTCCAATTTCAATTAATTGTGAATGATAAATATCACCAAGAATATGATCTCTAAATTCTGTGATGTTACAATTGCCATTATAATCAAAATAGTCTTGACCTCTGACAAAATTTATTAATCCTTTTAATTCATCATCTGTTCCATCTTCCCCGACAGTTTTACTTCTACCGTTATCTATTGAGCATTCAGAAGTAGAATTATGATAATCAGTTAATTCAAACCCTAATCTATCAAACAAATCACTGATCGCATCTAAGTTGGCTTGGTTGCTGGTAGTAAAGTTATTCCAATTCCCTATGTAATTTAAAGACTCACGGTCAGCCTTATCTTCCTCAGACTCACCAATTTCTTCTTCAGGCACAGGTAGCGCAGTCCAAATATTTCTTCCTGTAGTTTTTGCTTGCGTAAGTATCTTTTTAGCAGCATCCCAGTTACCATCATGAGTCATTTCATGAATAACTACCGATCCTGATCCTGCTCCAGTTATTTCTTTTCTTAAAATAGTCCCTTTCCATTCTCCATATTGCTCATATTCAAATTGAGCTTGATACAAAGAACCTCCTTCTTGAACACTTGCAGTGATTGAGGGTGCCGTAAATGCTAATTTTTCAGCTAGGATCTGTCTTATCTTTGATGCCAATTTAGTTTTTAACTGAGATGGTGTTACAGCTTCAATGGTTGGATCACAATCCTTTCTACCCTCAGCCTCCTCAAGTGTTTTTGCGTTACATGATCCATGCATTGCAAGGTAATCAAAAATAAGCTTTCCACTGTCATCGATACTATCCCCATAAGCAACCATAAGAGTTTTAACACCCTTCTCTCTTAAAGCTTCAACTTTATCTTTGGTAATACCTTTCCTATTTTTTTTAGTAGGAATTTGAGGGACACCATGATTTCTCATCTTACCGTCACTAATTACAATTACATAATTTAACTGACAAGTTACATCTGGATCGAAATTTTTTATGTCTCCGTTTGGCGCACCAGCATTAAAATATCCCTCAGCCATTTGAGACCAAGCATGGCTATCAGTACCCCAACGGATTTCAATAGTGTTAAGCATATTTATAGCGTCTGAAGCACCCTCAGTACCAATTGGAACAGCTAGACATGCGTTCTTTCCGTTATTAACACAGTCTGAATGCCTATTTTTTGCTATATCCCATTTTGTCCAATATTTGCAACGTGTACCGTCTTTATCACAAGGACCTCCGTCTTTATTATTTTCTCCACCGCTCCAATAACCAAATCCAAAATTAGCTCCGCTAGTTAATGTACTGTCAGACAAAACAGATTTAATCGCTTTTTTAGCTCCATCCCACCTGGTCATTTTTCCACCCCCTATTTGATTTCGCCATGCTGTATCTCTTTTATCTGTTATAATTTTATCTGCGTGGAATTCATCTGAATAAGAACCATGCGTAAGTAGAACCGTGTTACCAATTATTGATAAAGATGTTGGAGTGGAAGTAATATAAACTTTGTCAAAAGCTAGATTGCCTGCTGTAGCTACATTAGCAGAACCACCTTTTTTGCCTAATGTAGAGCCACCAGATATCTTGCATGTTCCATTGGTAAATACTAATCTTTGAATATGTCTTCTTCCAACACTAGCTGCAATAAAGACATCATCATCAGTATTTAAGACATCAAAAACAGTATGATCTTGTACTTTATTTAATTTTCCACTTTTTTTCCCTTTACATGATCTTGCTGGCGTTCCCATGCTTGTACTAGTTAATTTTGGAACAGTTTCTATGTAATCTCCCTCAGCATCTTTATCGGTACTTAGGTTGTAACCATAAAAACCTTTATTGTTTGTTACATAGACATGACTTGCATCACTATCTAATATAATTTGCCATGACTTATCAGCTATCGAACCAAAATGAGTACTGGATTGTCCTTCTACTTCCTCGCATTCTGACTTTGTTAAATTACAAGATGTAAATGTTGTTGTTTTTTTACTCTTACTTTTTGTACCTAAAGCAACCATAATTAAATCGCTATCTGCTCCACCTTCGCCATCTCTTAGTGCAAAATCAAAATTTCGTGTTGGTGATGCATCTTGTAGTATCGCAATTCTACATTGAAGTGTAGTTTCATTCAGACCTACAATGTAACTTTCTTTTTGATTTGCCCACATTAAGAAGAAAATTAAATTTTCACCTGAAATACCTGTATCTTCCATTGTAACATTTGTTTTGTATTGAACATGAGCTGTTCTTTTGTGACCGTTTGGTATTTCAGTAGATGATGTTTCTAAGCCATCCGCTGTAAGAAGATTATCACAAGTTCTATCTGTTGCAGTTGATGGAAACCAAGTTGCAACTTCATATGAGCGACCATTATCATCTATCCCTTCAAAATTTAGCGGGTCTCCAAGTGAATTGAACTTAAATAGCCCTCCTCTATGTACGTCAGTAGATGCTAATATTCTGTCACCTGAACCATCAATTGTAGATCCATATATCTTATCTACACCTAAACCTATCTTATTGAAGGTCATGCTTTTAGAATTATCTAAAAGAATTAAAATATTCGCTGGAACATCTCCCTCACCTGAGCCAGGAGGGACAGGTTTGGCCATAACCGATTGATTTACAAAAAATAAAAATAAAATAATTGTTATCTTTTTAATAAGATTTTTCATCTTTACATCATTACTTCCTCTACATCAGGACTATATAATAATTCTCGATAGTCACCAGTAGTAATTGATAGAGTTTCAAATAATTTAGAGTCGTATGTTTTTCGTTTACTAAATAAAATAAACCTGTCCACTGATTTCACTTCAACAGTTCCAAACCACTGTTTATTTTTTACCTTATCATCAATGAAACCAATATTAGCCTTAGTAAATTTGAATAAGTTGTCTTTACTTAGGTCGTCATGCAAAATTTCCATTCTAAAGCCAATGAGTTTTAAATTTTGGACAAAAACAAATAAATAGGTGTTATTTAATTCTTCCTCTTTGCAAAAGTCATCGGCTCTATAGGTATACTTATAAACCGTATCATCTGTTTCATCTGTATCGACTTGGTATAAATTTTCATATGTGTTATATAATTTTGTTATAGAAGTCCCAATTGGCACATTTAAAAAATTACATGCGTATGAAGCGGACTGTACAAACGTAAAAAGATTTATTAAGAAAAAAAAATATAATTTTTTCATTTATAAAATATTACTAAAATATCTCTATTATACAAATACCTCATTTAAATTATAACTGGTCATTTTGTGCTTAAGTGGATAAAACCACTACAGTTTCTAAGGGTATTAAAATTTCAGGATTTTCATATCCAGTTTCATTTTTTGGCATTAAATATCCACATCCATATATTTTATAAGCTGTTCCTTTTCTTTGAACATTTGTTGAGGTTTTTTTTAAGCTTTGACCTGCGCCTTTAAAAGTTTTTGATCCTGCATTTATAGCAAAATATTCAAATCTAAATCTTTTTAAATAATTTTTTTCTTTTTCCGCATCTACATCAGATAAACCTGTTTTGGAAATAATAGGCTCAATCAAATCTCCAAAATTTTGATTATAAAAATGATTAGTTACCAATTGATCAATTACGTTATCATCTTCATCCACTGTAGTTCTTATTAAATTTTTAAAACTTTTAAAACACGGAGTTTTTGTTGGCGTTACAAGATTGCTTGGTATATCTCTTTGATCAATGTTTCTTGCAGCGCCACTTCTTTGAACATCTTTTCCATCTATTTTAGTAGTATATGAATTTTTGTTAGACTGTGACTCAAGTTGACTTATATAATTTGAATGTTCTTGCTCTGCAACAGCCTTTTCATCATCGGTTATATCGTCGGGTAATTTTTGGGTATAGTTACTCATACTACACTCTCCATCTCTATCATCCTCATCCTTACCACAATTTTCTAAGTCTTGGTCAGTCACCCATGGACCTCTCATCCTATTAATGAGATGCTTTTGTGCTTCAATTAATGCATGTTCAGCTACGTAGAAAGTCTGTTGGTATTGGTCACTGGTATTATTACTTTGATGATCTCCAGATGCTATGACAATTAGACTTCCACCCATCAACGACATTACCAGTAATAAAACTAATGATAAAACTAAAGTAAACCCTTTTTGTTTATTTTTAATCATTAGAAAATATCACCTCCTATATTTCTTGTGTAAACCGTCACAACAATGTTGTCTCTTAATTTTTTATCATTAAATTTAACAGCATCTTTAGAAAAACCTTTTAGACTTCTGTCTGGATTTATTGATCTGAAAAAATCTCTCTTAGATTTAAATGCAATTCTAATGTCAACGGCTCTCAAATTATACAAGCTTTCTCGACCTTCTGATGTTGTTGGATTTGGATATGGAATTCTATTACCTTCTTTACCAATTGGAATGAATTCCATATCATCAACATAATCTCTTACAAGTTCATGATGATAACATTCATCACAATCAACTACCCATTCTCCGTCTTGAGGAAAACTAAGACCTACGTCAGTCCTTTCTTGCCTCCACGATATTTTAGATTTATAAATAGCGTATCTCTTATCATTTCCATCTTTATCTGATTTAGCTATTGCATAATAAGTTACTTTATACCTCTTGTAAGGTTGCTTCCAATCATTTTGGTTAAAATCATCATAAACAATATGTATCTTATCACAACACTTTGAATTATAACCAGTTATACTACTTGCTTGCTCTGTTGTGAATACGTCGTCGAGATCTCCAGTATAACCATCTATAACATCTCTTACATAATGTCCTAATCCTTTTTCTTTAGCAGGAATAATAACAATTGGGTCATGACTTTCTTGGATAGTAATTTGTCCTCCCCCAAAATATAAATAAGTTTCTTTTGGATATGTTAAAGTTTGAGGAGAACTTCCACCAACATCAACTTTAAATTTATTATTTCCTAAATAATATCTAAAGCCAGCCATTCTAGTATCTCTTATTAGTAACTCTATCAAATCTCTTGAGGATCTACTTATTTTTGCTTTCTCTACAACTTGATTGTAAGTGTTATTAATGATGGAATATGTTGAATAAATAGCCGCCATCATTAAGGAAGAAACTACAATTCCAATTAAAATTTCGACTAAGGTTAATCCAGAAGTTTTATTAAATTCTTTTCTCATTATTCCTTAATTTTGTAATCAGATTGGAAGTATATATATTTTCTTTTCTTACCATTATTTAACATCACTTCTAGCCTTCCAACATACATTGGTTCATCGTAAATATTGGCGTTGTAAATTGTACAACTTTGCCATCTGCACATTTTAAAAACTTGTAATTTTTTTGTCTCTTTATTACTTCTGCATTTTAAAAATCTATTTTCTGCAAAAACTTCTTTCCATTTATCCTCTTTGTTTTGTGGCGCATTATCTTTTTGTTGACTGTAAATATCTTTTTCCGGGTTACTAGCGGTTGTTTGATTTTGTGGATCCTTCACACAAGGATCTGAAATAGCTGGATTTGAGGCTGTTTTTGCACTTAAGTATTCTGAAAACCTTGGATTTGCTGCAGTTGGTGTTTTTACATCATCTGCTTTTTTTCCATGATAAGTATTTCTGTTACCAATAATATCCTCAACTATCATAGTGGTTAGAAAATTTGCTTTAGTTCTTTCACCAGAACTATCAATTGATTGAACAGAAAAATTTGTCATTTGCAAAATTGCAATAAATCCTATTCCTACAATAGCAGTTGATATCAAAGCCTCTAAAATGGAAAGTCCTGATTCTTTTTTACTTTTCATGTTACATCTCCGTCCATTGACCATCTGTAGAACCTTTTTCTGAAAAATTATACCTTGATAATGTAACATTACCAAATCTTGACCATGATATCTCATACAAGTGTTTATTGTATCTAGTCGGATTTCCTGCAGCGCTTACTCCACAGTCACCATCATCAGAAGCAGAACAAAGGAATAATACTTGGTCAGCAACACCATCAATATCTCCAGACGATAATTGTGATGTACCTGAAAACCATTGCTCATTTTTACCAAAACAGACTGCACCAATTCCTTGTTCATCTTTAGAATCTTTAGCTGGCCAATTTGTTTGAATATTTTCAAAACTAAGTTGTCTTACCTCATTTTTTTTGACACCTTGACTTGGATCATCGTCCCAAAAATTTGAATCACTTATGTTACATCGGCTGCCTAAATTATCGCGAAAAGAATTATCACTGTTAAGCTTGTCACCTAATGTTTTTGCTTTCATGCCTTTTGATGTGACTATAATACCTTCAGCAGTTACTTCCTTCTCTGCCCCAACTTCTCCTTCTGCGCCTGTTTCACCAGCTCCAGCTTGTACGTGTACTTGGACAAAAGCATATTGACCTCTTAATATTTGTGCATTTATTCCCTCAATAAGAGATCTAACTTTTATGGCCGCATCTCTAACTTCACGATCTTTTCTCCATTCACTAAAATTTGGGTAGCCAATAGCAGACACTATTCCAATAATCACTACTACTACAATGAGTTCTATTAAAGAAAATCCCTTAATTTTCTTTTCCTGCGCTTGCATCTATTTTTCCTGCTTTTACTAATTCTTCTAAAGATTTAGTCATAGTAATCATACCATCTTTGACAGCAGTTTGCATGATGCTTGGGATCTGATGAATTTTTGATTCTCTTATTAAGTTCTGAATTGGGGCTGTACACTTCATCACTTCGAAAGCACCACAACGGCCTAGACCATCTTTAGTTTTAAGAAGTCTTTGAGTTACTACCATTTTCAAAGAAGTAGAAATTTGTGCTCTGATCTGAGCTTGTTGCTCTGGTGGAAATACATCGATAATTCTATTAATTGTACTTGGAGCACCACTAGTGTGTAACGTACCAAATACTAAGTGACCTGTCTCTGCCGCAGTCAGCGCTAGTGAGACCGTTTCTAAATCTCGCATCTCTCCGACTAAAATTACATCTGGATCCTCTCGAAGGGCTGCCTTTAAAGCTGTTGCAAATGTTTGAGTTTGTTTGCCAACTTCTCTGTGTGAGACTATACTCTTTAAATCTTTATGAATAAACTCAACCGGGTCTTCAACTGTTATAATATTTGCAGTTCTTGTTTTATTAATTTCATTTACTATTGCAGCAAGTGTTGTGGATTTTCCTGATCCGGTCGGGCCAGTCACTAAAACTAAGCCTTTGTGCATGTCAATTATGTCGTAAAGAACAGAAGGTAACTCGAACTGATCCATTGAAGGTATTACACTTTCAACTCTTCTTAAAACTGCAGCAGGTCCATGAATAGTTTTGTAAAAGTTTGCTCTAAATCTAAGACCGCTTAAAGTTACTGAAGAGTCTAACTCATGTGTATCTTGAAATCTTTTCATTTCAATTTCATTACAGTTAGTAGATAGTAAATCTTGAAGATCTTGTGCTTTAACAACTACCTCTGGCACTTTGTGAATTTCTCCTGTTTGCCTAAATGCTAATGGCCATCCACTTCTGATATGAAAATCTGAAATCTTTTTATTATTTTTTGCTAATTCTTCTAATTTTTCAAACATGATAAATATTTATATATAATTATTAGAAAAAACAATATTAACTTGGCTTAGTTTGAGTAAAATAGTTCATTATTAATAAAAAACATAATACAAAACCCATACAATTAATGAATATTCAAAAACTGTTTTTGTGGTGGTAAGTTGTTTTTCACTAAATTTTGACTTTAAAAACTTACCTAAAAATTTAAATCCAAGATGAACTAAGACTACTGAAAAAACAATCCCAGACAAAATGTACTCTATAGAAAAATTTTTATATCCAAAATAAATTGCGACAATTAGGGTTAACCAGGAAACCTTAGAGATAAATAATTTAAAAATTAAACCTGCTTTTTTGCTAAAAATAGATTGTGTTTTAATTAAAGAGTAAGACCACATTAACCCAACCAAAAAACTTAAATATTTTAGGATCATAAATAATTACATAAATTAATAAATTCAACTATCAATATGTATTTATAATTTTCCAACTTTTTGACCCAAAATGGTAACTTTAATAAATATTATTTAAGACTCTTTATTTGTTTTATTTTACAATTATTTAAAAAAATATGAGCACTGAAAACATAGAAAGAAACCGATTTCATGAAACAGTAAATAGTTCTGAAATCAACGACTATATTGAAAAAAATTTAGATAGTTTTTCTACTGCAAAAAGTAATGAGGGTTTCTGGACTCTATATAATAAAAACAATCCTAGTGATGATAGTGACCAAATAAAAACTATTTTTGGTGTATGTTTTACTTTTGTAGTGTTACTTATTTTAGGAACTTATTCTTGTCTATTTTAGAATTCCAAATTTTTTAAATTTAAAATTATTCAACCTTCCAATCGGTTGGAAATGTAACATAATTTACTTGAATGCATCTTCTTTCTTTAACAATTTTTTTCTTTTCCATCCCGTGCCAAGTATTTGGGCCACTTGAAAACAAATAACCATAATTATGTTTATATGGCACTGTTTTAACTTTCTCTAATTTATCATTATAAAAATCGGTACCCAAATCTTCAGACTCGTTTTCCTTATTAACAAAAATTAATCCTGACATTAGTTTTTCTTTAATGTCACAATGAGGTTTTAACCAAAAACCTTCACGATCACAAATTACTTCTACTCTAACATAAGAATTAGAAAGATCTTTGTTAACCATTTTTGAAATTACCTCATAAGTTTCTTTAGATTGTAATTCATTAATAAATTTAACTAAATTTGGAAATTGTGCTGAATTTTCCTTTGTAACAAAGCATCTAAATTTTATTGCCTTACCTCCAGATGCAATTCCTTCTCTAAATTCTGCAGCTCCACCATCAATTGCCCTTGTGCCATCATAAGACAAATTATGTTTACTTACGTCTGGTATATCTGCTCTAATTATTTCCTGAATTGCATTTTCACTTAAAGCATTATTATATTCCCAATGATCAAATGGGAAATCATGCTTTTTGGATTGATTTAATATAGAATTAAGAAATGTCATAGTCTTTTAATTTGCTCTTTATATATCCTGATATTCTATCTGTTTCATTAAGTTTTTCAT
>Ga0208390_1000127_pt1 | contig 23455 bp, 28 predicted proteins | sample Knorr_S7_td_Surf_FD_185594 | JGI IMG/M metagenome (GOLD analysis project Ga0208390, IMG submission 185594) | Marine microbial communities from Southern Atlantic Ocean transect - Knorr_S7_td_SurfaceA_ad_6m_LV_A (SPAdes) (version 2) | ecosystem: Environmental > Aquatic > Marine > Oceanic | place...
TCCGAGCATAAAAGAGCTTTCTGAAAATCCTGGACAGAAAGATTATAAAACAAGACTTCAAGAGTATTATGCGAAAGTTGGGAAAAAAGTAAATTATATAGATTCATCTACTGGTCCAGATCATGATAAAAAATTTCAAACTCAAGTTTTTTTAGATAAAGAAATTATCGGAATTGGAGAAGGCAAATCAAAGAAAAGTTCACAACAAGAAGCTGCGAAACAAGCATTAGAAAAAATAAATGCCTGAGCTACCTGAAGTAGAATCAATTAAACGCTCGTTATCTTCAAATATTGTTGGTCACAAATTAAAGAACTATAAAATTTATGATCATAGAACAAATAGATTTAATACTAAAAAACCAACAATTAATGAATCTCTATTAGCAATATCAAGAAAAGGAAAACTTTTAATTTTTGATTTTGAAGATTATTCGATCATCTTTCATTTAGGAATGAGTGGAAGAATCCAAATAAACGAAAAAAAGAATAAACATACAAGAGCCCGTTTTTATTTTGACAAAGATAATTTAAATTTTGATGATATTAGAAGATTTGGATTTATAAAAATCATAAAAGCGGAATTAAAAATTGATTATTTGAATAAAATTGGTCCAGATGTGTTGAAGATTAGTACAAAACAATTAAGAATAATTATTGATAAAAGTAAGAAATCAAAATTATTGATAAAAGATTTTATACTTAACCAAAAATATATGAGTGGAATAGGCAACATTTATGCAAACGAAATATTGTTTGCGTCAAAAATTCATCCTGAAACAAAAGTAAATGCTTTAAGTAGCAATAATTGGAAAGACTTTTTTAAAAACACAAAAAAAATTATGCAGTTAGCAATTAAAAACAATGGAACAACTTTAAGCGATATGACTTATTTTTTGCCTTATGGTGAATTTGGTTCAAATCAGAATTTTTTAAAAATATATAGCAAAACAAATTGTTTTAATTGTGAACATATAATTGATAAAATATACATAAATCAAAGAGCTACATATTTTTGTAGGAAATGTCAAAAATTAAAAAATTAAAAGTTCAACTAAATAGAGATGGTTCTCTTGAATCGACTCACTTTATTAATGTATACAAACATGATCAAAAAGAATATGATTATTTTTTTCCAAGATCGGCAGTCAAACCTTTTCAACTTATTCCTCTTCTTTATGAAGCTCAAAATCAAAATTTATTATTAACAAGTGAAGAAATAGCTATATTTTCATCTTCTCATTCTGGTCAAGAAATTCATACAGAATTAATTAAAGCAATTGCAAATAAATATGATTTAGATCTTGAAAGGTTAGTTTGTGGAAAACAAAGACCATTTCATGAACTTTCCGCTGATAATTTACTTCAAAATAATAAAGAATTTACAAAATTACACCATAACTGCTCAGGAAAACACCTTGCTATGCTTTTATTTTCAAAAATTCTTAATGAGGATAACACAATTTATCATACCTTGAAAAGTAAGACACAATCGATAGTTAAAGAGTTCTTTCAATTTATTTTTTCTGATAATGATATTGGTTTTGGCACAGACGGATGTGGCCTTCCCGCAATACATTTACGAACTGATAGTTTTTTAAAAGCGGTAAATAAGATAAAAACTACAGAATACTCTAATAATTGGTCTGATATGTTTAATTCTTACCATACAAACCCACTACTTATTGGCGGTGAAAATCGAACAGACACAAATATCATTCTCAATTCAAGCAAAACAGTACTAGCTAAATCTGGTGCAGAAGGTGTTCTATTTGTTACAAACAACGAAGAATCATATTTGTTTAAATGTATTGATGGAAGTAAAAGGGGCGTAGATTTAGCTGCAACTAAATACTTAAAAGAAATAGGAATGGTTAATGAAAAACCCTTTCAATATTTAAGCAATCTTTATAGTTTAAATACTCAAAACACTAAGGCAGTCACGATAACTGTTTCTTAAATTTTTTCAATTTAAAGCATATTATTCTATTATTTACTATTATTAAATTAACAACAGGGTAAATAATGTATTTAAAATCTTTAAATATTAATGGCTTTAAGTCATTCTATGAAAAAACTACTGTTGACTTTTCAAATAAAGTCAATGTAATTGTTGGACCGAATGGTTCTGGTAAATCCAATGTAGTTGATGCAATTTCTTGGGTATTAGGTACTCAAAGTCCAGCAACATTAAGAACCAATAAGATGGAAGATGTTATATTTGCTGGTACTGAAAAGTTGTCTAAAAAAGGATTTACAGAAGTTTACTTGAATTTTGAAGTGGATGATAAATTATTCAATGGAAATTCTGAAATATCTATTGGGAGAAAATTGTTTAGGGATGGTACATCAGAATATTTTATGAACGGATTAAATTGCCGTTTGTTAGATATTCAAGAATTTTTAAATGATGTTGGAATTGGAAAGCAGCAACATATCATTATTTCCCAGGGGCAAATAGCTGAAATTTTGAATTCTAAACCTGAAGATCACAGAACAACCATTGAAGAGGCAGCTGGAATTCTTCCACTAAGAGTTAAGAAAGAAAAATCATTAAAAAGAATTGAATCTGGCGAGAAAGAAATTAAGAGAGCAAAAGATGTTCTTCGTGAGATTAGAAAACAACTTAAACCTCTTCAAGATCAAGCAGAAAAAGCAAGAATACATGAAGAGAGTACAGTGCTCTTAAAGAGTAAAGTTATTGAACTGAATGTTATGATGTTCAGAAAATTTGATGATAAATATAAAAGTTTTGCAATTGAAGAAAATTTCTTAGATCAAAATCTTGCAGATATTGATAAAAAAATAAATACATTAAAAGACCAAAAAGGTCAGATAAATAACGAACTTGGCGATGGATACTCAATAGGTTCAACATTTAAAGATTATTCTGGAAAATTTATAAATCTATCTGAGCAACTTAGGTCTTTAGCTCAAGTTGCAAATGAGAGAAAAGATAATTTAGAACGTGAAGAGATTAAAGCTTACGAAGAGCTTAATAAAACTATTAATAAAATAAATGAAAATAATAATCAAATATCAATGCTTACCTCTCAGTTGATGGATAAAAAGCAGAGTTTAACTAATTTAGAAAATCAAAATGTAGACATAAAATATCAAATAGAAGAGATTATTAAAAAACTATCTGCTTCTACAGAGGTAAATGAAGCAGTATTAGAAAGTGAAATCAAACAAATTAGACAATCAATTGATATTACCAATAAAGATTTACAACTTTTTGAAACAGAATTTTTAAAGTGGCAAGAAGATCTACAAATTTCAGAGTCTTTGTTAAATGATTTAAATATAAAATTAGAATCGTATCAAATTCCAAAAGATGTAGTTGAAGAATTGCCGGCTTATACAAAAAAAATAATAAAAAGAGAATTAGACATTAATAAAAATAATATTATCAAAATTAATTCTGATTCTGAAAATTTAAATTCTGAACTACTCAAGAAAGAAGAGCTCCTTTCAAATATTTTTCATAAAGAAGAATTTAAATCTGATGTAAACAAACAAAAAGATGAGCTAGAAAATAAACTTAAACAATTAGAACAAGATATAAATCTTATTAGTAATCAACTTATTACATCTCAAGAAAGAATAAAAAATCTTTCTAATCAGAATACTGAATTAAATATTGTAAAAAAGAATCTTGAGGGAATTGATAAATTACATCAGAAGTCACAGTTATCTGAAATAATCAATTCTGCAAAAACTTTTATAGAGTTTACAAACTCAACTTCTAATAAATTAGAAATAGAATCTGAAAAATTTGACCAGAAATATGGAAATTCTAATAAGAAAATTGAAAGAATAGATGAACAAATTGAAAATTTAAATAATGAGCTTTTCAATACAAAAGATAAATTAACCAATGTAGCAATCAAAAAATCTGAAACGGAAATTTCTAAGGGCAATCATTACTCTAATTTAGTAAATATATATGGTTTGAATATTGATGAAATTAATCAATATGAAATTATTGCTGCAAATCAAAGTGAATTAGAAAATGAAATTAAACTTCTTGAAAAGAAGTTAGAAGAGATAGGTACTGTCAATTACCTAGCAAAAGAAGATTTCGATTCTTTAAATCTCAGATATGAAGAAATACAGTCTACCATCGATGATTTACAGCTTTCAAAAAAAGAGTTGTTGTTAAACATTAAAGAAGTAGAAACTGAAATAGAATTCAGAATAGAATCATCATTTAATTCTATATCTGTACATTTTTCTGAAATATTTGAAACATTATTTCCAGGGGGTAAAGGGTCACTTTCCTTCACTAATAAAACAAATATTTTAGAGACTGGTATAGAGATATCAGTACAACCAAGAGGCAAGAAAGTCAAAAAACTTTCATTATTATCTGGTGGAGAGAGATCATTGGCTGCAATTGCATTTCTATTTTCAATATTTAAATCCTTCCCAAGTCCATTTTATATTTTAGATGAAGTTGAAGCAGCTCTTGATGATGCAAATCTTCACAGAATGATTAATTTGCTCGATAAAATAAAAGAAGATGCACAATACATAATCGTTACACATCAACAACAAACCATGCATGCTGGAGATGTATTATACGGTGTCACTATGGAGCCAGGTTCTGGATCTAGAGTGTTTACAAAGACAAAAGAAGATTTTGAAAGTTTAATAGGTACAAATGAAAAATAGCGACTTAGCTGATTTAGCTAGAAATATTGCAGAAAAAGCATATGCACCATATTCAAATTTTAGAGTTGGTGCAGCACTGATTACCGATTCTGGAAATATATATACTGGTTGCAATATTGAAAATGCATCATATCCAGCAACAGTTTGTGCGGAAGATGTTGCAGTTGTTAAAGCTATATCAGAAGGTGAAAAGAGTATTGAAACAATTGCGGTTGCATGTATTGATGCCGAATCAGACACTGCAATATTTCCATGTGGAATTTCTCGTCAGAGATTAGCTGAATTTGACACAAAGAAGGTAATTGTTGTTGATAAAGATGGTTACAAAGAATACACCTTTGACGAAATACTTCCTTATAATTTTAAATTTTAAAGATTTTGATTAATTTTCGGAATAACACTTAAAGTATCACCAACAATACCTAAATCAGCTAATTGAAATATTGGTGCCTCTTCATCTTTGTTAATTGCAATTATGAATTTTGAATCTTTCATCCCCACCTGGTGTTGCGTAGCTCCAGATATTCCACAGGCAATATAAACATCCGGTTTCACTGTTTTACCTGTTTGACCTACCTGCTGTGAATATGGCATCCATCCTGCATCTACTATTGCTCTAGTTCCTCCAATAGCTGCGTTTAATTTTGATGCTAATTCTTCAACAATAACTAAATTTTCTTTATCTACCATTCCTCTTCCAGCTGAAATCACCACTTTTGAATCTTCCAATTGCGGTCCAGTTTTTTCCTCTTTATAAATGTCAAAAATAGCAACATCAGAATTTTCTACATCAATAGTTTCAAAATTATCATTTAATTCAACATCAGCGGGTTCAAAAGATTTTGGTCTTACTAATAAAAGCGAATGATTAGATGCAATCTTTGATTTATATAAACTTTCACCGCCATTTATGGAATTGATTGTTGAAACAGCATCTCCATTAATTTCAAAATCGATAACATTTGATACAGGACTTGAATTTAAGTCTACAGAGATAAAAGAAATCAGATCTCTACAAAGATATGTGGATGATCCTAAGATCAGATTTATACCTTCATCATTAACAATTTTTGTAATCAAATCTGTTACGTTTCCAAATTGTAAAGATTCACTACTCCTTTTGATATAAGTTTGCTTAAAAGATTCGGAACCAATATTTGGAGCATCACCACTTCCTATTGTTATAACTTGAAAATCAAGATTTTCGTCTTGTGCTTTTTTAATTATTTCTAATGTTCCACTACTTAGTGTTTCATTTAAAATTTCACCCAATATTAAAGTTTTCATATAACTTTTAACTCCTTAAGTTTGTCCACAATAATTTGGAAGGCTTCACCTTCATCAGTAATTTTTTCACCATTTTTTGAATTTTCAAGTGCTTCAATGCTCATAAATTCTAAGTTCTGTTCGGTCGTGATGTTTAGTGTGCTTAACTCGACTTTTTCTATTGGTTTAGACTTTGCAGCCATAATATCTTTAAAATTCGGATATCTAGGTTCTACACCTCCAGCAGTTACTGATATAACACAATTTTGTGGCATTTTTACTTTTTCTGATCCCTCTGATGTTTGCCTAGTAAGTGATACATCGTCACCAATTTCTATAGCTTTCACATAAGATATACAATCTAAGTTCAAAAATCTTGAGACTTGCTGCGGAACCGTTCCTGAATAACCATCAGTAGATTCGGTACCAAAAATAACAATATCTGCGTTGGTTGTTTTTGCGAGTTCACTTAAAACATTAGCTGTCATTAAAGAATTAGCACCTTTTAAAGAGTCATCATCTACATATAAAGCTTTGTCTGCACCCATCTGTAATGCTTGTTGCAAGCCTTTCATAGTTCCTGCGGGACCCATAGAAATAATCGTAACTTCAGCATCAAACTTTTCTTTTAACTGAAGTGCTACTTCAATACCATACCTGTCAGTATCATCTAAAACTTGTTCTTCAGGCCTGACGATAATCCCGTTATCATATGATGTCTCGTTTGCTGGATCCGGAATCTGTTTAGCGCATACAGTGATATTCATAGATTTATATTAATTAGAATTAATTATTACTGATATTTATTTCAGACAAAAATTCTTGCATAAAGTTCTGAAGTTTTACTTTAGATTTTTCAGCAATTTCAATTACTTCATTATGATCTAAAGGATTCTTGCTTATTCCAGCGGCTAAATTAGTAACTAATGAAAAAGCTACAGTTTTTATACCTGCATGCTTGGCTACAATTGCTTCAGGAACAGTTGACATTCCAACAAGATCAGCTCCTATACTTTTAGCAAAATTTACCTCCGCAGGTGTTTCATAAGAAGGACCAGTAAACCAGGCATATACACCTGTTTTAAACTCAAAATGATTTTCTGCTACTTTTTCTGCTAGTGTCAACAATTCAGAATTGTAAACGTTAGACATATCTGGAAATCTTGGTCCAAATTCTTCTAAGTTTTTACCAATTAATGGATTATCACCAGTTAAATTAATATGGTCAGTAATCGCAACAATATCACCAGGAGTATATTTTGAAGAAATTCCTCCAGCAGCATTTGTAAGAATTAGAGTTTTTGCTCCTAGCGTTATAAATGTTCTTATTGGTATTACTAATTCCTGAATAGGATAACCTTCATAAAAATGTGCACGACCAGAAAGAATTGCAGTTATTTTTCCCTCAATATCTACAATACTTAATTTCCCAGAGTGACCTTCGATAGAAGGTTGTAAAAAATTTGGTATTTCAGAATAATTTAACTGATATAGGTGTTTGTAGTTTTCTTCAAAACCACTCATTCCAGATCCTAATACAATCACAGATTCTATAGTTTTTCCTTCAATGATTTCTGAGATGAAGTCTTTAGACTGTGTTATTTTTTCAATCATTTGATATTAGGTTAATAAGTTAAATTTGATTTAAAAAGCTTTTGCCTGGAAATATATTATTTAATTCAAAAAAATCACATATCGTTGAAGCTACATTATAAAAACCCTCAAGATCACCAATATATTCACCTTTACCATTTTTTTTATAAGCAACCATCGGAACATATTCTCTTGAATGGTCTGTTTTACCGTCTGTTGGATCTGTACCATGATCACCTGTAAAAATTATTAGATCCTTTTCACTCATTACATCTAAAATTTCTTGAATTTTCCCATCTATCAGTTTCAATCCTTCGTAATACCCTTTTGGGTCTTCTCTATGACCGTACAGCATATCTAAATCAACTAAATTAACAAATACAAAATCATGACTACCATTTTTTGCTTCATCATGAAGGTATTCAAGTCCATTTGAGTCACCCTCAGTATGTACAGCAGTCGTTAAATACATTTCTCCAAATAAATCACTGATTTTACCAATTCCATAAGTAGAAAGATTATTTTTAAATAAATAACTAAGAATTGTTTCGCCTGGGGGATTCATGCCAAAATCTTTTCTATCATAAGTTCTGACAAAATTGCCATATTTTCCGACAAATGGTCTAGCTATTACTCTTCCGATATTGTATTCATCACAATATTTTCTTGAAATCTCGCATATTTTGTAAAGTTTCTCAACAGAACAAATTTTTTCATGAGCAGCAATTTGAAAAACTGAATCACCAGAAGTATATAATATTAATTTTCCTGATGATAAATGTTCTTTTCCAAGTTCATTTAATATTTCAGTACCAGATGCATGTTTATTACCTATAAATTCAATATTTGCCTCTTTCTGAATTGAGTGAATTAAATCCTCAGGAAATCCCTTGGGATAAGTTGAAAAATCTTTTTTGGTGATCAAACCTGCAAGCTCCCAATGTCCAGTAGTAGAATCATTTCCGATCGACTTTTCCGATAATCTTCCGACTGTTGCAATATGGTTAGAATTCATATTTTTAACTTTTGTAATTTTTCCAAAACCTAGCTTTTCCATAGTTGGTAAATTGACACCACCAACAGCATTTGCAACATTTGAGAGAGTATTTGTTCCTAAATCACCATATTTATCCGCATCAGGAGCTTCACCAACACCTAATGAATCAATAACTACAAGAAAACATCTTTTCATTAAGTTGTACCAAAAAGCCTATCTCCCATATCTCCAAGGCCTGGAACTATATACCAACTTTCGTTTAATTTTTCGTCAATATTACCTGTTATTAATGTAACATCAGGATGCTCTTTTTCTAATCGTTCAATACCTTCAGGAGCAGAAATAACAGTTAGAGCAATTATATCTTTTGGTTTTTGCTCCTTTACTTTATTAATAGCAAAAGATAGAGAACCTCCGGTAGCAAGCATGGGTTCTAATATAAAAACATTTTTGTTATTTAAATCAGGTAAATTTTCATAATAATATTCAGGTTCTGCAGTTTCTTCATTTCTTTGGACACCAATATAACCAAATGAAACATTTGGTAAAAGCTCTTTAACACCATCAATTAAACCAAGTCCAGCTCTCAGAACTGAAATTGCAACACTGTCGTTTTCTACTTCATAACCCTTAGTATCTACTAATGGCGTAGTTATATTTTTTTCTTTCAAAGAAATATTTTTAGTACCCTCAATAAAAAGTAAATATGAAAGCTTGGTTGCATATGATCTAAATTCTTCACTGTTTGTATTTTCATTTCTAAGTATTGTTAAATAGTGGCTTTTAAGCGGGTGAGATAATTCAATTACTTGCATTAAAAATTAGGTTAGCAAAACATTAAATCTTTTCTAGTTATTTTTATTAAGAAGTTAATCTAATAAAAGTACATTTTATGATTTACTTAATGTAATATAATGTATTGCTATTTAAATAAAGGAAATTAATGCCTGTAAAAATAAGACTTGCACAAAGAGGTAAGAAAAAGAACAGAACATACAGAGTAGTTGTTGCTGATTCTCGTTCACCTAGAGATGGAAAGTTTATTGAAGACTTGGGTTACTATGATCCACATCATAACCCTTCAAAAGTTGAAATAAATGTCGACAAAGCCGTGTCATGGTTAGACAAAGGAGCTCAGCCATCAGAGCGTGCACAAAAACTGTTAGAAATTTCTGGGGCATGGGCTCAGTGGAGATCGTCAAAGGGAGAGGTTGTTTCTATTCCGACTCCGCCTCCCGAAAAAGTTAAAAGCAGTTCAAAGGCAAATAAAAAGAAAGTAGAAGCTACTCAAGAAGATAATTCTGAAGAATCTTCAGAAGAAACAGAAGAGGAATAATTTATGGCCGCAGGTTCAATTGTAAAAAATGTAGTTGAATATATAGTTACTCAAATTGTGGAGGACACAAAGTCTGTAAAAGTTGATATTGCAGATTCAGATGATGAAAACGTAACAATTGAAGTTAGAACTTCTCCAGATGATATGGGGAGAGTTATTGGCAAAAGAGGAAGAGTTGCCAGAGCGATTCGTACAGTAGCTCAAGCAGCAGCAGATGAAGAAGGCCTTCAATCCAGCGTAGAATTTATTGACTAACAATACTTTATATCAAGTTGCTAAATTAGGTAAACCTCACTCACTTAGAGGATTTCAATATATAAATATAGACAATTTTTTTAGAAGATTTGACTTAAGCAATATATCAATGCAAGTTGGTAATGAAGAATTAGTAGTTGAAAATTTTAAAACCCATTTAAAAGATAGAAATCTAATTAAATTCAAAGATTTTGACACAATAGAATCAATTGAGAGATTTAGGGATAAGGTTGTCTCTATTTCAGATAAATATAAAAATAATTTTTTAAATGATAGTAAATTACCTTGGCCAGGATTTTTTATAAATAAAAACTTAGGCAAATCAGATTTAGTTTTACTTGGATTTAATTTTTCTCAAAACTTCACTTTTTGCGAAGTTTCTAATTTAACTGATTTTCCTATTCCTTATAACGATAAGTTTTTTTCCTATCAGAATGATGAACTTGTTTTAATTAATGACAACCTAACTATTTAACCAGTCAAAAATTAAATTACTGTATGTATCTTCTATCATATTCTCTGGATGCCATTGAATACCAATAGCATTCCATTCATTAGTAGTTTCTATTCCTTCTATAACACCATCATTTGATTTTGCAGTAATTTTTAAATCTTCACCTAATTTATCGATGCCTTGATGATGTATAGAATTTACCATTATATTTTTTTCTTGAATTATTTCATATAGTTTTGAGTCTTCGTAAACTTCAATATCATGAATGTGAGATCGAGCATCTTCGAAAGGTTTATCGTGCTCGATGTCTTTAAAACCTGAATCACTCAGATCTTGATATAAAGTACCTTTTTTATAAACATTTAATAATTGATGTCCTCTACATATTGCAAGAGTTTTAACATTGTTTTTTTCTGCAGATTTCAGTAGATTCAATTCAGTAGAATCTCTATTGTCTGATATTCGAATTGTTTTAGAATCAATTTTTTGATTATACCTTTCTGGATTAATATCTCCACCTCCAGAAATTATCAAAGCATCAAATTTTGCAGCATCAATTTCAAGGGTATCATTTTGTGGACCAATAACTATCGCAGTATTACCAAATTTGTTACATAAGTTTATAAAATCATTGTTTATTACAACAGATGGAATATTTCCAGGCGCCATTTGAACATCTTTTATTCCAGTTGAGATTCCAATTAATTTACTCATACACAAAAATACATTGAACTTCCACTGATGCATTCAGTGGTAAGCTTGCAACACCAACAGCAGATCGTGTTGACTTTTTATCAAAATACTCTGCAAGCTTATCTGTAAAACCATTCAATATTTTTGCATGATCTTGAAAACCATTATCAGCATTTACGAACCCTAATACATTTACTGGCTGTAGATTTTCAATTTCACCATTTGCTAAAAGTGTAGATATAGTTAATTCAGCACATAGGGAAGCAGCTTCATAACCATCTTCCATTGATACCTCAGAAGGTATCTTTCCTTGAAATTTTTTCTTATCAGTAAATGGAACGTGACCAGATGTATATATATATTTTCCAACTTTTTTATATGTTACATAATTCCCAATAGCCTTTGGTGCAACTGGTAATTCTTTATCCATTGTTTAGTAAGTTTCCAATTAAATCTACAACTCTGTTTGAATATCCCCACTCATTGTCATACCAGCAAACTACTTTTACATGATTACCTTCTAGTAGCTGAGTTGACGAAGCATCATATATACTTGAGTGCGGATTATTTAAAATATCTGTAGATACAAGAGGCACCTCAGAATACTCTAATATTCCATTCAACTCATTGTCTGCAGCATTCTTAACTGCTTTGTTGATATCATCTATAGAGACTTTTTTTTCTAATTCAACGACAAGATCAACAACGCTCCCATCAGGAACTGGCACTCTCATTGCCATCCCATCTAGTTTTCCATTAAGTTCTGGAAGTACCATACCAACAGCTTTTGCTGCACCTGTTGATGTTGGGATAATATTCTGAGTTGCACTACGTCCTCTTCTAAAGTCACTATGGGTAGTTTCAGCTAATGCTTGGTCATTAGTGTATGCATGTACTGTGGTCATTAATCCGGATATAATTCCAAAATTATCATCTAAAACTTTTGCTATAGGTGCTAAACAGTTTGTAGTGCAAGATGCATTTGATACTATTTTATCCTCAGGCTTAAGATCACTATCATTTACCCCGAGGACTATTGTTGCATCTATATCATCTTTAGGAGGTACAGTTAGTAATACTTTTTTAGCTCCGGCATCAAGATGTTTATTTAATGATTCACTATCTCTGAATATTCCAGTAGATTCAACAACAACATCAACATTCATCTCTTTCCATGGAAGGTCCGCAGGGTCTTTAATTGAAGTCAATTGAATAGACCTGTCATCTACAATTAATTTGTCCCCATCAACGCTCACATTACTATCTAATATTCCCATTACTGAGTCATGTTTAAGCAAGTAAGCAAGATTTTCGTAGTTTCCTAAATCATTTATTGCCACGACATTTATGTCAGAATCATTTTCTACAATAATCCTGAGAATTGATCTTCCAATTCTTCCAAAACCATTTATAGCTACGTTACCCATTTAAAGCTCTTGTCCTAATCGTTTGATAGTGTCTATTATTCTTGAAGCGTAACCCCAACCGTTATCAAACCAAATTATTAATTTTATTTTCTTATTATTAATACCCATTGTAGCAAGACCATCTATCAGGCCAGAAAGTGTGCTTCTGACAACATCAGATGAAACGATTGGGTCGTATGTAATTCCGATTATGTTTTTTAACTCATTTTCTGAATAATTTTTAAGGAGATTGTTTATTTCTTCAATAGTCGTTTCTTTTGTAATATCTATTGTTAGGTCTACTGTACTTCCATCAGGAATCGGAACTGTCATTGATGAGGATGCTATTTTATTTTTTAAAAAGGGAAGTACATTTACAATTACTTCGGATGATTTAGTAATACTAGGTATTATATTTTCTCCAGCAGCCCTATTTAGTCTGAAACCTTCACCAGCTACATCAGCTAATCTGTTTGAGTTCGAATATCCATGTACAGTTGTTAAAAAAGCTCTTTCGACGCCTACATCTTTATTTAAAGCCTTTAGTATCGGTGCAACAGCATTTGCAGTATTTGATCCAAGTGAAAAGACATCAGAATTAAAGTCAGTATATTCATCGTTTGCACCAGGTACATAAATTTGAATATCTTTAAAGTTTTCTGGTGTAGAAGCAATTATTACTTTTTTACACCCTTTTGATAAATGTATATCAACTTCTTCTTTTGTTTTTGGTTTACCAGTTGCAAGTATTACAACATCTGTTGCAATTGCTTCCCAATCTGCTTCATTTCCACCCTTCCAAGAGTTAAATATGATTTCTTTATTATCTACAACAATACCTTTTTCAGTCTCATGGATATCAGCATTCAATTTTCCGTATATTGAATCATATTTGAGCAAATAAATTAAGTTTTTTTTATCTGCGGTATCAGATATTGAGACTATGTTAATGTCTTTGTCTCCCAATGTTTGTCTAAATAGATCTCTACCTATTCTTCCAAAACCAACAAGTGATACGTTTGTCATTAACCCTCACAAAACTAATGAGTAATTGTTGTTACAATCAACTAATAATATACCTTAAAAACACAAAGCATGAGAGAATTAAGAAGAAATATTCACGATTCAATTTTTGGATCTGAACCAACTGAAGATTTGCTTACTAAAGCATTTGATAGAAAAAAAAGTAATTTTGGGAATACAATAACCTACAGCCCAAAAGTATTCATACCGCTTACAACTATGTGTAGAGATAGTTGTGGTTATTGCACTTTTGTTAAATCACCAAATGAAGGGGGAACGTATTTAAACGAAGATGAAGTAATAAGCATTGCTGGTGCTGGCGAAGAAGCCGGTTGTTATGAGGCTTTATTTACATTAGGGGATAAGCCTGAATTAAAATGGGACTATGCATTGACTCAACTTAAGCTACTTGGATTTTCTTCAACCCATGATTATTTAGTCAGCTCGATGCAAAAAGTAAACGAAACATTTACATTATTTCCGCATGCAAATCCTGGATTGATGAGTTTTAAAGAAATTAAAGAGTTAAAAAAATATTCACCATCCGGCGGCTTAATGATTGAAACATTTTCAAAAAATATATATGATAAGGGACAACCTCATTACAAAACTCAAACCAAATTTATTGATCTTAGAATTGAATCTCTAGAAAATGCTCTTCAAGCAATGTACCCCGTAACCACAGGACTCCTCTTAGGGCTTACTTCTACCGCTGATGAAGTGGTAGATGATGTTACAAATCTCATTTTATTGATACAAAACAATAAGGCTATTCAAGAGGTTATTCTTCAAAATTTTAGAGCTAAAAAAAATACGATTATGAAAAATAATTCTGAAATTACGAATGATTTATTTTTAAGAATAATTGCGACAACTAGAATATATTCTCCATCTCATATTTCAATCCAAGTTCCACCTAATTTATCACCAGACATAACTTTATTTCTCAAGAGTGGAATAAATGATCTTGGTGGGATTTCGCCTTTGACAATAGATTGGGTAAACCCTGATCACCTCTGGCCAAATATTAATAAATTAAAAAATGATACTTCAGCTACTGGACAGGTACTCAAAAAGAGACTTCCTGTATATCCAGAATATATAAAAAAAGAATGGTTAAATGACGAAATTTTTGAAAAAGTTAATAATATTATTGATACAGATGGATATCCAAAAGATTCAAATGAATAATAATATTTCTTTTTTAAGAATAAGACCATGCGATAATAACAATGAAATTTATTTAAATTCTAGAAGGAAAGAGGGTACATCTGCTTTCTTAATTAAAAGCGAACTAGAACTTGATATTAATGAAATACATAAGAAAGATTTTCAAACTTTATCTAAAGATGCAGGTGTAGATTCTGATTGTTGGATAATTAATGACAATAATTGGAAAAATTTTATAGGCATCAATCCGAAAAGAATTGTTTATGATTTTAAAAACAATAAAGAAATTTCACTTGAAGTTATCGATAGAGTAAAGCCCTACACTGTACTGGTTTCAAATCCATCAGATATTAATTTTTTAAAAGCAATAAACACAAAAACAAAATTTATAACAACAGCATACGTTGACACTATTGATGCAGCGGTTGAGTACATTAATAAAGGAATTTCTGATTTATTGCTAAGAGACTGGAGTTCATCACAAATTGATGAATTACAAAAAATTGAAGGCTTCAATTTTTATGAAAGAACATTGTTATCCCCATTTTTTTCAATTGATGAGGCAAGGAATGAATTTTCTAAAGAGCGTTTCTTTAGATATTTAAGTACAAGAAATGTGCGAGGATTTAGACGAGAAAAAACTGATTGGTTTCCTGGAAGCGGAAAAGCAATACCGAAGCTAAATAATTTTGTTTACAACAATAAAAGTCAAATCAAACATTTTCAAATAGACGAGATTTTAAATAGCGTGCTAAATGGTTATCAAATTAATGATGAAGAATTAAAAATTTTATTCAATACTGCAGGTGAAAAAATTAATGATATTGCCAGTGTTGCGAATCAATTAAATTTTCTTAAAAATGGGAACAAAGTTTCTTTTGTCAAGAACAGAAATATTAACTATACAAACCAATGTTATTATAAATGTGGTTTTTGTGGATTTTCAAAAGGTCCAAAAAGTTTTAATCGTAAAGAAAAACCGTACTCTATTAATATCCAAGAAGTAGTAGACAGAACCACTGAAGCTTTTGAAATGGGAGCTTCAGAAGTATGTTTGCAAGGTGGTATACATCCTGATTACACTGGTGAATTTTATTTAAACATGGTAAAAGAAATAAAACAAACTACTCCAGATATGCACATTCACGGCTTTACACCATTAGAAATATGGCAAGGTGCTGAGACAATAAATTTGAGTATTGAAGAATATTTAAAACTTCTATTAGATGCTGGTCTGAATACCTTGCCTGGAACTGCAGCTGAAATATTAGACGATAGAGTCAGGAAATATTTGTGCCCAGATAAAATAACATCATCTCAATGGGCGTATGTGATGGAAGTAGCACATGGTTTAGGATTGAAGTCAACAGCTACTATCATGTTCGGACATATAGATGATATAGATTCATGGGTAAATCATTTTTCCCTAATAAAGAATATCCAATTAAAAACAGGTGGTTTTACAGAAGTTGTACCTCTACCTTTTGTACATATGGGATCTCCTATTTATTTGCAAGGAAAAAGTATGCCAGGTCCTTCGTGGGATGAAGTTGTCTTAATTCATTCACTTGCTCGAATATATTTTTCAAATCTAATTAATAATATACAGGCAAGTTGGGTCAAACTCGGACATGAGGGTGCTGGTAAATTGTTAAATGCTGGTGTTAACGATTTAGGAGGCACATTAATTAATGAAAATATCAGTAGGGCTTCTGGTGCTGATCATGGTCAGGAAACTACAGAACAGCAATTTGTAGATTTAATTGAAAATTTCAACAAAATACCTGTATTAAGAAACACGCTTTATACAGAATTTAAAGATCCTAAAACTTTAATCAAATATTTATGAATACATATAATGTCATTACACTTTTCCCAAATTTAATTGAGGAGTGGAAAAATATAGGGATTGTTAGACAAGCTATTAAAAATCAGCTGGTAAATATTCAAACAACAAACTTAAGGGATTTTGGAATTGGTGAATATAAACAAGTAGATGATGCCCCATATGGTGGGGGACCTGGAATGGTATTAATGCCTGAGCCATTAGATAATGCGATTAACTCATCAAATGCAGAAGTTAATGTTTTTCTAACACCATCAGGAGAGCAGTTGGATGAAACTCTATTGATTAAATTATTATCATTTAATTCCATAAATTTAATTGCAGGAAGATATGAAGGTTTTGACCAAAGAATCGTAGACATCCATGCAGATTATAAAATATCTGTGGGACATGCTGTTATTTCTGGAGGAGAAATTCCAGCTATGTATATCCTCGAAGCTTTAATAAGAAGGATTCCAGGTGTATTAGGAAATCCAGATTCATTAAAATTTGAGACATTTACTGATAACAAATTTGATTTTCCTGTCTATACAAGGCCTGAAACATTCAATGATTTGTCAGTCCCTGAAGTTTTATTATCAGGCAATCATAAAGATATTGAAGAGTGGAAAAAGAATAATTTAAAAGACATATAAAGTATATTTACTTATATAATTTATTTTTGGAGAGCTTATGGATTTAATCGAAAATATCGAAAAAGATTATTTAAAACAAGATTTACCAGATTTTAATTCTGGAGATACTGTAAAAGTAAATGTTAAAGTTTCTGAAGGCAATAGGGAAAGAATACAAACATTTGAAGGTGTGATTATAGCTGTCAATAATGTAGGCATTAACAAAACTATCACAGTTCGAAAACTGTCATTTGGGGTCGGCGTAGAAAGAATATTTCCTGTCCATGCACCAATTATTGATTCAATTGAAGTTATTAGAAAAGGTAAAGTAAGGCGTTCAAAGCTATATTACCTACGTGATCGTGTAGGTAAATCTGCAAAAATTAAAGAAGATCGTAATTAATTAATTATTATTAAATTATTATCAAAAAATTACTAAAACCAATTACGACTATTGTTCTAGCGATACTCGTAGCAACATTAGTCAGGACGTTGTTGTTACAAATATACTTCATTCCCACAACCTCAATGGAGCCTACACTAAAAACAGATGATAGAGTTCTTGTTTTAAAAGATACAATTGTACAGTTTGATATTAGTAGTGGGGATATTGTGGTTTTTCATAATATTAACTCTGATTATTCAGAAAGTATTTTGCAGCAATATTTTGATGAACTTCAAATCTGGAAAATTAACGATGTTAATTCACAAGAAAATGCAGCACTAATAAAAAGAGTAGTGGGGGTAGGTGGAGATGTTGTTGAAATATTTGAAAATGGTGAGGTATTTGTTAACAGTTCAAAATTTTATATACCTAATATAAATGAGGGAGTGAACTTCAAAAATGAAACTTTTGTAATTCCTGATAATGAGATATTTGTATTGGGTGACAATAGACCCAATAGTCAAGACTCTAGATATATTGGAACTATACCTATTAGTAATATCATTGGCAAAGCAATATATTTGATATATCCATTTGAAAATTTTAAGAAATTAGATGATTGAAGATAAAATTTGGAAATCAAATCCTGACAAGTATATTATCGGCAGTGATGAAGTTGGAAGAGGTTCTTTTGCTGGCCCAATCGGAGCAGCTTCTGTCAGAGTAAATTATCATCATATAAGTTTGCTGGCAGATGTAAAAGACTCAAAAAAATTGTCTCCAAAAAAAAGGAATTCTATTTTTGAATTAGTTCAGAAAAATGAAATTGAATTCTCCTACATGGAACGTGATAACAAATTTATAGATCTTTATGGAATAAAATTGGCAAATGAAAAAGTTTTAGAGGATTCTATTTCTTCAATATTCCATCATGGAGATATTGTATATGTTGATCATTTTAAGATATCAAAATTTAATGCTGTTTCACTTATTAGAGGTGAAGATAATTGTAGGCCTATCGCTCTTGCAAGTATTATTGCAAAAGTTCTTAGAGACAAATTTATGGTTGAGATATCAAATAAATATAACAAATATGCATTCGAAAAAAACAAAGGTTATGGAACTAAAGAGCATAGATTAGCTATTCAAAAATATGGTCTTTCAGATATTCATCGTAAATCTTTTAACTTAATGCCCAAATGACAACAATAATAGTAAGTAACAACGCTGCAATAATATTTAAGTAATCTGTCTTATTAGCTTTGTAAGGTTTGTTTGGATCAAATCCCATAACTACATTCTAAATAGATTTGTATTAAACTTTCTTATATGACACTTGAATCAAATATCGTAAACGAGATTAAATTTTTACAGTTCAATGATGAAAAAGCTCGTAACGCTATAAGTGCAGAAGATTGGATAAATCTACAAGAAGAAATTGAATCATTTGAAAACAGTGACTTAAAGTACTTAGTCATAAAGCATATTAATGGAAACTATTCTGCAGGCGCTCAGTTGGGAGAGACTGTCAGTGCGCTAATGGATGATGTTTCAAAAGCTGCTGTAAAAATGTGGAATTGTAAAAAACCAATAATTTCACTTGTTGATGGAATTGCTGCTGGTGCTGGAGCAAACATGATGCTTTTAAGCGATTTTATTATTGCTACACCAGAAACAAGATTTATTGAGGTTTTTGTTAGAAGAGGATTAGTTGTAGATTTTGGAGGTTCTTGGGTATTGCCGAGAATAATCGGCATACAAAAAGCAAAAGAATTGATGATGACATCGAATGAAATTAGTGGTGAAGAATTAGACAAATTGGGAGTTTTGTACAAACTTACTAACGCTGAAAATATGGACACTGTTTTTAAAGAATTAATAGAAAAATTAAATGAACAAAGTTTTATATCTATTTGTATGGTTAAACAACAAATTAGAGATGGATTAAATTTAACTTTTGAGAAATCAATAGAAAATGAAACTGTAAATCAAAATAGTAGATTTCAACACCAAGATGTTGTAGAAGGAATGACTGCTTTTTTTGAAAAAAGGCAACCAAATTATAAAAATACATTAGATGAATAAAATTATTGAATAAAAATTCATTTATTTGTATATTTATGCAATACTTTAAACTTAAGACACTGGAGGTTTATTAAGTGAAAACAAAAAAATCACTCCTGTTAATTTTTATTTTAGCAATGGTCGCTGCAGCTTGTTCAACAACAGCAGTTCCTTGTGATGAAGTAGAAATTACTACCGGAGAAAATGGATTACCTGATTTGGGTGGTTGTGAATTTACATTTGCAGTAGAAAATGCATATTTACCATTCAACTATATTGATGCATCTGATGGTGTAGCAAAAGGTTGGGATTATGATGTATTTAATCATATGGGGGAACTGATGAATTTTGTCCCTGTGTATGTACCAGCAGCGTGGGATGGAATGATTCAAGCCGTAGCTGATGGACAATTTATGGTCGCTGGTGATGGAATCACAATTACCGAAGAAAGAGACAAAATTATTGATTTCTCTGATGGTTACATAAATCTAGCTCAAAGAGTGCTTGTAGCAGTTGGTAATGACGATATTAAAAGCATTGATGATCTTAAAAGTGGAGATTACATAGTTGCAACACAAAAAGGAACTACAAACTATGAGTTTGCAGTTGCTGAATTAGGTGAAGACAAAGTTAAAGCATTTGATGATTTTAACTTTGCAATTCAAGCTGTAATTTCTGGTGATGCAGATGCATCAATTATCGATGAAACTGCTGGTTTAGGTTATATGGGTGCAAATAAAGACCAAGTTAAATTGGTAGGTGGAGATTTGACATCTGAACAATTAGGATTCGCTTTTCCAAATGGAAGTCCATTGGTAGATGTTGTTAATCAAGGCCTTGCAGCTATGGAGGAAAGTGGAAAACTTGCAGAAATTAATGCAAAGTTCTTTTCACCAGATTTCTCAGTAACTTATGATGATATAGCAGAGTGTGATGAAAACATTCCTGAAGAATATCTTCCTGAAGGTTGCGATCCGGGAAGTGATGGTTAAGTAACTTAATTACTTATATATTAATTTGTAATAGGCACGGAAAACCGTGCCTATTGCTTTATTATTAGAAAAAAGCATGAAAGTTAAAAATTTATTCAAGCCAGATAATTGGTGGCTCTTGATATTGATTGGAATTATAGCATGGATGATATATGTCATATTCTCAAACCCAGAATACAACAAAGCATTTAATTTTATTCTTCCTGGACTTTCGATAACATTTCTATCAACAATTATTTCATTTGTTATAGCTTTATTCTTAGGTCTTATATCTGGCATTGGTCGCATCTCAGATAACAAAATAGCGAGTACAATCTCAAGAACATATATTGAGTTCATAAGAGGTGTTCCTGTATTAATTTTGATTTTTACAATTGCTTTTGTAGTTGTTGTTAGAGGTGCTGAATTTTTTAATATTAATAACGGTAATGTACCAATGCTCGTGAGAGCAATAATTGCTTTGTCAGTATTTTATGGTGCATATATTGCAGAAGTTTTTAGAGCTGGAATTGAATCAGTTAATGTTGGACAGCGAGAGGGTGGTGCATCACTTGGGTTAACAGACAGACAAGTGATGAGATTTATTGTGCTCCCACAAGCTTTTAGAAATATGCTTCCAGCTTTAGGAAATGACTTTATATCAATGATGAAAGATTCTTCATTATTATCAGTATTAGCAGTTGAAGATTTAACTTACAGAGGAAGATTGTATTCAGGAAGCACATTTAGATTTGCAGAAACCTACTTGGTGCTTACAGTTTTATATCTAATAATTACTCTGATATTGTCTGGATTACAAAGAAGGCTCGAAAAAAGACTTGAATCTAAATAATCAACTAGACAGAGAAAACATTATTAAAGAATATTTAATTTATATTAAGGATGTTAAAAATTATTCACCCAATACCGTTAAGTCATACAAGTCTGATATAAATCACTATATTAAAAATAATCAAAAAATTGGAGAATTCTCCGATTATCTTAGACAGCTAAATAAGAATCAATACTCAAAAACTTCCATAAATAGAAAAATCACATCAATAAATTTATTTTTATCTTGGGCAGTAGAAAACAATTACTTTAACAAAAATAAAATTAAAAAAGTTAAAAGTCTTAAGGTTGAAAAAAAATTACCAAATGTTTTAACTTCCTCATACATTAATAATCTCTTGGATAACCTTCCTGAATTTTCTGAAAAGGATTTGAGGGATAAAGCTATTTTAGAGCTTATGTATTCATCTGGTTTGAGAGTAAGCGAAGTATCAAATTTGAATACAAACAGTATAAACAATAACAACTCTGTCAGAGTTATTGGGAAGGGAAGTAAGGAAAGAGTATTGCCAATAACAGGAAGAGCATTTAAATGCATAAAAAAATATATTGAAATCTCAAGACCGAAATTAGAAAATGAGAAATCAAATTCTTACCTTTTTCTTGGAATTAGGGGTGGTCAATTAAGTGATAGAGAAATTAGAAGAATTGTTAAATTAAGAACCGGAACATTCCCGCATAGTATTAGACATACTTTTGCGACTCATTTATTAGAAGGTGGAGCAGACTTGAGAATTGTGCAAGAACTTCTTGGGCATAATGATCCTGCTACAACACAAATATATACACATGTTTCAAAGAAGCAATTACAAAAAAAATACAAACAATCTCATCCGAGAGGTTGAATAATATTTGTTTGATATTAGAATTTGAAAGAAAATAGACACCATATTTGCAAGTTTCCTTGGTGAACGAAAGTTTGGAAACCGCTTAGGCATGAAATATGGGATGAAATAACCAAAGGAGAAACATTGAGTACAACAATGAAAGAGCTGCTGGAAGCAGGTGTACATTTTGGTCATCAAACACAAAGATGGAATCCCAAAATGGACAAATTTATATATGGCGCTAAAAGCGGTGTTCATATTTTAGATCTAAGAATCACTTATGATGCTATCGAACAAGCTCAAGAATACGTACAAAAGACAGTTGCAAATAGTGGAAAAATTTTATTTGTTGGAACTAAACCACAAGCTCAACAAGTGATTGAAGACCAAGCTCTGCGTGCAGGAATGCCTTATGTTAATTTCAGATGGTTGGGCGGTATGCTTACAAACTTCAAAACAATTATCAAAAGAGTTGTTTACTTAAAAGAATTAAAGTCATTAGAGTCATCAGGTGAAATAAATGCATACACAAAATCTGAAAGGCTTCGAATTAAAAGAGAAATTGAAAAACTCACAAAATCAATTGGTGGAATTGTCAATTTAAACAAACTTCCAGACGCGATCTTTGTTGTAGATCTTGCAAACGAATCAACCGCCATAACAGAAGCACAAAAATTAGGCATTCCTGTTATTGGTTTAGCAGACTCAAATGTAGACCCTGAAGGAGTCGAAATTGTAATTCCTGGTAATGACGATGCGATCAGGTCAATTGAATTAATTGCTTCTGCAATCGCTGATGCATGTCTAAAAGGCTCAGGAAAAAGAAGTGAAGTAGAGAATAAGGAGAACGAATAATGTCAATTTCAGCAGCTGATGTGAAAAAATTACGCGACATGACTGGTGCTGGAATGATGGATGCCAAAAAAGCCCTATCAGAAACTGATGGAGATTTCGATAGTGCTGTTAAGTATCTGAGAGAAAAAGGTCTAGCAGACTCAAAAAAACGAGCGGACAAAGAGGCCAATCAGG
>Ga0208390_1000128_pt1 | contig 23431 bp, 5 predicted proteins | sample Knorr_S7_td_Surf_FD_185594 | JGI IMG/M metagenome (GOLD analysis project Ga0208390, IMG submission 185594) | Marine microbial communities from Southern Atlantic Ocean transect - Knorr_S7_td_SurfaceA_ad_6m_LV_A (SPAdes) (version 2) | ecosystem: Environmental > Aquatic > Marine > Oceanic | place...
GATTTGTTAAGATCATCTGTAAGGAAAAAATTTGATTATCTCTACACAGGTATTAACAAGGATATTCTTAATTTCGACATCAATTATAGATTTACATTCTTTGATACTCAAAGAGAAAGAGGTAATGTAACGAGTAATCAGAGTGATTTAGGAAAAGGTGTTAGAGCGGACACTGAAGTGATTGCCAATAGTGAAGCCAAGTTTGAATTCTTTCCTAGATCACAGACAGTAATTGGAGCCAATGCGCCATTGGCAATTGCAGAAGATAATAATCCAAGAGCAAGTGGGTTTGACGTTGATTCTGCGGCACTACAATACGCAAGACAGTTTAATGAAAAAATAGTAAACAGTAATGTTGACCTTTTACAACTGTCATTACGTATCGTTGGAGACACTTATTTTTTACCTAATAGCGGAATGGGTAATCTAGTTGTAGCAGATTTAAGGAATCAAAATAAAGCAATTGAGTTTGGTGAACGAGAAATGGACTATCTTAACACGCAAGTACACGTGGAGGTAAATTTTAACACCCCTGTGGATATAAATGAAAAAACAGGAGATATGAATTTAGCGTCTATAAAATTACAGGAACAAAAACAGGATATCAAACTAGGAGTATTCAGTGCTGTGTACAGAGTTACTAAAGTGCGGAGTGAGTTTGTAGGCGGTAAATTTGAACAAGATATAGAATTAGTTGCACCAGCGTCTATGACACTAGGTCAAAAAGAAAATAAAAACACGTCTGAAGAAACTGTACAAAAAACAAAAGGAAGCGATGCTTTTGGCATAGGCGATGAATTAACAGGATTAGGAGTATCTCCATAATGAAATTAGACAAAAGGCAGTCATTAAACAAAGCGATACAAAAAAATCCGGGACCTTATGAGGCAAAAGTGGTAAACGTGCTAGATCCTGTGTACAGTGGTTCTATCGAAGTAGAACTATTGCGTAGCACAGAATCAGGAGCAGATGAGTCTACTGGACAGAAAGTTGTATGTAGATATCTACATCCATTCTATGGTACGACTCATGTGCGTGGTTTAACGAAGAACGATGGATATTCCGACAGTCAACAAAGTTATGGTATGTGGTTCGTCCCACCTGATGTTGGAAACAGAGTATTAGTGATGTTTGCAGAAGGTAACATCAATAGAGCGTTTTGGATTGGTTGTGTGCAACAGGCTACAATGAATTTTATGTTGCCTGATGGAAGACCAGCAACCACAACAACCGATACTGAAGATGCAAGTTTAATTGGAAAAAAATTACCTGTGGGTGAACACAACAAATTAAGACAGAGCGATCAAACTATTTCTAATCCACTAAATTTAAAAAAACCAATTAATATTTTATTCAAGGCAGTGCTAGACACACAAGGATTGACAGCAGATGAAACAAGAGGATTAACAACTTCTAGTGCAAGACGAGAAGTGCCTAGTTCTGTTTTTGGAATAAGCACACCAGGACCACTTGATAAAGGCGCTGTGTCAGGAGAATTTGCCACATCAAGATTGGGTGGCACATCAATTGTAATGGACGATGGTGATGACAAATTTATTAGAAAAACAAAAGCAAGTGCTGGAAAATTTGAATATGTAAATGTCGAAGGTGCAGAAAGTTCAGAGGGTGATGCAACAGTACCACACAATGAATTATTTAGAATTAGAACACGTACAGGACATCAAATACTTTTACACAATTCGGAGGATTTAGTTTACGTTGCAAACGCAAATGGAAGTGCTTGGATAGAAATGACATCAAGTGGTAAGGTTGATATATTTGCTAACGACAGTGTCAGCATACACAGTAAAGGTGACTTTAATTTTAAGACAGACAGAGATTTCAATCTTGAAGCAAACAGAAATATAAATTTAAAAGCAGACACAATTAACACAGAAGTTGCAACAGAAAATTTAAAAGTGACTGGTACACAGACTAACCAGATAGGTGCTACACAAAATACAACTGTAGGTGCTACATCTAATCTTTATGCAGGCGCAAACGTAAACATTGATGTTGGTGGACTTGTTAATATTGCTAACGGCGTATTTTCTGGAGCGCCAGTTACAGATTTATCTGTGTTCACCAATCCAGGTGAAACAACAGATTCAATAATGAAACGCATTCCACAGCATGAACCTTGGTCACATCACGAAAACTATGATCCAATAGCGGTGGCAGTAGACAAAACAGACAGAAGTGTGACTGATCAAATTGTTGTCACAGAACCAGTAAACATACCAGACACATTTAAAAATGCGAGGACTTAAGGAGCGTAAATAGTATTATGTCAGAGAAAAAATTATATAAAGATGTCACAGTAACAAAAGGTACTTTGCCCACTGCTACTCCCACACAGAGAGCATATAGAGGTATCAGCACAGCCAATAATGATAACCAAAAATTTGGCTTGTATGATGTAGGACTTATTAAACAAGACCTAATTAATCATTTTCACATATCACAGGGTGAAAAACTTGAAAATCCTACATTTGGCACTATAATTTGGGACGTTATACATGATCCAATGACGGAGGATTTAGAAGATGCAATTAAGGAAGATGTTATGAATATTATAAACAATGACCCAAGGGTTAGAGCGACACAGGTACTGATTACTCCCTTTGAGGCAGGTATACAGATAGAAGTTGACCTAGAATATCTGAAATACAATGTGTCGGAGAAACTTAGATTGACCTTTGACGAAAAGAATGGATTAATGAATTAAATGCGTAGTTTACTAACACAAATAAATAACGGTATAAAAAGGAAAGTTCATGTCATCAACAGATAGATTAAACAGATTATTACTTGCAGAAGATTGGAAAAGAGTTTACCAATCATACAAAAACGCCGAATTCCAAAGTTATGACTTTGACACTTTGCGTAGAACAATGATTCAATACCTACGTGACAACTATCCTGAGGATTTCAACGATTATATTGAATCATCTGAGTACCTGGCATTAATAGATTTAATTGCTTTCCTTGGACAAAACATATCATATAGAATAGATTTAAATTCACGTGAGAACTTTTTAGAACTTGCAGATAGAAGAGATAGTGTTTTAAGACTTGCAAGATTGATTAGTTACAACGCAACAAGGAATCAAACAGCAAATGGTTTGATGAAACTTATTGGTATATCCACAACTGAAAATATTGTAGATAGTAATAACTTAAATCTATCTGGACAAACTGTTACATGGAATGATTCAGGTAATGCAAATTGGAATGAACAATTCACCAAAGTTTTAAATGCGGCTCTTTCAGAAAATGAAAAATTTGGAAGTCCGGTAAAAAGTGGCGTGATTGATTCTATACCAACAAATCAATACAGATTCAATTCTGCAAATTCAGATGTGCCAGTTTATTCGTTTACAAAAAATGTAGATGGATTAAATTTAGATTTTGATTTAGTTTCAACAGGTTTCAATGATAGTGCAATACTAGAAGAAACGCCACAGGCAGGTTTACCTTTTAAACTTATTCATAGAGATGACGGAAAAGGTAGTGCCAGCAACAACACAGGATTTTTTGTCCATTTTAGACAAGGTGTGTTGGACCAAGGCGATTTTAATTTAATAACCCCTTCAAACAATCAAACAGTTTCGGTAGATGCAAATAATGTAAACAACACAGACGTTTGGTTATGGGGATTGGATGCAGACGGATTAGAAACTAATCTATGGACAAAAGTTAATTCTACATTAGGAAATAATGTGATCTTTAATTCTACTGCAAAGAATATTAAAAATATTTACACAGTCCTAACAAAAAATAGAGATGCTATAGAATTAAAATTCGCAGATGGTACTTTTGGCAATTTGCCGCAAGGATCTTTTAGGGTATATTACAGAACAAGTGCAAATCGATCTGTCAGAATTACGCCAGATGATATGCAAAATATTTCAATAGACATCGATTACACTTCAGCAAATGGTCAAACAGAAACAATGACAATGACATTTGGATTGCAGTATACAGTTGACAATGCCACAGCATCGGAGTCAAGTGCTAATATAAAACAAAATGCACCTGCAACTTACTATACCCAGAATAGAATGGTCACAGGCGAAGACTATAACGTTGCTCCATTAGGAACAAATCAAGAGATAGTAAAAGTAAAAGCAACAAATAGAACTTCCAGTGGAATATCAAGATACTTTGATCTAATAGACAGCACAGGAAAATACAGCAACACAAATATATTTGGTGCCGACGGTTCTATATACAAGGAAGATACGGAAACTTTAGACAGTTTTAGTTTCAGCACACAAACAGATGTGGAAGGTGTAATTGCAAACAAAATAGAACCTTTGTTGAGTGACAAAAAAACAAGAAATTATTACATTGAAAAATTTCCAAAAATTTTATTGACAGATTTAAATGCGACTTGGAACCAAGTTACATCGGCTACAAATTTATCCACAGGTAAGTTCACAAACAGTTCTACTGGCACAAATTATCAAGTAGGAAGTTTTACAGCCAGTCAAATGAAATATATAGAACCAGGTGCAATGATTAAATTTGAGGCACCTACAGGTCAACATTTCATGGGTGACGACAACAACAAATTAATGAGTGGCTCTGCGGATCATCCTAATTCAAGAACGTATGTCTGGACTTCAGTTGTGAGTGTATTAAATGATGGAGTAACAAATTCAAACACAGGTGATGGAGCAATACAATTAAATGACGTGATCCCGACAAACGCAGTAGCAACACAAATTTTACCTAAGTTTAGCAAACAATTAGGAGATGACGTAAAAACTTTAATGATTGATCAAGCATTTGCATATAACAATTTTGGATTGAGATATGATGTCGCAACAAGAAAATGGCAAGTGATTGATGAGAATAATTTAAATGTTTACGGTGTTTTTAGCACAGGAAAAACTGGAGACCTAACAAATCAACAATTAGACGCAAGTTGGATCATTAGATTTATTACTAACGGTTCCACATACTCGGTAACTTCAAGAGGATTACGTTATGTGTTTGAAAGCAAAAAAGAAGTAAGATTCTTTTATGACAGCGCCGACAGAAACTTCAATGTGCAAACAGGAAAAACTTTGCAGGACAAAATATCAGTTCTTGCAGTAAACACTAAACCGGACACAACTACAAACTTTAATGTGGATATAAATTTCAGCGTTTCGACAGAATACAGAAATGTTCAAGGTTATGTCGACAGTTCCAAGATTGAATTGAGTCAATATGACAGTGATCAAGATGGCATAGTGGACAATCCAGATGCATTCAATCATGTTGTTGAACCATCTACGAACCCATTGAACAAGTATGTGTTCCAAAAATTAGTTACTGGAAGCACAGGCACAACAAGATATGACTATGTTGACGCCGCAACTGAAAAAATATATGTGAGACAAACTAGTGTAGGCACAATAGGTGATTACACTAATGGAGACATTGTGTATCTTGTAGACAGCGATTCTTTCAAACAGATCAACACCACATCCAACACGACAGTAGATGTAACAAATTATGTTGCCCACGTAGGTAGAGACAAGGTCAAATTCCAATATGTACACACTGTGGATGGCAACACGAGGCTAGATCCAAGTGCTTCCAATATTATCGATATGTACATACTGACAAGAACATATGACATCGACTTTAGATTGTGGCTGAATGGCACAAACGCAACCAAACCATTATTGCCTAGCAGTGATTCACTGTTTACAAATTTTAACACTGCACTGGCTCCAATTAAATCCATAAGTGACACAATAATATATCATCCAGTGAAATATAAAGTGTTGTTTGGATCAAGTGCAGATTCAAGCCTTCAGGCTACATTCAAGGTTGTCAAAAACCCAGATCAGGTTACAAATGACGCAGACATCAAGAGCAGAGTTATAGATGCAATGAACTTATTCTTTTCATTGGAAAATTGGGAATTCGGCGACACTTTCTATTTCACAGAATTAAGCACATTTGTGATGAACGCATTGGTGCCAGACATAAGCACATTTGTCGTTGTGCCTAACGCAGGATCACAATCATTCGGAAGTTTATACGAAATAAGAAGTGAGAACGATGAAATCTTCATCAGTGGTGCTAAAGTAACAGACGTACAGATTATTGATGCCATCACTGCAAGTAACTTGAAAGCGTCAGGTTCTATTGTGACAAGTACTTCAGCAGACACAGGATTGAGTGGCACGATGACATTAGGCAGTACGTCAACATCCACTTCAACAAGCACTAGTACTAGTACAAGCACGAATACAAGTTCGGGTTCAGGATCATCAGGAGGCTCTAGTGGAGGAAGTGGATATTAATGGCATACGACAAAGATCAACAGGAATTTCCGTTACCAACTGGGTCGAATAATTCGGATAGAAAGTCAGCAGAATTTTTACCCAAGTATTTCCGTACACCTGTTAACAATAAATTTTTACATAGCACACTAGATCAACTTATATCTCAAGGTAAATTGGAAAAAATCAATGCCTACTATGGTAGGAAAGATACTCCAAATTATCAAGCGGGTGATCTGTATGTGGATGAAGTAAACAAGGATAGAGAAAATTACAAACTGGAACCAAGCATTGTACAAAAAGACAGTTTGGAAAATGTTAATTTTTATTCTGACTACATAGACTATTTCAGCCAAATTAAAAATTTGGGCGGCTCCGCCGATAATCATAGTAATCTCAATGCCCAAGAATATTACGCATGGTCTCCAAAAATTAATTGGGACAAATTTGTAAATTACAGAGAATACTTTTGGTTGCCTTATGGTGCAGATACAGTCACAGTCACTGGTCAACAAAGAAGTGTTGTTAGCACATATACAGTAACAAAATCTGATGCAGGCGACAATTATGCTTATGTTTTCACTCCGGATGGATTGACTTCAAATCCAACATTAAGATTATTCAGAGGACAGACTTACAAATTCGAAATAAACACACAAGGTTTTCCTTTTACAATTAAAAAAGAACGTAGCCTGGATGACAGTTACAATTATAATGATGGAGTTAGTGGACAAAAAATTGAGAAAGGCACAATTACTTTTGCCGTAGGAGACGACACACCTAACGAATTATATTATGGTTCAAGCACAGACATAAACACATTTGGTTTAATCAAGGTATACGACATTTCAGAAAATTCTGCTATTGATGTAGACAGTGATGTAATTGGAAAAAAGGATTACACATTAGGCAATGGCACTACACTTTCAAATGGAATGAAAGTAAATTTTAGGGGAACAGTTACACCAACAACTTATGCAGAAGGTGAATATTATGTTGAAGGCGTAGGAGAAGCCATCAAACTTGTTAATGTTCAAGACTTAGAAGTTGTAAGTTCATACACGCAACAATCACAGATACCATTTGATACTGTAAACTTTGACACAGTTGGATTCGGCACTGCTACCTCTTATGCTGTCAGCAAAGATTATGTCGTTATCAACAAAGCATCATCAGATAGAAATCCGTGGAGTAGGCACAATAGATGGATTCACAAATCTGTTATAGAAGCAAGTGCAACAGCAAATGGCAATATTCCAAACATTGATCAAAATTTAAGGGCAAGAAGACCTATAATAGAATTTGAGGCTGGACTTAAATTATACCAATTTGGTACATCTTCAAAAGGCATAATAGATTTAATTGATGACAAAACAACAGACGTAATGAGCAACGTTGAAGGAGCAACAGGATATTTTGTTGACGGTGTAAATTTAACTGACGGAATGAAGGTCTTGTTTACAAAAGATGTTGACCCTTTAGTAAAAAATAAAATTTACACTGTAAAAATTTTAGCGTTTACTAAAAATAAAGTTACAACTAACCAAATCAGTCTAGTAGAAACAACAACAAGTCCTGCGTTGACTGATGAAACTGTGCTTGTACGTAACGGAACCAAGAACGCTGGAAAAATTTACTACTACAATGGAACAGATTGGAAACTTACACAAGAAAAAACCAAAGTAAATCAAGCGCCTTTATTTGAATTATACGACAACAGTGGCAATAGTTATGCGTCCACAACTTATGCAAATTCAAATTTTGTAGGAAATAAAATATTTTCTTACAAAGAAGGCACAGGCACAAATGATACAGAATTAGGTTTTCCTCTAACATATCTTAATGTAGAAAACATTGGGGATATTGTGTTTGATTATAATTTAGCAAACAGTTCTTTCGTTTACGTAGAAAATCAAGCACAAACAACAAAATCTACCAACACTGCTTTTTTAAGAAAATACACAGACAGATCAACTTTTACAACTGTTAATGGTTGGCAAAAAGCGCCAACAGAAAGTTACCAACCTGTAGTAAGACAATATACTGCAACATCTAAATTATTAAATGATTTTGCTGTAGACGTTTACAAAAATAGTGGAGACTTAAATGATCTTTCGGCTAAAGTTTATGTAAACGACAAACAGAAAGTTGAAAATACAGATTGGACATTCAATAGAGTAAATCAAATTGCATATGTAAGATTTAACAAAGCCTTAAAAGCAAATGACGTAGTGGTAATAAAATCGCGGAGTGCAACAGTTAAAAACACAAATGGCTTTTATGAAATGCCATCTAATTTGCAAGGTAATCCATTAAATGATGATGTCACGACATTTACTACTGGGCAAATTAATGACCATGTAAAAAGTATCACAAGTGAACTGCCAGGCCTGGTTGGTAACACGCCAGGGATAAGCAACCTAAGAGATTTTCCGAATGCCTCAGAATATGGCAGAAAGTTTGTAAAACATTCAGGACCTATAGGACTTGCAACATATCTACTGAACAAAAAAGACGTAAACATTATTTCCGCAATAAAATACAGTCAAAATGAATACACAAAATTTAAAAGAGGATTTGTAAGTGCAACAGATACTTTAGGTTATGAAGGCTCTGTGCAAACAACAGTAGATAAAATTTTAGAAAAAGTTAATAAAGATAATACTAAATCTTCTCCGTTCTTCCAAACAGATATGATAGGTCGTGGAGCATTTAAAAAAACTACACACAAAGTATTAGACATAGACAGTAAATTCTATCAATTACAAACAACATTTGATCTTACCACACTTTCAAAAACTGCTGTATATGTGTACCATAATGAAGTGCAATTAATTCAAGGTAAAGATTATACTTTTTCAAACGGATTCGTTAATGTTTCTAAAACATTGACTTTAAATGATATAATTGATGTTTATGAATATGAGACAACAAATGGTAGTCATATTCCTGCAACTCCTACAAAACTAGGATTATATCCTGCATTTAGACCAATGAAGTACTTAGATACAACATTGGTGACACCTGTGAACGTCATACAAGGGCACGATGGAAGTATAACTGTCGCATATAACGATTTTAGAGATGACTTAATTTTAGAATTAGAAAAAAGAATTTTTAATAATATTAAAGTCACATATGACGAAAACATATTAAATTACAAGGATTTATTACCTGGAACGAATAGAACAAATATTTTTTCTAGTACCACTATTAATAACAGTGTGTTACCAGATTTCAATGAATGGTTAGGCCTTGTTGGCAACGAGGACTATACTTCTAATTCTTATTATTTGATTGGTGACAGCAGAACTTGGAATTACAGTCATGCTGTGAGTCCACAAGGTGAACAACTAGACGGTTTCTGGAGAGCAATATACAAAAAATTATATGACACTGATAGACCTAATATCACTCCATGGGAGATGTTAGGATACAGCATAGAGCCAACATGGTGGGAAACAACTTATGGGCCTGCGCCATACACAAAAGACAATTTAGTTTTATGGAAGGATCTAGAAGAAGGTATTGTAAGAGAGCCTAACAAAAAAATTGTAAGAAAAGAGAATTATGCTAGACCAGGATTGACAGGTTACATTCCAGCAGACAGCGACGGAAATATTAGAAGTCCATTTGACAGTTCGTATGCAAGACAAATTGATCCTACTTTAGGCAAAAACAATTTTAAATTTGGAGATGAAAGTCCTGTAGAATCTGCATGGAGACGCAGTTCAGATTATCCTTTCTCATTACTAAAAGCATTTATATTGCATCAGCCTTCTAAAGTAATTGGAGTTGGTTGGGACACATCAAGGATAAGCAGGAATACTGCAAATCAAATTGTGTATTCGAATGAATTACCAATTCAAACTAAAAGTTTAATTTTTCCAAGTAGCATCAGTGAAGACACTGTGGTAAACACCGCAGGTCTTGTAAATTATTTGTATGAATATGTAGAAACAAATTTACTTACGGATTACGCAGAATACAAAACAAATTTAAAAAGCATTGTTGCACAAATAGGTTTTAAGATAAAAGGGTATAGTAAAAAAGACAAATTCCAATTGATATTGGACAGTAAGACACCTAACACATCAACATCTGTGTTTGTACCACAGGAAAATTATAGGCTAATACAAAATACAAGTGCTCCTATAAAGATGTTATCTTATAGTGCATTAATAATAGAACTTACTGCGGCAGGATATATCCTTAGAGGGTATGATAAAAATGCTCCGCAAATAAAATATTATTCGTTTATTCCACAAGCAGACGATCCAGTTATAAATGTAGGAGGAGTTAGTTCTTCATTTGTAAATTGGGGTGAGAACAATCGTTATGATGTTGGACAATATGTAAAATACAATGATCAATTTTATGCTACCGAAACAGCACACTTATCAACTGAGACATTTGATTTAACAAAATTTGTAAAATTAGTTGAATTACCTGTTGAAGGTGGTGCAGAAGGAATAATAAGACGTAGATGGGACAAGTCTACAGTAAACGAAGTTGCATACGGCAAATTAGTAAAAACTAAACAAGAAGTTTTAGATATTATACTTGGTTATGGAGAATACTTAACAGAACAAGGTTTCGATTTTAATGAATTCAACAGAGATCTTGAAGTAGTTGCAAACTGGCAATTGAGTGCAAAAGAATTTTTATTCTGGACAACTCAGAAATGGGACATGGGCAGTGTTATAAGTTTAAGTCCTGCATCAAGAAAATTGTCTGTAAAATCGACTTACAGTGTTGCTGATAACGTAATTGATAATTTTTACTCATATGGAATTTTAAAAGAGGACGGAAATAAATTAGATCGTAATTTCTTAAGAATTGTGAGACAGGCAAATAATTTTAGTTTGCTTACAAAAAATACAGTGAATGGAATCTATTTTGCAAAAGTACCTCTTGTACAAAAAGAACAAGTGTGTCTAATAGATAATACAACATCATTTAATGACTTGATATATGATCCAGCAAGTGGTTACAAACAAGACAGATTAAAAGTTTTAGGTTACTTGACGGAGTGGGACGGAAGTCAGTCTATTCCAGGTTTTGTGTTTAGTGTTGCAAATATTAAAGAATGGACGCAGTTCACCGATTACGCAATGAGTGATGTAGTAAAATATAAACAGTTCTATTACACAGCAAATAAAAAATTAAAAGGACAGTCAGTATTTGTAGATGCAGATTGGACAAGACTAGATGGTGCTCCAAGTGATACATTAATATCCAACTTTGATTATAGAACTAATCAATTTGGTGATTTTTATGATTTAGACACAGACAACTTTGACACCGAACAACAAAGAATGGCTCAACATTTAATTGGATATCAGCCAAGAACGTATTTGAAAAATATTATCAATGATGATGTTGCACAATACAAATTTTATCAAGGATTTGTAAGGGAAAAAGGAACAGAGAATTCATTATCTAAAATTTTTGATGCCTTATCAAGTGCAGACAAAGAAAGCATAGACTTTTACGAAGAATGGGCAGTGCGAAAAGGACAATACGGAGCCAGTGCTGTATTCGATGAAGTTGAATTTAAGTTGGATGAATCCAAAGTAAGATTAAATCCACAGCCGATCGAACTTACAGATAATTTGCCTACAACAGAAAGCGATCTAACATACAGGATACAATCAGGACAAGTATATTTGAAACCAGATGCTTATACTCACGCACCTTTCCCTACAAAATATAACAAAAATACTTACGTTAAGACAGCAGGTCCAGTTAATCCTGTAGATATAACATTGACAGTAGGAAAATATTCGGATTTACTTACAGCAGATACATCGACACTTGTAGATAACAATTATGTGTGGGTAGGAGATTACAATGCAACTTGGAATGTGTTTAGATATTCTAAAACAACACAAAGAATACAAGCAATTAATGTTGTTAACAACACAATTGAAGTTGACACATTAAACACTCCAGAAATAACAGTTGGTGAAATATTCGTTGTGTATGCAAATGGAACAAATTACACTTTCAAATGTACTAGTGTTGAACCTTCAAAAATTATATGCGAGCCTAAAACAGGATTTCAACAGTTGTCTTCTGCAACAGGTTACATTAGCAGATACATAAGTGCTAAATTTACAAGCACAGATGCAATCAACAATAGAGTAAATGACACTGGCATAAGAGATAACGAAAAATTTTGGATAGAAGCAAGTGATGATGGCAGATGGAAAGTTGTTAATAACAAATTCGTCTACAAAACAAAAGATGAAATTAGCACAACATCCATTTCAGGTGATGAAAGTTTTGGACAAGTAATCGCAACAAACAAAAATAACACTGTGGTACTGGTAAGTCAACCTACCGACAGTGATGGAGCAATCTATGTATTTGTTAGAGGAACTGAAAGTGGTAGTTTAAGTCTTTCACAAAAGATAGAAGCACCTACACAAGATCCATTGCTAACAAGTTTAGATTTATTCGGTTCAGGTAGTAGTTTTGGTTCAGCAGTGGATATCAGTCCAGATGGAAACTTTGTAGTAATTGGAGCACCAACAGCCGGAAATCTTAAAACAGAATACAAAGGTGTGTTTAGTCCAAGCACAAATTATAATGTTAATAATATTGTGCAATACAAAAATCAATTATGGAGAGCAACGAATCAAATCACAGGTCAAGATCCATCTGTAGACTTTACAACGTTCGACGGTGCTGGACTATACAAAGAAAGCACACAAACTACCACTTCAAACATAGTGATAGGTGATCACATATTTCCAAATGTGACAACAACGCATTTATTAATCAGAGCAAGTAGGGACCAATACCAAGGAACTAAGATTGGTGATAGATTAATCATGCAATACTTAGGTTTTAGCAGTGATTATCCATTAGATAGAAGCAATTTAACTAAAGCAACACAAAAACCTTTTGCAGGAGTTGGTGACCCAACTGTAAAAACTAATCTTTTCAGTGCAACGGAAGTACCAATTGTACAAAAAGTTGATACAATTTTAAAAGTGGACCTAACTTTAGTAGATCCAATAGTGACGGCAGTTGTAAATTCATCTAGTTTCGAAGGAACTGTTGTTTACAAAAGAAAAGAAGGTACAAAAACTTTACTTTATCTAAAAGATGTTGAAGGTGTAGTTACTGCATCAGGCACATTGATGTATGGTACACTTGAAGTAGGAACTTATAATAAAGTACTTTCAGAAGATTATTCATACCTAAGTGGTTTTTGGATGGTTGACATCAATGCAACTGTCTCAACAAGTGCAGGCATTGACACTTCTAATCATTTAGTCATACAAGACATTAAAAGACAAGGTGTTACAAGAAATACAAATAAATTTGTCAATAGTTTAGACGAATCAATCCAAGCGATTACACCACAAACTCCAATGTATCAATCACAATTCGGAGTTTTAACTTATTACGAATCTTACTACATTGATTCAAGCACAAACCAATGGGTATCGCGTGGTTCACCTACAGGAATATTAAGCAATAATTGGTATGTGCGTACTACACCAACATTCACAAAAAGTCAAAATGATACAATAAATGTTTGGGTCAATACTGTAGGCACAAACAAGTTTGATTTTGCAGGTATTAATATTACAAGCACAGACACAAATGGACTTAAAACTATTGCTGACGTGATGGACGGTTACATAGATGTTGATTCGCAGAGTGATTCCAATAATAATTTTTATTTCCCTGGTGTAGGAGACACAGTAAGAGATGACGTGACTTCAAACACAGCAACAGTTGTGTTGACACAATTTACAGCACTAAACAAATTAAGAGTTTGGATCAAAAATTCAACGGGAACATTCACATTAGGATCAAATGCAGGTGTAAATGGAACAATTACAAGAGTAGGAACACCTAACAGAACACTTGGTAACATTGAACAAACAAACATGGCAGGACTTAACGGTGCAGGTAAATTATTAGTGTTCACAAACACATCTGCGATTACTATTTCAGGAAATGCTACAGAGTATTTTGCTAATGACAAAGAATATTGGCTATGGGACGAACAAACATTAGATGGAATATCCGCAAGTGCGAATACTCCAAGTTCTACGAATTATGACTGGAATAAAGTTTTCAACATACCAATAGGAGAAGGTACTGCAAGTGGTCTTACCAACGAAGGTGCGTTCTTAATTTATAAAAAAGATGGCGTAGGCAAGTATTCATACAATAGTGCGTACACAGTTCCAGATACAAAAACAAATTTAAAATTAGGTTCTAGAATTAAAGTTAGAACAGTAGGTGATAAAACAGTTGCATTCATTGGAGCAAGTGGAAATTTAGAAACAAACAATCCTGGTAAAATATATTTTGTTGAATACAATGCAAACAAAAATTGGACATTGGGCACTGATCCATTGTACACTGGTACGTATGATGCCACAGCAAGTTATGTCACTGGCGAATTGGTTGTTTATGCTAATCAACTTTACAAAGCAAATACAAACCTAACTCCTGGTGCATGGAACCCAGTATATTGGACTTTACAAAGCACAAGAACAGATATGTTAGGATATATTCCAAACGATTCAGGCATAGAACTTGAACAGGACAGCACTTTAGCACAAAACGGATTGGTGCGATTTGCAGATAGATTTGATGTTGATGATAATGGAGTAAACATTATCGCAAACATACTTTATAACAACGACAATCAAAAAGTTGTTGTGTATAGGTTGGACAACGGACATTACACTTATAAACAAACCATTGTACCGCCTAACGATTCAGCGGCAATGATAAACTTTGGTTCTGATTTAAGCATCAGCGGAGATGGAACATTAATTGCTGTTGGTAGTCCGTTGAAAGATTTAACGAATATAGACATGGGTGCTGTTTATGTTTACAAAAAAGCAACTGACGATACAGGAGTTTACAGTTACAATCAAACATTGACAAGTCCAGATAGAGAAGTTTCAGAAAACTTTGGTCACACACTTGCATTTAGTGGTACAGTGTTAGCAGTAACAAGTCTAAAAGGCGATATGCAGGTGCCGACGACATTAGACAATGCAACTACCTCATTCGATGATCAAATGACTACATTTACAAAAACATTTACAGATAGTGGTGCTGTTCATATCTATCAGAAGTTCGAAAATACAATGTTGTATGGTGAAAAATTTAATTATGCAAATGACAGTCTACAACAATTTGGTTCTAATTTAACAATTAATAGTAATCACGTGTACATAGGATTGCCAACATTACAATTAACGAATCAGCAAAAAGGAACAGTAATAAATTTTAGAAAATCTCCAACAGAAAATAATTGGACTAGTATTCATGAAATGACTACGGGCATTGATCAAGTAGATCTAACAAAAATTAAAAGTATCTTCTTGTATGATAAAGTATCTAATAAAAAATTAGCAGACTTAGACTACATAGATCCTCTATATGGTAAAATACCTGGACCAGCAGAAGCAGAACTATTCTATAAAACACTTTACGATCCCGCTGTATACAATAACACAGGAGCATCTGGCACAGTCGACGTCACAAACAGTTGGACTGATACGCAAATTGGCAGACTTTGGTGGGATCTAAGAACAGCAGTGTACTATTATCCTTATCAAAGCAATGTAATTTTCAATAACGCATATTGGAATAAACTATTTCCTGGTGCAACAATAGATGTGCATGAATGGACAGAGTCTACTAGGACGCCTACAGAATGGAATACACTATCAGCGACCACACAAGGCGCAGGATTAGGTGTTACTGGCACAGTTGCCGACACAACAAATTATGTAACACGTAAAAAATATGATTCCGTTGCAGGCACAATGAAAAATATCTATTACTATTGGGTAAAAGGTAAAAAAACTGTTCCTGAATTAGAAGGCAGAAGCATGACTGCCGAAGCAGTACAAAATTTAATCAAAGATCCAAGAGCACAAGGATACAAATACGTAACAATATTTGGTCCAAATAGATTTGCTCTTGTTAACTGTGACACATTTATAAATGGCACCGACACAATTTTAAACTTTAGATTGTTTAACACAGAATCAACAGGAAACGTACACAATGAATATGCACTTGTATCTGAAAACTTAGGTACAAGCACATTACCAAAAGATATTGAAAATGTGTGGTTTAACAGTTTAATTGGATACGATGAACAGATGAATCAGGTACCAGATCCTGAATTAAGTGATAAAGTAAAATATGGAACATTAACGACTCCAAGACAAAGTTGGTTTAAAAACAATGCAGAAGCGACAAAACAATTAATTACTAGAGCCAACGATGTTCTAATTAAAAATTTAATTGTTGACGAGGTTGATTTATCAACTTTGACTTCAAGCGAACCTATTCCAGTTGCACAGTCAGGATTATATGATACAACTGTAGACACAGAAGCAGATTTACAATTCTTAGGCACAGGACCTTTGATTACTACTACTCTTGTGCCAACAGTAGTAAATGGAAAAATTACTAGTGTTGCAATTACAAATTCGGGTGCAGGTTATAAAGTTGCACCTACATACAAAATAAAGTCCACTAATGGATCGGATGCTGTATTAAAATTTACTATAAATGCAAAAGGACAAGTTACCGCTGTAAAAGTTGAGCGCCAAGGTAAAAATTATGATTCTAAAACAACAATTGAAGTAAGAAACTTCAGTGCAATAGTAAGAGCAGATAGCCAAGTAGATGGCAAGTGGGCAATATACAACTGGGATCCTACTGACAAATGGACTAGATCACGAATACAAAGTTACAATGCTTCTTTATATTGGAGTTATGCAGATTGGTATGCTACAGGTTATACACAATTTACGGCAATAGATCAAAAAGTAGATTACAGTTATCAACTAGATGCTCTACAAAATAGTGTAGGTGATATCGTAAAAATTAGTACAATTGGTACGGGTGGTTGGTTATTGTTAGAAAAAATAGATAGCCAAGTAGGAGTAGACTATACTGTAAATTACAAAACTGTGGGTAGACAAAATGGAACGATACAATTTAATACTAGATTGTATGATTATAAAAATACAAATATAGGTTATGACAGTAATAGTTTTGATGTTCAATTATATGACAGACAGCCAATTGAAGAAACAAGATTAATTCTACAAACATTAAGAGATAAAATTTTTGTTGAGGAATTAGATATTGAATATAATAAATTATTCTTCGCAAGTATTAGATATGCTTTAAGTGAGGAAAAATTAAATGATTGGATATTTAAAACAAGTTTCATAAAAGCAAAACACAATGTTGGCGAATTACAACAAAAACGTTCTTTTAGAAATGATAATCTTGCAAACTTCGAAGATTATATTGCTGAAGTAAAACCATACAAATCTAAAATAAGAGAGTACGTAAGTGCTTATCAAAAAACTGAACCTACAAATACGAGTGTTGCGGATTTCGATTATCCACCAAAATATTTAGATGGTTACATTCAGGCAAGTAACATAAGGGTAAGTGGAACATCATTAACAACAAACTCTATCACAACTTACCCAGATAAGCATTGGTTAGACAATGTTGGTTATTCAATCACAGAAATAAATGTGGCAACAGCCGGAACAAATTATATCAACGCTCCAAAAATTACAATTACCGGTGGAGGAGGCTCAGGAGCAACAGCAACAGCATTTATAAAGAATGGTAAAGTCACAAGAATTAGGGTTGATACAGAAGGCAGTGGTTACATATCTACTCCAACCGTTACCTTGTCTGGAAACACGACAGGTACATATGCAACTGCAAGTGCAGTCTTAGGAAAAGGAGTTACAAGATCAACGCATCTAGGAGTTAAGTTTGATAGAACAACAGGAACATTGTTGTTAGCAAATCTATCAAGAACAGAAACTTTTACCGGAAATGCTTCGCAACTTAAATTTAAATTGAAATGGCCAATGGATTTAAGGTCAAATTCGATCACAATATCAGTGGCAGGTGTTGGACAATTAAGAAGTGCATTTACATTTAATAATGAAAGTGACACAACAAAAAGTTATGCAAGAAAAACTGGCTATGTACAGTTCACAACACCACCTGCAAATTTATCTACAATATCAATAACATATTTGATTGATCAAGATGTTTTACATACTCAAGACAGAGTAAATTTATATTATGTGCCGACTGATGGTCAGCCAGGCAAAGAACTTGCACAAGTAATAGATGGAATAGATTATGGTGGAGTTGAAGTAAGAAGTATAACGTTCGAAGATGTATCAGGTTGGGACAATGCAGGTTATGGTTCAGGCGAATGGGATACTTATGATACAACTTACGAAGATGAAATATTTTATCTAGATGGTAGTACACAATCCATAAACTTATCTAAAGCACTAGAATCTGGTGTACAATATCATGTGTACAGAAGATTTAGAGCCTTAACAAATAATAAATGGGATTGGAAATTAGTTAGAATGGATGATCCAAACTTTGGAACAGGAAATCCAGTTTCCAATACAAATGCTGTAATGAAATCACTAGAAGGTGACGGTAGCACAAAAACTGTAGATGTTAGTGCGATTGAGACAGGAAGCGATGACATTATCATTGTAAGAAAATCTACAAGCGATGGTAGTTTCTTACCTGATCCAGATGCAGTAGATTCATTAGTAAAAGGTGGAGACCTTGCTTACACAACTGCCACTGGACTAAATGCAGAAGATATAAACATGGATGGCGATGGTTTTGTAACTCCAACATCAAGTCATGGACCAGAAGAATTTGTGCCAGGACAAGTGTTAGACACCTTAGATATACAAGTATATGACAGAGGAGCATTCACAGGAAGTAAAATTAATAGTTACAATTACATAGGCGATGGTAATACAACTACATATGCTTTTGTAGACTTCCCACAAAGTAACAATGCTGTATTTGTTTCAGTAGATAATATTTTGTTTAATAGTAACTTGTATTCAATTGACTATCAAAATAAAAATTTAGTATTCAACAGTGCACCAACAAGTGGTGCTAAAATTAATTTTATCACAATGGGCAATAGTGGTGAATCAATTTTAGATGTAGATTTTTTCACAGGTGATGGAAGCACAACAGAATTTGTAACAAGAGGTAAATTTAAAGCAAATACTATCAGTACTTTAGTAAAAGTGAATGGCGTAGATCAAACACATACGGTATTCGAAACTGATAGCACATATTCAAGACCAGGAAAAGTAGCAATTAGGTTTACAACTGCACCGGCTCAAGATGCTGTAATTAATATTTGCGTGTATGAAAGTGCAAGTCAATCGTTCAGTGAAGTTACACAAAATACTTTTACTGCTGATGGTAGCACAACAGCATTTACATTATCTCCTACTCCATTCACACAACAACCATTTACAAATAATGTAATTGTAAAAGTTGATAACGATGTTTTAAGAAGTGGATTTACTAAACAACACACTCTATCTGCAACAGGTGGAAACCTAATTAGAGAATATCAATTTAAAACTTGGCAGGTTTTACCAGGAACTATATTAGCGACAAATGTAAGAGCATTCTTAAACAAAACAGAATTAACTGCGGCGCAATACAGATGGAATCCAGGCAACAGTAGTGTAACATTAGAATCAGGTGTTGGTGCTATCGGCGATATTTTAGAAGTTTATATAGAAAACGGAGAGTATTCAGTAAGTAATAATGGAGTGCTAACAATATCTCCTGCAATAGCAAATGGAAAAACTATCACTGCATATCAATTCAGCAAACATGATATACAAGATATAGAACGCGAACAGTTTGATGTGATAGCAAAACAAAGTATTACCGTTAATACCGATGATTATTTTACCTACAATCAATTGACTAACGGAGTGATTCAATTAAGAAGACCGGCTACTGATGCTCAATATGTTTGGGTATGCGTAAACGGAGAATGGTTGGCTCCAAGTGTTGACTACACAGTGTCAAATGATCAGAACAGATTATTAATTAATAGAAACTTATCGCAGAATGATGAGATAGATGTTATACACTTCTCTGCTCCTAGTTTTATAGGTAAATTTGCCTACAGACAATTTAAAGATATGCTAAACAGGTCTCACTTCAAACGTGTAGGTGATGACAAACAATACTACCTAGCACAAACTTTAAATTGGAATGACAGAGAAATTGTACTTACAGACGGAACAGGTTTAACAGATCCTAGCATCGGCGCAAGATTGCCGGGTATATTGTTTATTGATGGTGAAAGAATAGAATACTATCAGAAACAAGGAAATACTATTAAGCAACTCAGAAGAGGAACATTTGGTACAGGTATACCTAGTACACATTCGGCATCAACACAGGTGTTTGATCAAAGTAGACATCAGAACGTTCCATACAAAGATGAGTTCCTAACTGAAAATTACACAGGAGCAAATGTTTCCAATAACCAACTAAACATATCGTTTACACCTAAATCTGTAAATGAATTTGAGATATTTGTTGGTGGTAAGAGATTACGTAAGAACAGTATCAGTGTGTATGACCCAGCAAATGGACAGGATAGTCCAGAAGCAGATACCACTGTTCAAGCAGAATTCACAGTAGATGGTGTTAATCCTGTGATCACATTTACAACTACACCATCCGCAACTGCCAAAATTGCGGTGATAAGAAAACAAGGGAAAATTTGGCATGATACGGCAAAACCACTGAGTCAGACGGATAATGACATCGCAAGATTCATACGTCAAAAAGAAGTGGCATTGCCGCAATAAATACAGTAAGAAATTGGAGCACAAATGAGTAAAATAAAAGAAAACAGCGGAGTATTAGTTCAAGGACATATCAAGATACATGACCCTGAATCCGGTGCTGTATTCGTTAATAAACGTAACGCAATCCATTATGAAAATATGAGTATTGCTTTGGCTGAAAGTGTTGCTAACGCAGGGCAAGGCTTCATCAGTTCAATGGCGTTTGGTAACGGTGGAACATCAGTTGATCCAACTGGTATTATCACATATCTAACTCCAAACAGTACTGGAACAAATGCAAGTTTGTACAACCAAACATTTACGAAAATTGTTGATGATAGATCAGTATCTAACTTAGATCCACAAAGAAATAAGATAGAAACAAGACACGTGAATGGAACAAACTATACAGATGTTGTTGTTACCTGTTTATTAGATTATGGTGAACCAAATGGACAAGATGCAACTGACACAGCATCCGCATCAGACAGTTTATATGTGTTTGATGAACTAGGACTTACAAGTTACGCATCATCAGGAACAGGCAAATTGCTAACACACGTAATTTTCCATCCTGTACAAAAAAGTTTAAACAGATTGATACAAATAGATTACACTGTTAGAGTACAAAGTTTAACAGGTTTTAACGAGGGGTAATAAATGGCATATACCATTAATTTTTCCGACGCAGTAAACAAGGGTACTATCACTATTAATGATAACACTATTAATAATGAAACTACTTTAAGACTGCCAGGAAAAAATACAACATCATATGGTACAATAATTGCAGAAAATTTTCTACATCTTTTAGAAAATTTTGCAAATAGCACTGCCCCATCGAGACCTATTGAAGGACAACTTTGGTTCGATACGACAGCAGGAACAGATCAATTGAAAGTGTATGATGGTACCAATTGGGTAGCGTCAGGTGGACTTAAAAAAGCAATCAATCAACCTAGTGCTTCAGAAAGCGTCACAGGTGACCTTTGGGTTGATACAAATGCACAACAACTTTACTTGTTCACAGGAACAGGTTGGGTACTCATAGGTCCACAATATAGTTCAGGACTGACAACAGGTGCAACTCCTGTTGTGGTTACTGGCACAGACGATTTAAATTACAGCATTGTAAAACTAGAAGTTTCAGCGAAGACAGTGGCAATTATTGCTTCTGATCAATTTACGCCTAAAAGCAACATCGCAGGATTTTCAACTTTATATCCAGGATTAAATTTAAGTGTTGCTAATATTACAGGCGACGGTGTAGGTAAATTTTATGGTACGGCACAGAAAGCAGAGAATCTTGTTGTCGGTACTTCGACTATTGCGGCAGGAAATTTTCTAAGATCGGATACAACAAGTTTAACAAATTTTCCAATTAAAATTAAAACAGATGACGGTGTTGAAGTTGGAGCGGCAGGTTCCTTCAAAATGTTCGTTGAGAATCAAGCAGGTGTATTCCAATTAAGTACATTGGATGAAGAGATAGATTTTAGATTAAACAATCAAGGTCAAACAACAACAGTATTAAGAGTAAGTTCGCAAGGACAAGTTGGTGTAAACAAAACCAATCCAACCCAAGCATTAGACGTAGCAGGTAATATTTTATCAAGTGGCTCAATACAATCCGATAGCACAACTGACGCAACAAATGTAAGTTCAGGTTCAATAATTGCAAAAGGTGGAGTAGGCATAGCCAAAAAACTTTATGTTGGTGACGCTACAAATATTGTTGGAGATGTAACAGCAAATAATATTTTGCCACAGGCTAATAACACATACAGCATTGGTGCAACAAACAATCAATACAATAATGTATATGCAAATAATTTTGTAGGAAATGTTACTGGAAATGTAAGTGGAACAGTATCTGGCACAGCCGGTCAGGCAAACAAATTAACAACTGCCACAACATTTAATATGACAGGAGATGTTACAGCAACATCATTCAGTTTTGATGGACAAACAGGTGGAACGTCAAAAACTTTTGCTACATCCATAAGTAATTCTTTTATAGGAAATCAAACTTTAACAACAACAAGTTCTGTATCAGACGAATTAATAATTAACAGAACATCAGGAACAACTGGTATATTCAAAACTACTGTTGGTTCTATAGTAAACACAATACCTACACCACCAATAGGATCAATAATGATTTATGCAGGTGCAACGGCTCCTACAAATTGGTTAATGTGTGATGGTGCAGAAATAAGCAGAGCCACATACAACAAATTATTTGGAGTAATAGGTACCCAGTTTGGTACACCAAGCACATCGGCAGTATTTAAAACTCCAGACTTGCGTGGAAGATTCCCATTAGGTAAAGACAACATGGGACAAGGATCTGCAGATAGAACAACGGCAGTATTTGCTGATAACCTAGGACAAGGTGCTGGTGCAGAAAAGAAAACAATTACAAAAGAAAATTTACCACAACACGAA
>Ga0208390_1000129_pt1 | contig 23359 bp, 34 predicted proteins | sample Knorr_S7_td_Surf_FD_185594 | JGI IMG/M metagenome (GOLD analysis project Ga0208390, IMG submission 185594) | Marine microbial communities from Southern Atlantic Ocean transect - Knorr_S7_td_SurfaceA_ad_6m_LV_A (SPAdes) (version 2) | ecosystem: Environmental > Aquatic > Marine > Oceanic | place...
TCCACTGCTCCTTCTCCTTTAGGACTCTTCGCACGTTTAGAACGCAATGCGTCATGTGCTGCTTCCTTCATCTTAATTACTTTACTCCTGACCTTACGACGATTTAATAGGTATCTGTCAGACTTATCATGGTCACCATCGTTGTCGATGTCCTTGTCTTCCTTACCTACTGGGTCAAGTTTCTTTTCGTCTAGTTTGGTTTCTTTCATGAGGTCTTCCTTCTTGGGGTTAATAATAACATTTCCTTTCTTCTTAGTAGTAAGAAAAGACTTTTCACCTGGGTTGGAGGGTTTCATTTTAATTTATCTCTCCCATTTTTTCCAACTCTGCATCGGAAAATAATCCCGACTTAGACAACTTATTTATAAAGTCAGAAGGTTTTTCATCTTCTTTGACACAATTAGGGACTTGTTTTCCACCCTTCATCTTAGTGCCAGATGCCTTATAACCTTTCCAACATGTAGATGCACCAACGTTTTTGCGTGCCTGCTTAAGTCCTTCTAACATGAGTTGATGTACTTCATCAATGTCTACACCTACTACACTTTCCTTAGCAGTTACACCTAAATCGCCTGCCTCTTTTGCTGTCTTCTCTCCTTTCTTTCCAACAACAATGTAACGACCATCAGCCTTACGTCCTGTGATGAGCATGGAGTTTCCTCCTGAGGATACAACACGACCTATGTTACGGTCATCCTTATGCTCTGCTTTCTTTTTCTTGACAGTTTCTCTGTCTACGTCGAAGCCTGCATATCCTTCTACCACTGGCTCAAATGTGTCAAGGACTTCCATGACTTTCATTACACCATCGTGGAGACGTTGTGTATCAGGAAGTTTATCTTCCTCAACTGCCTTAAGAATATATGACTGCTCTGTTGGATTATAATCCATCAAAGCTGCAGACACTAACATTTCTAGTTTCATTTTTATAACACCTGATTGGTCTTACTGTTTTTATTTAGTATTAGCAGACTTTCTAATTCGTTGTTGAAAATCTGTAAAACTGACTACAGATTGCCCTGGAGTCATTGCTTGTAATGCCATTCTATACTTGTCTGTACCTGCCTTCCAGTCATTACCACTGCCATCATCAGCAGAGTAATTGTTTTGGAGTTTGGTGGTATCAGCAGCACGTGCCCATGCAGCACGTGGGTCTTCCACTTCAGTTATATTCTTTAACCATACCTTTTCCTCATTGCCATCTGGCATTTGGAATACGACATGATTAGTGCCACGATGGACAACCTTTCCTATTAGTCCAGTGTCATCGTGCTCTACTATAGCACCTACCTTAAAGATATGGTTTAGCATATAGAAATCTCTAAACGAATCTGCATCTAACTTAGGTGCATACTCCCAGAGTGTCAACTCTTTGATTGACTTCTTGGTCTTCGTCTTCTTAGGAGGTGGTGTCATTCCAGTCTTCACGTCTGCCATCATCTGTTTGGAATGCTTTGAGGAGACACCCTTAGGCATGCCTGCATGGAATGAGTCATGGTCATCACCAGTTGCATGCTTACGCATTGCAGATGCTGACAACTTCTCTACAGGGTCTTCACTCTTAGGGTCTCTTGCCCCTGCTGATTTGATATTGATAGTCTTAAAGTTATAATGCACTCCATTATATTTGTTAGTCAACTTCTCAAATTCTTTTACTCTATCGTCTCCTACCACCATTGTTACGTGCTCATGACCCTCGTCATGTAGGTCACGCATTACATCAAATATATTTCTATGTGCTTCATTGTTTTGAATCTTGTCCTTGTGTGAGGGAAATAACTTCCTCATGTGGTCTACTTTTTGTTGTGCGGATAACGGATTCTTTTTGTGATCCTGACTACGGGATGGGTAGATTCTATAGTTTCCCGAGTCGCCTCCGTGCGCTTTGACAGCATCAAGTAACTTGCCATGGCCAGCGTGAGGAGGGTTAAAGCGACCAAAAGTAATAGCAACATGCTTGTCCTCTAGGTTACCAGAAGTCTTCTGACCTTTTTGACTTGTCGTGGGTTTCTTAGGTTTGTTTTGTTGAGACGCACTCTTAGTTGCCTCAGTTATAAATTCTAAAAAATTCATTTGCCCCAATCTTTAGCGACGGTGAAGTTTGCTCTAGAAAATTCTAATCTATCGACCAGTTTAAGTGCATTGCCATCTTTGATAGCGACGAAACCTTCTGGACTGGTTACCTTGTAACCATTTTCATCTTCTAAGAAAGTGCCGACACCCTCTATCTTCTTCAGTTTATTTATGATTTGCTGTTTAGCAGCCATAAGGTCTTTGAAACCGCTAAGTGCGGAATACATGACAGACTTATTACTATTTAGATAAGCAAGAGCCTTATCAGCTCTGTCAGACCATTGTTTCTGTGCTTTTTCAGTCTTTTTCTTAGCAATTTCTGCCTTAAAACGTGCATCTACAAAAGAAATATACCCTTTTGCCATGGCAGAAGAGTTAGTTGGTATCTTTCCTGAGCGTATTACTTGGTTGAAATACATTTTAAACAATGCATTGTAAGCAAATGACCCTGTCTCTTTATTGATAGTATTAAGAAACTTACGTCCACCAGTAAGGTTACGTTTAGCAGATGCTATGGTTAAGTTTATCTTAGACAACTCTGCAGGAGATAGGTTTGCCATACCATTTACATTAGTAAACTCTGAGGAGAATACTGCCACACTGTCTACACCTTGTAATGGTTTGACATTGACACCAAACCCTGCTGACATTGAATCTATGCTTGACCCACTGTATCTAGTATGAAATACAATACCTATTTCACTCTTTGCTATCTGTCTACCCATGTCAGAGTCTACCTCTACACAGTATGAAATAGTATTTGGTTTGAAAATATAACATCTTTTACCTTTCATAGTGACAATGGGAGGTCTCTTCTCATAGAGTAAGTCTCCTTGTATGACACCTGATATAGGTAGTCTCATCAAATATTTTAAACAATCCTTAAGTATCTTGTTAAGTCCACTGTCAGGGTAATACTCATCTATAAAACCATCAGTATAACAAATCTTAGGTGTCGACTTATTAAACACAGACTTATTACCTACGAAAAAATCTCCTGTCTCTGGGTCTCTGCCACAAACTATAGCAGGAGCACCATCCCACTTAACTGTTACCTTTGTATTGTTACCACCTTTACCTGTGGTCAACATGTCACGTAAACCTACAAGAAAATTAATACTATTAGTAGCACCGTTATAACCAGAGTTAAATATGTCGTCTTCTAAATGCTCAAGGTGGGTATTCTTTGCCATGACTATATTATACTATACTGTGGGGTGAATGGGAAGAGTAGTAGACACTTATTTAACTGGATAAGAAAGATGTATCTTTATCTAAATCCATAGGACTTGGTCTGAGACTAGCAATCTTAAGTGCCATCAGGAATGACCATCTTCCTTCTGATTTCCTATTGGGCTTGAAACGAATTCTAATATTACTGTCAGCACAAGATTCAGAGAAACGAGGACATCCATATTTCTCAGGGTCTTTACCCATATAATATAAACCCTTTCCTTTTATCTGTATATAATAAGTATCTTTTGCGTTGTAATACTTTTCAACCTCCTGCGCAGGTCCGAATCCTTGTCCTAGATACTTATCTTTAAATCTTTTTTGGTCTAGATTGTATCCTACCATACGTTCCTTAAGTGATGAGTTGGGTTTCAACATAAACTTAGCAGGCATATTCTTTTTAGGTTTCCAATGAGCATTTGCTTTTGGGATAATACTATATTGCTCTGCAATACCTATCATAACTTTGGCTCCATCTTTCTGCGCTGATGGTTTAGTCTTATCAATATAAAATTCTCTACGAGTAGTATCAAAATCAAAATTCATTTGAGAAAAGTCAGCAGATAACTTTTCCTTTAATTCAAACTTAATTGTCTTAGCTCCCTTTGTTAACTCAAGGTCAGCTTTAGCAGAGTCAGGACCCGCAGGGTCAGACACAGTAAATCCTTGGTTTCTTAGAGATTTAATTAAATAAACCTCGTATTCAAAACCCTTGTTGCTTTTACCCTCAGGTTTAGCAAAAATTCCCTCACCATCATAGAGAGGTTCTGTATCTACTTTCTTTGGCATGAAAGTATTTAGTCTGTCTTTATCGCTATATTACCTGATACAGAAATTCTTTCATCATCACAGTTATAAAATGGATACACACCATGCATAAGTTTAGATGGGAAGAATAGTATAGTGCCATTTGATTCTTCACTTAGTTGATACTTATATGTTGTTATCTCTCCTAGTATATTGGTATACATAAACTCAAAATTAGATGCAGAGCCACCGTCATTTGCTTCGGTAGTTGCATACTGCTCTCTATAATCCGTAGGTATGTCTAACCATATGACAAAACTATACACACCAAAATGATTGTGGAAAGGATTGAAGTCATACTTCCTCATCCTATTGACCCAGAAACTTTCCAAGCACATCTGATGCTGTCCTGTAGTTGGTATCTTATCTCCTTGATTACCAAACTTAAATGCGTAGTGACTACAGTATTGTATTAATGTCCTATCAAAAAACTGATTCTTCTTATCTTTTAAATATAAACTCTCATGTAGATGTCCTACCAAATTAGGTTTGGCATTTACATTTGCTTCAAGAATATAATTCCAAAGAAGTTTTATCTCCTCTGGACGTAACTTAGATTCTAACCATCCTAAATTGGAAGGAATTATATACTGCACTAGATGTCACCTGGCTGACGATTCTCCGAGTAATTAGTTTCAAACATTTGATTAGGATAACGTGCTGCTAACTTAAGAGTATTAGTATAGATTACCTCATCAAACCTCACGTCTAGTGCTAGACATGCTTGTGCAACATACCACATGATGTCACCTAACTCTTTGGTTAAATGCTCTTTGTTTGCTGCGGTATAGTCTTTACCTTGAAACTTTAGTTTCTTTACAATCTCCATAAACTCTCCTGCTTCTGCAGACATACCTGATGCAGCAGTATCAAGACGTTGTATGTTACAACCTTGTGATTTTAACTCTGCATATCTCTCCATCAACACTGTAAAATCTTTACTAGGCTCTGATGTCACTCTATCAACAAACTCAGTATACCTATCCAAGTCTACTTCAAACTTTTTAGGACCTTCCTTCTCTGCTTTTGCTTTCTCTTTTAGTTTCTTATCTAATTTTTTCTTTGACTGAGGAGCAGTGCCCATCTTCTTACCCATATCTTCGGGTGTCTTGGCAGTGTCTTTCTCAGTTGCTTTTACTTTTTCTTCTGCCTCATCTACTTTATCTCTAGCAGCACTATTAATACGCTCTGCAGCAGCATCTTGGTCTCCCTTCTTAGGGTCAAATTGGTTAGTAAATTCAGCCATTAAATTTTAAATCCTTCAAATGATTTTTTAGTATCTGTAAATGGTTTAGGAGTATCGCCTGCATCAATGATGTTATCTTGAGCACCCTGCTCACAATCATACAACCTCATCTTCTGTCTGTCAATACCCAACACAAATCTTTTGTATACAGTAGGGTCATTATATCTATTCTTCAACTGCTTAACCATAATCTGATTCAACTCTTCCATATCCTCTGTAGATATGAGAGCAAACATCAAGTCAGCAGTTGCAGGGAGACCAAATGATTCACTGGTGTCAGTAATCTCTACATTAGAATTACCATACCCAGACCTAGTAGTCTGTGTAGCAGATAGGATAGGCACGTTATACTCTCCTGCTAGTCCACGTAATTCTTCTGCTATTGCTTTCACATATGTGTATGAGTTTACAATCGTGCCTTTGTATCTACTACTAGCACATATGTTTAGATAGTCTACAAATATAATCTCAGGATGAAATCCTTTCTTCAATGACAACTCATTTAAGAGTGCTTTGAAGTGACCTACATGTGCAGATGCTGTAGGGTATTCTTTAATAACAAGTTTACCCTGTGTCTTTTTCCTCAACACATCCATTTTAGCACGATACTTTTGTTTTGTCAGTAAGGGGTCTTGGAGTTGTTGGATTGGGATGTCAAGGAGGTTGGCATCAATTCGCTCTGCAATCTTCTCCTCTGCCATTTCACATGTAATGTAGAGAACGTTGCGCCCCTGTAAGAGACAGGAACTAGCGACATGGCACATGAATAAAGACTTCCCGACACCCGTACCAGCAAGAGCGATGTTGAGAGTCTTATTAGGGAGACCACCTTTGGTAATTTTGTTAAGGTAGTCCAAATCAAATGGGACTTTTTCTTCTTTTCTATGGTAGAAATCGTATCTGTCATCAGAGTCTGAAATGTAATCATGTCCAACGGATTCATCAAAGCACACACCTAGTGCGTCAGACATGATGCTAGGTATAGCATCCTTTGTACGTGTTTTATCCTGTCCGTCAGCAATCTTAACGGACTCCATTAGTGCTAAGTATATAGCACGCTCCTTACACCATTTCTCAGTAGTATCAACTAACCATTCATCATTATAATGGTCTCTATCAAGGTTATCTAAGAAACTTTCAATGTCTTTATAGATGTCATCAGTAATATCTTTTCTCTTTTCTATCTCAATCTTTAGAGCATTAGGCTCAGGTGTAGTATCAAACTTATTAATGTATTCACTAAGCGTCTCGAAGAGGACACGATTGGTAAATGCATCAAAGTATTCTGGTTTTACAAATGGTAAAACCTTTCTTGCATAATCTTCTTTCAGAATAAGTTTACTTAGTGCTACTTCTTCTATCTTAAGGCTCATCTGTAAAAAATAAAACTTGGTTGAAACGTTTGACTGGGGAGTAGTAAATATCTGCTCCGTGATAAAATTGTTTTCCGTTAAACAATACGAGTCTATTGTACTTACCCTCGAATGTCAACAGCAATTCATAATCTTCTTTAGACCGCCATGGTTTGACATGCTCTGGTATTGAATCACACTCTTCAACTTCAAACTGATTGGGTGTGGCATACAAGTTAGTGCCTGTGCCCTCAAAGTATATCAATGCTGTATACCCTGCATCTAGATGTGGATACCAATAGTTATCAATGTGGTCGTTGCCTTCATATTCAAATACATTACTCAAACAATCACGACCTGACCCATGATACTTTGCACCACATACATCAAGTAAATATTCTCCAACTTCCCACAAGTTATCATTCGGAAAATGATGTCTCATGTCATGGAATAACTTACCATTATAACCTGGGTCACCTTCTTTGTGATATCTTAATTCATTCTCCCAAAATAAATCCTCAACCTCCTCAGGATACTTGTAGAAATCATCAATGATATACACTGGTGACCCCTGCACGTGAGAGACCATTGGTGGATGAGTATTAAATTCAAACATAGTGTAAGTATGTGGTTATCATATACTTATCATCTGTTGTTGGTGGTAAATCTGAGTATGGATACTGCCATGAAGATGGAAACAACATTATTCTACCTGTCTTTGCAGTTACCTTATAGTCTAGAGTATCAAAGTATACTCCATCCTCAGTGTCATTAAGGAAGATAACAAAGGTTGCAAACCTTCTAGCAGAGTCATAGTTACCTACGTCAATATGTGTAGGGAAACTATCTCCTTCTTCTACAGAAAATTTATGCATTTTAATTTGCTCTAAACTATTCTGCGTTGGCCAATACTTATCTACCTTGACTTCCATAGCATACTGCTGTGCACATGCCTTGATTGCCATGATAGATTCTGATTGCACCACACTCCAATCATGGTCTTTATCTTTTTCAGACCTGACAGTTATATTGAGTGATGACATCTGTGGTTTTTCTAGACGCACGACTGATGCATCTTTACTAAACAACTCTATAGCATTCTTACAAACATTAGGGTCAACTATATCGTCGTAAACCTTGATAAATTCTCTAAGTTCCATAAGTAAATTCTTTTCTTGCAGCATCATCTAGTTGCTGCATTACTCCTTCGGTGAAGTATCTGTCAGGGTCCTTGAGAATAGCAGAAGGATAGACGCTAGACTCCCCAACAACAATACGGTTTCCCTTACGCTCGAAAACTCCATATTTCTCACCCAACTCCAATAATCCGTAGTACTTATCAAGTCCACGCTCATCGTAGAAGAGTCTAGTAGTAATAAGTGCATTTTCTTTTGTTAACCTCGACTTAGCTGTTTTACATTTTATTAAATTACCAATCACTTCTTTACCATCTTTCTCTTTTGATTTAGAAAGATAGATGATTGTGCTTGCAGCGTATTTAAGACCACTGCCTCCACCCATTTCTTTTGTAGGTATATAAGCACCCACTACATCATATGTATGGTTTGTGACAAGTAGAGGGACATTCGCTTTACCCAACTTAAGGGTTAGCACACGGAAGATTGACTTAACAATCTGTGCTCTAGTCATGTCTCTTGTTTCTTTTCCTGCCTCAGCATCCTCTACCTCTTTAGTAGTAGACAACATACCAAGAGAGTCTAACACAAACATCATAGGTTTGCGCTTATCCTCAGGTTGTGATAGATACTTGTCAAGAATCTTTAGTGATTGTGTGCGAAACTCCTGCACTGTAGTGACAGGCACAACAACCATACGATTGGCATCGATATTACGAGACTCAATCATTTCTTTTGATATTGCAGACTCAGACTCAAAGTAAATTACTCCTGCATCTTTATCCTTCTCGAGATAGTGTTTGACTATACTCAAGCAAAAGAATGTCTTACCAGTAGAAGACTCACCCGCAATAGCAGTAATCTTATTAGAAGGTATACCTCCATAGATTGACCCAGATACAAGTCCATTAAAAATGTAACTACCTGTGTCTACAAACGATGAGTTATCTACATCATCTGATACTACTGTTGCATATTCATTGCCAATTTCTTTGACAATATCTTTTAGAAAACTCATTTCCATCTAAGTGTTTTTAAATATTGTAGCACATCCTCTCGGACATCCATAAGCTCTTGGTAACAATCTTGGTTACGAGCACATTGACGAAGTTTCTCGTCTGGTTTGTAGACTGATTCAGTAAATAAATCTACTCCACGATTCCATTTGTCTTTTGACTCATCTAGCTCCATAGTGCCTCCAATGTGTTAGTTTTTTCTGCGTCCCATCCAAGAGTATCAAGTATTACTTGTAGTGGTTGGAGGAAACTCTTTGTGAATTGTAAATCATAATCAATACTTCCATTCAAACCCAACTCAGGTGGTAATGTTTGAAAGAATGATACTACATTCTCATTGATTTTATTAGGGGTGTTGAGCATGACATACTTTACCTTCTCACCTTCTTGGATGAGAGGATACTTGTGTGTCAACTTCTTTTTCTTGACCCAATAATTATACAGCAGAGCACCACGCACGTGCATGGGGCATCCTTTACCATATATTGTAGCAGGAGATGAATTCTTTGCAATGTTATTACAACCTCGAGGAAATGCTATGTCCTCAGGTGTCATTGATTCAAACTCTCTTCTAAATTTATCAATGTAATCCTGCACATCTGATTCATTTCCTGACATGATGACATTTAGTGCTTCTTTAATAGCACTTCTACATGGAGCAGGAGTCGATGACTTCACTGCTTCAATACCCATCATCTTTAGTTTGGGTTGGTCATACTGGACACCCTCACTATTCCATACGTTAAGAATATATCTTTTCTTAGCAGTCCAGATGCCCTTGTTAGCGATATTCTCTCGCTTCATGACCATCTTCTGCTCGTATGCATTTACATAGGAGGACAACTCTTGGTAAGAACTCTCAATATACTTTTCAAATTCCACCTGACACACCTTGTCAAGGAACCGCACAATGCTCTCACCATCCTTCTTTCGCTCCTTGAATACAGCTTCAACCATAGGACCCAAGTTGAGGTAGATACTATCAGTATCACTAGCGATAACGTAATCATAATCATCTGTTTTTAATAGTTTATTAAGATAAGTATTCATCTTATTTTCTATCCATCGGATAGATACCTGACCAGACAATGTAATTGCCTCAGCATTGGCAAGATTATAATACCTAAAGTATTGGTTACCGATAGCACCATAGGCAGAGTTGAGTTGAATCTTTCTTGCCATCTGGATGTTATTAAACTTAGAGATATCTCTCCTCAGTTTATCGGTGGGGGACTTCTCATACTCCTGCTTGGAGGCAAGCATTCGTTTCTTGTAGATAGTCCTTTCATCATAGATTCTTTGCATAATTTCTGGTAGGAAACCATGAATGTCTCTACGATACTGTGCACCATTAGCACACACAGCATAGTCACCATCAATATCTACTTCTTGATTGAGTAGTTTATCTACTGTAACTGTAGGGTGACGCTCATCAACTAAGGTTTCTGGTGAGATGTTGTACTGCATGATGAGATGAGGATATAGAGAGTTAAGGTCAAAACTAACAACCCAATCGTACATACCTGGCTCAGGCTCTTTAACATACGCTCCTGCATACTTTTCATCTTTTTTAGTTGATTGACGAGGTGGGACGACAATGTTTCTTTTCTTCAAGTCATTATATATGAGAGTGTCCCACATACGGACTTGAGAATATACATCCTCGAAGTTTACTTTAGCATCGAATGCCATAGTAATTGCCAACTCGATGAGTTTCATCTTGTCTTCTAGTTGGTCAACCAGATTCACGTCATGGATGTTGTATTCCACAAAGCGTTGCCAGTCTGACGTATAGAAGTCTTTGAAGTTTTCATACTCACTGTGGTCAAGTTTCTTATCATCCAACTCAACCATAGCAATATGGTCTAGACGATAGGACTCTTGGTTTGTATAGGTAAACTTCCTATAGAGGTCAAGGTAATCGAGAATGGATACACCACAGATATCGTATGCAATTTGTTTCCTACCTTGCACAACAAATTCTCTGTCAATAACCCTATTCCAAGGCGACAGAGACTTCTTCCATTTCTCACCTAGCACTCTCTCCATGCGACGACAGATGTATGGGATATCATACAGGTTGTTATTCCAACCAGTAATAATGTCAGGAGTATTATCAGACCACCACTTATGGAAGTCGGATAACATTTCTTGCTCTGTCCAAAATACCCTATACTCTACATCTTCGGGAGGAGTAAACTCTCTTGTGCCCCAAGTAATAATCTTCTTAGTATTGAAGTCTTTAATTGTAAGGCATAACATTTCCTCAGCAGATGCTTGCACATCAGGGAAACCATTTTCACATGCAACCTCGATGTCAATCGTATAGATTTTCATCATAGACATGTCGTAATCAATATCAGTAGGAAACTGTTGATTGATATGTTGGTAAACAAAACGCTCATACCCATGCACTTCTAGTCCATCAGTATCTTCGTATTGTTTTAAGACCTCTCTTGCCTCACGTGCACCACTAAACTGTTTCTTGTAGGCACGACGTCCATCTAGAGTTTTAAACTTTGTAGGTTTAGTTTGTGCTTTAGGCACAAAAAACAAAACAGGTGATGACCTATCACGATACTGCACACGTTGACCATGCTCGTATCCACGATAAAGGATATCATCACCAAGTAAAACTAGGTTAGTATAAAACTTACTCATTCACAAGTTTCTTATATTTTTTTACTATAACCTGTGTAGGGTCTAGAATAGACATGACATCAGTAGTGTTTAGAAACACATACCTCTGGTCTGTATGGAGAGGATAAGGAAGTAACTCAGAGTCTCTATCGACTTGGAAACAATCTTCTAGCAAGATGCTAGGCTCCTCATCCATCTCCTGCACTTTCCCCAACAAGTAGGTTTGCGGGTGGTGTTTGAGAATAATCAATTTTAGCATCGTCTGTTTTTAGTTTCTTAAATTTCTCAAGGACTTCTTGGTATCCTGTAAGCACTCTCTCATGTGGGTCAGAAATTGCTACCACAGATAATAGTGTAACAAGATTTCTTCCTTTAGTCAAGGGAGACCACGGAAAGAATTGTATTTGCATATCTTGTAGAGATTCAATAGGGTCTTTACCTTCTTCTTGGAAGTAGTCCTCAGGATTTTGCATGATTTGAATAGTAAATGCTTCTTCAAATTCATATGCTAGTGCCTTTGTAGACTCAGAACTCTCACGAATCTCTTTGATATCAGCGATTACGTCTTCCCCGCTTTGCATTCTTGCTATTTTTATAGCCATAATCGGTCTCCATTAAGTTGTCAAAAGTTGTTGTCGCCAAATCTTTAAATGCTTTCCTAGCAGATACATTCTTTTCATCTGCAAGGATGTGGACATACTGCATAAAGACATCCGTTGTATCTGATGGGACGTCTAATGTTATAGTGTCACTCCGTTTAGAATATGGTGGACAAAAATTTACATAAAGATTCATAAATTCTCCAAAGAAAAAGAGACCTCTGCGGTCTCTTCGATTTATCATTATATAGGTATAATAAAAGAGGGTGGTTGGAATCCTGTATACCAACAAGAGATGGGCATTTCTACAGTTTAGAAATCATCTCTGCCTAAGACCCGACTGGTAAGTCGATTCTCCTTTCGGAGCAGCACCACCTGTGTCTCATCACCTTAACCAGCTATATGCCAGTAAGTTTATTCAGTCACACCCGACGTAAGCGTCCTTACTCTTCTATAATAACAGACGCATCACATTGTGTCAACCCCCTATTTCATATACTTTTTTCTTTTGCTTCTCAGGGACAATTTTTGTCAAGCGAATAGCAAGTAGTCCGTCTTTATATGTGACGTCACCTACCTCAACATCATCTGAGATGTTGAAACTTCTAGAGAATGCTCTCTTCGCTACACCCCTATGTATGAATTCATCCTCAGAGTCTTTTTCTGATTTAGACTTCACACATAAGACGTTTGTCTCTGTGCTAATTTCTATTTCTTCTCTACTCCATCCTGCTAGTGCCATCTCTACCCTCCACTTTGTATCCGATTCTTTTACCACGTTGTATGGTGGATACTGTGGGGCGACTTGTCCGTAGGATAGCATCCTATTAAATAAGTCATCGTAACCAACGCTGTATGTAGAAACAGCATCGAAAATTTTGTCCAAGTCTTTGGACGTATACCTTGAAAGTGTCATAGTTCTCCTTAGTAAGCGAGTTTATTGTGTCCCCGAAGGCGACACTACTATTTAACCATGAAGTAATGTAACTGTATATGGTGACTACCGTCTTGATTGTTACAGAATACCGTAATAATTACTATGCTAAATAGACTTAGGATAATATTTGGTAAACCCAAAATGAAAAAAGCATTAGTCTTTTTTGGTATGATTGGTATGCTAAGTCCTTTGGCAGCACGTGCTGACATCACACACAAACTACAAAGTAGTGTGCAGTTGACAGTGAATGCTCCCGCCACACAGGTATCACGTATAGGCACATCATATGCTGTGTCAGGTAACAACGTTACCACTACGTATACACCTGACGGTGGTAGTGCGACAGCATCCGTAGGAGCTTTGACAGTAGCGTCAGGTGTTGGCTCGATTCCAACATTGTCAGCATCAGTAGCAACAGCAGGGGAAAGTTTCAGCTTTGCTCAGTCATTCACCCAAGGTGATGCACTTGCTACAAGCGCACCCACAGTAGGTGCTGTCAGCATGTTTAGTGACCAAACAAGTACTGCTGCAGGAACCGTAGGTAACTTAGCAGGTACTATTGACTCATCAGGCACTATCACAGTGGCAGCTGGTGGAGCAGGCACAGTAGCTGTAGGACAATTTAGTAGCGAATTCAGTTTTAGATAGTAATGTTGAAGAAGGTAGCGATAGGCATGTTACTCCTGTGTAGCAGTGCTGCACAAGCAGTGCCTGTCGTACCAAACTTCCAACAAGGACAGATGACGTCTCACACTGAGACAACTTCTGAGACAGTTGAGACAATCAACAGCTATGATTATAACTCAGGCTATACCTACAGTATCAGTGGGCATGGTGTAAGACCCCAAGACAATGGGGATATCTTACCTAGTAGTTTAGACTCTACTACCAATACTATTAACGGAGTGACTTCGACATGGACTGGTTTAGACCTTTCTGGAACAAACAAACCAAACTGGGTGCAGTCAAACCCAGGAGGAAACTTCTCGATGATGGAAAATTACAGAGCCCCAGGCTTGCAGAATCACACAATCATCCAGAGAACAACAACTATACAAAGCGTAACAGATACCACAAGTATCTTTACCCAGTAATCGCTTTAGTAATGGCGACACCTGTTAATGCCGAGACTGTCGGAGGTGTCAGTGCGACTGCAAATCCAATCGCCAATTCTTCAGGCTCAGTCACCAATCAAGCTATACAAGTTTTACAAGGTCCGTATATCCAAAATGGGTATGGAGATGGTATAGTATGTCAAGGACCTACAATGAATTTTACACCTTATGTTACACGAAGTACTTCTTGGCAGTTTCCCTATGAGAGTTGGTATGCTGATCCTGTATATAATATGCTTGACCTCGTCGGTGACACTGACTCTTCTGGCAATGCTATTCCAGACGGGATTCCTGACAACCCAGGAGAAATCCTCTACTACAGAGACGTAAGGACTGGACAGAAAGATAACTATAACTGGAATGCAGGATTCTCTGCAACTATATCTTGGCCACTGGATAAAAAACTCCAAAATTTATGTAAAGAAGCAGCAGAAAATCATAATGCTCTACGTGCCCAGATGGTGTCCAATAGAAGATTAGAATTTGAGCTCACAAGATTATCTAAATGTGGTGAGCTAGCACAGAAAGGTATTATATTTCATCCAAAGTCACCATACCATGCGATATGTGCTGACGTAGTAGCTAACACACAGATATTACAGTCCACTCCACATAAACACTCTATACCTAGTAAAGATGCTTCAGTATTAAAAGAAATATCTATAGGTAATAATTAATTTTTCTTTTTCTTTTTAGGAAGTTTAAACGGAGGTAGTCCTTTTTTCTCACGATATTTATTACACTGTATCTCATTACGACTTAACTTAGGTGGTTCTTTACCGAGCTTCTTTTGTATGGTCGTAGTGAGTTTTTTAATGACTGGTTTTATAACTCTCAACAGTAATGGTGTTGCAGCAGCAGATGCTGTAGCTACCACTGCGATAGTTGCTGTGGTGCTGACCTGATTTGTAGAAGGAAGATATTTCTCAGCAGCAGTAGTGTCCTCATACAATACCACACATTGACCATCTCTAACTTCATGACCTGTGACTCTTTCTTCACCATTCTGAGTTAAATCACCTACTCTAGGTTGATTAGGTGCAGGACACTCAGTCTCTTCTTCTGTGGGTGGTATCGGTGGAACCTCTGGTGTATCTAACTCTGGTGTAGGTGGTGGCTCTAACTTAGGTGCTTCTACAGGTGGTGCAACATACTCTAACTCATCAGGATTGTAGTCCATAGAGTCAAAGGATGGCATTCCTGCATCACAAAAAACTTGGACTTTATCTGGGTCGTCTTTCTTTAGTTGCTCTCTGTTTGATTCGTGTGCAGTAACACAACCTGGGTATTGTATGACAGGGACACCCACCTGTTGTGTAATAGGTACAAGAGGGAATGGCACAACTGGCTCAGACCTCAACCAGTTAGGTGTATAGATGTTAGGCACAGTCTGTGTGCTAGTCTGTGGTATTATAATCGAAGGAATTTCCATAGGTCGCTATCAATACAACTCTACGTTTTTTCTTTGGCATCATATGACAATGTATACCAGAGAATGTAGCGATGTCATCTTCAAGAGGAGGTTTAGGTTTACTACCTTTGACAATGGTTTCACCTCCTGCATCTGTCAAATATATAATTAAGTTTTGATGCGGGAAGTCATGGTCAGTATGCGCTGTTGTGCACCCTTTGCCTGCGTCAACTGCATTAGCATTCATTCTGTATATTATATCTATCGGTATATTATTATGCTTAAATATTTGTTGTATTACTGTGTGAAATAGGTCAACATATTCTGACCGTACAGCAGGAAAGAGAGACCTTTCAGTTGGTCTCTCTAAAAATACATGTGAATAGAAGTAGAAACTATCTCTTGGATTCGTTTCATGAAACCAAGGAAATTCTTTTCCTAATACTAAATTTTTTAACTGATAATATTCATCAGTCAGTGGATTCTTCAGTTGTTTCATCACATGCATCATTAAATTCGGTTGCTATTTGTCCACCGAGTTTCGCACCTTGGTCAGCACCACCTAGTGCTAATAAACCGCCCAAGACAGGTCCTATAAATGGTATACCGACGACTGCAGGAGCTGCAGCAGCACCCATACTAGCACCTACCACTCTTCCTGTTGATGCTCCACCACCTTCCGCCTTTATACACGCTACATTTAATGCTTGGGCTGCTGTCTTTCCCACAGCACCTACCCCTGTATGTGTAGCACCATCCATAGTATATTCTTCTGCTACTGATTCATCGTATTTCTTAAACAGACCCTTCTGCTTTACAGTAGTAGTCTTATACATGGTTTTAGGGTCGTTAGCTTGGTAACTCATCTTGTAACCATCCTTTGTAGTAGATATAGCAAAGGAAGTATAAGGTCCTACAGGTGGTAGAGTGGGTCCTACATTATTTCTAGTCGCAATCATACCTATCATCCCCATATGGGAGACACCTACGAGAGCACCTAAACTAATTCCAAACCACTTATTCATTTTAGAAACCTAATGGTTTAATAGGTAATGCAGGTCCTGTTGTATCAGGTAAAGACTTCATGATGCCTCCACCGATATCAGGCATAACTGCTTCCATTACCTTACTCTTGATGCCATCGACAATAGCATCCTTTCTGATGAATACATATCCACCAATACCAACTACTCCTAGTGCTACTACACCAGAGAAGATAGCGATTCCGTTAATAATTTTTTGCATGATTACTTAGTGTCTGGGACAATTTTTACAGGACCTGATTCAATCCTGATAGTTTGTGCAGGAGCAGTCTCTGATGCCTTAGCGATAAGGAATTCCATATCTTTCTTAGATATGTTTGCACTACCACCATCAGCAGCATTCTTTTTCTTGCCTCCCGCAGCGACGCCAAAAGTAGCTAAAGTTCCTGTGAAGACCGAAGCTATGAAAGTTGGGTCAATTCTTTCTCCTCTCTCGTAGCCTGGTATTTTAACGTAATTCAAAGTTAAAATTCCTGCGGACCACACGAGGACTATCACTCTTATGAGTGTTGCTAGGTATTGAAGTTGCTCTTCTTTATCTTCAGCTACTTCTTTAAGTTTACCTATAGGACCTTTAGGTTTCTCTTTTGTTGATGATGTCATTCTGAGTCACTCTGAGTTTTCTTTTTACCAATGTTATATTTTGATTCTAAAGTCCACTCCCCTTTGTCTTTAAAAGATAAAACTTTTATTTGATTTAAGGGTGCGAGGTCTTCAGCACCTTCACCAGAAATTTCTACGAGTCCCCAGTCTGATAATAGTTTGGTAATTCTATTACGACGTTGCACATCGTTTGATGTAATGTTAGTTGGTTTGCCATCAAGAGCAAACAACTCCTTAAAGTGGACGATGTAGTATTTTCCACGTTTGTGTAGGATATGACAAGACTGATAGAGCTTACGCTCTTTCCTAGACGCAACACCAACTCTCGTTAGCGTCTCGCGTACCTTCAAGAAATCATCTGGTTCCTTGAGGGTAACTTCTAGCATCATATCTTGAGACCATTTAATCTCTTCACTCACTTTCTTCCTCCAAGATTTAATTTTGATTGAAGAATCTTAATTTGCTCCTGAGTTAGTATCCTTAATGCTGCTCTAGCATTCTCAGTGTTATAACCATAGTATTTTTTAACTAAATCTAGGTCACTGTCTTTAGTCTTTTTATCCCAAGGAGAAAATCTTTTAGATTTCCTAACACTATGTATAAAGAAGGAGTATTGCATATCATTCCTCAGTTGAGGACTAATATTCATCTCATTTGCATGCATTATTGTGTCAATATGTTGGGCCATGCACTTATTGATGACGAAAGCAGGATACTTTTTCATCGCTCTCTCATCGAAAGTCATGTCACTTGTCTTTAGATTTATACTATTCAGATAGTCTTTTAGTGGATACTCGTAATCAGGCATTATTTAATAGTAAGTACGTTGGGATAGGTATTTTCGCAACTCATTCTCCCTTGAATGAAAGTGTTGAAAGAAATTATTCTCCTAGATTCATTTTCAGATTCATTGCGAGAGACAAAATGGTAAAGGTAAGATGGAAACAATACTATATCTCCAGTCTCAACAGGAATGAAGGTTGAAATCTGATTATATTTTGTTGGTGTGTAATCATATCTAAAGTCATGGTGTTTAAATACTCCACGATTCTCAATATGAATTAAATTAAGTCCTTCATGATGTTTATTACCCTTAGGGACGTTTAAATATACCACACCACTCAACATACTATTAGGATGATTGTGGTCTAGGTGGTCATCCCCAGGTACAGTTTCTTTATACCAAGACTCTGTTAATTTAAAAGATAAACTAGACTTAAATCCACAAACATCTTTCTCATATTTTTTTACATGAGAAAAGACTACATCTTTCATAGATTTAAACTCTGGTCTATCAAGAATACCCATTTCTTCACTAAGTTCGTTGGGATGTATAACCAGATTATCTAATGTATCTCTCTGTTGTGACGTTAATTTGTATCCAAGCTTATCTTTATAGACAGCAGTTGGCATTATATCAATATACAAGTGCTTCTAAGGGTGATACAGGGTTTATATCGTAGTTAGCAACTAACAACTCTTTCTTTAGATGGTTGTTTGCTCTGTGTTTCATACCGTATGTAATCTGAAACTCTTCTTGATAAAAATTCTTATACTTTTCCTTAAGATAATCATCATTATTATAAGTTACCATCCAATCAAACGGACATGCAGCACAATCATCAACAAATTTATCATGGTCGAATGATTTATGTAACTTTGCGTCCGTGCCATACAAATAACTACTAATCATATAAGGAGGGTCTAGAAATACAAAACAATTTCTTGGCTCTGACATCTCATCCATCATCACCTCAGTATAATCTAGGTTAGTGATGTGCCAATGCTGTATAATCTTAGATATTTCCTTTAAATACCCTGCACCACGAGTAGTAAAGTTTTGTCTGGATGCAGTAGCAGAGAAGGAAGAATTTTCTGTTAGTCCACTATAACTACACTTGTTTAATACCCAAAATAATACTGCTTTACGGAAAGAATCTGCAGTTTTTATCTCATCTTTAGCAGTTTTAAATAATTCTTTTGCCTTGTCTTCATTACTATGATTTACTTTTATATCAATGAGTGTGTCAGATAACTCTTCACCATTCTTTTGTAGATTTACCCAGAAATTATAGAGATATTCATACTTATCATTGACCCATACAGGGATGTCAGGATACAACTGTGAGAGGTGTAATGCAACTGACCCACCACCTACAAATGGCTCTCTAAATTCACCAATATTCTTAGGAAATTTGGTGATTAAACGTTTAGCAACCCTAGATTTACCACCTGGGTAACGTAAGGGTGTCTTCAAATACTTCATAATTTAACGTGTAGTTGTGGCATATCCCAAGGTCCCATATTTACAGCACCATTAGGGAATGCATTGAAAGAAATCGTCCATCTATCATAGTTTTCCATCTGTCTACCAGAATAGTGTTTCAACCATGATGGGAAGAGTATCAGTTTGCCTGCCTCAGCATCAACTTTTTCATTGATACCCCAATCAGACTCCATCTTATCATGATACCACACATCTAACGTATCGTAAACCCTAGGTGTGCATGGGTCATCAAAAAATGTAGGAGCACCGTCAGTAAGATAGTAAACTGCACTCAGATATGACATAGGATGTCGGTGTAATGGGTGTCCAAACCCACTTCCTGCAGGGGCATGGTTAGCCCAACCAAGAGTAATCTTCAATTCCTCACAATATAATTTGTAGTGGACTCTATACTCTTGTAAACACTCCTCAAAGAATCCAAATAACTCATCTACATACTCATTCTCAACTTCATGCAAGTCAGGTCGTGTAGTGATAACTCCCTCAGGAATATTAGATTGCATAGAAGGATATGTCTTGAGAAACTCAATGACTTTATCAGTATTGTGAGTAATATCTGCATGATATTCTCGTAATACTACTGGAAATAGATGGACTTCTTTACCCTGCATAATCAGATAATTTCAAAGGACCTAGTTGAGACCAACCGCTAGTCACATCAACAGTAACCATAGGTTGATCCCACCCACCTGAGTTTAAATTGCCCTGTGGGAAGGTGTTAAATGCTATAGAATATCTATCTTCTTTTCCAAGATTTTCTACACTCGCATGCACCAACCATGAAGGAAATATAAAGCAGCCACCCGCCCCAGTGTGGATAAATTGTCGAGTGTCTTGGATAGGTCCTCCGTCTAAATGAAACTGTTGCCACTCTCTTAATTGAATAGGGTCTAAAAACACTGTTGGAGGACCCTCTGTGAGGTAGAATATACCGCTTAAATAGGACATTGGATGCCTATGTGGAGCGTGATGCTCACCCTTTTCAGCATCACTTCGGTTGACCCAAGACTTGTTTACCACTATACGGTCACACTGCCACCCATTATCTGCATGTAGAGTGTCAATACACTGCTGAAACCAGTCGTGCAGACCTCTAAACTGAGGATTAGCATGTATATCATTGCTAGTACCTACACCCTCAGGCTCATTGTATCTACGGTAGTCCAGTTTCTTTATTTTTTCTAATGTATCTTCTACTAAGACATCAGATGCTTGAAAATTGAAGCATCTAACAGGAAATAGAGGTACATTATCGTATCTTTGTCTCATCATCCACCCGCCATGTCATCATAGTCGATGTCTTCTGCATCATCTATAGCACGTATTGATTGGTCAAGAGATATTTCCATATCCATCAACCCTTTTACTTCAGAAGGAGTTTGTGTAAACTCAGGAGCAAATTGTCTCCTCTCTTCCTCATCCCATGCCTCTTTTATCTCCTTTATCTGAGCATCTACACTCTTCATTTCATTTTTAATTTTTGTATTCAACCAAATCTTTTTTAAATACTCTATCAATCCAAATAAGAGGTGTTGTATAAAAGGATTCTTGAATTTTTTCTTGACATATCTCCTTGCTTTTCTATGCCAGGGGTCTACACCCTTACCAAATGTTGTTTCAAATTCTATCTTCATAATACCTCCATATTTAAGATACCTTGATTGATTTGACCTACAGGCATGGAATTAAAACTGACACTATACCTATCAGCGTATGCCTGTTGAGTGCTATGCACAAACCAACTAGGAAATATCACTAATTTATGTGGCATTGCCTCTACTTTCTCCATTATAGGTGCATTCTGCTCTATACCTGACAGAGTTATCTTTGGTCTTCTAAAAATTTCCATCTGTCCGAATGCTCTCTGTTGTATAGGGTCAAAAAACATTAATGGTGACCCCTCATTTAAGAATAGATTACCACTATAGAATGAATTTGCATGTCTATGTGGTTCTTGTGCCACTCCTTCTTCATATTTGTTAGCCCACATAGATGTGACTCTAAAACCCTTACAATCATAGTTAAAATGACTATGAATCTCTCCTAAACATGTATGAAAAAAATCTACGACTGGCTCCCACTCTTCTAAATGATGTAAATCTAACTCAGTATTCTCTACCCAAGTATGAGGACGTCTTTCTAGATTAGATGAGTTAATAATGTCAATATAATCAACACCATCGGGGTCAAATCTAAATTCAAAAATCTCTACTGGATATAGTTGATGAGTCTTCATCCGTATAAGTGCACGTTGTAATGCTTTCGCGTGGGTTTATATTTATGCGTCTTCTTTCTAACTGTTATGTAAATTTTAAGTAGTTTTTCTGCTGTAATCATTTGAATTCACACCTCATCATTATCTCTGTAAGGAATGCCACCATGTTAATCTCTTGGTCAACTACAAATGCACTTTTGTATTGATACTCAGCGATGATTAACACTGCTTCGGGTATAGATGCACCCTCTAATGTGCTGTATAAATTATCGTATACTTTTCTCATGATATCAATAGGGTCATTGTCCATATTTTGTGTGACCCACTTCTTCATATTGGTAAACTCTTTCTTTTTTAGGTAAGCGTTAAGGCTAGCAATGTGTATATCGTTACTATTCCCAAGAATCCCAGTATCAATTCTCCCACTAGATGAGTATCTTTGTAATTCATTAAGTGTCCTCCTAAAATCAGGGTAAAACTTTTGGACTACAGCAGCAACAACTTTCTCTTCATACTTTATTTTTTCAGTGTCAAGTATGTCTTTGATACGAGTAAAGAATGCTCTTGCAATCTGTGGTTTTTCTGCTGATGGTGTCTGAAAATCAATAACAGAGCACCTACTATGTAGAGGTGCAATGATTTTATTCTTATAGTTACATGTAAAAATAAATCTACAATTCTTTTGAAACTCTTCTACTAAAGCACGAAGTAATAACTGCACATCAGGTGTAGTATTGTCTGCCTCATCTATAAGAATTACTTTATGTCTTGCTTTTGAAGTTAGAGATACAGTAGATGCGTATACCTTACAAGTATTACGGACGGTCTCTAGAAATCTACCTTCATCTGACCCATTGATGACCAGAATATCTGACCCTAATTGATTACATAATGCTTTTGCTACGGTTGTCTTTCCTACCCCTGCACCTCCACTTAAAAGTAAGTTAGGAATCTCTCCTTGTTTAAGGAATCCTTCAAATACTTTCTTAGTAGAGTCAGGTAAAATACATTCTTCAATAGTCTTTGGTCTGTATTGCTCTACCCAAAGAAATAATTTATCTGACATCGTAGTTTGAGTTAATAATAATGCGATTGTGGTGCTCACAGGGAGAATGTCCATTGTGGACAATGTCTCCATCAAATACTACCACACGATTTGCTCTTGGTGCAACCTTTGTATCTCCAATAATGGTATCACCATCACTGTCATTCAAATAATATACAGCAGAGTAATGAGGAATCTCCATATCCGTATGCTCTTTATGAGGTATACAATATGGATGATACAATGTCATATCTAATCTTGCCCTTAAGATTTTAGGAGAATCTAAATGGTCTTTAATCTGAAATAGACATGGCATAATCAATGATACCAGTGGACTAGGTGGGACATGATGGTTTGAATCTACTAACAACGAAGAAAAACCTTCATGCCCTAAGTCACTACCAGTATCAGAGGTAATGTTAGGACAATAATGCCACATCATCGACCCACTAGAGATAAAATCTAATATCTCTTTGTGATACGATGGGGTTAGAAAATCATCAACAACTTCTATCAAGGCTCAAGAGCGATATAGTAGTTAAGAGATGAGTAATTTAGTGAATTAAAGTTTGCAATATTCTTTTTACTGATACAAACATGG
>Ga0208390_1000131_pt1 | contig 23174 bp, 16 predicted proteins | sample Knorr_S7_td_Surf_FD_185594 | JGI IMG/M metagenome (GOLD analysis project Ga0208390, IMG submission 185594) | Marine microbial communities from Southern Atlantic Ocean transect - Knorr_S7_td_SurfaceA_ad_6m_LV_A (SPAdes) (version 2) | ecosystem: Environmental > Aquatic > Marine > Oceanic | place...
ACTGAAAAGATTTATGTTGTCATCTCTGTCATTAATGCCGTAATCATCGTCATCCGTGCTACAGGAAATCAGCAGTGAAAAAAAGATTATTAATATTAATTTATGGTTCACTTAATTTATACCAGGTTGTTTAATTTTATATCCTGCCTCTTTTTTTGCGATGTCAACCATTTCTTTAACCTGTTTTAGGAGTTTTTTTGAGTTATATACAACACCATCTTTGATGGTATACTTAACTCCACCTACTCTTGTAACCTTATTGTTTTCATCAAGTTTGATTGCTCCAGTTCCATATAATACTTTTAAGTTTTCTAGCGGGTTTTCATCAATTATAATTAAATCAGCATGTTTCCCAGGCTCAACAGAACCTGTCAAATGATCAATTCCTAAGAGTTCAGCTCCATTTAAAGTAGCTGATTGTATAACTTCTAGTGGATGAAATCCAGCCTCCCTCAAAAGCTCTAATTCTCTGATATAAGCAAATCCATACAGCTGATATATGAAGCCAGAATCTGACCCTGTTGTAACTCTACCGCCTCTGTTTTTAAATTCATTTAAAAAAGTCATCCAAAGTTTATAGTTCTCTTTCCATGCTATTTCCTGTTCTGTTCCCCAATAGTGCCAATAAGAGCCATGCGAAATTCTACTGGGTGCATAAAATGCCCACAAACTTGGCAATGTATAATCATCATGCCATTCAACTCTTCTTGCTCTGTGCAAATCACGGCTAGCTTCATAAATATTTAAAGTTGGTGAAATAGTAAAATCAAGTGAAATCAATTCATCCATTACATCATTCCAATGATCAGAGTAAGGCTCAGCTGCTTGTTTCCAAAGTTTCCCTGCTTCCTCAAATCTATTTTGCTCATTTTGATAATTATAATTTGGAGGATAATTTTGAATAACCCTATTATTAAATAATGCTTCAGGCAATCCATACCAATGCTCCATTGAATTTAGACCAGCTCTAGCAGAATTTAAAACATTCCATCTTACAACATTCAATTGAGCATGATGAGAAGTTGATCTTAACCCCAACCTTTTATTTTCTTCAATAGCAGCTTGCATAATTTCAGGTGGTGCACCAAAAAATTTAATGCCATCGGAACCTTTCTTTGCATTCTCTCGAACCCATTCTTTTGCTTCATTAGGGGATTGGACTCTTGAGTTAAAAGTTGAGAAAGCAATAATTCTAGGTGCAACTATTGTATTTTTTTCACTTTTATTTTTCAATTCTAATTTTAATTCATGACTTAAAGAGCCTCCAGGCTCCCTTATTGTTGTAATTCCATGGGCCATCCACAGTTTAAAAACATAATCAGGACTAGCTCCTTGGGATCTTCCTCCAATATGCCCATGAGTGTCAATAAATCCAGGAAGTATGTAGCTTCCTTCGCAATTAATTTCAACTCCATTTTTAGAAAGTTTAGGTCTTCTGTTTTCATTAATTGGAACACCAGGATAGCCAACATTTTGAACTTTTGTAATAATATTTTTTTCAATTACAATATCAACAGGACCAATTGGTGGAGCTCCTGTACTATTAATCAAGATTCCTCCTCTAAGTATTAATTGATCATGTTGTTTACTATCGATTTGAGATAATGTTATTAATGGGAAAAGCAATAAGATTTTAATTAAGTTCTTCATTAAGTTGACTATCTAATCAGATTTATAATAAATTCAAATATATCGTTAATTAAAAATAAAGCTATGGATGCAATGAACAATAGGTATAATGCATTGATGATTTTTTGTTTAAAGGAATCTTTTTTCAATTTTTCAATTCTTGTAAGATTTTGTCCATAAATAGTGATAATTCAAAATCTTTATTAGTTAATCCCCCTAAATCGTGAGTATATAATTCAATATCTAATTTATTATAAACATTTGTCCATTTAGGATGGTGATTCATTTCTTCGCATTTTACAGCAACAGACTTCATAAAATTAAAAGCTTGATCAAAATTTTTAAACTCGAAAGAGCCTTTTAAAAAAAGCCCATCAATGCTCCAGTTTTTAGATAGGACATTCATTTTTTCATCCACTTCACTATTTGAAAGAAGTTTACACATTTAATTTATTTTACTGAGTTTATGTTTTAATTTTTCTAATTTCATTTTCCTCCACCAAATCTTATTTTCATAATTCTGATCTTCTGCTCTGTGAATTTTTTTATTTAGCTTATTGATTTTCTTCGATAAATAACTTTTTGATATATCTTTCATATATAATAAATATAACATTTATATAGAATTACCTTTAAATCCAATCATCATTTGGTGCAGTTAATTTGTCTAAAATTTCACCCGTATTAACTACTCCTTTTGGTTCAATAATCATAATTTTAGCCTCTGTTTTTGCATAAGGTCTATGTTTTATTCCCTTTGGAACGATTATCATCTCTCCCTTATTAATTTCTTCTATTTTTTCCTCAAATTCAATAAATATTTTGCCATCAAGAACAATAAATGCCTCGTCTGTATCTTCATGATTATGCCAAATAAAGTCACCTTTTATTTTCACTAGCTTAAATTGATAATCATTAAGTTCAGTAATTACTTTTGGTTTCCAGTGCTCAGAAAATTTTTCAAATTTCTCTCTGAAATTTATTTTGATATTTTTTTTTATCATGATTTTAGTTAAGCCTGAATGAAATTGGCAGTCCGTATAAAACACTTACTTTTTTTCCTAAGTATTCTCCAGCCTTTACTTGAGGAAGCTTTGCCATAATCCTGTAAGCTTCATCTTCAAGAATTTTATTAGGCCCTATAGTTGAAAAATTTATGAAGTAACCGTCCTTAGTAATTTCAAATTGTATAAATACATCTCCTTCGATATTATTTTTCATGGCCCTTTTTGGGTATTTTAAATTTTTTTCAATATGCTTAGTAATATAATTTTCAAAACATTCTTTGGATTTTCCAGGCTCTACATCATTGCAATCAGGAAATCTTGGAGCTGTATCAATTTCATCGTAATCTAATTGATCAGGGATTCTATACTCAACAGAAATTTGAAAGGTTTTCCTAAAGGGCTCACCATTTTTTTTTGCTGGAGTCATTTTAGGTAAAGAACGAATGATATTAGCAGCTGCAACTTCAAACATGCTTTCGGCAGCTTTTAAAGCTTCTTTTTCTATAAAGCTGATACCCACTACAGATGAATTTGCAACAATATTGTCCACTTCACCTAATTCATCAATTTCAAACCTTATTCTTACCAGTGACTCTAAATCAAGCTCCCAAGCTGTTTTTGGATACTTAAAGTTTTTTTCAACATGCTCAAACATACTCTCATCAAAACATTGATTTTGTTTATCATTAGGAATTAGTTTACAGATTGGAAAGATTGGATAGACCTCTTCCGAAACTTTATCAATTTGGGCATGATTATTGAAAGCAACAAGAATAAAGAATAGTAATATTCTGTACATAAAATAAAGTTAAAACAAATTTAGATTAAAATGGCAAGACATTTATCTTTTAGATCTGGGAACCCTGCATTAAATAAAAACACCTTTAAAGGAATGACAGGTCAACGATCATCTGGACCTATTATAAGAGATGATTTCATGACAATTGAAGGTACTGTGAATAAAACTGCCATATCTCTGTTCTTATTGATTGCTGCAGGATATTATTCATACACATCACCATTAACATATTTGTGGATGGCTGGTGCATTTTGTGGTATCATAGCTTTTTTTGTGACAATATTTAAAAAAGAACTTTCTCCAATTACTACTCCTATTTATGCACTGTGTCAGGGTTTATTTTTAGGTGGAATTTCTTTAATGTATGCTCAACAATTTGAGGGAATTGTTTTTAATGCTGTTTGTTTAACCGCTTTTATACTTTTATCATTATTGTTTGCATATAAGTCTGGGATAATTAAACCAAGTGATAATTTAAAGCTTGGAATATTTGCTGCTACAGCAGGTATTGGAATTTTTTATTTGGTTTCGATTATTGGAATATTTTTTGGCTTTAGTTTTGAATTTTTAAATCCGTTCAACGGATCTATTACTAGCATATTAATATCACTTTTCATTGTGGTCATTGCATCTCTAAATCTTGTTTTAGATTTTGATTTTATTGAGGAAGCATCTGAGAATGGTGCTCCTAAATATATGGAATGGTATTCTGCGTTTGGATTAATGGTAACTCTAGTTTGGCTATACCTTGAAATCTTAAGGCTTTTAGCTAAAATTAATTCTAGGGACTAAAATTAAATTATCAAATCTATCAGTTTTCTTCTTATGTCTAAATCATATAGGTTTTCATATGATCTGTGAGGATAAACTCTGTTTGTAAGTAAAACAATTATTAAATCATTTTTAGGATCTATCCAAAAAAATGTTCCAGTAAATCCAGTATGACCATAGCTATTAATGGAAAGTTTTTCGCTAGGGTATAAAATATCTTGAGAATTAAAACGAGGCTTATCAAAACCAAGCCCTCTGGTTTCTTTTGCATTTTTATAATTTCCAGGGTTAGTAAAATATTTTATGGTATTTTCAGAAAGAAATCTCTCATTGTTATAAACTCCATAATTTAAAAACATCTCTGAAATTTTTCCAATATCTTTTGCGTTTCCAAATAAGCCTGCATTTCCCGAGACACCGCCCATAATTGCAGCAGTTTCATCATGAACAAATCCATGGACAAGTTGTTTTCTAAATATTGTATCCAGCTCTGTTGGAGCAATTATATCTTTAGAATTTTTAGTTAATGGATTAAACGACAAGTTTATATTAAGCTTTGAATAAAAGTTTTCATTAAGAAAAATCTCAAAAGATTTATTTGATATCATTTTTACTATGTTAGGAACTAAGCAAAAAAATAATCCTGAATATTTATAATTTGGACTGTTATCAACTTTTGTTTTTTTTATTCTTCTAAGTATTGTGTTGAAATAGTTGGATTTAATAAACAAATCATTTGCTATTTTTATAGTTTTATTTTTTGGAAACTTGGATATTAATCTTTTTTTGAGTTTTCCATTTCTTTTGATTAAAAATTGTTGATGATTTATGTAAGGAATCCAACCTGATTGATGAATTAATAGCTCATGAAAATTTGTGTTTTTTTTGTTAGATCTTCTTAATTTTTTTTCAAATGATGAAATTGTATTATCAAGCTTTAGTTTTTTCTCATCATAAAGTTTCATTAAAGCTAATGTTGATGCAAGTGTTTTTGTGATCGATGCCAAATCAAATAAATGATTATCATAAACTTTTGTAATAGAATCATAGGTATGATAGCCATATGATTTATGAAATTTAAAATCACCTTTTTTAAAAAATACTTGTGCACCTGGGTAAGCTTTTAATTTGATACCATCATTTATAAGACTATCTATTTTATTGATGTCTTGAGAATAGTTTGACAAGCTTTGGAGCGTAAAAAATAAAACAATAATTGTTCTCATGTAATATCTGGGATCTTAAGCTCAAAATCTTTAGCTTTTCTTTTCTCTATTATCAATTGTTTGTGTAGGAAATCAATTTTGTCTTTATAAATTGGATTATCAATGTTGTTTGTATTCTCACCAGGGTCAACAACTAGGTCATAAAATTCCCAATTTGGGGAAGTTTTTGTTTTATTTGTTCCAGATGTTCCTAAACCATCACCGTAATTATAAATCAATTTAAATTTTTTAGACCTTATACCTAAGTGCGCAGGTCTTTTTATATCGTGCTGCCAATATCTATAATAAATGTATTCTCTGGATTTATGACTATTGTTCAATAAATTATTTTTGAAACTATAGCCTTGAAAACTTTCAGGCTGAGTAATACCTGCAAAATCTAGTAATAGTGAAGGGATATCAATATTTAATATTAAGTCATCGACTCTTTTTTCTTTTGGTAATTTCAGCGGATAAGAAATTACAAAAGGCATTCTTGCAGACTCTTCATAAAACCATCTTTTGTCCATATAACCATGTTCTCCTAAAAAATACCCTTGGTCAGAAGTGTAAATTATAATCGTGTTATCAATCATATTTTCTTTTTCTAAATAATCTAATATTTTAACAATATTATCATCAATTGCTGCTCCACTTTTCAAAAAATCTCCAATAAATTTTTGATAAGTTTTAGTTCTAATTTCTCTTTTATTAAGACCATCAACAGAGAAAGGTAGCCCAGGATATCTTCCTGTCTTATTTTTGGTATCGTTAACCCAACGTTCAGTTAAATTTTCAATAATTTGACCAATATGCTTTCTTCCAGAGTCTTCTGGATCAAATTCATAAAGTGAGCTTGGCTCAGGAAAAACGACATCTTTATTTAAGTCTTTATTTCTCTCAGGATAATCAAATGGCTCATGTGTTGCTTTGAAATGAGTCATTAGAAAAAAAGGTTTTTTATTATCAATTTTTTTTAACCACTCAATTGAGCTATCTCCAATAATATCTGCTGAAAATCCTTTTTCTTTTTCACCCCCTCTGCTTCCATCTTCCCAATTTTCTTTTGTTTTAAAATATGGATCATTATATAAACCTTGACCGGGAAGTACCTTATAATAATCAAAGCCACTGGGTTCTTTTTTTAAATGCCACTTACCAACTATGGATGTTTGATAACCATTATTTTTTAAAACTTTAGCTACATTCAATGAGTCAGGATCTAATGCATCTGGTAAATTATACACCCCGTTCACATGGCTATATTGTCCAGTTAAAATTGAAGCTCTACTGGGTACACAAATTGCATTTGTACAAAATAAATTTTCCAGAACAACTCCAGATTTTGCAAGTCTTTTTATACCATCATTTTTAACATAATCTTTTAGTATACCACCATATATTCCCCATGATTGAGAAGTGTGGTCGTCTGACATTATAAATAATATATTTGGATGATTAATTTCATCATTTTTACAACTTACTACAAGAAATGCTATTAGTAATAGTACTTTTTTCATAATTTATTATATGTATTTATTTTAATAAATTAAAGAGTAAATTAGGAATTAATTTCCAATTCATTAATTTAATTGATGAGAACAGAAAAAATATTTTTTTTAGCCATTGTATTATTATTTTCATTTATAAGTCATGCACAAAATAGAATGAATAAACTTAGTAACGAAAAAAGTTTATACCTCAAGCAACACTCAACAAATCCAGTTGATTGGATGCCTTGGAATAAAGGTGCTTTAAAACTTGCATCAGAGCAAAACAAGTTATTAATCATTAGTGTTGGGTATTCATCATGTCATTGGTGTCATGTGATGGAGGAAGAAACATTTAGTGATGATGAAGCTGCAGAAATAATGAACTCAAAATTTATAAATATTAAAGTTGATCGTGAGGAAAGGCCTGATGTTGATGAACTTTACATGAAATCATTGGTTTTGATGACAGGAAGTGGAGGTTGGCCAATGAATATAATTGCACTCCCAGATGGATCTCCTATTTGGGGTGGGACATACTTACCTAAAGAAAATTGGATTAGTGTATTAAATCAAATTAGTGAATTATATAATGAGAGATATGATGATGTTTTAGATTACTCAGTAAAGTTAAAAGAGGGCTTATCCCCAAAAAAAATCATTAAAAATGAAATCAAGGAATCAGAATTATTTAATCAAATTAGGGAAGCTAGTCAGATTGCATATAAATCTCTTGATTTAGAAAATGGAGGTATAAAATCAAATCAAAAATTTCATTTACCATCATTAATTGATTTTTTTCAAAAAAGTAGTGTCCAATTCAGTGAAAAAAAATATTTAGATTTTGTGGATTTAACATTAAAAAATATAGCTTATGGAGGTATTAATGATCATATCGATGGAGGATTACACAGATATACAGTAGATTCAATTTGGCACATTCCACATTTTGAAAAAATGCTTTACGATAATGCACAAATGCTATCGGTTTTTTCCAAAGCTTACAAAAGAAATAATGATAAAGTTTATAAAAAGTTAGTTGATAATATATTTGACTTTGTAGAAAATAATTTGACAGCAAACAATGATTTAATTTTTTCTAGTATTTCTGCTGTGACAGAAATAGGTAAAGATAAAATTGAGGGGGACTATTATGTCTGGAATAAAGATGAAATTAAGACTATTCTTGAGGATGATTTTGAACTGTTTTCAGACTATTTCAATCTTAACAAATTTGGGTTTTGGGAAAAAAATAAATATGTATTAAAAAGAATTAATGATGATGACTTTTACACTAAAAAATATAATTTATCATCAAAAACATTAAATACTAAAATTTCTGAATCAATTAATAAGCTTAGAAAATTAAAGGATAATAGAGAAAAGCCAATTATTGATGAAAAAGTCCTAACATCATGGAATGCCCTTACTGTAATTGGATTATCTAATGCGTTTCAATCTACTGGACAAAAAAAATTCATTGATAAAGCAATGAGTATTGTTTCTGCAATTGAAGAAAATTTAGTAAATGATAATTTGATTGTTAAAAGATCATTATCAATTGGAAATGAAGATATACTTTTTCTTGAGGATTATAGCTATTTGATTTCTGCTTATTTAAGTTTATATCAATCAACTTTCAATTATGATTTCATTGATAAAGCCAATGCTCTCACTTCAAAGGCTTTTTCAATATTTAAAGATGATAAATCCTCATTTTTGAAGTTTAGCTCTGATCAATCATTGTTATTTTCAGAAAATTTATTTGTGAATCAGGACGGTGTAGTTCCCTCCGCAAATTCTGTCATGTGTCAAAACTTATTCCTTTTATCTCACCATACGGGAAACAGGGATTTTTTTAATACAGGTAAATCAATGTTAAATGAAATTTCAACTCAGCTAATTAATAATTCATTGGACTATATGAATTGGCTTAGTGTTTCTTTGGAATACTATGACAACTTTTATGAAGTAGTTATTTCTGGCAAAAAATCTATCGAAATGGCCAAGGAAATAAATTCAATTTATTTACCTAATATATTAATAGCCGCATCAAAAAAAGATAGTGAAAAATATTTGCTTAAAAATAGATATATTAAGGGTGAAAATATGATTTATGTATGTGTAAATAACACTTGTAAATATCCTGTTAGCACTGTAGATGAAGCTTTAAGATTAATAACCAATAATAATGAATAATAAAACTTTAAAATACCTTTCAACTCTACTTGTACTTTTTCTTTTTGGATGTAGTAAATCAATTGAAAAATCACCAAATATTGTATTTATTTTAACTGATGATTTAGCTTATGCAGATTTAAGTTCTTACGGTTCTGAATTTTTAGAGACACCTAACCTTGATAAAATGGCTGATGATGGGGTTAAGATGACTTCATATTATGCAGCTCAAGCTGTTTGTTCAGCTTCACGGGCAGCAATTTTAACAGGATGTTATCCAAATAGACTTGGAATCAGCGGTGCTTTTGGTCCAAAATCTAAAAGAGGTATAAATCCGGATGAATTTTTATTATCTGAAATGCTAAAAGAAAATAATTATAAAACAGGGATTTTTGGAAAATGGCATTTGGGAGATGCAGAAAAATTTCTACCTACAAATCACGGATTTGATGAGTTTTATGGGATACTTTTTTCTAATGATATGTGGAAATTCCACCCTGAGAGACCTGAGGGTTATCCTGATGATTTAATGCTATACAGAAATGATACCCCAATTCAACCTATAATTGATCAATCAGATTTAACTAAGGATATTACAGATGAAAGCATAAGATTTATTGAAAAAAATAAGGACAATCAATTTTTCCTGTACATAGCACATCCTCAGCCTCATGTTCCACTTTTTGCATCAAAAGATTTTAATGGTAGCACTGGAAATGGTTTGTTTGCTGATGTAATTTCTGAAATTGATTTTTCTGTAGGCAGAGTTATTGAAGCATTAGAAAAAAATAATTTAACAGAAAACACTATTGTTGTTTTTACATCCGATAATGGTCCATGGCTTTCTTATGGAGATCATGCAGGTTCGTCTGGTATTTATAGGGAAGGTAAAGGGACTGCATGGGAAGGTGGACAAAGAGTTCCTTGTATAATAAAGTATCCAAGTGAAATAAAAGCTAAAACAATAATTGATGAACCAGTCATGGGGATAGATTGGATGCCAACTTTCTCTCATATTACAGGTTCAAAGTTATCGGATAATAAAATTGATGGAAAAAATATATGGCCATTATTAACTCAAAAAGAAAATAAATCTCCTCATGAAGAATTATATTTTTATTACAGACAAAATGAACTGCACGCAGTACGTTCAGGAAATTGGAAATTGTATTTTCCAAGGTCTTACAGGACTCTAAATGGAAAGCCTGGCGGAAAAGATGGTATGCCTGTAAAATATGAGTATAATGAAGTAAAATCTAATGAGCTATATAATTTAAAAGAAGATCCAAGCGAAATGAAAAATGTTTACATGGAAAATATTGAAAAAGCTAAAGAGCTTGAGAAAATGGGAGAAAATGCAAGACAAGAATTAGGAGATGCACTTACATCCAGGGTTGGAGATGGTGTTAGAAAAATTGGAACAATAGATTAATTTAACAAGTGTGAGTAGAAGAAAATTTATAAAAAATAGTTTTCTAGGATCTATTGCAGCAAGTAGTATAAGCTTTAATCATAAAGATTCAAATCTTAAAAAGTTTAAAGCTCCCAGGATTATTTCAACATGGAATCATGGGTTAGATGCCAATAAAGTTGCATGGAAAAATTTAAAAGATGGACAGGGAGGTCTTACAGCCGTTGAATATGGTGTGAGGGTTTCGGAGGATGATCCCAATGAACGATCAGTTGGACTTGGGGGACTTCCAGATAGAAAAGGGAACGTCACTCTCGACGCCTGTATCATGGATAAAAACAATGATTGTGGTGCTGTTAGTTTTTTACAAAATATTAAGAACCCAATTTCAGTTGCTAGGCTTGTTATGGAAAAAACACCCCACGTTATGTTAACAGGACAAGGAGCTTATGATTTTGCAATCGAACAAGGGTTTAAAAGAGAAAATTTATTAACTGATAAATCTAGGGAAGATTGGCTTAAATGGTTAGAAAAATCAAATTATAAACCAACAATTAATATAGAGAATCATGATACAATCAGTATGTTATTAATAGATTCAAACAGAGATATTTTTGGAGCTTGTACTACAAGTGGTGCTGCATGGAAAATTCATGGAAGGGTTGGTGATTCTCCCATAATTGGAGCAGGTCTTTTTTTAGATAATGATGTAGGAGCAGCTGCAGCAACTGGTTTAGGAGAAGCTGTTATTAGAACTGCAGGCAGTGCAATGGTAGTAGAGATCATGAGACAGGGCGCATCACCATTAGAGGCTTGTAAGGAGGTTGTAAATAGAATATCAAAAATTCATCTAAACAGACCCGAGTGGGAATACCTTCAAGTAGGTTTTATTGCATTGAATAAGAATGGCGAGCATGCTGGTTACAGTCTAAAAAAAGGGTTTAATTATGCTCTTAAAGATGATGAAAACGAAAAAATGATAGACGCGAAATTTAAAATTAATTAATGGAAGAGATAATTAAATATTTAGGAAATTTCCACCCTGTTATATTACATCTACCAATAGGTGCTTTCTTATTTACTTTATTGCTTTTCATTTATCAGAAGTTTAGTAAAATAGACCTAACAATACCAGTTCGTCTTGGACTCATCTTCTCTTTTGTTTCTGCAATAATTTCATCAATACTTGGATTTATATTACAATATTATGGAGACTATGATGGAAACTTGATAGATTTTCATATGTGGTTAGGAATATCAACCACAATTTTATTTGGAATTATTTATTATTTACATAAGCAGAATCATGATCATAAATATTTATCTCAACTTTTTGGGATATCATCTCTTGTTTTGGTTATTACTGGTCATTTTGGAGGGTCAATTACACATGGAAAAGATTATCTAAAATTGCCTGAATTTGAACAGAAAGTACAATTTGTTAATTATGATAGTATTCAGGTTTTTAAACAAGTGATATCTCCCATATTAGATACAAAATGTGTTAAATGTCACAACATGTCAAAAAGTAAAGGGGGACTGATGTTAGCTAGTTCTTTTGATATCATGAAAGGAGGAGAAAATGGCCAGATTTTTACAGCTAATAATTCTGCAGAAAGTAAGCTCTATTATTATATGAATTTACCACTTGATGATAAAATGCATATGCCACCTGATGGCAATTCACAACCTAACGATAATGAGAAGAATTTAATAGAAATGTGGATAGATAGTGGAGCTCCATTTGAAGGATACATGAAAATTTCTGATAATTCATTTTCAAAAGAAATTTTAAATTATCTTCCTCCCGTAAATGCATATGTCGCCCCTCCTTCAAAGAAAAATTTAGTAAATCTTTTAGAAAATGACTTTAGAATTGAGAAAGTAAGTGCTGAATCTAATTTTATTGATGTTAAATATTTAGGAAGTTCTTTCAACTCTAAAAAACTAAATCTTCTTTTAAAAGTTTCTAAAAATATACAGAGACTTGATTTATCAAATATTGATTTAACAAGTGTTAATATGTCTAAGTTAAAAGGTTTTAAAAACATTAAATACTTGAATCTATCAAAAACAAATTTATCAGGGGAAAATTTAGACATATTGCCTGAAAATTTAGAACTTTTGATAATCAATAGTAACCCTATTAAAGCTCCCCAATTAATAAAGATTGCAAATAATCCTTTTATTAATAAGATTTTTGCTTACAATACTGTAAATGATGAAGAATTGGAGAAATCACTTTCAAGTGAAACAAATAATAAATTATTTTTTGGAATGTCATTAAAAGACTTTTCAAGCCTTGAGGGGTTCCCGCTTGAAAAACCTATCATTGAGGCCAATGGAATTGAGGTTAATCCAAATCCAATTACTGATATAAATCCATCTTTTAATAGAATATTATTTGTTGACTCATTGGAGGTGCGAGTTAACAGAGCAATTTCGGATCCGACTTATCGATTTACAACTAATGAGACAGAGCCTGATAGCCTTTCAAAAATCTATAATCAATCTATAATTTTTACTAAATCAGGTAATTTTAATGTGAAGGCATTTAAAGAAGGATATCGCAATAGCGTAACAAAATCTTTCTATTTTGATAAAATAAAGGCTAATGTTAAAAACTATAATTTGTTAACTAAACCTTATGACCCTTACAACAATGATATTTTATTTGATGGTCAATTAGGATCCCTTGACTTTAGGGATGGAAAATGGAATGGAGTTTTTTATGAGGAAGATGAAGAAAAGGCAAAACAACAGGGAAGAAAACAGAACTCTGGAAATTTAATTGTTGACTTTGACTTGCCTAAAAATAAAAATGTGAGTGAAATTGCAGTTTCCTGTATGGAAAGTATTAATGTAGGGTTTATTCTTCACCCTGAATCAATAAGTTTATATGATATTTCAAGTGGATCAGAAAAACTAATTTCCTCAATTTCTATAGCCAAATCAGATGTTGATGAACCTGACTCAAAAAAGGTATTTAAATTAAGCTTAAAACAAAAAAATATTCAAAGAGTTAGATTAAAAATTAAAAGCAACAGAAGTCTACCAAAAGGTCATGTCGCTGAGGGTCAACCTGCTTGGGTATTTGTTGATGAGATATTTTTATTGTAATCCTAAAATTTTACCTCAGAAATTACTGAAAATCAAAAATTTAAGGTTTTTTTTAGCATTTTCATAAATAAATATGCTATTTACTACCATATTATGAATTAAAAAATTCGTAAATTGAACCCAATTAACTAAATAATTATTTAACAATTAATTAAAATAAACACTTATGAAAACAAAATTCACGAAAATCTGTGTTAGTTTTTTGATGTTTTTTGCGTTGACTTTGTCTGCGTATGCACAACAAATTACTGGTACGGTGTCTGACGAAAATGGTGTTCCATTACCTGGGGCTACTGTTCTCGTTCAGGGAACTTCGAACGGAGTTTCAACGGATTTTGATGGTAATTATTCAATTAGTGCTTCTCAAGGGGATACCCTTGTATTTAGCTTTGTTGGATATGCGTCTCAATCTGTTGTAGTTGGTTCATCAACAACTCTCAATGTTTCATTAGAGCCAGACAATACCTTAGATGAGGTGGTTGTTACTGCACTTGGTGTACAAAGAAACACCAAAGCACTTGGTTACTCTGTGACTAACGTTGACGGTGATGAGCTTAGCGCAAACCCTTCTACGAATGCAATCAATGCTTTACAAGGTAAAGTTGCCGGAGTTAATATTACCGGTGGTGCCATGGGAGCGAAAGGTTCTTCAAGGGTTGTAATTCGTGGTTCGAGTTCATTAACAGGAAATAACCAGCCACTATATGTTGTGGATGGTATTACAATTAATAACGATAACCTAGGTGCTGCAGGTATGTGGGGTGGAACTGACTTTGGTGATGGTATTTCAAGTATCAACCCAGATGACGTTGCTAACATTACTGTCTTAAAAGGTGGTGCTGCTGCTGCGCTTTATGGATCTAGAGCATCAAATGGTGTAATTATTGTTACAACCAAAAATGGTCTTGGATCTGAAGGTCTTGGTATCGAAATTAATTCAACTTCTCAATTTGATTTAATCAATACCAGTCTTTGGGATACTCAAAGTACTTATGGATCAGGATCTCTTGGTGCAGCTCCAACAAATGCAGCTTCGGCAATGGATAATGTTTGGAGTGCATGGGGTGCTCAAATGAATGGCCAATTAGTTCCTCAATTTGATGGAGTTAGTAGACCATACACATATTATGATAATAAAGGTTCATTCTATGAAACTGGTACTACTTTTTCAAATACTGTTTCTTTCTCCACTGCTGGAGATACTGGAAATACAAGATTTTCATTAACCAATTTAGATAATGATGATATTTCACCAAACTCTACTCTTGACAGAAATTCTATTGGTATTAATACATCACAAAATGTTGGTAAAAAAATTAGAATAGATGCAAACCTTAAGTATTTGTTAGAGGATCAAGAAGGTAATCCTAGATTATCTGATGGTCCTGGTAATGCAAACTGGATTGTAAACCACACTTCTCCGTCTGTTGACGTGAATTGGGGTAAAGGTCCTAATGGAGATGGTAGAAATGATGACTTGTCTGAATATCAAATGACACCAAGTATTTATATCCAAAACCCATGGTTTGCTCAAAATTATTACGTTAACGATTCAGAAAAAGAAAGATTCATTGGATCGATCAACATGAGGTACGACTTAACGGATTGGCTATATGCTAGAGCTAGAGTTGGTGCTGATAGATACGATCTTCACAGAACTCAATCTGAGCCATATGGAACTGGTTACAAGCCTATGGGTGGTATAAATCACTATAAGTTAGCGTTTAAACAATTTGATTCTGACTTTTTCCTAGGTACTGATAACCTTTCTCTAACTGATGATGTTGCCTTAACAGCATTTGTTGGAGTTGGATCTAACGTGCAAGAAGCGGAATCAGTTAGCATAAATGGTAATGACTTTATAGTACCAGGTTTAGTTTCCATAAATAATGTTGCAAATAAATCTGCAGGATATGGTTATTCTAAAAAGCAAATTAACTCCGCTTATGGATCTGCTGAATTAGGTTTCCAGGATTATGCCTTTTTAACTGTTACTGCTAGAAACGACTGGTTCTCAACATTATCTCTTGCTGGTAAAGATTCACCAAACAATGATCTTTATACATCTGCAACGTTGTCATTAATATTATCCGATGCACTTGATTTAGGTCAAGCAGTTACTTTCTTTAAGTTAAGAGCAGGTATTTCTGAAGTTGCTGGTGGTGCTGATAATCCATATGCTCTAAGTTTAACATATGGAATTACTGGTCAAGGTCACTTAGGTGCTTCTCTAGGCCAAATTAATGGTGGTCAGATTCCCAACTCAGAGATTACTCCATTTCAAAAGAATGAAACAGAGTTTGGTTTTGACTTTAGAATGTTTGACAATAAGGTTAGCTTAGATGCTACTTTCTATGACAACGAAACTGTTGGAGATATCGTAGGGGTAAGTGCCTCTGCTACATCTGGTTTTGGAAGTGCTCTTGCAAACCTAGGTAAGATAAGTAATAAAGGTATCGAATTGTTACTTAGAGTTAAGCCTGTTGTTACAGATGATTTTGCCATGGAAGTTTCATTCAACTATACCAACAACGACAGTGAAGTTGTTGCTACTAATGATACTGATGGTAACATTTCATTGGATGAACCAAGAGAAAGAACTTTGAGAGTCACTCATATTGTGGGTGAAAAATACGGTGCTTTATTTGGTACATATTTCAATAGAGATGATCAAGGAAGAATTATTCACGAAATGTCACAAGGTTATCCTAGACCTAGTTTGAATACTAGCAGAAAAATCTTAGGATTTGGAGTTCCACCACAACAACTTGGTATTGGTGCTTCATTCAGATATAAAGATTGGAATGCAAGTTTCTTAGTTGAAGGAAAATCAGGAGCTCAAATCTTTTCTGGTACAAACGTACGTCTAATTGGATATGGTCTACATCAAATGACTGTTCCTGCTGGAGGAAGAGAAGCTGGATTTATTCCAGACGGGGTACTTGAAGATGGTACACCTATAACTCAATCATTAGACATGACTCAGCAACAAAATTACTGGGGAAGGTATAATGATGTAGCTGAAGCTGGTATATATGATTCAGACTACTTTAGAATGAGACAAATGAGTATTGGATATACGTTCCCAAAAAGTATGTTAGAAGGAACATTTATTCAATCGGCAAGTGTATCATTAATTGGTAAGAACTTGTTCTTTATTACTAATAGCGTTGATAACGTTGATCCTGAGTCTGCTTATAATAGCAATAACTCCCAAGGATTAGAGTTTGCTGGTATGCCAGTACCTAGCACTGTTGGTATAAATGTTAACCTTAAATTTTAATAATATGAAAAAAGTATATATAACATTTTTATCATTAGCTTTCGCTCTAACTTCTTGTGAGTTTGACGCTGGGTTTGAGGATATGAATGTAAATCCAAATGCCGCTAACAACGTAGCTGTTGCGAATAAGTTTGCAAAGACTGTTCTTGACACAAGTGGAGGTAGATATGAAAACTGGAGAAATAGCTTGATCTATAACTCCGTGTTGATTCAGCATTACTCAACCACTGCTAGTTATTGGGCTGGAGATAAATATTTTAGATATGATAGTTACGCCACATCCTTATGGGACAGGAATTATCCAACTGCCGTAAAAGGTATCGAGGATATTATTAACCAATTGAATGACGAGGGTAATTCCGGATCTGAGATGGGTATGGCTAGAATCATGAGAGTATTTATTTATCACAGACTAACTGATACTCACGGTGATGTACCATATTCTGAAGCAGGTAAAGGATACATTGATGGTATCCTAAAGCCTAAGTATGATGCTCAACAGGACATCTATATGGACATGTTGAAAGAACTAGAAGAAGCTGTTGCTCAGATTGGATCTTCATCATCAATGGGTAACGCTGATGCAATATTTGGTGGTAATACCACTAAATGGAAAGCTTGGGGTAACTCTATGATGCTTAGATTAGCTATGAGAATGACTAAAGCTGATGCTGCGTCTGCACAAGCTTGGGCTGTTAAAGCTATCAGCGGAGGTACAATGACCTCTAATGATCATCTCGCTGCAGTTACTCATACTGATGGACCAGAAGGAATTAATAAAAATGGCCATGGTGAAGTATTTGATGTAGACTCTCAAATGAGATTAAGTGCTACATTTGAAGCACACCTTTCTGGCGATCCAAGATTATCAGTATTATTTGCTCCTGGAAGTAGTAATTCAGTAATAGTTGGTATGCCTAATGGTAGTACATCAGATACTTATGTAGGTACTGATGGCGTTTCAGTTCCTGGTGTAACCGATAGACATGTCTACGCTCAAACGCATCCTGCTTTGAGAGGTAAAGATGTTCCTATGGTATTCCAAACTTATGCTGAAGTAGAATTCTTAAAAGCTGAAGCTGCAATCAGAGGATGGATTTCATCTTCTGCTGAAGAGCACTACAACAAAGGAGTTACTGCTGCGATGAAAATGCTTAAGCAACTTTATCCAGGCACAACTGCTATTACTGATGCTGAAATTTCTACTTACTTAGCTGGACCAGGAAAATTGGCAGCTACTTTCCCTGCAAACTGGGAAATGGTTATGAATGAGTATTGGAAAGCTACATTCTTAAATGAGTATGAAGCTTATGCTAACTGGAGAAGAACTGGATATCCAACTCTTACTCCAACGAAACACCCTAACAGTGTGTCAAATAATCAAATCTTTAGAAGAATGATTTACCCAGGTGGTGAATCTGCAACTAACGGCGACAATTATGCTGCTGCAGTTGCTAGACAGGGAGCTGATGATTTCACAACTAGAATGTGGTGGGATAAGTAGTAAACTTTAGTTTATTATAATTATATTTAAGGGAGGATTTTTATCCTCCCTTTTTTTTTAAAAAATATGAGGAAATTAATATCAGTTTTCATTTTATTTTTTTCTTTTTTTTTAAGTTCTCAGGAGCCTTTATTCACTTTGATTGATAGTGAAAAAACTGGGATTACTTTTTCAAACGATTTAGTTGATACTAAGGACCATAGTATTTTTTTGTATGCTAATTATTATGGAGGAGCTGGAGTTGGAATAGGAGATTTTGATAATGATGGTCTTGAAGATATTTTTTTAGCTGCAAATCTAATTGATGATAAAATTTACAAAAACCTCGGTGATTTTCAATTTGAGGATAAAACAAAATTATCTGGGATTATTAATAATGGTTCATGGTCTACAGGTGTCACCGTTGCAGATGTTAATAATGATGGATTATTAGACATATATGTTAGCTGTGAGCTTTATGATGATGCTCCATTTCTTAGAACAAATAAATTATATATAAATAAAGGTGATTTTAAATTTGTTGAGTCTGCTAAAAAGTGGGGTGTTGATGTAGATAGAAGAACAAGACACTCAGTATTTTTTGACTATAATAATGATGGCCTATTAGATTTATATTTATTAAATCATCCTCCAAATACTGGTAATTTTTCCCCATTTTTTGGATCGGATATGACTTTACCTGAATACAATCTCCAACTTTTTGAAAACAAAGGAGATCATTTTGTAGATGTTACTGAGAAAGCAGGACTAAATAGAGCAGGTTTTCCAAATGCCGCAGTGATTGGAGACTTTAATAAAGATGGTTGGGCTGATATATATGTTGCAAATGATTTTGATGCTCCCGACTTTCTTTACTTTAACAATAAAGATGGATCATTCAGTTATAAAACTGAGTCATCTCTAAGACATACATCATTTTATAGTATGGGTGTAGATGCAGCGGATATCAACAATGATTCCTATTTGGATTTAATGGTATTAGACATGACTGCTGAAGACAATTTTAGATTAAAATCTAATATGAGCGGTATGAACCCTGATTCTTTTTGGAATGTTGTTAATGGTGGAGGACATTATCAGTATATGTTTAATACTTTGCAATTAAACAATGGTAATAATACTTTTAGTGATATTGCCCAGTTCACAGGAACTGCTGCTACGGATTGGAGTTGGGCAAGCTTAGTAGCTGATTTTGATAATGATGGAAATAAAGATATTTATATTACCAACGGACTTTTAAGAGATATTAGAAATACCGATGCTGATAAAAAAATTTCGGAGATAGTTTCAAAAAAGATCAACGAATACATCATCAAAAACCCTAACGATAATGAAATAAGTCTTTGGGATGTAGTTAATCTAAAAGAATTACTTGATATTCTCCCATCACAAAAATTAAAAAATTATTACTACAAGAATAATGGTAACTTACAATTTTCAAACATTACAGATGATACAGGATTGAACCAGCCATCTTTTTCCCACGGAGCATCATATGTAGATTTAGATAATGATGGAGATTTAGATCTAGTAGTGAATAATGTTAATGAAGAGGCATTTATTTATAGAAATAATTCTGAAAAAAATGGAAATTTCTATTTAAGATTAAAACTTGTTGATGATAAATCTACATTTGGCTCCAAAGTATCTTTATACCAAGGTGATGAATTCCAATATTTTGAAACAACCAATGTTAGAGGGATTTATTCCAATAGTGAAAATATTGTTCATTTTGGTTTAGGAAATTCAAGTTTGGTTGATAGTATTATAATAGAGTGGCCTGATAGAAAAATTCAAAAGATTTTCAATCCTAAAAAAAATAAGCTCCATACTATTAAAAAGAAAGCAAAATCCTCTAAGGCTAATAAGGTAAAAGAATTTAAAATATTTAATGAGGATAAAGAAATATTAAAGCATGTACATAAAGAAAATTACTTTGATGATTTTGGTAAACAGGTGTTACTTCCGCATAAATTATCACAATTAGGTCCAGCTTTGGTAAAAGGTGATGTTAATGGAGATGGAATGGAAGATTTATTTGTTGGTGGGGCTTCTGGTCAAGAGGCTACACTATATTTACAACTTGAGGATCAATCATTTGTAGAAAAAACAAATGATATTTTTCAAAGACATAAATCGTTAGAAGATATTGACGCTGTATTTTTTGATTCGGATAATGATGGAGACTTAGATTTGTATGTTGTTTCAGGGGGTAATGAGTTTATGCCTAATTCTAGTACATATTTAGATAGATTATACATTAATGATGGTCAGGGAAATTTTATTTTTAAAAGGGAACTCTTACCTTCTATTTTTGAAAGTGGCTCAATTGTAAAACCTCACGATTTTGATATGGATGGAGATTTAGATTTATTTATTGGTACTAGAATGAAACCATGGAATTACCCAGAGCCAGCTTCAAGTTATTTGCTTATAAATGAAAATGGAAAGTTTAGTAAATATGATTCTAATTCACTTGTTGACTTAGGGTTAGTTACAGATGCTGAATGGTTTGATTATGATAATGATGGAGATTCTGATATTGTAGTTGTTGGTGAATGGATGCCAATCACTATTTTAAAAAATGATAATGGGAATTTTACAAAAGAGGAAATAAATACTAACCTTGGATGCTCATCAACAGGCTGGTGGTATAGCGTTGAAGTCGGTGATTTAAATAATGACAATCTTCCAGATTTAGTTGTTGGGAATTTAGGTTTAAATTATAAATATAAAGCCTCCGTTGATGAACCTTTTGAAGTTTTTTATGATGATTTTGATGATAATGGATCTAAAGATATTGTTCTTGCATATTATAACTATGGGATACAATTTCCTCTTAGAGGCTTTTCATGTTCCTCACAGCAAGTCCCTGACTTGAAAGATAAATTTAAAAAGTACGATATTTTTGCCTCTTTAGATGTACAAGAAGTATATGGCGAGGAGAATCTTGAAAATGCATTAAGACTTTCTGTAAATACATTTGAAAGTGCAGTACTTATAAATAATGAATCGTTTTTTGACTTTAAACCACTTCCTAATTATGCACAATTTTCTTCTACAAATGATATAATAATTCAGGATTTTAATAATGATAACATAAATGATATTGTACTCGTCGGTAACATGTATCATGCTGAAATCGAAACCACACGAAACGACTCAGGAAATGGTTTGCTTTTACAAGGTTTTGGCAATGGAGATTTTAAGGAAATTTCTGTGTCCAAATCTGGTTTTTTTGCACCTGGTGATTCAAAAAAAATCATTTCCTTAAAAAGTAAAAATGATAACCTTTTAATAATAGCCAATAATGACGATCGTCTGCAGATTTTTAAATAGTTTTAGCATAGTGAATAAGTTTCAATCTATTTTTTTAGTTGCTTTTATTTATAGTTTATTTATAAATGCACAAGAGTTTTCTCATTTTAACAAGGATCACCGATTAGGTTTACATCATTGGGAAATACCAAGTAAGGATCCCGATAGAATAATACTTAATTTCAATGGAGATCCTTCATCTACAAGGGCAGTGACTTGGCGAACCGATTCTTCTGTAAAAAATGCCATTGCTCAAATAGCAATTTCCGGAGTTAATTCAAAATTTACTGAAAATGCTAAAAACTATAATGCAATTACAGAGGAATTTGATTTAGGAGTTTATAAGAAAAATAAGTCTTTTGTAGTGAATTATCATAGTGTAATTTTTGATAATCTTAATCCAAATACAATATATTCATATAGAGTTGGAGATGGAAAAAATTGGTCAGAATGGATTCAATTTAAAACTGCAAAAACTGGGTACAGTCCAACTCAATTTGTTTATTTCGGGGATGCACAAAATGATATATTAAATCACTGGTCAAGAGTAATTAGGATGGCTTATCAAACTGCTCCAAATGCTACTTTTGTTATTCATGCAGGTGATATGGTTGATACAGCCCACAGAGATTATGAGTGGGCACAGTGGTTTAAGGCTGGTGGTTTTATACATAGTCAGTGGACTGCAATTCCTGTTGTCGGAAATCATGAATTTCAAAGAATTAATGGATTAAGCCCTAAAAGACTATCTATACAATGGAGACCTCAATTTACTTTACCTGTTGAGGAGAACATACATAAAAAATTACATGAAACAGTTTACACAGTAGAATATCAGGACGTACTAATACTCGTCTTGAATTCTACAGATTTTCTTGAAAAGCAAACGGCATACATTGAAAAAAAATTGAGTAAAAGTGATGCAAAATGGAAGATTGTAACTTGTCATCATTCAGTTTTTTCACCAGCAGAGGGAAGGGATTTTGAATTCGCTAGAAAAAACTGGAAGCCATTGTTTGACAAATATGGTGTTGATTTAGTACTTAATGGGCATGATCATACATACGCTAGAGGTCATGTACCAGTAAAATCTCAGGATGAAAATAAATCAGGAAATTTCAACACGTTATATATTACTTCTGTTAGTGGTCCTAAGCAATACAAAATTGGTTTACAACAACTTGAGGATTATAAGACTGATGGATATTCATCAAATAAGATTGGTGAACAAACGCAATTTTTTCAAGTTATTTCAATTGAAAATGAATCATTGATATATAAAGCTTATACAGCATTGGGCGACGAATATGATACGGCTATAATTACTAAAGATTTTACTACTGGAATCAAAACTTTAAAATAAACTTCTATCTTGACTAATAATTTTTTTATGCGATTTAATAAAATCATTTTATTAATTGTAATAATTTTTTTTTCATGTGATAATTCAAGTAAATAT
>Ga0208390_1000132_pt1 | contig 23152 bp, 24 predicted proteins | sample Knorr_S7_td_Surf_FD_185594 | JGI IMG/M metagenome (GOLD analysis project Ga0208390, IMG submission 185594) | Marine microbial communities from Southern Atlantic Ocean transect - Knorr_S7_td_SurfaceA_ad_6m_LV_A (SPAdes) (version 2) | ecosystem: Environmental > Aquatic > Marine > Oceanic | place...
ATAAATGTCGGGAGTTCTTGTAATAGTGTGTAGCAAGCCCAGCGGATTTGCAGGTACTTCAGATTCAAGAGCTTTCCTAATTATGACTCCAGAAAGAGGGTCAATGTACAATTGAGAAACTTTCCTACCAAATAGAGTAGCTTTTAGTTTCTCTTTAAGAGGGGCATTTGCGGGAATAAATTCACCGTCAATTTTACCTTCTATTTCGATTAAACCTTCTTCTTCTAAAAAATTAAGCACTTTGTTTATACGATGTTGGGTTCTCCAGAGTTCGCCTTGAGCTCCAAATAGTGTCTTTTTCAGGAAAGAGTGCATTTCCTCAGTTGTACTGATGGTTCCGGAAGAGATCAAAGAAAGTAAATGTGTTCTTAGTGCAGGCTCACTGCCTAATCTAGAAAGTACAGGCTCAGTTTCACCCTCAAAATAAGTCTCTATAATTTGAGCTTTTTGTTCTTCATTTTTTGCAATTAAAACACCTTCTCCATCAACATCAAATCCAGGTCTTCCAGCCCTTCCCAGCATTTGTTGAATTTCTAAAACTGGCAAAGGTTGATTTGATTGGAAACTGGAATCCCAGCGAGTTAAATCTCTGATAATTACTCTTTTAGCAGGTAAATTTACTCCTGCGGCTAAAGTAGGCGTTGCACACAATGCTTTAATTTTTTTTTCTCTAAATCCTTTCTCAATAATTTGACGTTGTCTATTAGTTAAGCCCGCATGATGATATGCTACGCCTCTTTCAATTAATTTTGTAAGATTTGAATCCACAGATGTAACTTCGTCAGCTCCAGTTTTTAATTCATTTGTATATTCTTTCAACTTTTCAATTTCTTCATTTTTTAACCTTTTACCTATGAGCATACCAAGTCTTTTTGCTTGGGCTTCAGCAGATCTCCTTGTATTAACAAAAACTAAACATTGGTCAGGTAAATTGTCAAGGGCTATTCCTTCAGTGCCATCAATATCTATTTTCTTAAATTCATCTCCGTCCCACTCAATTTCATTAGCAATACAAATTCCCTTCTTTAGTGGAACCGGACGGAAATCACTCTCGACCAGTGTTGCTTCTAACCAGTCTGCAACTTGCCTTGAGTTGGAAACTGTTGCTGATAACCCTATAATTTGTATGTCAGGATTAATTTCTCTAAATTTTGATAAAGTAACTTCTAGTGTCGGACCTCTGTTAGAATCGTTGATTAAATGTATTTCATCTGAAACTAGACATCCTACTTCAGTTAGCCATGCAGGATTATGTCGAATCAACGAATCCGCTCTTTCAGAAGTTGCCACAATAATGTCATATTTTGAAAGTCCTCTTATTTTATCAAAATCTCCTACAGAAACACCAATCTTAGCTCCATTAAGAATATTTTTGCAAATGTCTCTTAATTCATTGACTTTTTCCCATGCAAGTGCTCTTAAGGGAACTAAAAAAATTCCCTTTTTCCCTTCGTTTACAGCCTTCATAAGGGCATTGTAAGCAACTACAGTTTTTCCTGCTGCAGTAGGTACAGACATTAGCAGAGATTCATTTCTCTCTATTGCCTGCATTGCCTCTTTTTGAGGAGGGTACAATTCTTTAATTTTTAGATAATCTAATAATTGGTCAAGCAACCTTACCAGCTCTCATCCTGTTCATTGATTCCAAATTCAGGTTTACTCTGAAAAGTAAAGTAAAGGGCAGAAGCTCCGCATAATGTAGAAAGTAAGAGTCCTCCTAATCCGACGATTGCAGCTGCACAACCAACTAAAACAAGATTATAATTTTGTCTCATGACTAGTAACGCCCCTCCTACAAATGAAAGAACTGCACAAACGAGTTCCCAAATCATTCCAACTTCTATAACATTGCTCACAAAAGATTCATCAATTTCTTCTCCCTCTTCGTCAATTTCTAGCCCCATCTCTTGCATAACTTCATTGTACTTTACAGTAACTCCTTGAATTTTATCACCATCATTAAGAATTCCATTCATAGTTGTTGCTGTACCCAGTAGAACAAATCCAGCAATTATAAGCAGAAGTGCGGCAATATTTGGTTTATTAGTCGATGGATACAAAGAAACAACACTAGTCTCTCCTTCGTTTTCAGAATCTCCCCAGTCTAAAGATTCGTACTCAGTTTCTTCCCATTCATTAGACTCTTCACTATCCATTGTTTGCCTATTCCTAAAGCCGTAATAATAGTTGCTCTATTTTCTAAGAGCTTTCAAGGTTCCGCTAGTTTTGATTGGCTTAAGTCCTAATTTATCGATATTATCTTCCATCAATTTTCGCAATATAATTGATTTAGTATGATCAATAAGAATAATACTATTTTTCTCTTCGAACTCTATAATTCGCCATCTGATTTTACCATTAAGACTTTCCGAATTTTTATTTAAGAATGACTTGATAAGTCCCATTTCAGGTTTTTTATGGTGTTCGAAGAGGATATATCTTTTTCTTCCTCTTTTTTGCTTAACTACCAACTATCTTAATGCCTCGTTAATTTTTTCAATTATAGTTTCAAGTTTTTTTACTCTTTCATTTAATTCAGCAATTTCTAAGCTTAATTTTTCATTAGTTTTAGAACCGTTTTTAGCCTTTTTTACAATCCAAGCATCGGTTTCTTCTTTCTTTTTAAGCATTTCATCCATTTCAGAAGAATCGTCCTTATCGTCCTCTATAATTTCATCATCAATTTCTTCTGTAACGAACTCAGTTTCTTCTTCGCTAGGCAAATCTAAGTCTTCAGAATCTTCTTTATTTTGAGATTTTTCTCTTTGATAGTCTTCTACAGTCATTATGTTTCCTTCACTATCCGATTTAATGATATTCTCATTTTGTAGTTCTTCCAGAGATGGGGCAAACTGAGACATTTCACCTCCAGCATCTTTGAACGCTAAGAATAAACTTCCCGAATCTAATTTGTATCCTTCCATTTTTAAAATATTTACAATTGTAGTTTTTGCAGATGTTAAATCATCATCATTTGGAGGGTATGCCATATTTTTTCATTAGTAGCTTAATTTTATAGTTTTCTCAACTCAATGCGTTTAATCCCCCCCAATTGTCAACATTTGTGTCACTTGCTGATAAGATAGCCGAAATTGAGGAAGAAATTGCCAACACTAAGTACAACAAGGCAACTCAACATCATGTAGGGAAGTTAAAAGCTAAGCTGGCTCAATTAAGGGAAGAAGTAGTAGCAAGTTCATCGGGCCCTAAAGGTAGTGGGTACGGAGTTCGTAAGGCAGGGGATGCAACTGTCGCACTAGTTGGCTTGCCAAGTGTGGGAAAATCTACATTGTTGAATTGTTTAACTGATGCTGAAAGTGAGACAGGTTCATATGCTTTCACGACTCTAGATGTAGTTCCGGGAGTTCTGAAATATCGAGACGCTAATATTCAAATTCTCGATCTTCCAGGGTTAATCGAAGGAGCTGCAAGAGGCGCTGGTCGAGGTAAGGAAGTGTTGTCAGTTATTCGTTCTGCAGATTTAATTGTTCATGTTATTGATGCGCTGGAGCCTGCACCTCATGTTATTTTAAAGGAATTAACTGACTCAGGAGTTCGTTTGAATAGTCGCCCTCCTAATGGTAGTATTTCAAAGACGGGAATTGGGGGAATTGAAGTAATTTCAACAATTACACAAGATTTAGAGGATGAAGCTATCAAGAGTATAGTAAGAGAGTACGGAATAGTTAATGCACAAGTAGTTTTTAGGGAAAAAGTAACAATTGATGATATTGTGGATATTCTTTCTGGAACAAGGGTTTACACGCCTTCATTCAATGTAATAAGTAAAGTTGATATGGTCCGTACTTCAGATATTAAGAAAATCAAAAAACTTTGTGGTTCTATTAAAACAATTCAAGTTGCAGCCCCAACAGGTGTTGGTATTGAAGAATTAAAGGAGCAAATCTATGAATCACTAGAATTTGTATCAATATATATGAAGCCTCAGGGAGAAAAGGCAGATTTAGAAGAACCAATGGTAGTTAGGAAAGGAACTACAATATCCGAAATATGCCAACGCTTACATCGCGATTTCGTTAGGAAATTTAGATATTCACAAATATGGGGCCCATCCGCAAAGTTTCCAGGCCAGACAGTTGGCTTGAATCACAAAGTTCTAGATGGAGATATAGTAAGCATAATTACTCATAGATAGTTAAATTATTCATGGAAGATATGAATAAACTCTTAATTTTCTAATCTTTTTATTAATTCAGCTTTTTTACCTGAAGTAGAAAGCCCTTTTTCCTTAAGTTCAGCTTTCAATTCAGCAACTTTCATAGCTTTATAATTTTTCTTTTCAGAATCATCTGTGGTAACTTTTGAACTTTTTTCTTTATTTTTACTAAATAGACCCTTAATAGCTGAAGTACCTTTACCAAAACCTGACCTTACTGCAGAAGTACCTCTTCCAAAACTAGACTTAACAGCTGAAGTCCCCCTTCCTAATCCCGATCTCACAGCGCCAGCTCCTCTACCAATACTTGATTTCATTAGGTCGGCACTCTTACCTACAGCACTTCCCGTTTTTGTTAAAATCTGTTTTGCTTTTGGAGAGTCGTCACTTTTGGATTCTTTTTTAGTTTCTACTTTCTTTTTTGGTTCTTTCTTAGATTCTTTTTTTGGAGTAAGTTTCATCTGAGATTTTTGTTTAAAGATAATCTTTGGTTTAGATTTTTGTGTAGCTTTCTTTTCATTATATTCTTTTCTAGCAGAATCTGCAGCTACAGATTCAGGTAACTTATCTCCAAATCTTTCATTATATCTATCTTCCAGACTTTTGCCTTTTGAATCCATCATGAAGTCCAGTTTTTTATGAATGTCAAATAACGGTTTGTTACTTTTCTTAGACCATTCATTGCTAGTATTGTTTTGATTTGCATCAGTACTTACTGAAATATTAGCATCGGCAACAACACCTGCAGGTGCAACTTCAACTACAGGCTGAGCTGCAGGTACGGGTTGAATGGCAGGGGCAGCTTGTACTGCAGGAGCTGCTTGAACAGCAGGTACAGCTTGTACAGCAGGAGCTGCTTGGACCGCCGGAGCAGTTTGAACTGCAGGATTGCCTACAGGCTCTAAGACAGGAGGGCTCTTTTTTGCTTTTTTCTTTTTTCCACCAAACCAGGCCATTTTTTTCACCAATATTTTTTAACTATTTCGACTAGTTTTTCAAAGAGACTTGTTAGAGAAGGAGAACTTTTAGCTTTTACACCATTATCAGCATCTCCGAGTCTAATTTCAGCCTCATCTTTACTAGGCGACATTTTATTGTATCTATACTTCTCAATTAAAAGCTTGTTTCAGCTCTTTTTATCATCTAGACTCATCTTCTTACGAGTTAATCTCTGACGATTATATGCCTTAATTATATCGCCTTTTGTAATTATTCCAATTAGTTTTTTCTTATCAGAGGAATCTACCACTGGCAAATGGCTAATCTCTCTAGAACCCAAACAATCTAAGGCTTCAGAAAGTGTGTCTCTAGGAGTTACAGTGATTAAATCAGTAACGCAATAATCTTTAATTGTTAAATGTCTCTCATGTTTAACTGCTGCATTATGTATGTCAGTCCACGTAATAATTCCATAAAGTTTTCCTCTCTCATCAATGACTGGCAAACTCATGTGGCCAGTATCTTCAATTATTTGTAGGGCCAATTCCAAGGGTTTATCAGGAGTAATAGTCATTACTTCATTACTCATTGCCTCTTCGACAGTGATCATCCTCATTATATCCTGCTCGGCACCTAGATCAATATTTATTCCCATTCTGGCTAATTTAGAAGTATAGGCAGATTCTTTGGAGATAACATAACACGTTGCATCGGCTACCACACATGAAAGCATTAATGGTAAAATAATTTCATATGTTGCAGTCATTTCAAAAAGCAGAACTATTGCAGTTAGTGTGGCCCTTGTTGTAGATGCGACAAACGCAGCCATTCCCACTAAAGCAAATGCGCCAGGATGTGTAATGATTCCTAAATCACTCATAAACAAACCCATTCCAGCCCCTATTGCAGCTCCGATAAACAAACTAGGAGTGAAAATACCGCCAGAACCACCTGAGCCAATAGACACAGAAGTAGCTATTATCTTTAGTGCCATTATTGAAAATATAAAGATGAACAGATCGTCGATAATTGAATTAGTATTATTATCGCCTGTTAAATTTTCACCGACGCTTATGTTTCCATTTTCGTCACTATCTAATGATATCAAGTCAGATGTAACATCAAATCCATTTCCTAGGATTTGTGGAAATGAAAGAGCAATAAGGCCTACAAAAAGTCCCCCAAGACATGTTTTTAGAGGCACAGGAATAGCTTTCAATTTCTCAAATTCTATTTCAACAAAATTAAGAGATTTTATGAATATAGACGCAGTAAATCCAGTTAATATTCCTAAAACAATGTAAAATGGATATTCGATAGCAGATCCCAATTTGTATTGAGGAATACTATCAAAAGCAGCAACGTCGCCGGTTAAACTTCTACCAACTGTGGTCGCAATTACTGCAGCTACAACGATTGGAATGAATGACTTAGTCTTTAGTTCCGCCAAAATTAGTTCAATAGCGAATAACACTCCTCCAAGAGGTGCGTTAAATGCAGTTGTAATAGCTGCAGCAGCTCCGCATCCAACTATTGTTCTTGTTTCATCAACAGTCTTTCCAGTTCTTTGACCTATTTCAGAAGCAAGAGTTGACGATACAACCACCATAGGGCCCACCCGTCCTAAAGACATTCCAGTACCTACACTTGTGATAGCAGCAACACACTTTGCTAATCCTTGTTTCGCACTTAATCTTGCTTGTTTAAATGCCACAGCTTCCATTACAAGAGGTACACCTACTCCTTTCGCTTCTCTTGACCAGTACTCAATTATTAATCCTGCGATTAGTCCTCCTAATGCAGGAACAAAAATAATAAGCCATGGCCTATCGGATTCAGTTATATTATTTTGAACAAGTGAATCTCCATAGAATATACCTTGCATTAATCCAGTCATTGAGATAAAAATCCATGTTAGAATTGCTGCACTTGCCCCTGTAATTGCAGCTACGATATTCAGTTGCAGCATTGGGGAATTTATTATGCCTCTTAAGCGACTAAAAGCTTCAGAATCGTTCAATTTGTAAGGACCTCAGAACCTGAATTTGTTATTAAAACAGTATGCTCAGATTGTGCTACCATTCCTTTGCCAAGCTCATCTAGAACAGGATAATATGAGATAATCCCAGCTCTCATTAGCTTTGTTAAGCTATTTGCTGCGTCATTCGTTTGAATGCCATGTAGCCATCTCTCAGCGAAGGGTAGGCCTTTGTATCTATGCTGTATTTCATCTATCATTTCAGCAGCCTTTTCATCCTTGATATTTCGAACTTGTCTAACGTGATAAATGTTTGAGTTTCTCTTACCTCCAACGCGTCCAGCCCCATCAGTGACAAAAGGTTCGATTGCAATAATGTCTCCAGGTTTTAATATTGCACCACCATTCTCCTTTACATTAGGTACGGAAATTCCACTGTGAAGATTGTATCGTTTAATTCCATGTCCAGTCAAATTTGCAATCGGTTTGTATCCACGGTTTTCAATAGTAGTTTGTACGGCATAACCTATCATGCCTACATTAATTCCTGGCCCAGCTACTTCGATAGCTGCATTAAGTGCTTCACGAGAAGTATCTATGAGTTTCCCATATTTTTCAGTTCCAACTTCTACCGTTAAAGCGTTGTCTCCAATATAGCCATCAATATGAACTCCAACATCTAATTTTACTAGATCACCTTTTTGGAATTTTTCAGTAGTCTTAGTAGAGGGAGTCCAGTGAGCTCCGACATTATTAATTGCGAGGTTTGTTGGAAATGCTAATTTCCCTCCATTATCATAAACATAGCTTTCAATTTTTTCAGTTATTTCTAGCATAGATTTACCCTCTTCAATCAGCTCCTTACCAAAGTGTAAAGCATCGTGTGCTAGCTTTCCGGCTTCTTTCCACTTTTCTAATTCATCAATGTCCAATTATATTCTCCAATGTGTTGCCGTATAAAGCACCGATGCGGACTATTTTAGGAGTATTACTAGTCAAATCAATTATAGTTGATTCAATTCCATCAGGCTTTTCGCCATCCAAGTAAATACAAGAATTGCCGAATATTTTTTTTGCTTCATTTAAATCTTTAGCGATATTTTCACCGTGGATATTTGCGCTAGTAGTAATGATTGGATTCTTTTTGGCCAGAGAGATGGATGTGTTGTTTTTTGGTATTCTTATTGCTATGTTTCCGTTCCGTGTCACACCTTCAGCAAATTCAACCTTAGATTTCAGTATGGCAGTCACAGGCCCGGGAAATAATTTTTCAATAATGACATTTTGCTTTTTATTAGTAATACAGTATTCATAGATTAAATTTACATTGTTAAGCAAGATACTCACTCCGTTTTCCTTTTTACCTTTTATTTTGAATAGATCGTTTACAGATTCTTGATCAAAAGGATTGCACCCTATTCCCCAAACCGTATCAGTTGGGTAAACAATAATTTTGCCTTTTTTGAGAGCACTTCTAGCCTCATCAATGGTTAACATTAATTAACGATGAAAGTACTTGTTAAAATCGTTTTTCGCTGCGATGTTGAAGAGGTGTGAAAGTTCGGTCAATTTGTCCAACATATCTAGCTCGTGGACGTATTAATCGATTATTTTTGTACTGCTCTAAAACATGGGCGGTCCAGCCGGCCACTCTCGACATCGCGAAGAGAGGTGTGAATAAATCCGTAGGAATCCCTAATTCGTAAAGAAGTGGGGCTGAATAAAAGTCTACATTTGTTATAATTGATTTTCTTTTCCTTACTTGTCTCTCGATTTCCTCTGCAGTTCTGTAAATTTCCATGTTACCATTTTCCTTACAAACTAACTCAGTCATATTTTTTAGATGTATTCTTCTTGCATCATCAACTTTGTAAACTCTGTGACCAAAACCCATAATTTTTTGTTTGTTATTGAAAGCATTTTCAATATACTCTGAAGCATTTTCTGGCTTCCCAACTTCCAGAATCATATCCATTGCTTTTTCATTGGCACCACCGTGGAGTGGACCACTTAGAGTACCTACGGCAGAAGTAATTGCAGAGTGTAGATTTGCTAAGGTTCCAGCAGTTACTCTTGCAGAAAAAGTAGAAGCATTAAATCCGTGATCAGCTAGTAGTATGAGGTAAAGGTTCAAAGCATTAATCTGAATTTTTGAAGGTTCATCTCCATGAAGCATTCTTAGAAAATCTTCAGCATGACCTCGCTCTGGGTCAGCTTTGATTATTGGGAGACCTTCTCTTAGGCGATGTATCATTGCAACAGCAGTTGCAATTTGTCCTACAAGTCTCAGAGCTTTTGGAGCTAATTCACTTAGAGGCACATTTTTTTCATAATGGCCAAGAGCAGATACAACAGTTCTTAGAGTACTCATCGGCGAAGTTTTTCCTACTAATTTGGTAATAACTTCAACTACGTCATCAGGTAGCACTCTTGCTTCACCAATATTTTTAGTCATTTCGCTTAAACGTTCCTCTGTAGGAAGTTCATAATCATACAGAATACAGATGGTTTCTTCAAAAGTAGTATCCAAAGCTAGATCATCAATATTAAATCCACAATATCTTAGTATGCCTTTTTCCCCATTTACTGAGCTTAAATTTGTATCAGCCGCTACGACTCCTTCTAATCCTTTTGTTGGCTCTGGTATTGAATCCTTATTATCTTTTGGTAATGACACATTATTCAGTAAAGGAACCAATATTTAGGGATTTGCCGAATTTATTCTTTATATTCAGTGATTCTTATGCCAAGATCGCCTCTGATAGCAGGTCTTTTCATTATTATTTCCATCTTTTTATTAAATGCTTCTTCAAGGTCGACATCCATAGCTATTGAGTGACCAAAAATTAAAATTAAGATGTCTGCCAATTCTTCAGCTTTTTCTTTTTTAGATTTTCCTTTCGTAAAGCATTCAGCTAATTCTCCAAGTTCTTCAATTGTCAGTAAAATACGATAAGACATATCGTGGCCATTATTTTCTTCATTAGCAAAGTCGTGTTTGTCGTGGAATTTTTCCACTTTTTCAAGCATTTGGGTAAATGTTTGACTCATTCTTATCTAATAGAGTTGCCTTTTATTACTTTTTCAAGACGTTTTCAGCGACAGAAATACAAGACATAAAATCTTCAGCAGCTTCCCTGAGGCTACCCATATTCTGAGCTTTAACTTTTGCCTTCATAATATTATCTTCAATAGAACTTTCAACCCATCCATCGTTTTCAGGATCGGTTGCTTTTTTAATCGATTCAGCTACTTTATTAGATTCAAACGGTATTTCAAAATTTATCAAATATTTGTACTTCTTTTTCAGAACTTTTTGACTTCCGCTTCCGTATTGAGCAGCTTTCTTTTTTCTATTTGCAATTCTTTCGGAAAGTCCAAGTCCTATTGCAGCTTTCCTTAGTTTTTCTTTACCTACGACTCCAATATGTTGCTCTTGAGAATATAGTTTAGAGGCTTGAATAACGTCTTTCGAAAGGTAAGGGCATGAAAGTTTAAGCCCGAACATTTTAGATATTTCTTGTTCCCTATTTGGAATTATTTTCAACAAGGATTTAGTTTCTTCGTCAAGGTTAGTATTTTTCATAGATTCACGAAAACGCGCATATCCCCCAAATACTTCATCCGCACCTTGGCCGCACATTAAGATTTTATTTTTGGCATTTTTAGCAGCAACCCAAAAGGGGAGCATAAATCCCACTTCAAACTGCGTTAATTTTAGTTTTTTTTGTAAAATAGCAGCTTCTGATATTAGTTCTTCATCGTTTAATTCTTTAACTGTCAAATCTAAATTGATAATCTTTGCAGCTGACTTAGCAGCATCGATATCATGCGAGTCTTTTACACCTACTGCAATTAATTCAACATTGGTATATTTACTTGCTAAGAAAGCAACAAGTGCGGAGTCAATCCCTCCAGAAAAGGAAACAGTAATATTCTTTTCACAATCATCTCTAACTGCTTTTTCTATAGCTTGTCCGATTTCAGAAAGTTTATCTTTGCTCACGCTAAAATACTGGATTCGATGAGATTTTTTAATTCTTTAAATGCTTTCTTGGCTTTTGCTTCACTTACAATGTCAGTAATAACAGCAACGCCCGATTCAAAGAGAATAAAGCTAGCAAGAGGGTTATCAACACGTATAATCAGTCCTTGAAATCTTAATGGATCATATTCAGAACCTGGAATTGCGTTTGAGATTAATTGTAAATCCAATCTTTTACCGAAATTTAATCTAGTAACCATATTTTCAATTTTAGTAGCTCTTTTTGTACTAATTTTAGGATCAATATCTCTTATTGATGATTTTAATTTAGCAATTATCTCTTTACCTTCTTGAAGTGAAGCTATTCCAGTTACTAACACTTTTCCATTACTAAATAAAACACCTGCAGCCTTCAAACGTTTATGTCCAATGAATTTTGGATTAGTCCTATCTAATTCTATAATTACAGAGGGATTGCCAGAGCTAGAGTATCTTGCATTAGGTAATTCGGTTGCCAATTTAATTAATTCAATATCCTTTCCTAAATGGGATGCGACAATGACATTTTCAATTTCTAGGTTAGCCACGATAATCATTGAGACCGGGCAAGTTTAAGATATTAATCCTTATGCAAATTCATCAAATGGGTAGGGATCTGGTTTAATCCTACCAAGAACAATTTGGGTTTCGGGGACTGTAAGAAGTGGCATAGGCCATGTTGGTCCATCTTCAATAGCCAGTCTTGGACAAGCTGTAATTACTGCAGCATCTATCCCCATTCCCAGCAATTGTTCATGAGATTGGTGAATGCTACCAACCATTATAACTTCTTTTCCTGCATCTTCCAACGCTTTTGACATTCTTTCAGCAAGTTCAATTCTTTTTTGGCCAATTTGATTAGAGAAAAGTACAGCCCATCTCTTTGCACCTTTAGCAACGGAAATTGCAGCATATCTTTGTTTTAAGAAAGGTTTTGGATCAGCTTCACTCACTTTGGCATTATGCGGATCAACGCATGCTACTCTCTTTCCTGTTGATAAAGCTACAGTTAACGGGTGAAATAATCCAGTACCTATGTACAAAAACCCATCAACTTTTAATCTTCTTGCTGAGGACGAGTTGCAGCCCAGTAGTTGGCCCGCTGCAGCCAGTCGTGGCCCGCCTTTAGTTACACTTGTATCAAAGCCAATATTTTCTAGTTTTTCAGTAGCCTCCTCAATCATATGTAAATGTTGAGCAGTAGTCACAATTCCTATTTTTTTAGGTAACATTTCTTTTATTTCTTTCAAACTGTCCTCTTTAAGATTTAACTTTCCAGTATGTTTTACAGGTACAAAATAGGTAGGTATTGCATAAAATTCTGAATGATATGGCATGGGCATATGGCCCAAATGAATAAGAGCATCAGCCCCGACTTCTTCCAAAGGCCTGTCAGCTAAGTCACATGCCCCGTAGGTAGGCTCACCCCACAAAATTACGTTTGCTCCAGTTAATTCCTTAATTTTTTTAGTGATAGTATGAGATTTAACCTTTAGTCCATCTGGGAGCTGTATTCCTATTAGCTTCTTATCTTTTAATTTCGTACAAACTTCGTCTATTCCAGTTTCCCAGTCAAACTTTATTTCAGGCATTCGTACATTCGGTCTTGTAAGCCTTAATATAATAATAATGTTACAAATTTAGAGTAATCAAATTTAATTCTAAGAGTTGTTTTATGAATTTTTGGACTCTTACGTCCGCAGGAGCTACTTCCTCACCAAATTTACGATCAAAGTTAGAAATAATTTCTGCTATATTATTTTTACCGTTACAATTTTCCCAAATGAATGTTGTAAATTTATCCAAAGGCCTTCTAACTTGGTCAGGTCCACCTATTCTATCTTTAACCCATTTCTCAATTCTACCAAATTTTTTCGGATAAATGATTGTTATTTTTCCATTTTCGTAGATAGATTCTATTTCATTATTTTTTATTTGAGTTGGCCTATGTTTAAGTAAATTTTCTTTCATATTTTTTCCATTCCTATTATCATAACGCCCAATGTCGCAGCTCCTGCAATAGCTGCATATTTCACGGCTAATTCTTTACTTTCCCAAACAAATCTTGAAACCCACACCAACCAACCACAAAATAATGCAATGATCAGCAAAATAGCAAATAGAATGGTCCAAACATCCATATCTGCCAATATGCTGGGTTTAATTATGGTAGCCCCGCCAGGATTCGAACCTGGGTCTCAAGATCCAGAGTCTCAAATGATGGACCACTACACTACGGGGCTTCACTATAATTCTTAATTTGATACACGAAGAATGTTCTTTCTAGTCATCGTAAAAGCCATCATCGTCTTCGAATTCAAACTCTGTTTTTTCTGTATTTTCTGTAAAGTCAATTTTATCAGGGAAATATCTCAAAATTACAACGTCGTCTAAGTCTTGTACCCATCTATACGGAATTATTACATTTGCTCCGTCTTTTACTAAGCTAGGAGTAGTTCCAGTAATGAGTAAAGCTGAAACAATGCGTTGAGTAGTATCTAAAAGAACATCATGAACTACACCCAATCTCATTCCCTTTCGAGTGTAAACCGTCAGTCCTGGCAGTCTTGAAGCTTCGTTTAACACAACCTTCCATAGAGCAATGATATAATTGGTTTGTGTTGCATTTACACAATATCAAATAATAATAGATTATAAATAGGCCCTAAAATTAAAGCGAATATATGGGTAGAGTAAGACCGACTTACATTAAACGTGTTGCTATTGAATTAGTAAGAAATTATTCAGATAGATTTAATGAAGATTTTGACCATAATAAATCAATTGTTGAAGAGTTGACTGATGTAGAAAGTTTGACTATGAGAAATAGAATTACTGGATATGTAACTCGTTTCAGGAAGCAAGGTCAAGTTTGAAACATTACGATGTTGTAGTAGCAGGTGCAGGCCCTTCAGGCGCTACAGCGGCATATTATTTAGCCAAGCAAGGTAAAAGCGTAGCTTTTGTAGACAGAGCAAAGTTTCCTAGGGAAAAAGCATGCGGCGGGGGCCTTTGTGTTCACATTGAAGAGTTTGATCATATTATTAACAACTGGGATGACTTTCTTGAATCAAAGTGTCAAAGGGGTATAGTTTATGGCCCTGAATTTTTACCTGTGGATTACGTTAGTGAGAAACCTTTCTTCTATAATATTCGTAGACTCCAATTCGATAATAAATTGGTAGAATACGCAGTTGCTGAAGGAGCTACATTAATTCAAGGGGTTGCAGTCAAAGATTTTGAAGTTTTAGAAGACAAGGTGACTGTTAAGTTACGAAATGGTGAAGAGCTTAGTGGAGAAGTAATTATTGGAGCTGGTGGCTCTTACGACTTAGTCTCTAAGAGAATTAGGGAAATAGAAAAAATGCCTATGAATTGGAGAGACGAAGACATTGCAATGGCACTTTATTTTGAAGTAGATGTTGGTAGAGAATTCATGGAAGAGGTTTATGGCGAAGAAAGGATATCCATGGCTCATATCAAATACGATGGGCTAGATGGCTATGGTTGGTCATTTTCAAAAGATACTGTCCTTAATGTGGGAATAGGTTGCCCAAGAAATATTATCAAAAAATTAAAGAAAGAGAAAAAGGGTTGGAGTGAAAGAAAATATTTATTAGATTACGTTGAAACACTAAAAGAACAAGGTTGGTTCCCTAAAGATATAGAGGTAGATAGGAAAATGATATCTGGTGCAAATATCCCTGTAGGTATGGGAATGAGTTGTACTGTTGGAGATCGAATGATGGTAGTAGGAGATGCCGGAGGTTTTGTATCTCCATTATCCGGTGAGGGACTTTACTATGCATTGGACTCAGGAAGACTAGCTGCAGAATCTTTAGACGTGTTATTCAAAGATGGTAAATTCCAGAAACAAGATTTAATGCATTATCACAGAGCTTGGAGTTCTAAGTGGGGTGACGATTTAGAATGGTTAAAAGTCGGCTGGCATCTTTTGATGGTTATGCCTAATAGCTTGATAAAATATGCAGCTTTGGACGAAGAAACTAAAGAATTTTTCACACACATGTTTGTCGGATCGATGCCTGCAGCTAAAATCAAGAACAAAGTTTTAGCTTTGATCGCTAAAGGTGTCTTGAAACATGATGTTCTAAGTCTAATGACAGGTAAAAAAGGCATAGTTCCAGAATTAGCAAATTAGTTCAAGATAACGTGGAAAGCCTTTAAGAAGTAACTTTTAGAATGGCTATTATGCAATCTGAAGAGGATTGGGATGATGGTGAAGACTGGGATGACGATTATGATGATTCTGAGTCTTCCTCATTTCTAGACATGGAATTGGCTACTAAGATGAAGATAGCAGGAGCTGTTGGGATTGCATTGTTAATTATTTTGTCTTCAACTATATTCACAAATTTTGGATTTTACAGTGGAGCTGGGAGCATCTCTGTGTTAATTGATGTTAACGAGGGTAAAGATGCTAACGATAACACATTTACATTTAATATTCTAGCAACATCTCCAGCTTTTGGTAGCTTAGCCAAAGAGGGAAAGTATACGATAACCAATTTACCTAATTCAGTGGATTACTCTGGAGGTTCAATACCTGCCTTTTCAGGCTCTTTTGACTTGACTGATGATGGAAGAGGTTCAGTATCAATTGCTTATTCAGATTTATTCAAAATGAATGGAAAGTATAGTGTAGAAGTTGAACTTGGAAGTCAAAAAGCTACAGATTCCGTAATCCTTAATAAGTTTTCAGAGAGTGCAGTTGCAGATTTAGTTCAATTCGACGGAAGTAAGCCTTTGGACAGAGATGATGGAGTTATCACCAATATGCATTTTTCAAGTGAGGTAATTGATAATCCAGATTCAAATCTTGATACATCAGTAATAATTATTCCTTCAGTTACAGGCACGATAACAATTTACTTTTCTGAAGAATTATTCGAAGAGGGTGAAGATGAAGATTACTGGGATTCAGATAATGGTCGTGAACTTGAAGTAGTAGAAACTATGCAGTTTTCATATTTTGGAGATCAGATGTCAGTAATTTATGAATCTGGAGCATCCGAGGAAGGCCCAAATTTCAATCCTTTTATATTTGATACTTCTGAATTTTATGGAGACAGTGGAGACTATGCAATAGTTATTGAATTTACTAATGATTTAGGTTCAGATGTAACCCAAAAGCAAGGTCAAAGTAATTGGAAATGGTTCCACATTTGTAATACTAATTCAGACGGAACCTGTTCAGATTAATTATAATTTATCGAAAGTCTCTCATTTTAGTAACTAAAAACCAAAGATTCCATATTCCATCTTCCCATGTATTAAGTTTGACTTCTCCAACCCGGGCATGGAAAGGAACTGGGATTTCTACAGCTCTTAAACCTCTTTTGAAAGCCTCAATTTTAAATTCCTCAGAAAGTGGCATTCCATCGCTTGTCAAATTTACTTTTCCTATGACTTCCTTTTTGAAAACCCACATTCCACTTTGTGAATCTTTTATGTTGATTCCGTGAAACAGATTTGTTCCAAATGTTAGCCCCCAATTACCAATTTTATGAGTAACAGACATAGCATCGGAATCCATTCGATCAAGTCTATTACACGTTACAAAGTCTAAATTATTGTTAATCAAAAATGCTAAAACATGAGGAATCTTATCAGCAGGATAAGTAGTGTCTCCGTCAATAGTAGCCACGTAATCCGTATCTATTAAACTAAATCCTGTCTTGTAAGCTCTTCCATATCCCTTCCGAGGCTCATTGTGAACTACAGCCCCCCTTTTCTCGGCTTCCTCTGCAGTATTATCTGTTGAATTTCCATCAACTATTAAGACTTTAACGTCTAGCCATGGTAAATCTCTAGGTATTTGATCTATAGTGGGTCCAATAGACTCACCTTCGTTCAAAGTAGGAATTACCACAGTTAAACTAATACTCATGTTACAGAGGTATGGAGGTCTGGTTTTAAGGCCAACTATACTAGCTTGCTATGGTCCTTATGATTCGTAAGCTATCTTCAGCCTTGAGTTTCATGATTGGATTAATTTTAATTTTATCTTGGTTTTATTGGGCAGATTCTCCAATTCTGTTATTAATTTCCGGTTTAGTATTATTGGTATTAGGAATTGTAGGTGTTGTAACTACTATAGCTAAAGAGGAGGAAGAGCTGCAATGATTGTTCCATTAACCTTATATCTAACCAGTTATGGACTTTATTTTTAGATGAGTCTTTTCTACAGAACCCTTTTGAGGCCGGCAGTTTTTTTGCAAGATTCAGAACGTGCGCACTCACGAGTTTTAGCTGTGCTATCTAAAATGTCTAGAACTAGATTTTCTCTTTCGATGTTAGGAGCGCTTTATCGTTCACCTGATCTTCCAGTTAATGTTTTTGATATTGATTTTCCAAATCCCATTGGAGTAGCTGCAGGCATGGACAAAAACGGGGAGGCGGTTCCTTCATGGCAATCAATAGGTTACGGATTTTGTGAAATAGGCGGCGTTACTCTTCATGAACAACCAGGAAATCCAAAGCCAAGGATGTTCAGGATAAACAAAGAGAAGGCTCTTATCAACCGCATGGGTTTCAATAACATCGGTGCAAATGCTCTTCAGGAACAGTTACAATTTTGGAAGGATAAGGGACTATGGCCAGATTCACCAGTAGGAATTAACTTAGGTAAATCAAAAGTAACTCCACTTGAAGAAGCGCCTTCAGATTATTCAGGTTCAATTAAAATTCTATGGAACCACGCAGACTTTTTTGTCATAAATGTAAGCTCGCCTAATACTCCTGGCCTTAGAGACCTTCAAGAGTCAAAAAATTTGGATTCTATTATAAAAAATTGTTGTGAAATTAATAAACAAAAGTCTGTTGAAAAAGGTACTCCAGAAAAACCTCTTTTAGTTAAAATTGCTCCTGAGCTAGGAGATGGGTTCTTGGAAGATATTGTTAAATTAGTAAAAAAGTACAAGCTTTCAGGAATTGTAGCAACTAATACTACTGTACAAAGACCAAAGGCAAAGCATCAATCATCTGAAAAGGTTTACCAAGAGAAAGGCGGACTCAGTGGTGCACCTCTTAAGGATCAGAGTACCGAGATGATTAGAAAAATTTTTAAGATGACCAATGGTAAAGTTCCTATTATCGGAGTTGGAGGGATACTTACAGCAGATGACGCGTGGGAAAAAATAAAAGCAGGGGCTTCAATCTTACAACTTTACACTGGCTTAGTATTTGAAGGTCCAGGAATTGCTAAAAGTATTGTAAAAGGATTGAAAAAGCGTATTGAATCCGAAGGGTTTGAGTCTATAGCAGAAGCAATCGGAATTGAAGCTTAATTTATTCTTTAATTATAAATTGACTTTGACACATTGGGCATCCAACCTGTATGGGTCTCTGTTCGGTATTTATCGTTATTTGTCCAGAACAGCTCGGGCAAGATAAAGTAGTTGGCCCAGTGTCTTCAAAATCAAAGAAGTCTTCTTCATCTTCATTTCGGAAATATTTCATTCCAATAACAGCACCCAATGCCAAAATACTAGCTATACTTCCACCAATTAGAAGAGTATTACTTCCTTCATCCTCACTTCCGCTTCCCCCAGTATTGGTCTTAGTTGTAACGAATATGAACAATGTTCCACTCGTACTACTTCCTCCATCATTATCAAAAACAGTAAGAGTTAGCTCATAGCTTCCTTCAATGTCAAATTTATAATTAAGATTTTCTTGATTATTTATTTCAGAGTCTATTCCATTGTTAATAGTCCATGTAAAACTAACAATATTTCCATCATTATCATAAGAAGACGAACTGCTGAATGAAGCAATATCGCCTTGTTCTAGGTTAAGAAATTGTTCATTTACAGGAATTCCGTTGATTGATGTAGATATAGTAGCAACAGGATTCATATTTTCTTCTTCAGCTTCCTGAATGTATGCGTATTTACTAATTGATTCATCATATTCCTCTATTTCAGAAGTAATTTGTATACTACCAGACTCATAAGGAGTCCATGTAAACGAAATTGTATTCTCTTGGTTAGATCCCACTTCAAGACTTTCCTGATAAAGTAAATTCTCAGCAGCATAAGTTGAAACTAATGCATTACCATCTTTTCCGCCATTATTGGATACTGTTATGGTAATTATGGTTTCTTCACCAACGAATAAAGGATCATTCCAATATATACTTTTTAATACAAAATCCTCTTTTGGTTCCTGAATTTCAATTTCTTTTGTAATTTCATTGTTTTCTTCAGTAGTTTCTACAGGGTCTGCGTTGTTCAATTCGACCGTTATAATGCTCATTCCTTCTTCAGCAGTCCAGAGATATGATATGGTCTTCGATGATTCTGCAGAAACTTGTTCCCTTCCATTGTCCACAGCACTTCCATCTATCATTATTTCATAATCAACGCTTCCGCTTGTTTTACCTAAATTCAAAATATCAAAATTTATTGTTATTTCATTTCCATCTTCCAGTTCACCTATAAATTCAATATTTGCTGGGGAGAAATCAGGCTCGTCTGGTGCAGGTCCTACTTCAATTTCAAAACTTCTCTCGTCATTATTGTCATTTTGATCTTCAGGTTGTATTCCAACTAATCTAGCACTTAGAGTATTTGGACCTTCTTCTGAAATCCATTGTGTTTCGATAGTCGTTTCTTCTTCAACTTCTATTACTTCACCTTGTATAGTTGAAAACTTTCCAGTAGCATTGTGATACCATCTCAATTCAAAACTTTCAGATGGTTCGGTTCCTTGGTTTTTTATCATTGCGTAAATATTTATGTATTCATTATCAACAGGATTTTGATTATCAGTCCATACCTCAGTTATAGTAAGATCAACCCCTTCAGCAGGTGCAGCTCCAACGCTTACAGTTTTCTCAAGTTTATTGGCGCTAGTATCACTTTCAGATGGTGAAACATCATAGACTTCAACTTCTAAATCGTATTCACCTTCCTCAGGAGTCCATTCAAAAGTCCAAGTTATGCTTGAATCTACAGATATTGCATCTAATGACTCTTCACCAAGAATCTCGCTACCATCTGATGTCAATTTAATCGAAGCACTTTCTATGTCTACATTACCTTGATTTTCAATATCTACAGTTATAGTAACAGTATCTCCTTCTAACGGAGTTTCAGGTGTTGAGGTGATTTCAGTAACTACGGCATCAGGTTGATTTATGTCAACTATTTCATATCCATCAATGTATCCATATCCGTAGTAATAATTGTACTTATCACTTTCATTAGGTTCAGATGGGCTTCCATCATGTTCTCCATCCCATGCTTCAGAGAAATCTTGTAACCTGTCTCTTACACCATTAGTTGTTGAAGTAGGTTTCAGCGAACCATCAGCTTCTAGCAATAATGCTGCTAACCCCGCTACAATAGGCGTAGCCATACTGGTTCCACTAAGAGTGGACCATCCCTGAGCATTACTGTCTCCGAAGAAATTGGCATGCCCTGCAGCAGCTCTAATATTACTTCCGGGAGCTACAACAGATGGTTTCAATTCATCCCATCTATCATTATCACCATCATCTTGTCTAGGGCCATAATTGCTGTAACTAGCTAAATCATCATCATTTCTATTAACATTGTCATTATTGTCTATAGCTCCAACTGCAATGCTCCAATCTGCAGCAGCAGGAGAAGGTACTTCCTCATCACCATCGTTTCCCATAGCAATTATTACTGCAATACCTGCAGCATTGGCTTGGTTGACCAGTTGTGATTGAGAATCGGTTCCATCGCTGTCACTGGTTGTTCCCAACGACATAGACATAATGTGTATTCCATTATTTTTTTCACCGTCGTTTTCCCAATCAGTGTTTACATTCTCAATACATGCCTCTATTGCTTCGTTAATATCAGCAGCGGAACCAGAACCCCAATCTGCCATTACTTTCATGTCAATAAGGCGTGCTCCTGGTGCAACACCGATAAAATCTATTTCTCCATCACCATCTTCGTCATCATCCCCTCCCATTCCAAGGACTGTTGATGCAACATGTGTTCCGTGTCCATCAAAGTCATCAGGATCTTCATTGCTACCCTCATCTGTTGTAAATTGATACTTCCCATTTTCATCTGTAGGACAACCTCCGTCACAGTTCATTCCGGCAATGAATCGTCTAACACTTTGATCTGCATAAACTCCGAAAGTCTCATGCTCGTTATCTACTCCAGTATCCAAAACTGCTACGTTTATTCCCTCACCATACAATCCTTTGTCCCACACAACTGGAGAATATTCATCTGAATCCCTTACTTTAACGGCTTTAACTGCAGTATCCAGCATAGGATAAACTGGAACTTGCCACTCAACTAGTTTTAAATCTGAAACCGAAGTTAAATCTCGTAATTTTTCTGAAGGAACGTTATCTATTCGTATAGCATCAATGTATTTGTAAACATGAGTTACTTCTAACCCCAATTCTATTATTTCGTTAACGTGCTTATCAGAAGTTGCAGTAGAGAACATCATAATGACAGCTACATCTTCACCCTTTGCCACCAGATGGTCCATTCTGTCATCTATTCCGTCTGCATTTTTGTCGAAGAAGGTAACATCAAAAGTTGTATTTTCTTCAATGGCAGAGCCTATTGGCAAAACAAGATTTAAAATCAATAGTAAGACGATGCCTCTGGCTCTCATAGTTTACCACTCCTGAATAGGTCTAAAAAATGTTGCATTGATTATGTTCTTCTCATCCTTACTAAAAAAATTGTGAATATCACAAATCCAATTGTAGCAATTGTAATTAAATTTAGACCTGAATATTCTTCTGATTCGGAATTTTCAATTCCTTTTATTTCCAAAACAACATTAGCAGAAATATTCTCGTTTCCTATGCTTTCTACTTCAAAGTGAGCCTCATATTTTAATGTAGTTTCAGTTTCTAGTCCTTGAGTGTTTATTTCTTTTGTTTCGTATGCTTCAAGTTCAAAATATGTTTCAGTAAGATATAAAGTCAACCCATCTTCAAGCTCTTTTGATAGTTTGAAGGTGTCTTTACCGTTTCCGGTATTTGTTACTAAAATTTTAACGCTTGAGTCCATTTGTTGGGCAGCTATACTGACTCCATAGTATTGAGGTATAGTGACACTTACGTTACCATATCCTCCGATAGCACCATTTCCATTTAAGATTTCAAAAGGTATTTTTGTCTCTCCTTTCTTAGCGTCGATTGGAGGTTTCAGTTTGATTAAAGCCTTACTTTCAGTACCTAAATGCAAAATATTTGTACTATTAATATCCCAGGACTCCGGTAAACTAAAGTTAAAATTTACTAGGTCCCACGATTGTTCTGATGAATCTATAATAGTTATTTCAGTTTCTAGCCACGGAAAATAGTATCCATTATCACTAATTTCTAATTCAATGGTGTTCAAGTTTTTTACAATAGAGGTATAGTAGTGGGAGTGTTCATCATGAATGAAGAATGAGAATGAAGTCATATTATTTTCAGGATCGATTTCGTAGTAATCTGAAGAGAAAACAGTTAAATTTATGTTTACATTTTGAGAAAAGTTATTGCTATCTAATATTTCATAATCGCTTAAAGTCCAGTTAATGATTTCTCTTGGGTTCAATTTAGTATAGTTTATAATTTTGACTTTATCTTCATATTCTATTTTTAACGAGACATTATTAGCATTAACAGTACCTAAATTTCTTATTTGGCCTTTTACAAAGAATTTATCGTTAATATCAACACCTTTTACTTGTGATAATACACCTTCCGATGTTTCACTAATTAGTTCTGGCATATCGAGATGCAGATCTGGCAGATTTAGATCAACAAACAAGTTTTCTTTGTAATAGTAGTCTTGTAAATAACCATCATCGTTATACAGTGTTAATTCAATGGAATAATTTCCAGATTTTTTTGGTTGAACCAATAAATTGTCAAAGCTATTATTTTCAAGATTCTTGGTAATGGTCTCTATGACCTCACCTTGAGAATTGATCATATTAAATTTTAATATCGAGGCTTCACCATCAAAAGTTCCGTTAACAAGCACACTATCATTGTGTCCTGTTCCAG
>Ga0208390_1000134_pt1 | contig 23092 bp, 24 predicted proteins | sample Knorr_S7_td_Surf_FD_185594 | JGI IMG/M metagenome (GOLD analysis project Ga0208390, IMG submission 185594) | Marine microbial communities from Southern Atlantic Ocean transect - Knorr_S7_td_SurfaceA_ad_6m_LV_A (SPAdes) (version 2) | ecosystem: Environmental > Aquatic > Marine > Oceanic | place...
TGCCTCACCAAAATGTGTTGAACTTTATTTTGCTTATAAATTGCATCATAGATATGCAAAGCCGCTCCGCCTGGATAGCCAAAAATTAAGTCAATATTTTCGTCGGCGAGAGCTCTTATCAGAGCATCTCCTCCATTGATTTCCTCATTACTCATTGCTATTGCTTAGTTTTGTACCTAAGGGAGCGAATTTTGACACCCATCAGATACAAGTCAAGTCTATTGAGAGAGTTGAGCTAGTTTGGTTTCAAGGCTCTTTATATCTTTCGGTAACTCACTCGTAAATTCAATTTTTTCATTTGACCTAGGGTGGAGAAATGCGAGAGAGGAAGCGTGAAGAGCCTGCCTTGGAAATTGCTCGATAACCTCTCTTAATTTACTGTCAGTAGATTTTGCAAACCTCCTTTTTCTACCATACAAGGGATCGCCAATGATGGGAAAACCCATGTGACTTAAATGAACTCTAATCTGATGAGTTCTTCCCGTTTCAAGCCTTAAAACCAAATGTGAATAATTGCCATAAGTCGTTTTAAGTGAATAGTGTGTAATAGCTTCTTTACCAGAAGTAAGAACAGATTGTTTTTGTCTATTGGAGGGATGTCTGCCAATTGGTTCATCAATTTTTCCAGATTTGGTAATTCTACCAACAACAAAGGCTTGATATATTCTTGTTACCTCTCTGCTTGAAATTTGCGCTGACAAATTTAGTAGAGATTTTTCATTTTTAGCTATCACCATTAGCCCTGAAGTATCTTTATCTAGTCTATGAACAATTCCTCCTCTAGGAAGTTTTTTTAATTCCGGAAACTCAAATAATAGTCCATTTAAAAGAGTATTAGTTTTGTTTCCAGCACCTGGGTGTACAACCAAATCTGAGGTTTTGTTTACTATGATGAAGTCATCATCCTCACTGACAATGTCCAAACCAATTTTTTGTGGGATTGTTTCAACTACTTCTTCTTCGATAAAAGTAATTTCTATTAATTCGCCGCCAAGAAGCTTACTATTTAATTTAAAAACTATTTCCTCATTGAGCATGACTCTACCACTTAAAATTGCATTTTTTATTTTTGATCTAGAAATATCCTTTAGCATTGAAGTAAGAGCCAAATCAATTCTTTGACCAGATAATTCCTCGGGAACTTTAAGGACTTGATTAGTTTTATTTGTCATATTTTCTGATGATAGAATAGTCGAAACTATGAACAATATTAAGAAAAATAAATTCTGGTTGCTTAGTCTAGCTATCTTAGCTCTAATTTTTTCTGGTTGTAACTCTAGTCCGGAGGAAGAAATTACTATAGAAATGATTGAGAAAGATATTTATGATCAAGCCCAAAGTAGACTGAAATCAGGAAATTATGCGCTCGCCATTTTAAGTTTAGAGACTTTAGAGAGGCAATTTCCCTTTGGAAAATATGCAGAGCAAGCTCAATCTGAATTAATTTATGCTTACTATAAAAATTCTTCTTACGATGCGGCAATCTCAGCAGCAGAAAGATTCATAAGTCTTCATCCAAGACATCCTAATACTCCATATGCATTTTATTTGAAGGGATTAGCTAAATTTACAGAGGATCAAAGTTTTTTTGGTGAACTACCTCTTCTTGGAGATATGACTCACAAAAGAGACCTTAGCCGAGCTAAAGAGTCTTTTGACGATTTGAGCGAATTTCTCACGAGATATCCTGAAAGTGAATATGCAGGAAATGCAAAACAAAGAATGGTTTACTTAAGAAATTTGATTGCTAAACAAGAAATTTATATTGCAGAATACTACATCGAAAGAAAAGCATATGTAGCCGCTGTAAATCGCGCTAATTATGTAATCAAGCATATGTCTCGAACTCCAGAAGTGGTCAAGGCTTTGGAAATATCAATCATTGCATACAAGGAATTAGGAAAAAATGACTTAGCAAAAGAAGCTGAGGATGTTTTAAAGACCTATAGAGAAAACATTTAAAATCTAAGATTCTTGATTAGATTAATCTAAAACCAAAATTTTTATTTTTTCAGAAACCACTGGCGTCTCATGAGGAACATGCATCCAATCGCCAAGTAAAAGCTGAAGAGAGTGTTCTCCTGGATCAAGTTCTATAAGTGCTTGGGTTTGGCCTTTACCAAAATGCAAATGTTGGGCATCTGCAGGAATTCCAGACTTTAAATCAGGTAGCTGATCTAAATCGATTAAAAGATGATGATGACCAGTATTTGGAAAATTTATTCCCGCAGGAGCTATGCCCATTCCTTGAAGTCCGAAAATAACTTCAACAGGACTTGAAACTTCTTCGCCATCTTTGGGACTTATAATATAAACCTCAGCTGAAGCAGCGACACTGATTGAAAAAACTAAAGATAATGTTACTAGAAATTTACTCATATTCACCGTCTTGATATATTAAAGGATCTTTTTCTCCAGAGTGCTTTAAATCATAAATTTTGCCAACCACTAAAGAATGACTCTGAAAAGGAAAGATTTTATCTATGGTGCAAAAAATATTAGATTGAGCGTTAGTTAAATAAACTGGTTCAATTTGACTCCACTCCCCTTTAGAAAATCTTTTTTCACCGTCATCTTCACCGCTGCACAAATTGGCTAAATCTATTTGAGAACTTTTTAACAAGTTCAAACAGAATTTTTTATTTATTTCTAAGTTTTCATGCATTGAAGCATTTTTATTAATGCAAACAATTATCAAAGGCGGTTCTAAGGATAATGAAGTTACAGAAGAAACAGTAACCGCACATCTATCCCCCTCAACGCCCGAAGTCATAATGTATACATTTTGTTTCAGCGTTCTAAGGATTTGTAAAAATTCTTCTTGCATAAGGTTTTTATAAAAAATATTCTTAACTGTAATCATAATTCATTTGTGGCTGAGATGGAAAAAGGGAAAATAAGAATTATCGGAGGAAGGTGGAGAGGAAAAAAAATTCTTTTTCCAATAAATCCAAATTTAAGACCAACGCCCGATAGAGCTAAAGAAACTGTTTTTAATTGGTTAGGAAATGATCTAACTGGTATCTCTTGCTTGGATTTATTCGCAGGTACAGGTGCGATGGGAATTGAAGCCTTATCTCGGGGTGCAATTAGAATTGATTTTGTAGAAACAGAAAAAATTTTTGCACAAAATCTCAAAAAGAGCTTAGAAAGCTTAGAGGGCAAAATAAATGCGAAAATTCACAATAAAGATTTTTATGAATGGTTTGAACAAGACTCGCCAGAGCAGATCTACGATTTAATCTTTATTGATCCTCCGTTTCATAAAGATTTAATAGAGAGTGTTTTTAAATGCTTCAAACGGAAGAAAATCTACTCTTCCGACACAATTTTTTATCTGGAATCAGAGACGAGTGTTAATTTAAATTTTTTGGATGAAGAGTTTGAAATTTTTAAAGAAAAAATTATGAAAAATAAATGTTATAGACTAATAAAGGTTAAAACTACTTAGCCTTCTTCATTGAATCGAAGAACTCATTATTAGTCTTATGCTTTCTCAGCTTATCAATGAGCCATTCTGTGGCCGTAATGTCTTCCATTTCATGAAGTAATTTTCTGAGAATATTAATCCTAGCTAGATCTAATTCATCTGTAATTAATTCCTCTCTTCTGGTTCCAGATCTTCTAATGTTGATGGCAGGAAAAATTCTCTTTTCTGCAATCGATCGATCTAAATGGATTTCCTGATTACCAGTTCCTTTAAATTCTTCATAAATAACCTCATCCATTCTAGAACCAGTATCGACTAAAGCTGTGGCTATAATAGTCAGGCTTCCCCCGTTTTCAATATTTCTAGCTGCACCAAAAAATCTTTTAGGTTTTTCTAAAGCATTTGCATCGACTCCACCAGTAAGGATTTTTCCAGAAGATGCTTGAGTTGAGTTGTATGCTCTTCCTAACCTAGTAATTGAATCTAATAGGATAATTACGTCATTTCCAGATTCCACTAATCTTCTAGCTTTTGCGATCGCCATTTCAGCAACTTGAACATGACGTGAGGGAGGTTCGTCAAAGGTGCTCGCTATGACTTCGCCTTTAACTGATCTAGTCATATCTGTGACCTCTTCGGGTCGCTCATCAATCAGAAGAACCATTAAAATACTGTCTGGGCTATTTTTTTCTATGGAATGTGCGATGCTCTGGAGCAGCAAGGTTTTTCCAGCTTTAGGGGGCGAAACTATTAAGCCTCTTTGCCCTTTTCCAGTTGGTGAAATTAAGTCGATTATTCTTGCGGATAAATCCTCAGTAGTGCCATTACCAGATTCCATAACTAATCTGTCTTCAGGAAATAAAGGAGTTAAATTTTCAAATGCCAATTTTGATTTAGTTTTATCAGTCCCCTCAAAATTTATTTCATCAATTTTTAACAGAGCAAAATATCTTTCTCCATCTTTTGGAGGTCTTATTTTTCCAGAGATCGAATCACCTGTTTTAAGTCCGAATCTTCTAATTTGACTTGGAGAAACGTAAATGTCATCAGGTCCTGCAAGATATGAAGAAGTAGGTGATCTTAAAAATCCAAAACCGTCATTTAAAATTTCTAGTACTCCTTCGCCCTCAATATCTTCTCCATCTTTAGAATGGGATTTTAATATATTAAATATAACGTCCTGTTTTTTTGATCTTGCTATATTTTCAATACCCATGTCTTCGGCAATACCGATTAATTCTTCGATGGGTTTGGCTTTAAGTTCGCCTAAATGCATGTGAATTTCTAAATTATATTGAAAAAAAATTTACTGGAATTTATTTCGTAACCGAAAGTTACTGAGCAAATCTAGCACTTATATTTAACTACGTCTAGTAAATAATTAAATATGTTGGTTTAAGAATTCTAATAATTGATTTTTAGTTAATGCTCCTATTCTTTGATCAATTGGATTTCCATCTTTAAAAAGTATTAACGTTGGAATACTCATGACTTTCTGCTTAATAGCTGAATCTCTATTATTATCGACATCTAATTTTGCAATAGTTAATTTATCTTTTAGTTCATCAGATAATTCTTCAAGTATTGGAGCCACCATTTTACAAGGACCACACCATTCAGCCCAATAATCAACAAGCACAGGTTTCTCAGATTCTGTTAATTGCTGATCAAAATTTTCGTCGTTCAATTCAATAATTTCACTCATAGAATAATTATGATGGAAATAAAAATATTTTAAAGCTTTTAATCAGTTATAGCACCCAAAGAAGCTGAACTTACAACCTTAGCGTACTTGGCAAGTACGCCTCTTTCTTTATAAGGTTTAGGATTTACCCATGATTTTTTTCTTCTTGAAATTTCTTCGTCAGAGAGCTTGACGTCAATCCTTCCCTTAATTGCATCAATAGTGATTTCATCTCCATTCTCAAGTAATCCTATTAGCCCGCCTTTTGCAGCTTCGGGAGTAATATGTCCAACGACAAAACCATGAGAGCCTCCAGAGAATCTTCCATCGGTAATAAAAGCTACTTTATCTCCCATATCTTTTCCCATAATTGCTGAAGTTGGCTTCAACATTTCTCGCATTCCAGGACCACCGACAGGACCTTCGTATCTCACAACGATAACGTCACCCGGATTAATTTTGGAATTATAAATAGCATCTAATGTTTCTTCTTCTGAATTAAATACTCTTGCAGTTCCCGTAAAGCTTGTGCCTTCTTTACCGGTAATCTTGGCAACAGCTCCATCCTCCGCTAAATTTCCTTTTAAGATTTTTAAGTGACTGTCTTTTTTTATTGGCGCAGAAAATGCTGAAATTATTTTTTGCTCTTTTGGGTATGGCTTTACGTCTTCTAAATTTTCTTCCATGGTTTTGCCTGTAACAGTTAAACAAGATTTATGCAGAAGCCCTTCTTCCATGAGCATTTTCATTAATGGTTGAACTCCTCCAATGGCATTTAGCTCTGACATTAAATAGTGACCAGAAGGCCTTAAATCAGCCAAGACCGGGCTTGTTTTTCCAATTTCCTCGAAATCTTCAATTTTCAAAGGAACTCCAACTGTATGAGCCATAGCTAGCAAATGAAGAACAGCATTTGTGGATCCTCCGAGAGCTATAATTACTCTAATGGCATTTTCGAATGCATTTCTAGTCATGATATCTGAGGGTTTAATATCTTTTTCCAAAAGGTGATTAATAGCAGCTCCAATATTTTTACAATCAATCTTTTTTTCATCTGAAACAGCATCTTGAGAACTGCTGCCAGGTAAACTCATGCCTAAAGCTTCAATAGCAGAAGCCATGGTATTAGCTGTATACATGCCTCCGCAAGAACCTGGTCCTGGAAGAGCTGTTTTCTCAATTGCTATCAATTGATCCTCAGAAATTTTTTTACTCGTATAACTTCCTATGCCTTCCATAACAGTCACCAAATCTGAATGATTTTCACCCGGCCTAATTGAACCTCCATAGACAAAAATGGAAGGTCTATTTAATCTTGCTAGGCCAATCAGACAGCCAGGCATATTTTTATCGCACCCTCCTATTGCAACTACGCCATCAAAAGATTGGCATCCAACAACTGTTTCTATTGAATCTGCAATTACCTCTCGAGAAACTAACGAATATCTCATTCCTAGAGTTCCCATTGATATCCCATCTGAGATTGTAATAGTGTTGAACAAAACTGACTTGAGCTCATTTTCATCAATAGACTGGCACACTATGCTTGCCAAGTCGTTAATGTGCATATTGCACGGAGTCACCATAGACCATGTCGATGCAACGCCAACCTGAGGTCTTGTAAAATCTTCATCTTCAAAACCTGCTGCACGCAACATTGAACGAGACGCTGCTTGTTCTGGACCATCTACTAATGGGGATGAGAACTTTCTCTTTTTATCCATTTATTTATCGAGTTATTGGAAATCTTAAATTAATTTTTAAATTTCCTATATTTTATTAGAATTTGTATTAAATGTACCTAATAAAAAAAATAGTGATCTTAATTATGACTTTTTCGATCTATTTAAGTTCAAGTGATTCTATATATGACCACGTACCAAACTCTGAAGAGGCTATAAGTATTTATACTGATAAAAAAAAAGAAACTGTAGAGATAATTTTTAAATTACACAAAGGAGTTTACGTTTATAAAAATAAAATTAAAGTTAAGCAAGAGGACCTGATGAAACCTTTCATTATTTTGGGGGAAATTACATTTATAAAAGATAATTTTTTTGGAACTCAACCTATTTTAGAAAAAGATTTTATTTTAAGTTTTAATCTTTCTGATATTATTTCTAAAAATGATATTTACTTGGAATATCAAGGGTGTTTCAAAAACTCTTTTTGTTATAGTAAAAAAGAAGAAAAAATATCTTATTAAGGCTTATCTCCTTTAAAAATCTTTGAAATTGATATCATAATCTCTTAAAATCTTCAAAATATGTCTAATTTATTGCTTTTAAATGGTCCAAATCTTAACCTTCTAGGTTCTAGAGAGAAAGATATCTATGGAAGTAGTACTTTAAAAGACATTGAATCTAAACTTACCCAAATTGCTTCAGAAAATAATATAGAACTAGATTGTTTTCAAAGTAATGCGGAACATGAGCTAGTAGATAAAATTCAAGAAGCCAAAAAAAATGATGTGAAGATTATTCTTTTTAACCCGGGAGCTTTTACTCATACCAGTGTCGCATTGAGGGATGCAATTTTGGGGGTAGACATTCCGATGATTGAAATTCACATTAGTAATATTTTTGGAAGAGAAAGTTTTAGAGAAAAATCTTTTTTTTCTGATATTTCTATCGGTGTAATTTCAGGACTAGGAGAAGAAAGCTATGTTAGCGCATTAGATTTTGCAATAAAAAAAATTGGAGACTTATAAATGGATATAAGAAAAGTAAAAAAATTAATTGAAATGTTAGAAGATTCTAATCTTAATGAAATAGAAATTAAAGAAGGAGAAGAGTCAGTAAAATTAGTTAAGGCTGGTTCAAACCTATCTCAAACTTTAGTTGCCCAACCTGCTGTTCAACTACCAGAAGAAAACTCAATCTCCAAAGAAGAATCTCAAAAAGTTGAAAAAGATTCTAAAAGTGAAGAAACTAAAAAATCATCGGGTAAGGAAATTAAATCACCAATGGTGGGAACTTTCTATGGAGCTCCTAACCCAGGAGCAGAAACTTTTGTAAAAGTAGGCGATACCGTAAATGAAGGAGACGTACTTTGTATCATTGAAGCAATGAAAATGATGAATGAAGTTAAGGCGGATTTCAGTGGAACAATTATAGAAATAATTCCTGAAGACGCAGAACCGGTTGAATTTGGACAAACTCTTTTTATCTTAAACTAAAAATGTTTGACAAAATTTTAATTGCCAACAGAGGTGAGATAGCTCTTCGTGTGCTCAAGGCTTGCAAAGAGATGGGTATAAAATCCGTTGCAGTCTATTCAGAACCTGATAAAGAGCTTAAGCATGTGAAGATGGCAGATGAAGCTATTTGTATTGGCCCTGCTCAATCAAATAAAAGTTATTTGAATATTCCAGCTCTAATAAGCGCCTGTGAAGTATCTGGGGCAGATGCTGTTCATCCTGGCGTAGGTTTTCTGGCAGAAAATGATCATTTTGCTGAACAAGTAGTAGCAAGCGGCTATACATTTATTGGACCGGATCCGGAATCAATAAGAATTATGGGTAATAAAATTTCAGCTAAAGAAATGGCAACCTCAGCGGGTTTACAATGCGTTCCTGGCAGTGGAAGAGTTTCTGCAACAAATAGAGAAACTTTAAACATAGCCAGCACAATAGGATATCCCTTATTAATAAAAGCTGCAGCAGGCGGTGGTGGAAAGGGTATTAAAATTGTTAGAGAAGAATCAGAACTTCTTTCTAGTATGAGAATTACTCAACAAGAAGCGTTGAATAGTTTTGGAAGTGACGAAATATATCTTGAAAAGTTTATAGAAAATCCAAGGCATATCGAAGTACAAGTAATTGCTGATAATTTTGGGAATGCCCTTCACTTCTTTGAGAGAGATTGCTCTATTCAAAGAAAAAACCAAAAAATTATTGAGGAAGCTCCAGCTTGGGATCTAAATGAAACAAAAAAAGAAGAATTGTTTAAGCTTTGTATTAACTGTTTAAAGAAAATGAAATACAAAGGCGTTGGAACTTTTGAGTTTCTCTATAAAGATGATGAATTTTATTTCATTGAGATGAACACTAGATTACAGGTCGAACATACAGTCACCGAGATGATAACCAATACAGACTTAGTTAAATTGCAAATTGAGACAGCTTCCGGTCAAGAACTTGAACTCAAACAAAATGATATAAAGAAATATGGACACGCGATTGAGTGCAGAATAAATGCAGAAGATCCTGAAACATTCATACCTTCTCCAGGAAAAGTTACGGAATACGATCCACCCGGAGGGATTGGTATTAGGGTAGACTCGCACCTTTACGCTGGATATACCGTTTCGCCTTACTATGACGCTCTTATTGCAAAAATATGTGCATTCTCTTTTGACAGAAAATCAGCTATCAAAAGAATGTCATTCGCTTTAGAAGAGTTCTTTGTAGATGGAATATCGACTAACAAAGATCTTCAAGAAATAATTATGAAAGAACCCAACTTTTTCGAAGGAGACATCTCAATAAATTATCTTAAAGACGTACTAAATATTAACTAATGGGTAAAATTCAAGAATATAACCCTGGTAAAATTGAAAAAAAAATTCAAGATTTTTGGGAAAAAAATAAAAGTTTTGAAGTAGAAGCAGATTCTGAAAAAGAAAAATTTTACTGTTTAAGTATGTTCCCTTATCCATCTGGCGAGCTTCATATGGGACATGTCAGAAATTATACGATTGGAGATGTGATCTCTAGATTTCATAGAATGAAAGGCAAAAATGTTTTGCAGCCGATGGGTTGGGATGCATTTGGACTTCCTGCGGAAAATGCAGCTATTGAAAATAATGTTTCCCCAAAAGAATGGACCGAAACAAACATAAAAAAAATGAAAACGCAGCTTAAATCTTTAGGGTTTAGTTACGATTGGAGACGGGAATTTAAAACTTGTGATGAAGATTATTTTAAATGGGAGCAATGGTTATTTTGTGAACTTTATAAAAAGAATTTAGTTATCAGAGAAGAGGCGGAAGTAAATTGGGATCCTGTCGATAAAACAGTACTTGCAAATGAACAGGTCATCGACGGAAAAGGTTGGCGATCTGGGGCAGAAGTAGAAAAAAAAATTATTAGTCAATGGGCTTTAAAAATAGAAGATTATGCAGAGGAGTTATTAAGAGAACTTGATAATCTTTCTGGATGGCCAGAACAAGTAAAACTTATGCAAAAAAACTGGATTGGTAAGTCTGAGGGAATGGAATTTGCATTTGAAACAAACTCTGGAGATCCTTTAAAAGTGTTCACTACGAGGCCGGATACAATCATGGGAGTAACATTCATAGCGCTTTCCATATCTCATCCAATTACAAAAAGTTTTAGTGATAAAGACAAAAATCTTGAAGATTGGATTTTGAAAAATTCCAAAGGATCTACCTCTGAAGTTAGTTCGGCTTTAGCAACAAAAGAAGGGTTTAAATTGGATGCTTTCGCTTACCATCCAATAACAAAAGAGAAAATCGAAATCTGGGTAGGGAACTATGTTCTTCAATACGGTTTTGGGGCGTTGATGGGAGTTCCAGCACATGATCAAAGAGATTATGATTTTGCAAAAAAATATAACATTGAAATTAAACAAGTTATTCAAGATTCAGAAAGAAAAATAAATGTTTCGGAAGCGGCTTTTGTAGACAAAGGAGAAATTTTTAACTCGGGTTTCTTAGATGGACTTTTATCTGATGAGGCAACAAGCAAATTAGAAAAATTTGGTACAAAAAAAACAAATTTTAGATTAAGAAATTGGGGTGTTTCAAGACAAAGAAGCTGGGGAGCTCAAATTCCTATGATGATAAATGATGATGATCCTAGTGACGTTCTGCCATTTTCAGAACTAAGTAGTAACAACCTAGAAAATGATTCAATTAACTTGAATGGTAAAACTTATACTAGAGATTCCGATACTTTTGATACTTTTGTCGAATCGTCTTGGTACTTTGCAAGATTTGCTTCTTACAAATCTCAAGACAAAATTTTAGATGATGAAGCAAACTATTGGCTGCCTGTGGATCAATATATAGGTGGTATTGAACATGCAATCTTGCATCTTTTATATTCAAGATTTTTTTGTAAAGCAATGAATGACTTAGACCTCTTAGAAACAAGAGAGCCCTTCACAAATTTACTTTGCCAAGGAATGGTTTTAAAGGATGGCTCCAAGATGTCTAAATCAAAAGGTAATGTCGTAAACCCCAAAGACTTAATTGAAGAATTCGGTTCTGATGCTGTAAGAATGTTTTCAATGTTTGCAGCGCCACCTAATCAGTCTTTGGAGTGGTCTAACGAGGGCTTAAAAGGATCTTTTAAATTTTTGAATAAATTATGGAACCTAACGCAGATTATTAAGGCTCAAAAAATTGTTGATAGCGATGATGAAGGTTTAGAAGAAAAACTAGAAGTTAAACTAAATCAAACTATAAAAAAGGTTTCTGATGACTTTGAAAGAAGACAGTCATTTAATACTGCTATATCTTCTATTATGGAATTGATAAATTTTATTCCAGACATTTTCTTAGAGGAAAAAGTAACAGAACAAAAAAGTAAATCATTAAGAAAAATAATCAATACAACTTTGCTAATGCTTTACCCAATTTCTCCTCACATTTGCCATGAACTTTGGGATCAACTTAATGAAAGTAAAATAGAAGATAACAAGTGGCCTAATTTTGACAAATCGTATTTAGAATCTTCAGAAATCAATTTTGTTATTCAAGTCAATGGAAAAGTTAGAGGCTCACTAAAAGTAACCCATGAGGACGAAAAAGAGACCATAATTGACTCAGCTAAAAATATAGAGAATGTAAAAAAATTTATATCAGATAAGGAAGTCCTTAAGGTAATATTTATTAAAAAGAAATTAATCAACTTTGTTGTTAAATGAAGCTATATCTATCTTTATTATTATTTATATTATTCAGCTGCGGATATTCTCCAGTCAATGAATCTAACGATGAGCTGCTTAAAATTCATTTTTCCTTCAAAAATAATCCTCTAAATCAATCACTTCTTGCTGAAATTAGGAAGAATACCCCTTTTCTGAATCTTGAAGTTTCTTCATCAAATGATGCAGATTTAGAAGTTGAAATTGTTAATCACAGGATCGGGAAATTCTTAAACGTAACAGATAAAAATTTTTTTCCAGCTGTTGGGACATTAGATTATCAATTTGATTTTTATTTAAAGACGAATTCCAAAAGTGAATTTATAGAATTTTTTGTTAATGAAGATTTTGCCTATGATACTGATAGCATTTTATCTAACGAACAAAAGATCGAAGAAATTAAAATGAATTTCTTTCAACAAGCGTTAATTGAATTGTCTTTTAGAATTTCGAATTTTTCATCTAATCTTTAATGAAAGTTTCTAATATTTATACTATCCATGGTGCGGAACCTTTTCTAATTGAATTAAAACGAGATGAAATAATCCAAGATTTAAGAAAAAAGGAATATTTTTTAAGAGAAATTTTTTTTAGCAATGACTCATCTTTCAAGTTAGAAAATCTATTTAAAGAAAATGAAACCTCGTTGTTTAGTGAAAGAAAAATCATAGATTTAAGGTTAAATTCTTCACTTACGAAAGATAGCTCCGAAAGCTTCATCGACTTTTGCAGGCATCTAAGTGAAGACAATTCATTAATTGTCTCTATAAATAATATTGAAAGATTAGCTACTAAAAAATGGTTTAAAGAAATATCTAATATCTCAGACGTTACCGAAATAAAAAAAATTTATCCTAATCAGTTTAGGAATTGGGTTATCCAACAATCAAAAAAGAATTTTCTTGATTTAGACATTGAAACAATAAATTTAATTGTTGAAAAAACTCAAGGAAATTTCCTTGCTGCAATGCAAGAAATTAAGTTCCTCAAAGCCTTGAATTCATCTGAAAAAACTTCTATTTCCGAAAATTCAGATTTTGAAATATTTAATTTATCTGACTCTATATTAAATGACGATATCGATATGAGCTTAAAAATATTTAGAAATCTCCAAAATAAAAAGACTGCTGAGCCAATTATCTTATGGTTCCTTTTCAGAGAAATGGAGAGATTGATTTTGACAAAACAAGATCCTAATTCGAACTTTCCAGGTCCTAGAACTTATTTAGATAGCTTGAAAAGAAAATCTTCAAAACTAGAATTAAGTTTCATGATCAACTTGAAGAAGGAATTAGCAAAACTTGATAGGGATTTTAAAATGGGTAGAAGCGATTTTTGGAGTACAAGTGAAAAAATACTTATCAAGCTTTGCAATCCTCAATTTTTTTCAAGAAAGCCTGCTTGACTAATTGATACAATTTGCCGGGATTCCCGTCTCCAATTATTTTTTTATCTAATTCGATAATTGGAAGAATACCTTTAGTCGTATTAGTAATCCAAAGTTCATCTGATTTAAATAGAAATTCTTCGTCAATTTTCTTTTCTTCAAAATTTAAATTTAGATCCTGGAATATTTCTATGATTACTTTTCTTGTTATTCCGGGAAGGATATTTGCTTCTAAAGGAGGCGTATATATTCTATTTTCATTTACACAGAAAACATTACTCACAGCTCCTTCAGTAATAAATCCAGAATCACTCATTAAAAGTTCATCTACTCCCTTCTCTTGAGCTTTTATTTTGTACAAAACGTTTGCCAACAAAGAGGTAGATTTAATTGAACTTTTTTTCCATCGAATATCAGAGCTTAAAATTGCTTTTATGGTTTCATTATTTTCTTTAGGAACATTCTTCATTTCAAATGAGCATACAAATAAAGTTGGCTTAGTATCCTCTTTTGGAATGTGATTCCTTATTTCCTCTACTCCTCTTGAAATCTGTAGATAAATTATTTGATTTTCTTCCAAATTTTTAAGGCAAACTTCTTTCAAAATAGTTTTTATTTCGGTGTTGGAAAGATTTACTTTAATGCCTAGTAATTCTAAATTTTTATTTAACCTATCAACATGATCGTCTAATCTGAATAGATTTTTCTTGTAAGCAGCTAAGACCTCATACACTGAATCTCCAAATAGAAATCCTCTGTCTAAAGGAGAAATGCTTGCCTTACTGAGCTCAACAAAATCGTCATTTAGATAGCAGATTGTCATTAATTGACTTCGTCTTGCATGAAAAAGCTGTAAATATAAAAACCTATAGCTTCGAATGTTGAAGATAAAAAACCTTTTGAATCTATTTTTTTAACAGCTACAAGATCTATGCTTTTTAAAGTTTTGCCATCGATTACGAAGTCTAAAGAATCTAAAACATCGTCCTTATTAATTGGAGCTTTAACGCCTAAGTTTTTAGATGCAATTAATTCAAGAGAATTAAACTCGGGTTTGGTAAGAGTAAGATAAATATCTTCAGATGGCCCTAAATTTAAAATATCTTCACTTCCTGCCCATACATCTACTGACGAAACGGTTTCATATTTAGACAGAATTTTCTTAGTTGAATAATATCTGAAACCGTAATCAAGCAATCTTCGATTATCTCGGAGCCTTGCTTTTTCTGAAGCACTGTTAAGAGTTACTGCAATTAACCTCATGTCGCCTCTTTTAGCTGAAGAAACCATACAATATCCTGAGCTACTTGTATGGCCAGTTTTAATACCATCAATTGAATCATCTTGCCAAAGTAAGCTGTTACGATTTAACTGTCTGATTTCATTATAAGTAAACTCTTTTTGACTAAAAATTTTATATGTTTCCGGATAATCTTCTACTAGCCTTATGCTAAGTTTTGCTATGTCTTGTGCCGTAGAATAATGATTTACGTCTGGAAGGCCTGTTGGGTTCATAAAGTTTGTCTCTTCTAACTTCATTTCTTTGGCATATTCATTCATTAAAATTGAAAAATCATATTCAGAACCAGCGATATGTTCAGCTAAAGCACAACTTGCGTCATTTCCTGATTGCACGATAACCCCTAACATAAGATCTTCAACAGTAACTTCGGTTCCTTCTTTGACAAACATTCTAGATCCTTCAGTACGCCAACATTTTTCGCTAATTTTCACTAAAGAATCATTTCTTAAAAAACCCTTATTGATTTGGTCTGCAACTACATAAGCGGTCATTATCTTTGTAATACTAGCCAAGCCAGTTGATTGACTTGAATTGTCCTCAGAAATAACTTTCAAAGTTTTTGCATCTAATAAAAGATAACTCGTTGCAGATAATTGAGGTGGATTTGGAATTAAAGCTTGGGAATAAGAATTAAGACTGATAATAAATAACCAAAACAAGTAAATTAATTTCATACGTTTATCTAATTTTTTAACTCTTCGCTCAAAAGAAAGACTGACATTGCATACTTAGAACTTGGATTATACCTTGTTATTGCATAAAGATTTTTATCGCCAATCCAAAACTCATCTCTTTCTTCATTTTTTGGAAAAAGAGAGATCTGAATATATTTTTTTGAAAAATCAAGATTGTCTTTTTCATAGACAATATCTAATTCCTTGTAAGGAACTAACTTAAATGACGACTTAATTGATTTATTTTTTCTTTTTGCTTGAGCTGGAAGCGCAATAAACCCATTTCTATCCCATCCTCTTTTATTACCTAAATCTGAAGATAAAAAATTTGCAACACTTCCTATGGCATCAGCCGCATTATTCATAATGTCTCTTTTGCCATCCTCATCAAAATCCAAAGCCAATCTTCTATAATTATCTGGCATAAATTGCGCAAATCCCATTGCTCCAGCATATGATCCTCGAACTCCAGTTATGTCGAAATTTTCTTCTCTAGAAAGCAAGAAAAACTCTTCTAATTGTTTTTTAAAGAAGGATCTTCTTCTAGGATAATCAAATGCAGCAGTACTTAGAGCATCAATGACTCTTATCTTGCCTTTATAACCACCGTAATTTGTCTCTAGTCCTATAATTGCGGCTATAACTTCTCGCGGAACTCCAAAATCTTTCTCAGCTTTATCAAACCACCTTTCATAAGTGTTTAAAAAAACTTTACCGCTTTGAATTCTAAAAAAAGAAACTCTATTTTTATATTGATCCCATGTAACAACCTTTTCAGCAGGTTTATTCATAGAGTCAATTATGTTTTGTTGTTTTACAGCTTTTGAAAAAACTTCCACTAAATATGTCTTATCAAAGTCATGTTCCTTTGACATAAAATCAATAAATTCATGTACTTCATCACGATCTAAATAGTTAGAGTGAACATAAGAACAAAAACAAATCAAAATAATAAATTTATATTTCATTTAAGTTTCTCGCCTCAAAGACAAAATAATTCCTATTGTAACTAAGTTTATAATCAAGGCAGTTCCTCCCTGACTCACAAAAGGCAAAGGCATTCCTACAACAGGTAAAAGCCCGATCACCATACAAATATTGATAGATATGTAAGCCAGTAATATTGTTGAAAGGGTTGCAGATAAAATCTTAGCAAATCGGTTTTGATGCTTTATAGAAATTAAGATTAATCTATAAATTAATAAACCATAAAGAAACATTAGGAATAAAACCCCTATTAAGCCAAATTCTTCAGAAATAACTGAAAATATAAAATCTGAATGACTCTCTGGAATGAAATTCAATTGGCTTTGAGAACCGTTTAAATAACCTTTGCCCCAAAATCCTCCTGAACCAATTGCGATTTTAGATTGAGCTATGTTCCATCCAGCACCATAAATATCTGCCTCTGGATTAAACAAAGTTAGAATACGCTGTTGTTGGTACTCATATAATGAAAACCAAATTAATGGCAAAGAACAAACTGTAACGAAAGCTCCCAAATAAATATAACGCCAAGGAAGACCTCCCAACAAAATTGGCAAAATTCCCGATAAAAGAACAATTAATGCTGTCCCTAAATCGGGTTGAAGCAAGACTAAAAATGTAGCCAACAAGGTAAGAACAAAAACCACTAAATAATCAAAATTTGAAATCGAGGGTTTTCTTGATAGAAATGCTGCGGCAGATAATGGAAGAAGGAACCTCATAAGTTCAGAAGGTTGAATTGTAAACATCCCTAAATCAATCCATCTACTAGTTTCATTATTTTCATTTGAAAAAAATAAAACAATAATTAACAGAAATAATCCAGGCCAATAACTATAGAGATAAAAAACTTCCATTTTTCTAAAATTGGAAAAAGAAATTATTGTTAGTACTACAAATCCAAAAACCATATAAATACCTTGCCTTAATGCCATTTCAACTGACTGACTGGCACTATAAATCATTGAAATTCCTAACAAACTCAGAAGGAAAACACTCGTGACGATCCAAACATCAAATACTGAATTTCTTCTGGAATTGTCTATTCCAAGATTCAAAGAAAAATCTAAAGGCTGTCTACTCATTATTGTTCATAAAGGTTTATTGCTTTTTGGACTATAGGGGCAGCTACTAGGCTTCCACTTTCGCCATTTTCTACTATGGCAACAACCACAATAGATGGGTCTTCCACAGGCCCATATCCTACAAACAAAGCATGATCTCTAAGCAAAACATTCTCTCTAATTTCTTGATACTTGTTATCGTCAAGAATACTTTTTACTTGAGCTGTGCCTGTTTTGCCCGCAATTCTTAACTTGGGATCAAAAATATTTTTAGCTGTTCCAGTATTTGATTCAACGACAGAAATCAAGGATTCTTTTATGTATTCTAAATTCTGAATATCTTTAATCTCTATTTTTTCTGAGACAAACTTTGTTTCCTCCCCTTCGATAGATTGAACAATTCGTGGAGAAATTAACTTACCTCCGTTTATAAGTGCAGAGTACGCCAGAGCTATTTGTAATGGTGTTGCTAAAATATATCCTTGTCCAATTCCCATATTAATAGTATCTCCTTTAAACCAAAATTCTCCTTTTTGGCCAAGCTTCCATTTCTTGTCTGGCAAAATACCTTGGCTCTCATTGATAAAAAGATCGGAAGATTTTCCAAAACCAAACTTTTTTAAAAATGGGGCAATTGAATTTACAGTTAAATCATAAGCAATATTATAAAAATAAACATCTGAAGACTCAGCGATAGCTTTTTCCATGTTCACTTCTCCATGACCTCCTTCTTTCCAGCCTGTGTAAGGTCTTTTATCACCTTCGACAAAAAACTCTCCTTCGTCTAGTATCTTTTCTTGCCAAGTTATAACGTCTTCTTCCAAAGCAACGAGGCCTATAAAAGGTTTTAGAGTTGATGCTGGAGGATATTGACCAGAGATAGCTCTATTAAAAAGAGGACTATTTTTATTTTGAAAAAGCAATTTAATTTCCTCAGTTTTAAAATTGTTGAAGAAGTTTGGATTATATGATGGTGAGCTTATCATCGCGCGAATGAAACCCGTATCTGGCTCAATCGCAATTAAAGCACCCTTTCTGCCTCTAAATTCTTTGTATAGTTTGTCTTGCAACTCAATATCTATAGAAAGTTTTATATTTTTTCCCTTAGTAGAAGGTTCTACAGACAAAACATCCAAAACACCTCCTCTAGCATCTTTTTCTGAATATCTGTAACCAACGGTTCCTCTCAACTCATCGTCAAATTCTTTCTCAATTCCCAATAATCCTACTTGTTGATCATTAAAATTTTTTAAATTTGGATTAATTAAAATATCTTGTTTTGAAGCAAAACCTAAATATCCTGTGACAGCACCGGAACTCTCTCCAAATACCACATTCCTTGAAAAACTAGAATTAATTTCCGTTCCCGGTAAATCTTTAAAATTTAATTTTACTTTTGCAAGCTGCCTATCATTTAAGTCCCTAAGCAGTGTAAAAGATTGGAAGGGTTTGATTTCTGATAATTTTTTATAAAAAACTTGCTCCAAGGTATTCTTTTCAATCTCTACAAGTTCAGATAGAAGAGACAAATATAAAGAGTAATCTTCGATGAAATTTGGTGTAACTACTAAATCTTGCCTAATAAAGTTATCCACAATAATTTCATCATTTGTATCAAAAATTAATCCTCTAGGAGGAAAAACTTTCTCTTTGAGAATTCTGTTTGAATCTGCTTGAGTTTTAAATTTCTCAGCCTGGAAAACCATCAAGTTTAAAATTTGAAGAAAAGCAAAAATAAGTAATATTAAAAAAGGAAATAAAAATAAAAATATTCTTCTTAAGATACTTTGATCAGTCAAAAATTGTTTGCCTTTCATGCCAAAGAATCGTCCCAGAGGCTTTCTAAATCATAATATTTTCTTGCTGAAATCGACATGATATTTATTACAATATCTCCAAGATCTAAAAGCACCCAATCCGGAGAACTTTTACCTTCTAAATTAAGAATTTCAACTTTATTTTTTTTTAATTCTCTTATCAGTTTGTTTGAAATAGCAGACATGTGAGTAGAAGAAGAACCGCTGGTGATTAAAAGAGTGTCTGTAAAAGAATTAATTTTTTTTAAATTTAGAGTCTTAGTATCCAAGGCCTTGATGTCTTTTAAAGTGCTATCGATGATCTTAAGAGTTTTTTTTGTCATTTATAAATTAGTTTATCCTTAATAAAATTTATTACTTTTTGATCCAAGTTTTCATCAAAAGATTCGCCGTCTCTAATTGCTTTTTTTATTTGAGTTGAAGATACGTCTAATTGAGTTAACGTAAAAAAAATTACTTTACCTGTTGAGTTTAAAAATACATCTAACTCATCAGTAATATTTTCTTTGAACTTTTTAAGATATTCTTTATCTAGAACATAATTTGGTCTTTTTAAAACTATTAAAGAAGAAAGTTCTAAAATTCTTTTGTAATTTTTCCATGATGTTAAATTCATAAATGCATCTAAGCCCATGATGAGAGAAAAGTGCTGATTAGGTTTACTTTTTTTTGACAAATCTTCTAAAGTATCAACTGTATAAGAAATGCCTTCCTTTTTTAATTCGCAGGGATCTATCTTTATATTCTCATCGTTATCAAATACTAATTTAAGCATCTGAAATCTTTCTTCTTTTGAGGCAACTGCTTGTTCTTTTAAAGCAGGAATGTTGCAAGGAATTATTTTTAATTCTGAAAAATTAACTAATTTATTTATGTCTTGGATAGATTTTATATGTCCCTTATGAATAGGGTCAAAAGCGCCCCCAAATATGCCAATGGTGTCACTCATTACACTTCAAGCACGTAATTGTCCATTACCCTCAACAATAAATTTTTCGCTTGTTAGGCCTTCTAAGCCGACTGGGCCTCTGGCATGAAGCTTATCGGTCGAAATTCCCACCTCAGCGCCAAGGCCATATTCAAAACCATCTGCAAAACAGGTTGGAAGATTATGCATAACGGAACTCGAGTCAACTTTTCTTAAAAAAACTTCTTTTGCTTTTTCATCTTCTGTCACAATGCAATCAGTATGTCCTGAGCCATAAAAATTTATATGTTCAATAGCTTCATTTACATCTTTCACTGTTTTTATCGAAAGAATTGGAGCTAAATACTCACTAGTCCAGTCTGCCTCGTTAGCTAAAGAAATATCAAAGTTTTTTGAAGTTTTTTCGCAACCTCTGATTTCAACTTTTTGATCCTTAAAAGTATTTATAATTTCTAAAATAACAGATGACGAAATTTTTTCCGAAATTAATAAAGTCTCCATAGCTCCGCATATCCCATATCTATAAGTTTTAGCATTTAAAGCAATTTCTTTCGCCTTTTTAAAATCAGCCATTTCGTCAATGTAAACATGACAAAGTCCGTCATAATGTTTCAAAACTGGAACGCTTGAATCTTTTGCAATAACTTGAATTAAATTTTTACCGCCTCTTGGAATGATTAGATCAATTTCCTTATCGCGTTTTATCATTTCTGCAACTAATGCTCTGTCTTGATTTTTTAACAATTGGATTGAGTTTTTAGGTAATTCAGCAGATGTTAAACCTTCTATCATGCACTGCTCTATAGCTTTATTTGAGCTTATTGCTTCTGAACCACCTCTTAAAACACTCACATTTCCCGACTTGAGACATAACGCCGAGGCGTCAGCTGTGACATTAGGCCTAGACTCGTAAATTATTCCAATCACGCCCAAAGGTACCCTCATCTTAGATACTAAAAATCCTGAAGGTGAAGTTGTTTTGTTGGTGATTTGCCCCACCGGATCATTCAGGTCTATTACTTTGTAAATTCCTGAAATCATAGAATCTATTCTTTGATCATTAAGTTTTAAACGATCAATAAAACTATCCAGTAAATCTTTTTTTGACGCTTCTTCCATATCTATATCATTAGCAGATTTGAGGGTTTCCCTGGAATCATTTATTGATTCTGCAGCAGCCTTTAGTGCATGATTCTTTTGTTCAAGACTTGAGGTGCTGACAATTTCTTTTGCTTCATTTGCTTGTTTGAGCAAAATAGTTAAATCTGATAAGTTTTCGTCATTCATGTATTGTATTATTGCAATAAATTAATTATCTGCATATTAACTTCATAAATTAATGTTTGATTTTAGTAATATTCTTGAATTTCTTTCAAATAATACAGAGTGGATAAATTGGGCAGCTTTTATTCTTGTTTTTTTAGAGTCTTTAATAATTGTAGGATTATTTACACCCGCAACTCTCATTGTTCCTGGCATTGGTGCATTAGCAGCAAGTGTTGGTATCGGCCCAATTGAAATTTTTTTATACGCAACTCTAGGAATGATCTGCGGAGATTCAATAAGTTATTTAATAGGAAAATTAATAGGAAACAAAGTCATTGGTTGGTTTCCGGAAGATCAAAGGCCTTATGTAGAAAGAGCTAGAATTTTTATCAAAAAGTATGGAATTTTGAGTGTTGCTCTAGGTAGATTTGTTGGACCTTTAAGATGTTTGGTTCCATTAACTGCAGGAACACTTGGAATGAATTCTAAAATATTCTTCCCCGTTGAAATTTTATCAGCTCCTGCTTGGACAGCTGTTTATGTATTGACCGGTTATTTTTTAGGGGTAGTTTTTGTTGAGTACTTTACTTACTTTTTATTAGCTTTCGTTTTTGTAGTTTCTATTTATGTTTATTTTAAAGATCCAATGAAGCTTAGAAAGTGATAAAACTATCCACCAACATTTCTTTCAACCCCTTCCCAAAAAGGAGCTCTAAGCTCTCTTCTTAAAACTTTACCCGAGGGATTTCTTGGAAGCATATCTATAAAGTTGATACTTTTTGGACACTTATATCCAGCGATTTGTGACTTAACATAAGAAATTATGTCTACTTCACTTAGCTCAGCGCCATCTTTTAAAACAACAAAACCCTTTACGCTCTCTCCCCATTTTTCATCAGGTATTCCAATAACTGCAGCGTCGATTATTTCTGGATTACTCATCAAAGCATTTTCAACTTCAGCAGGATATATATTTTCTCCTCCAGAGACAATCATATCTTTGACTCTATCGTGAATATAAAGATAGCCCTCTTCATCAAAATAACCGGCGTCTCCAGAAAAGAACCATTCATCTTGTATTGCTTCTTTTGTAGCATCCGGCTTGTTCCAATAGCCTTTCATATTTAAAGCAGATTTAGTGATAACTTCACCAATTTCACCTGTTGGCATTTCTTCTCCAGAGTCTCCAATTATTTTTATTTCAACTCCACTTAAAGCCTTTCCGCATGATCTCAACTTCCCTCGTTCAGGATCATGATCTTCTGGTAGCATTATAGTAATAGCCCCAGTAGTTTCTGTAAGACCATACACTTGATAAAGATCACAATTCATTATTTCTTTTGCTTTGATTATTGTGTCGTCAGCAATTGGGGAGGCTCCATAAAGAACAAACTCTAGAGAACTAAAATCCGTTTCTTGAGCTTTAGGGTTGGTTATTAAAAACAAAATAACTGCTGGCACAAAAAGCGTATGTCTGATCTTTTCAGATTCAATTAATTCAAGAATTAGATTTGGGTCGACATCAGCAATTATTATATTTCTACACCCATGAAGAAGGCCCCAAATCCCCCAATTAGTTCCAGCGATATGATATCCAGGCATGCATACAAGGTTGGTTTCATTTTCTGCAAAAGGCACACTGTTTTGGACTGAATCGTT
>Ga0208390_1000138_pt1 | contig 22969 bp, 21 predicted proteins | sample Knorr_S7_td_Surf_FD_185594 | JGI IMG/M metagenome (GOLD analysis project Ga0208390, IMG submission 185594) | Marine microbial communities from Southern Atlantic Ocean transect - Knorr_S7_td_SurfaceA_ad_6m_LV_A (SPAdes) (version 2) | ecosystem: Environmental > Aquatic > Marine > Oceanic | place...
ATTATTACAAAAAACCCTATTGCTATAAATATTTTAAAAAATGACTCCTTACTAATAAAGGCTGATACGTTAATTTCTATTGGAGAAGAAAATACAAGAAAAATGAGAGGTATTAATAACGTTAGGTTTGTTCAAGGAAAATTGAGTGGTAAATCTGATTACATTCAAGTTGACAAGAAATTAGGGTTAACAACTATGTTAAGAAAAAAAATTTCAGAAAGGAATCTGCAAATTTTAACTGAGTCTGAAATCAATTTAAAAAATCCAGTTATTTGGGACAATTACACTCAAATGACTGGTGATAAGATAATATTTACTGAAAATTTAGACACTAATGAGCTTGACTCTATAAAAATAACGAATAATGTTTTTATAATAGAAAAAGATACTATCGGAAATAGTCAATTTAATCAAATCAAAGGTCTTAAACTAAGGGGTGTTTTTAATAAAAATAAAATTGATCGAGTTAAGATTGATCAAAATTCTGAATTAATTTACTATATGTATGATGAGGAATTTAATTTAATAGGTATTGATAAAGCTGTTGCAAGCTCAATTATTATTTATTTTAAAAATCAAGGCATGGATGAAATTACTTTTATAACTAATCCTGAAGGAATCTTATTCCCTAAAGAATTTCTAAACAAGAATGAAACTTTTTTAAATGGATTTATTAACAGAGAAAAAGAAAAAATTAAAAAAAATGATATTCTAGTTGATTAAAAAATTTTTAAAATATCAAGGTCAAACAACAGAAAACCCTTTAGGTTTAGAAGTTATAAAAGCTAGGGGATCTTATATATATACAAAAGACAAAAAGTATTTAGATTTTGTTGCTGGAGTATCTGTTAACAATCTTGGTCATTCAAATCCAATTATAAATAATGCTATTATAAATCAACTGAAAGATTACTCTCATGTTATGGTATATGGTGAATTTATTCTTAAACCAAGTATTAAATTATGTGAATTAATTGCAAAAATATTGCCATCAAAATTAAATTCAACTTATTTGACTAACTCAGGAACTGAAGCTATTGAAGCTTCATTAAAGCTTGCAAAAAGATCAACTGGGAGACAAAAAATTATTTCCATGATTAATTCTTATCACGGAAGTACTCATGGAAGTTTAAGTGTTTCTGGTTTTGAAAAAAGAAAAAGAAGATACAGACCTCTTCTTCCCAATATTTTCCATATAAATTTCAATTCCCTTTCAGATTTAGAATTAATTGATAATAGTACCTCATGTGTTATTGTTGAACCAATCCAAGGTGGAGCTGGATTTCTACAAGCTAATATGAAATTCCTAAAAGATCTTAGAAAAAAATGTGATGATATGGGAGCTATTTTAATTTTTGATGAGTTACAGTCAGGCCTAGGAAGAACAGGTAAAATGTTTGCTTTTGAACACTATGGTATTATTCCCGATATTTTAGTTATTGGAAAAGCTCTTGGCGGGGGTTTTCCAATTGGAGCTCTTATTTGCAATAAAAGCTTAATGGATAAATTTAAATTTAATCCAATTCTTGGACACATAACAACTTTTGGTGGTCATCCCGTAATTTCAAAAGCTGGTATTGAAACGATTAAATACGTACTTAAAAACAATCTACAATCAAAAGCACTTGAAAAAGAAAAATTATTTAAATCTATTCTTAAACATGAATTAATTAGTGAAATAAGAGGAAAAGGATTAATGATAGCAATGATAATGAAAAGTGAGAAAATTGCTAATTATTTGGTAAAAGAATGCCTGAAAAAAGGATTAATTGTATTCTTTCTGCTTTACGAAAAAAAGGCTATTAGAATAACACCACCTTTGACTATCTCTAATAAGGAGATTAAAATTGGTTGCAAATTAATTATTGAATTATTAAACAACTATTAAATCAAATGTTAATAAATTATTGATAAAGAATAATTTATTCAACATCATATACAGGTTATACTATATATTTTTATTGTGTGTTAGACGGTAATGAAAATATTTTAGATAAAATTTTAAAATTTGAGGATATGATTAACAGCAATAAATCAATATTTTTAGATTTAGATGATATTGAAGATATTATTTTATATTATTTAAATGAAGAGAATTTTAAATATGCTGAAAAGGCAATTGAATTTGGCGTTAATTTATATCCGGAAAATTTAAATATTATCATTTTAAAATCTGAACTATTACTTTTAATAAATAAAAAAAATGAAGCTGAAAATTTAGTTTCAAAGTTTATAAAATTTAATAATAGTAATCTCGATTTAATATTTCAAAAAGCTAAAATATTAACATCAAAAAAAAAATATAAAGATTCGATAAAATTGCTTACCAATATAGCTTTCAGCAGTGAGCTAGATTTCTATGTTAATGATTTATTATTTAAGAATTATATTAACATTGAAGACTATATAAACGCAATTAAAGTTGGAAAAAAAATAATTTTTATAAACCCTGATAATAAATTATTTTTCGATAAACTCTTAAGCTGTTACAAACTGTCAAAAAAGAAAAATGAAGCTATAAAATTTTTAAATGAATTTTTGGATAAAAATCCGTACTCTGCATATGCTTGGAATGAATTAGGAAAAGTTTATTTCGAACAAAAAAAATTTAAGGAAAGTAAAACATGTCATGATTTTGCTATTATCAGTGATGAGAGTTTTACCCAAAGTTATTTAGAACTTGCAAAAATTCATGAGAAAATTGAAGATTTTTCTAAAGCGATATATTATTATAAAATTGTCGATAATAAAAACAAATCTTCAACTTATTCCCTTTATAGATTATCAAGATGTTATGAGAAGATTTCTGATTACGATAGTTCGATGAGATATTTGAATAGAATAGTCAAGGAGGATCCTCTATATGAAAAAGCTTGGATATCAATTGCAAAATATTATTTAAGAAAAAACGATCATGATAAAGCAATTGAAAATCTTAATACGGCCTTAAATATTATTTCAAAAAATTATTAATAACTAGTTGAATAAAATTAATTACTTAATCATTTACCTTAAAGGTATGGCTATGGGTATTTCAGACTTAATTCCAGGAATATCTGGAGGAACTATAGCATTAATAACTGGAATTTACGATGATTTTATTTCATCTTTAAATAACTTAAAAATTAAAAATATTAGATACATTTTAAAAAGTGATTTTTTTTTAAAATTAAAGGAATTTAAGTTTGATTTATTAATATTTATAGTGCTTGGAATAATTTCAAGTATTTTAATCTTCAGCAAAATAATTTCTAATTTACTTATCAATTACCCTCAAGAAATAAGTTCTTTTTTCTTCGGACTTATTTTAGCAAGTATACCATTTATTATGAAGGATATAAAAATCTTTTCTTTTAATAATCTCCCCTTTTTTATAGGTTCAATATTAATAACATATTATTTACTGGGATTGAATAATATTAATGGTGAAATATCATTGATATATATATTTATATGTGGATTCTTTTGTTCATGCGCGATGATACTCCCTGGGATTTCTGGAGCTTACATATTATTGATTTTTTCAACCTATGATTTTATTCTGGAAAAACTTAATCTTTTTCTGACAGATTTTAATTTTAATGATTTCATATGGATTGGAGTATTTATCCTAGGCATAATAACTGGAATATTAACATTTTCAAGATTTATAAAGTATTTACTCCAAAAGCATAAAAATAAAACTATTGTTTTTTTAAGTGGTTTAATAATTGGGTCTCTACCAGAACTAATTCCTTTTGAAATATTAGAATTAAACACTAATTATTTAATATCAAATTCAACTGTTTTTATTTGTTTTGGTTTGGGAATTTTTCTGTTAATTGGAATAAATTTTATGTCAAAAAATGAAAAGTAAAAGAGATTGGAATAGTATTAATGTATTAGAAATATTTTTTCATGGATTAATAATGGGTACTATAAATAAACTTCCAGGAATTTCAGGTGGGCTATATTCAATTGTGATTGGTTTTTATGATCATTTAATGAATTCAATCAAAAATATTAATAATAATACTGTTAAAAATTTATTTCTTTTTGAGTTAAAAAAACTAAATAGTTCGATTAATGGTAAATTTCTTTTTTTCCTTTCAGTAGGAATGATAATTAGTTATTTCACAACATCAAAGATTTTAGATTTTTTTTTATTAAACTACGAACTATATGTCTGGTCTATTTTTTTTGGTCTAATATTAGGAAGTCTTTATGTTTTAATAAAAAGGACTAATAAAACAAACGTAAAAAAACTTTTAATTCTTTTTGTTGGTCTTTGTTTTGGATTATTATTAAGTTTTTCAGAACCTATGTTGGAAAATAGAGCTTTGGTATTTGTTTTCTTTTGTGGTTTTATTAGTATTTGCGGAATAACTATACCAGGCTTATCCGGAAGCTTTATACTAATACTTCTCGGTAATTACGAATTATTATTAGTTGATGCTGTTAATAGTTTTTTTAATCTAGTAGCAAATATTTTTAAAAACGAAAACTACCCTGTTGATAGCGAACTTATCAAAATATTAATAGTATTCTTTCTCGGATCTGCATTAGGATTAATAATTTTGTCAAAATTTTTAAGTTTTATTTTAAAAAAATATCCGATTCACTTAAATCATCTTATAATAGGATTTATTTTAGGGACACTTCCAATTGTTTGGCCATGGAATAAAGTAGAATTAGGTAAGGAATTTCTTACTATGTTCAATAATTTTTATGGTCTAATTTTTATTTTAGCTAGCTTTATTATCATAATATTATTAAATAATAATGCTAACAAAAAAAATATACGGTCTAATAGGTAAAAACATTGAATATTCATTTTCTAGAAATTACTTTAATAATAAATTTGAAAAATTTAGGATTAGAGATACTGAGTATAAAAATTTTGATTTAAGTGACATATCAGAATTTGAAAAAATTGATTTATCAAATATAGTCGGGTTTAATGTAACAATTCCTTATAAAGAAGATATAATAACTTTTATAGATAAAGTTTCTGATGATGCACTAAAAATTGGAGCAGTTAATACAATTAAAATTAGTAAGAATAAATTAATTGGATTTAATACTGATCATATCGGGTTTTCAAAATCATTAAATGGTAAAAAATTTAAAAAAGCTTTAGTTTTTGGGTCAGGTGGCGCTTCAAAGGCTATAAAATATAGTTTAAATAATCTAGGAATTCAGTTCAATATTGTTTCAAGAAAAAAAGCACATGGTTTAATTGGTTATGAAAATTTGGATAAAGAAATTATGAATTCTGATTTGATAATAAATACTACACCATTGGGGACATTCCCTAATATTGAGAAAAAAATTAATATCCCATATCATTTAATTAATAAAGATCATACCTGCTATGACTTAGTATATAATCCAAATAAAAGTTCTTTTCTATCAAAATGTGAAATTCAAGGTGCATCAATTAAAAATGGACTAGAAATGTTAGAACTGCAAGCTGAAGCTAGTTGGGATATATGGAATAGTTGATAAAAAATATTAACTTAATTGTCATAAACAGTTTCTTTTGAAAAGAAGTAAGCAAAATAGTGACTTAAAAAAGAATCATGAACTCAAGATAAATTTAATTAAGGAAATTAAAAGCCTATTAGATTCTTCCAGTGATAATGATACAAAATATGGAAATTTCCTTGAGCTAAGAAAAAAATGGATAAATATTGGAAAGGTACCAGGTCATCTTGCATTTGGACTAAACAACTCTTATAGTCACCAGGTAAAAGTATTTTACGATTACCTCTATTTAGACAAAAAATTTAAGAATAAGGATCAAGCAAATAATAAAAAAATCAAAGAACAACTGATTTTAGATGCATCTAAAACTGAAAAATTTGCTGATAAATTAAAAGCCTATAGAGAATTACTATTTATAATTCGAAAATGGAATTATCAAGTTGGTCCAGTTAAATCTGATGATGAAAAAAAACTTGAATTAAAATTTGATACAATAATTAAAAATATCAAAAATCAAAAAAAATATTATCTGAATAACAGAGATAAGTTTGACAAGGAAAACCTTGAAAACAAAAAAAAATTAATAAAAAGATTTAGGGATTATTTAGAAAATCTACCAAATGAAAAAAACAAATGGATTAAAATGGTAGATGAAATATCAAAAATTAAAGATGAATTTATAAATATTGGTCCAATTAAGTTATCTGAAAATGATAAAATATGGGGTGAATTTAAAGCTTTAAATAGAAAATTTATTAAAGAAAAGAATTTATACTTTAAAAAATTAAAAAAAAATTACTCATTTAATATTGAAAAGCAACTAAAAATTATCAATAAATTGAAATCCTACATCAATGAAAATGATAAAATAAATAAAAAAATTATTACCGAGATAAGAAATGATTTTAAAACTATAAAGGACGTACCTTTTAAAAAAAATAAAGAAAATTGGTTAATTTTTAATGAAATTTATAACAGTTGTATTAATAAGGTTAACTCCTCAAAGTTTAAAGATTTGGAGATACAAAGAGATATAATAAAAAAACAAAAAGAACTTAAAGAAGAATTACTATTAAATTTTGATGTTGAAAAAATTGATTCTACATTAGATAAATGGCTAAACTTAGGTAAAACAAAATCAATAAAAGAAACTAATGAACTTATAGCTGGCATTGAAGAAAAGATAAAGTCTATTGGTTTAAAAAATAGAGATAATATTATTTTAGAAATAAAATCAAAAATACTTGATGAAAATATTATAAATTCTGAAAAAATAAAGTTAAAAAAGAAAATAGAAGATTATGAAAAGCAAATTTCACAATTAGAAAATAATTTGAATTTCATTAAAGGAAATTCTGAAAGCGGCATCCTATCTAATGTACATTCAAATATCGAGAATTATAAATCTCAAATTAAAAAACTTCAAAAAAATTTAAAATTAATTTCTAAAGGTTAATTTTTTCACTCTTTCCCAATACATATTCATCTCATTTAAGGATAGATCTGAAATATTTTTATTTTCATTTTTTACCATCTCTTCAAAAGAATTAAATCTATCTATAAATTTATTTGTAGAATTATTTAGGCAAAAATCAGGATCAATTTTAAGGTGTCTGGAATAATTAATTAATGAGAACAGTATATCTCCAAACTCTTCCTCAATTTGATTTTTATTTTTATTATTAAGAGCCGTATTAAGTTCATAAATTTCTTCTTTAATCTTTTCGAAAACTTCATCAACTTTTTCCCAATCAAAACCAACACTAGAGGCTTTATCTTGAACCCTGAATGCTTTTGAAATTGGAGGCATAGATTTAGGAACACCTGAAAGTAGTCCTTTTTTATTATTTTTCAACTTAATTTTTTCCCAGTTAATCTTTACTTGTTCCTCACTAATTTCTTTGACATCTTCATAAACATGAGGATGTCTATCAACAAGTTTTTTGATTAAAAAATCCACTACATCATAAAAATCAAAATATTTATTTTCTGAAGAAATTTTTGAGTAAAAAACAATATGCAAAAAAAGGTCACCTAATTCTTCTTTAATATTTTCAAAATCTTTTTTTTCAATTGCTTCAATTAATTCAAATGTTTCTTCAATAGTTAACCTTTTTAATGAATCTAAAGTTTGCTTTCTATCCCAGGGGCATTTTTCCCTCAACTCATTAATAATTTCCAATAGATTTGAAACTTTATTGTCAATATTTTTCATTATTTATTAAATAACATTTTATAATTTGGATTTATATTTCCTTTTGAAATTTTTGATAATTTTTTTTCAATTATTTTTCTTTTTAATGGTGAAATTTTATCAGTGAATAATATTCCTTGGATGTGATCGTATTCATGCTGGATTACTCTTGAGAGTATTCCATTAAATTCTTTAATATAAAGATTAAAATTTTGATCATAGAATTTAATTTTAATTGAGTCAGGTCTTTTTACATCACCTCTGATATCAGGGATGCTTAAGCAACCTTCATTGAATGAAGAAATATTCTCAGATTTATCAATAATTGTAGGATTAATAAAAACATGTTTTTTAAAATCTTTATTAATTAAAGTTTCGCTAGGATCTATTAACGGATCAGCGTCAATTATGAACAGTCGAATGGATAATCCAATTTGAGGTGCAGCGAGACCAACTCCCTCAGCATTATACATAGTTTGCCACATATTTTCAATCAAATTATTTAAATCTGAATAATCTTTATTTATTTCGATACATTTTTTTCTTAATGTAGATTGTCCGTATGCTACAATTGGTAATATCATTTTCTTTCTAAATATGATTGTAATATCAAAGATGCACTTACTTTATCTAAATTTTCTTTTTTCCTTCTGATTTTTTGTTTAATTGAGTAAGTATTTAAATAATCTCTTGAAATTTTTGAAGTAAAACGTTCATCAATTCGTTCAATTTGAATTTCAGGAAGATGAGTTTTTATTTTTTGAATGAGTTCTTTGATATTTTCTTCAATATCAAATAATTTATTTTTAAGATTTAATGGCAATCCAATAACTAATATTGAAATTTTTTCTTTATTATTTAAATCTAATAAATAATTTAATAAATTTTTAGTTTTAATTGTTTCAAGTGGTGAAGCAATGATTCCTAATGGATCTGAAATTGCTAGTCCAGTCCTTTTTAATCCATAATCAATTCCTAAAATTCTTTTCACTATGCTAAATTATAGATTAATTATTACGATTTAAAAATAAATTCATAGTTAAAAATTATATTTGTAAAAAAGTATAAAATGAGAGATATAATTGAAGCTGCATGGGACAATAGAGAATTATTAAATAACAATAAAACCAAAGAGGCCGTTAGGAATGTAATTAGCCTTTTAGATAAAGGTGAATTAAGAGTTGCTGAAAAAATTAATAATCACTGGAAAGTTAATGATTGGGTAAAAAAAGCTGTAATTCTTTTCTTTCCAATCTCTAAAATGGAAAGTATTGAGGTTGGACCTTTTGAATTTCATGATAAAATTCCGCTTAAAAATAATTATAAAGAAAAAGGAGTTAGAGTTGTACCTCATGCAATTTCAAGATATGGGTCTTTCATTGAAAAAGGTGCTGTTTTAATGCCTTCTTATGTTAATATAGGTGCTTATGTAGATTCTGGAACCATGGTTGACACATGGGCAACAGTAGGGAGTTGTGCCCAAATTGGAAAAAATGTTCATTTAAGTGGTGGTGTTGGAATTGGAGGTGTTTTGGAACCAGTTCAAGCTGCTCCAGTTATTATTGAAGATGATGCATTCGTTGGATCGAGATGTATAATTGTAGAAGGTGTTAAAGTTGAAAATGAAGCAGTTTTAGGTGCAAATGTTGTTTTAACCTCGTCAACAAAAATTATTGATGTTAGTGGTGACAAACCAAAGTTTATTAGGGGATATATTCCATCAAAATCTGTAGTGATACCTGGAACTGTGCCAAAAGAATTTAATTCAGGTACATTTAATGTTCCTTGTGCTTTGATTATAGGAAAAAGGAAAGAAAGTACTAATAAAAAAACATCACTCAATGATGCTTTAAGAGAATTCAATGTTTCAGTTTAAATTTTTAAATGAATTAAATGAATGTTTAAAAACTATTAACGATGGTGGAATAATTCTTCATCCAACTGATACAGTATATGGAATTGGTGGAAATGCAAATGACAATAATGCAACTAGAAAAATAAATCGAATAAAAAAAAGAAGATTAAATCAACCACTTATTCATCTAATGAGTGATATTGAAATGGTTAGCTGTTATGTAGAAAATATTTCTGAAACTGCTATAGAATTTTTAACTGATTCTAACCCTACAACTGTAATTTTTTCTAATACAAATGATAAAAATACAAGTCAAAAATCCATTGCAATTAGAATACCATCTGATAATTTTTGTCAATGCCTAATTAAAGAGTTAAAACATCCATTATCTTCAAGCTCAGCTAACTTACATGGATTTGAAGTTCCAAATTCCTTAGAAAAAATTGATAATTTAATTAAGGATAACGTTGATTATATTGTTAGGACCTCCGAAATATTTAATAACAAACCTTCAAAAATTATTAAAATAATTGGTGATAATGAATTTAAAGTCATTCGTTAAATGAACTATAAAAAAATCATAAAATCAGACATTTTAGATACAATCTCAAAAATAGCAGACGAAAACAGATATGAAATTTTTGTAGTTGGAGGTTATGTAAGAGATAGTATTCTTAAGAAAAAAGTTAAAAAAGATATTGATATTTTGGTACTAGGAAACGGAATTGAATTTGCTAATCTCGTAGCCTTAAATTTGAAAATCAAGATACAAGTTTTTAAAAATTTTGGAACGGCAATGATTAAAACTAAAGGTTTTCAAATTGAATTTGTAGGGGCAAGAAAAGAAAGTTATAATGAATCTTCGAGAAATCCTAAAATTAAGAAAGGTACTCTATCTGATGATTTATCAAGAAGAGATTTTACTATAAATGCATTGGCTATTAGACTTAATGGAAAAGAAAAAGGAGAATTAATTGATAACCATAATGGATTAAAAGATTTAAATAGTAATATTTTAAAAACACCAAAAGAACCAATTAAAACATTTCATGACGATCCTTTGAGAATGTTAAGAGCAATTAGATTTTCTTCACAATTAAATTTTGAAATTGATAAAAATGATTTTGAATGTATCAAAAATGAATCTGAAAGAATAAAAATAATATCAATGGAAAGAATTAATGATGAATTAAATAAAATATTAATTTCACCGAAACCCTCTATAGGATTAAATTTACTTGACAAAGCTGGTTTACTTAAAATATTAATTCCAGAAATTAGTTCCCTACATGGAATTGAAGAAGTTGAAGGAAAAAAACATAAGGATAATTTTTATCATACTTTACAAGTTCTTGACAATATTTCTGAAAACACTAATAATGTTTGGTTAAGATGGGTCGCTCTTCTTCACGATATAGGAAAACCTAAAACAAAAAGATTTAGTAAAAAAAATGGATGGTCATTCCATGGACATGAATTTGTTGGATCAAAAATGGTAAATAATATATTCAAGAGGTTAAAACTTCCTTTAAATGAAACTTTAAAATATGTTAAAAAATTAGTTCTTTTAAGTTCAAGACCAATTGTATTGTCTCTTGATGATACAACAGATTCAGCAGTAAGAAGACTAGTATATGATTCTGGAAATGACATTGATGATTTAATGACATTGTGCGAGGCAGATATTACCACAAAAAATAAATTTTTAAAAGACAAATATTTAAACAATTTTAAAATAGTCAGAGAAAAAATCAAAGTTGTTGAGGAAAGAGATAGAGTTAGAAATTTTCAACCACCAATTAATGGTGAAGAAATTATGAATTATTTTAATATTAAACCGTGTAAAGAGATTGGTCAAATTAAAAATTTTATAAAAGAATCAATTCTGAATGGTGATATTGAAAATTCATATAAACAGGCATATAATTTGATGATAGAAAAAGGAAGAGAATTAGGTCTAAAGAATGATTAAAAATTTTAAAACTACTATTATAACTTCATTCATATTGGTATTACTTGTAATTTTTGCAGGTTCAATGGTTAGAATGACGGGTAGTGGTATGGGATGTCCAGACTGGCCAAAATGTTTTGGATATTTAATTCCTCCAACAACAGAAAAAGATGTTTTTTGGAAATCTAATTTCAACTATAAAAAAGGAGTTATGATTTTAAGAAATGAAAAATTTTATTCTGCAAAGATTGATTTTTTAAGTTCAAATGAATTTATGTCATCAAATTGGCTAGAATATACTAAACATGATTATAACGAATTTAGTGTGATGAATACATGGTTTGAATTTATTAATAGATTTATTGGAGCTATTGCAGGGCTAAGTACTTTAATTATGTTTCTTTTTTCTTTTAGTTTTTTAAAAACTAAACCAGGAGTTACTATCATGTCTTTTATTGTATTACTATCTATGCTTTTTCAAGCATGGCTAGGTAAATTAGTAGTGGATTCAAATTTGTCACCCTATAAAATTACTGTTCACATGCTTATGGCAATTGTTATTTTGAGTTTAATAATTTTTATTTATAAAAAATCTGATGTTAAAAAAAATTAATATCAAATACCTACTACTTTTTTCCCTCTTCTTAATGTTAATTCAAATTTTTATTGGAACAGGTGTAAGAGAGTTTATTGATGAACAAATAAAGTTTTATGGCAGAGAAAATAAAGATCTTTGGTTAAGTAGTCCAAAGTTAAATTTTTATATTCACCGTACTTTTTCAATTTTAGTATTTTCGGTTAACGCAGTTTTATTTTTTATTACAAAAAATCTAAAAATTGATATGAAATATATTAACATGACAATGGGTCTAATATTTATTGAAATATTAGTTGGTGCATCAATGTTTTACTTTTCATTTCCAATTATGACTCAACCATTACACTTAATAATTGCAATATTTATTTTTTCAATTCAGCTTTATTGGTACTTAAAATTAGTTAGTCCTTAACATCTCATTACTTTCATAATTATTGACTAAGTAATTAAATGATGATTCCATTAGTTGACCCATATTTGAACAAAATTTAAAATTATTATCTCTTGTCAAGTGGTAAATTTGTTGACTAAGTTTTTTTACATTTTCATCAGTTGATATGACATCATTTTTCATTGAATTTAATAGGTTAGAAACTCTTTTTTGAGATCCTAAAATTCGCTTAACTATAATAGCTCTTTCTTCTATTTTATATTGCTTTATTGAGTCTGGTATTAATTTTTCTTTTATTAATTCAACAACAGGTGAATTTTCTTTAAATAATTGAGGTCTGTAAACATTAAAATCTGACTCATAACTTTGTTGGTCAAAATCAATTGCTCTAAGCTTATACACAACTTGATCAAAGTCATGTATTGGAATAATTACATAATTGTATGATCTCATATCTCCCAATAATCTGATCATACATCTTTCACTGAATTTCACAAATTCTTTTGCTATTTGCGATTTTTCATTATCATTACAATCTGCTAATTTATTTTTAAAAAAATCATCACCAGGTATACCTGAAATATGCTCCTCTATTAAAGTAATATCATTTAATATATAATTCAAATTATAAGGAGATGTAATATGTTCTAACTCTAAGCCATAGACCCTTGATGAATCAGCTTTCTTAATATAGAAATAAGTAAAGTTGTCATTTAATTTATTTCTAATTTTAACTCTAAAGGGATTAGAATTTCCAAAAGTGCAATAGTCAATTCCATCAATTGTCAAAAAATCAGTATTCGTATCACTACCATCGGAATATAAAACATTATAAATTTTTTTTAAATTATTTTCAAGCTCAAATCTTTCATTTTCATTGTAATAAACTCTTTGCCAAAGTGTATTATTTTCCTCTTTGTCAAATACATCAACAGAACCAACATATCTTAGTAAATCATTATACTGGACAGGAAGATCTTCAACTCTATTATATTTATTTAAATATTGTAGAAAAAGATTACTTATTTTGTAAGATGGCTTTTTATTTGATATTATAACATCATTCTTGCTTTCCAAATGATTTAATTTTTTAGAATTGTTGTAACATATAATAAAGTTATATAATTTACTTTTAAATAAACTAAATATAAATTTTGTTTAAATTTTCATTAAAATCGGACTATAAACCTGCAGGAGATCAGCCTGATGCAATTAATAAATTAATTTGTGGTTTAATTAACAATGAAAAATTTCAATCCTTAGAAGGAGTTACTGGATCGGGAAAAACTTTTACAATTGCAAATGTATTAGCAAATGCTAATCGCCCTACACTTGTTTTAGCCCATAACAAAACACTTGCTGCACAACTATTTTCTGAACTTAAGAATTACTTTCCTGATAACTTAGTTGAATATTTTGTTTCTTATTATGATTATTATCAGCCTGAAGCTTTCATCCCTGTAACAAATACTTACATTGAGAAAGATTTATCCATAAATGATGAAATTGAAAAACTAAGATTAAGTACGACATCAAGTCTTTTAAGTGGACGAAGAGATATTATTGTTGTAGCATCAGTTTCTTGCCTATATGGAATAGGTAACCCAGTTGAATATAAAAAAAATACAATAAATATTGATATAAAATCATCCATATCTAGAACAGAACTCTTAAAAAATCTTGCAAATTCTCTATACAGTAGGTCACAAATTGAACTTGAACCTGGTACGTTTCGAGTGCAAGGAGATACCATAGAAGTTTATTTGAGCTACAGAGATTCAAAAATTAGATTTAGTTTCTTTGGAGATGAAATAGAATCAATTGAGGAAATAAATAAAAATATTAAGACTAAAATTGAATCCATTTCGATTTTTCCTGCAAATATGTTTGCTACGCAAAATGATGTTTTATTTAAAGCTATGGATAATATAAGACTTGATTTAGGCAAACAGGTTGAATATTTTAAAGAAATTGGTAAACATCTTGAAGCTAAGAGATTAGAAGAAAGGACCTTGTTTGACTTAGAAATGATGCAAGAACTTGGATATTGCTCAGGAATTGAAAACTATTCTAGATACATAGATGGTCGTGATCCAGGAACTAGACCATTTTGTTTAATTGATTATTTTCCAAATGATTTCATTACTATAATTGATGAAAGTCATGTTACAATTCCTCAGATTAGAGCAATGTATGGTGGAGATAGAAGTAGAAAAGAAAATTTAGTTGAATATGGTTTCAGGCTTCCTGCTGCTATGGATAATAGACCTTTAAAATTTGAAGAATTTGAAGAATTACAAAACCAAACAATATATGTTAGTGCTACTCCTTCAGATTATGAGTTAATTAAGTCTGAAGGAATAATTATTGAACAAATAATTAGACCAACTGGATTATTAGATCCAAAAATAGAAGTAAGATCAACAAAAAACCAAATTGATGACGTAATTAATGAAGTTCAAGAAAGAATAAGTAGTAACGAAAGAATTTTAATTACAACACTAACCAAAAGAATGGCCGAAGAATTAGTGAAATATTTTTTAAAAGTGAATATAAAATCTAGGTATATACACAGTGATATTGACACAATCGAAAGGATTGAAATATTAAATGAGTTAAGGTCTGGACAGTTTGATGTTCTAGTTGGAGTTAATTTATTGAGAGAGGGCCTAGATCTTCCTGAGGTTTCCCTAGTTATCATTCTGGACGCCGATAAAGAAGGTTTTTTAAGAAGCAAAAAATCTTTAGTTCAAACAATTGGTAGAGCTGCAAGAAATATAAATGGTAAAGCCATTATGTATGCTGACAGAATTACAAACAGTATGAAAGAAACTATTGACTTAACTAAAAAAAGGAGGGAAAAACAAGATAATTACAACAAAAAAAATAAAATTACACCTAAACAAATAATAAAAAATGTTAAAGAAACTTTTGAAAAAGAAAAAGTTGTTGAACAAAAATCAATTATTCAAATTGAAGATAAGTCTAAAATTGATTTAAACATTCCTAAAGCTGAAAAGGAAAAGATAATAAGATTAATAAAAAAGCAAATGGAGGATGCAGCTAAAGAGCTTAATTTTTTAGAAGCTGCAAGATTAAGAGATTTAATCGACATTTATAAAAAAAGCGGATAATTTATCCGCTTTTTTATTTATTTTACTTGAATTGATTTTATTTTAGTTTGTTTAAATTCTTTAATTTTTGGAAGAAATATTTTTAAAATTCCATTATCATATTTTGAATTGATTTTTTCAATATTAACTTCCTCAGGAATTGTGAAATTTTTTTCAAACTGCGAATAGTTAAACTGTCTTTTAAAAAAGTTGTTTTCAGGTTTATTATTCTTAGAAGAAAGCTTAGATACTTTTAAGTTATTTTCCTCGACTTCCAATAAAAAATCTTTCTTATCAAATCCAGGGACTGAAAATTCAATTAAAAATTCTTTATCATTATCAACAATATTATAAGGTGGAATATCATTATAAATATTTGAACCAAATAAATTATTAATAAAGTCTTCAAAAAAGACAGGTTCAGTGTTATGTGTTATTAAATTCATAATTATTATTTTTTATTAAACATTCTAAATGCTATGTACTAAAAACAAGCCAAGGATTAATTTATGCCAATATGGCATAATTTAAAGAAATTTAAATGACATAATGTCAATTATAAGAGAACTTCTTTTATTTTTGCAGGGACTTCATTGAATTCTACAGCACCATAAATCTTTAATCCTGAATTATCAATTATTTTTTTTGCCTCTATTGAATTTGTTCCTTGAAGTCTAACAATTATAGGTATATTAATTTTATCTCCCAGATTTTTATATGCATCAACAATACCATTCGCAACCCTATCACACCTGACTATTCCACCAAAAATATTTACCAATACCGCCTTAACTTTTGGATCCCTTAGAATCAAATTAAAAGCTACCTCGACTCTTTTTGAATCAGCTGTACCACCAACATCGAGAAAATTAGCAGGTTCTCCACCAGATTGTTTAATCAAATCCATAGTTGCCATAGCTAATCCTGCGCCATTTACCATACAACCTATATTTCCGTCTAAATCAACATAATTCAATCCAACTTCCTTTGCTTCTGTTTCAATAGGGTTTTCTTCACTTAAATCTCTTAAAGCTTCGTGATCTTTATGACGTATTAAGGAATTATCATCTAATACCATTTTTGCATCCACAGCTAAAATCTTATTATCTGAAGTTTTTAAAACAGGATTAATTTCAATTAGGGAAGCATCAGACTCAACAAATGCATTATATAATTTTGAGGTAAAGAAAAGCATATTTTTAAATGCTTGACCACTTAAATTTAAATTAAAAGCAATAGTTCTTAATTGATTGGGCATTAAACCTAGGAGGGGATCAATTTCTTCATAAAAAATTAAATCCGGTGATTCATCAGCAACTTTTTCTATGTCCATACCACCTTGCCTAGAATACATTATCATGTACTTTGAAGTATTTCTATTAAGAAGTACAGAAAAATAATATTCCTCTGGATCAGATTCACCTGAATAATAAACATCCTCAGCAATTAAAATTTTTTGAACAAGTTTTCCTTCTTTTGGAGTTTGTGGAGTTTTCAACATCATACCCAAAATATGTGACGAAAAGTCCTTTAATTCATTAATGCTTTTAGCAACTTTGACTCCACCACCCTTACCTCTACCTCCAGCATGAATTTGAGCTTTTACAACAAACCATTCAGTTCCTGTTTCCTTATTTAAAGATTTTGCAATATCTTCAACTTCATCAATTTTGTTAGTAACTTTGCCTCGTTGAATTGGAACATTAAAATTTGACAAGATGGTTTTAGCTTGGTATTCGTGAAGATTCATAATTGGAACTAAAATTAATAAATCTAATCTGTTTTTCCGTTTTTAATCAAATTAGTTTTTTGTTTTATATACAACTAATTCATTTTAATTTATTAAAAAACATTTTTTTAAAGTAAATATTTACATAAACTTTTAGTTTTGCAGACATGAAAAATCAAATACTTTTAGATGCTATTCGCAGACACGGGAGCCCTCTTTATGTCTACGATTCAAATAAAATTAAATCACAGTTTAATAGACTTACACAATCCTTTAAAGATGTTAAAAAACTCCAAATTAATTATGCTGTAAAAGCTTCTTCTAACATTTCAATCTTAAAGTATTTAATTAATATGGGGGCAGGAATTGATGCTGTTTCTATCCAAGAGGTAAAGCTAGCTACAAGAGCAGGTGTTGCCCCAGAAAAGATAATTTATACACCAAATGGTGTTTCTTTGGATGAAATTGAAAAAGTTGCAAAGATTGGTGCAAAAATTAATATTGACAATTTATCAGTATTGGAAGAGTTTGGTAATAAACACAAAAACATCCCTGTATGTATCAGAATTAACCCACATATCATGGCTGGAGGAAATTCTAAAATTTCTGTTGGACATATTGACTCAAAATTTGGTATTAGTATACATCAGGCTCCTCACATTGAAAGAATTGTAAAAAATACTGGGCTTTTAATAAATGGGGTTCACATGCACACAGGTAGTGATATTTTAGACATAGATGTTTTTTTAAATGCCTCTGAAATTTTATTTAGAATAGCTGAAAAATTTAAAAACTTAGACTTTATAGATTTTGGAAGCGGATTTAAAGTACCATACAAGCCAGGTGATTCAGAGACAAATATTGAAGAACTTGGAAAAAAACTAACTAAAAGATTTAATACATTTTGTAAAAATTATGGGAAAGACCTTACATTAATGTTTGAACCTGGAAAGTTCTTAGTTAGTGAGGCAGGTAAATTCCTATGTAAAGTAAATTCAATTAAACAAACTACCTCTACTGTATTTGCACAAATTGATACTGGATTCAATCATTTAATTAGGCCTATGATGTATGGTGCTAATCATTTCATCGAAAATATTTCAAATCCAAATGATATAGAGAGATATTATAGTGTTGTTGGCTATATATGCGAAACAGATACATTTGCAAATAATAGAAAAATTTCTTCTATTAGTCCAGGTGATATTTTAAGTTTTAGTAATGCCGGTGCATATTGTTTTTCAATGAGTAGTAATTACAACTCAAGGTATAGGCCAGCTGAGTTATTGTTCATAGAAAATGAATTAAAAATTATAAGGAAAAGAGAAGTTTTTGAAGATTTAATTAAAAATCAAATAGAAATTACTCTATAACACCCGAAGAAATTAAATTGTCGTCGTTATAAATTGCAATAAATTGACCTTTAGCTATTGACTTCTGTTTCTTGTCAAAGTATATTAAATAATGTTTACTCATTAATTTTATATCAACTTTTTGTAAAGGCTGCCTGTACCTTATTCTAGCTGTTAAACTTTGATAATTAGATAAATCTAATTTATCGACTACATGGTGCATTTTTGTTTTTTTTACTCTTAATGAAAATCTATAAAGACCAGGATGATTTTCACCTTCACCAACGTAAATAATATTTTTGTTGGTATCAGTAGCAAGAACAAATAAAGGTTCTTTCATACCACCTATGGACAATCCTTTTCTCTGTCCAATTGTAAAAAAATGTGCTCCATTATGCAAACCAATAACTTTTCCCATATTAGGTTGGTACATATAACCATTTGAGTCATCATTATGATGTTCTTCATTATTAAACTTTTTATATAAGTTTAAATTATTTGGAATCAAAACAATATTACCCCTCTTTTTCGATAGTTTCTGTTGTAAAAAATCTGGTAATTTTACTTTACCAACAAAACACAAGCCTTGTGAATCTTTTTTATTTGCAGTGATTATACCATTATTTTTTGCAATTCTTCTTACTTCATCTTTTTTTAAATGACCAATAGGAAAAAGTGTTTTACTTAATTGATCTTGATTCAATTGACATAAAAAATAAGACTGATCTTTATCCTTATCCTTGCCAGATTTTAGATAATAAACCTTCTTTCCATCTAATTCCTTAGATTCAACTTGAGCATAATGACCCGTTGCGATATAATCAGCATTTAACTCTAAAGCAGTTTGAAGAAATATATCAAATTTAATTTCTCTATTACAAAGAATATCTGGGTTTGGAGTTCTACCAACACGATACTCAGCAAACATATAGTCAACGATCTTGTCTTTATATTGAATACTTAAATCAATAACCTGAAATGGAATTTTTAATTTTTGAGCGACAATCATTGCATCATAACTATCTTCAAGCCAAGGACACTCTGATGAAATAGTTACACTTTCATCATGCCAGTTTTTCATGAAAATAGCTAAAACATCATAACCTTGCTCCTTCAATAAATAAGCAGCAACACTAGAATCAACTCCACCTGACATTGCAACTACAACTCTTAATGAAGAGGTTGACATATTTATTTATTTCTTTTGAGTTTTTGTTTTTTTTCAGCTTCATCCATCATTTCTTTCATTTTTCTTAATCTTCTTTGGAATCGATTTTCTGTTGCAGGTTGTTTTTTTCTTTCTTCAATACTTGCTAATACTTTTTTCTCATCAATGATAAAATTCTTAATTGTTAGCATGATTAATATTGTAAGAATATTTGAAATCGTGTAATATAATGATAGTCCACTAGCAAAATTATTAAAGAAAATTATTATTGAGAATGGAATAATGTACATTATTAATTTCATATTTGGCATTCCAGGCTGTGTAGGTTGCATCTGCTGAGTACCTGACATTTTAGTATAGAAAAACATTGCAAAACCAGCAGTAATTGGAAATAAACTAATATGATCTCCGTATAAAGGAATGTAAAAGGGAAGCTCAAAAATTACATCATACATACTTAGATCATCAGCCCATAAAAAAGATTTGCCTCTTAATTCAAATGCAACAGGAAAAAAACAAAACAAAGCATAAAATACTGGTAATTGAATAAGGGCAGGTAAACATCCTCCTAGAGGATTAGCTCCAGATTGATTATAAATTTTCATAGTTTCCTGATTTCTTTTCATGGGATCATCCTTATACTTTTCAGAAACTGCTGTAATTTCAGGTTTTAAAATTCTCATTTTCGCTTGACCTAAATACAATTTATATTGAACAGGAGACATTACTAATCTTAAAAAAATTACCATTAAAATTATTGATAAACCAGCTGAAAAAGATGAACTTAAAAAATTGTACAATGGAAACATTATATTTTTATTTATCCAACCAAAAATACCCCAGCCAAACCATATAGATTCTGATATGTTATAGTCATATTCTTTAGTTACATAGTAATCATTCGGTCCAATATACCATTTGAATTTTTCATTAATTTCACCATTTGATTTTAAGGTTATGGGAATTTTAGATTCAAAACTTTTTAGAAAATGAACATTATTACTGTCTTCTGCTATGTCAAAATTTGTAGTATTTTTATTTGATTCATCAATGTTTTTTGATGAAAATTCTATATTATTTTTAATATTTTCAAATATTAAAATGGAATTGAAAAGATGTTGACTGTATGAAATCCATTTTGCTGAATCTGTATCATCATCATCACTATATGCGCTTAAATCTCTAACATCCTGGCTATCATCTTGATAATTTAAATAGGTATATCTATTTTCATAAACTTCACTTTTTGTGTTCTGATATGAATCTAGAGACCAATTTAGTTCTATTTGTGAATTTCTAACTGTTGATTGGCTGTAACCAGTTATGCTAACGTCTAAGTTTAAAAGAAAACCATCATTTGGCAGAAAATAATTAAATATTATTGATTTACCTTGTTGATCTGAGTGGAAAAATTTAATTTCTTTACCTTCACTACTCTCGTTTATCAAAAAATTAAAATAAAGTTGGGATGTATTTAAATTTAAAGAGTTAAATGAAAAGTTTTGATTATTATCATTTATTTTAATTGTTTCTCCATCAAATTTATTATAATTTTTAAGAATAGATTCTGAAATTTGAGCACCCTTTGTTGAAAAAACCAACTTTAAATCTTTATTTTCTAAAGTGATAAATTCATTTTCTTGGACTTTAAAATCATCATTTGTAGTAAAAACTCTATCTACAATTAAAGGCTCAGAAATTTCACTTTCATCTTGAATTATATTTTTATCAATATTTTCAACAGGATCAGGAGTAAAATAAAAAACCCAAAAAGCACAGGCTATCAGCAATAAAAAACCTATTATTTGATATGGGTCAATTTTACTTTCTTCCATTAATTATTTTTATTATTGAGAGCAGCTTTTACAAAAGATACAAAGACAGGATGCGGTTCTTCAACTGTACTTTGATATTCAGGATGGAATTGAACGCCAAAAAACCATGGATGATTAGAAAGTTCAATAATTTCAACCAAACCAGTATCAGGATTTTTTCCTGAGAAAATCATACCTTTTTCAGAAAGTTGACTAACAAATTCAAAGTTTAATTCATACCTATGCCTGTGTCTTTCGCTAATTTCGTTGGTGGAATAAATTTTATATGCTAATGAATTATTTTCTATAACACATCTCCAAGAACCTAATCTCATAGTACCTCCTTTTTCCTTAATATTTTTTTGACTTTCCATCATAGAAATTACAGGATGTTCACAATTTATATCCATCTCTGTAGAATTTGCTTTATTTAATCCTAAAATATTTCTTGAAAATTCAATAACTGCCATCTGCATTCCCAAACATATTCCAAGAAAAGGAATGTTTTTCTCTCTTGCTATTCTAATTGATTCAATTTTACCCTCTACACCTCTTTCCCCAAAACCAGGAGCAACTAAAATACCATTTAGATTTTTAAAAATTTCATCAATAGATTTTGGATTAATTTCTTCGGAGTGAATAGGGATGACATTAACTTTTACATCATTTGCAGCACCAGCATGAATAAAAGACTCTAATATTGATTTGTATGAGTCTTGTAGTTCTACATATTTACCTATTAAACCAATACTAACCTCATTTAATGGATTTTTTATTTTTTTTACAAATGCATTCCAATTATCAAGTTTTGATGATTGGATATTATTCAAATTTAATTTCTTCAATACAACATCATCTAACTTTTCATTTTGCATTAAAATAGGGACTTCATAAATTGTAGAAGCATCTATAGACTCGATGACTGATTCAATTTCAACATTACAAAAAAGGGCTATCTTTTTTCTTAATTCATCATTTAAACTATGTTCTGTTCTACACACAATAATATCGGCATTTATTCCTGATTCCATTAATTTTTTTACAGAATGTTGGGTTGGTTTTGTTTTTAATTCACCAGCCGCTGATAAATATGGTAAAAGTGTTAGATGAATAACTACACTATTACCCATACCAACTTCCCATCTAAATTGCCTTACAGCTTCAATGAAGGGATAAGATTCAATGTCACCAACCGTTCCTCCGAGTTCAGTAATTATAACATCATAATTCTTTACATTTTGAATTAATTTAATTCTTCTTTTAATTTCATTTGTAATGTGAGGAATTACTTGTACTGTCTTACCTAAAAAATCACCTTTGCGCTCTTTATTTATAACT
>Ga0208390_1000142_pt1 | contig 22727 bp, 21 predicted proteins | sample Knorr_S7_td_Surf_FD_185594 | JGI IMG/M metagenome (GOLD analysis project Ga0208390, IMG submission 185594) | Marine microbial communities from Southern Atlantic Ocean transect - Knorr_S7_td_SurfaceA_ad_6m_LV_A (SPAdes) (version 2) | ecosystem: Environmental > Aquatic > Marine > Oceanic | place...
TTCAATATTTTGAACATTTGAATATTTTTTAAGAGCATTTATTGCCTTACCTTTATTCGATTTTGTAGATAATAAGTGACTCATTCTATTTCCCCTGAAAATATCAACATTTAACTTTTTACAACAGAAATTAATTTTCTCATCTAAATCTAAATTAGCGTGAATGGTCACGGAGGGTATTTTTGAAATACCTTTCTGTTGATTATCGCTTATCCAGTTAATTAATTGACCATTGAAAGAAACTGCGCCAGGTGGAGGGAGGATCGATGGGTCTTTCAGTATTGCCATTATTGCAAAACAAGATTCATATGAGATTGAAGCAAGAATATTTGATATTGAGCTATCTATTTGAATGTTGCTTTTCTGAATTAAATCTAAAGTTTGAGGTGCCGGAGCTGTAAGTATCAGAGCTTTCGATTTAATTTGAGTGTTATCCGATAAATCAGTAAACCAAAATCCTTGCTTTTCTGTTAATCGAATAACTGTTTTTTTTAGTTTTATTTGAAGATTTTTTGAGAGTTTTTTCGCGAGCGTATTCATAAGCGGAATACCTCGATATCTGGGGTATCTGTCCTTGCTTCCAGGGAAGTGAGAATACCATTCCTCTACTGTGCCCTCATTTATACAGTCATTAATGAAGTTTTTAAATTGATCATCTCTGGCTGTAAAAAATTGTGCTCCAGAATCAAAACATGCACCACCAAATCGCTTATTGGCGAGTCTCCCTCCGATAGATGAAGATTTTTCGACGATTTGCGTACTTATATTATGGTTGAGTAGACTTTCCCCAGCACTACAACCTGCAAGTCCTGCTCCGATTATTAATACGTCTACGTGTTGCAAAATTGGCGCTCAGGGCTTCTTCTTAAATAAACTCTTACATCTTACAGAGCAAAAACGGACTTCTTCCCAACACCTGCTCCACTTTTTCCGCCATGTGAAGCTTCTATTGCATGTCATACAGGTTTTTCTAGGTAAATCACTTTTTTTTTGCATCACTATTAATCAATTATATCGTTCAGGTGTTTTATCAATAATTCACTAGCCTGCTGAGGATTTGCTTGACCTTTCGATTTTTGCATTACTTGTCCCATAAATCCTCCAAGTTTTTTCTTTCTCTTACCTTCGTCTGTCTTTATATAGTCTTCAACCATATTTGGATTATCAGATATCACTTTACTAACTAACTCTTCAAGAAACTTGGCATCAGAAATTTGAGAAAGTCCTTTTTCTTTGATAATCGAATCCGCATTTCCTTTGCCCTCAAATATCTCTTCAAACACTTCTTTCGCGATCTTATTTGAGATAGTTTTATCTTCAATTCGTTTTAAAAGTTCGACGAGATGCTTAGGTGAAATAAGACTATCTTTTAAAGTTATATTCGCTTGATTGAGTTTTGATGCGACGTCTCCTAATATCCAGTTAGCAAGAAGTTTCGGCTTATCAAACAGCTGCATACTGTCCTCAAAAAATTTTGCAAACAAGAAATTTTCTGTCAATTCATTGGCATCATATTCTGACAAACCATACTGTTCTTTATATCGATTTTTTTTATTTTCAGGCAATTCAGGAAGATCTTTCCTCAAATTATTTATAAATTCTTTCGACACGTGAACAGGAAGTAAATCTGGGCATGGAAAGTATCTATAATCATTTGCTTCTTCCTTGGACCTCATCGACTGAGATTTTTTTGTCACACCATTATAGAGGCGGGTTTCTTGCATGATTTTACCGCCATCCTCTAATACTCGTATTTGTCTGTTTACTTCTAAATTAATAGCATCTTCCATAAATTTAAAAGAATTGAGGTTTTTTGTCTCTGTGCGAGTACCAAACTCTGAGGAGCCTGCTGGTCTGACTGAGATATTGACGTCAAATCTCATGCTTCCCTGACTCATGTCACCATCGCAAATTCCGATTGCCGTTACGATACTATGAAGTTTCTTTGCAAATGCGACAGCCTCTGCAGCACTTCGCATATCGGGCTCAGATACAATTTCAATGAGGGGTGTCCCGGCTCTATTCAAGTCAACGAGTGAATACCCATCTCGGTGACTCTCACTATGAAGTGATTTACCGGCATCCTCTTCCAAATGCGCGTGGTGTATTCCAATGTTTTTGATTACTCCATCAGAAAGAGTAATCGGAACTGACCCTTTGCCCACGATTGGTTTTTCTAATTGAGTAGTTTGATAACCTTTAGGAAGATCCGGATAAAAATAGTTTTTCCTTTCAAAGACTGACTCATTATTGATTTCAGCGTCGATGGCTAACCCAAACATGATTGCGTATTCGAGTGCTGCTTTATTTAAGACGGGTAGAGTTCCAGGTAGCGCTAAATCAATCTCATTTGCTTGAGAATTTTGCTCATTTCCAAATTCGGTGCTTGCACTTGAAAATATTTTTGTGTTTGTAGAGAGTTGAACATGGACTTCAAGCCCAATCACGGTTTCCCAGCTCATCAGAAGTTACCTGGCACGGCTTTGTGCCAATCAGTGACGTTTTGAAACTGGTGAGCAACTTGAAGCATTGCTGGCTCCTCCAAGTAATTTCCTATAATTTGCATCCCAACTGGTTTTTTACTGACTAATCCACAAGGAATTGACATTCCGGGTAAACCAGCCAAATTGACGGCAATTGTATAAACGTCCTCTAGGTACATTTCCACAGGGTTGTCACTTTTCGTGCCGTGTTGAAATGCGGGAGATGGACATGTTGGCCCGATGATTAGATCAACATCTGAAAAAGCAGTTTGAAAATCTTGGATTATAAGCTCCTTAGCAAGCTGAGCTTTTTTATAATATGCATCATAATATCCTGAAGAAAGACAGTATGTGCCTATCATTATTCTTCTTTGAACTTCCTCTCCAAATCCTTCTGACCGCGTTCTGACATAAAGATCCTCAAGATCTACAGGATTTTTGCATCGGTATCCATATTTCACACCATCATATCGAGATAAGTTTGCTGAAGCTTCTGCAGGTGCAATCACATAATATGCTGGGACAGACAGCTTTGAGTTTGGTAAAGATACTTCGGTTATTTTAGCACCCAAGCCTTTTAAAACTTCGATGGCATTTTCGACAGCTTTTTGAGTGCCGGGATGTAAACCCTCAGAAAAATACTCTTTTGGCAATCCAATTTTTAATCCGTTAATCGGTTGATACAGTTTACTGACATAGTCTGGTCTTTTATTTTCAATACTTGTTGAGTCTTTGTGATCAAAGCTTGCCATACATTTGAGAAGCATTGCGCAGTCCTCTGATGTTTTAGCGATTGGCCCACCTTGATCAAGACTTGAAGCAAAAGCAATCATGCCCCATCTTGATACGCTACCGTAGGTTGGTTTGATTCCCGTAACACCGCACAACGCTGCTGGTTGTCGTATAGATCCACCTGTATCGGTTGCCGTAGCAGCTGGAGCCAAACGAGCTGCGATAGCTGCCGCAGAGCCACCTGATGAGCCTCCTGGGACGCAATCTAGAGCCCATGGGTTCTTGACTACTCCAAAATAACTGGTTTCATTAGATGAGCCCATTGCGAACTCATCCATATTTGTTTTCCCCAGTGAAATTAATCCTGATTTTTCAAAGTTTTCAACCACTGTCGCATTGTAAGGCGATACAAAGTTCGCGAGCATTTTGGATCCACATGTTGTCAATTCACCTTTGGTGCAAAAAATATCTTTGTGAAGAATTGGAATGCCACAAAGGTCAGGGGCAGCACCTGTAGCAATTTTTTCATCTGCTAATTTAGCTGAATTTAACGCTTTTTCATCAAAACTGGTAATTACAGCATTGAGATCTTTATTATATTTTTTGATTCTTTTTAAAAAATATTCAGTTAGCTCAACGCTTGTGAAATCTTTATTTTTGAGAGACTGATTTAGAGCTGAAATCGATAGTTCTTTCATATTAAAAGTTTTAATCGATAATTCTTGGTACTTTATAGAACCCTTCAGAGATTTCGGGTGCACAATCTTGGAGTTCTATCCGGTTTACAGCTCGAACTTCCTTATCACTTCTCAGTCTTTGAGAATAATCTGTCCGGGAAGATTCCACGTGAGTATTTTTAGTTTCAGCTTCTTGAAGTTGATCTACCAATGCTAGAACATTTTCCAACCGTTCCTTTACTAAACACTCATTTTCCGTGCTAATCTGAAGCTTGGATAATCGAGCTAATTTTCTGATCTCTTCAAACGAAATCGACATCCCTGGACCTAAACATTTTCACTTTGTTTTAACTGCCTCTACTTTATCATACAAATTACAGCATTAATTGAAGATTTCTATTGAGATGCGATATTTGTTTCAACTGTATTAATTTTCTTCCTATTTCCACTAAATACTGGTCATTTATGGGGTTTTTCAGATAAACTAGGTGGCCGTTAATTTTTTATTAAGAGATTCTCCTAAATGCTTAAAAGAATAAGAGGCATGTTCTCCAGCGACTTGTCGATTGATCTAGGCACTGCGAATACACTGATTTATGTTCGTGAAAAGGGTATTGTATTAAATGAGCCTTCGGTGGTTGCAATACGTCATCACTTAGGACAAAAGATTGTTGATGCGGTTGGCGTTGATGCGAAGCGTATGTTAGGCAGAACTCCAGGGGATATCACGGCAATCAGACCGTTGAAAGACGGTGTCATCGCAGACTTTCAAGTTACGGAAAAAATGCTGCTTCATTTTATTAAGAAAGTACACGATAGGAGTTTCTTTCCACCAAGTCCCAGAGTACTCATATGTGTTCCTTGCATGGCCACAGAAGTAGAGAGACGAGCTATCGAAGAGGCAGCTTATCATGCGGGTGCAAGAGAGGTTCATCTTGTCGATGAGCCAATGGCAGCTGCAATTGGTGCGGGTTTGCCAGTGGATGAAGCTGTTGGTTCAATGGTAGTCGACATAGGAGGTGGGACTACTGAAATAGCTATTCTCTCGTTAAGTGGTGTTGTTCATGCGGATTCGGTCAGAATCGGAGGTGATACCTTCGATGATTCGATAGTAAATTTTGTACGTCGAGAGTACGGCAGTGTAATCGGTGATACTACCGCGGAAAGAATAAAAATGGAAATCGGTGGTGCTTTTTTGGCAAAGGAAGTTCGAGAGATAGAAGTCAGGGGAAGAAATCTTGCAGAGGGAGTCCCCAAAAGTTTTATTCTAACCAGTGACGAAGTTTTAAATGCCTTGCAAGAACCCTTGGTAGGTCTGGTTCAAGCTGTCAAGAGGGTGCTCGAACAATCTCCTCCTGAATTGGCCTCCGATATAGCAGAAGCAGGTATTGTCTTGACAGGAGGTGGAGCTCTGTTGAGAGATCTCGATAAATTACTTAATCATGAAACAGGGTTGCCTGTCGTTGTCGCAGAAGAACCCCTCACATGCGTTGCGAGAGGCGGCGGTGAATTTTTGGATATGATGGATGATAGAAAGTCACGCAATATTGAGTTTTAAGTAATTTCGAAGTAAGTTTGCTCGCTGATCATTAGGAGTTCAAAGATTAGAAATCCTTCAGTTAAGTTTTTATCAGTTATAAAGCGGGCTGCGATTCTCATAATTGTTGGATTCATCCTTTTAGTTCTTAGTCGCAAAACCACCTTACTCACACCAGTTGAAAAATTGACTGAGCATCTACTGATTCCAATTCATTACGTTGCAAGTATTCCTGAGAAGATCTCTTTGGGAGTCTCGAAATTTATTTTTAATAATCCAGATTTGGAAACTGAAAATCGGCGTCTTATTCAGGAAAATTTGTTATACAAGGGTAAAGCACAAAGACTCGGAGAGTTAGAGGCAGAGAATATAAGTTTAAGATTGCTCCTCAATGCATCTGAGTTGCTTATTGATACTATTTTAGTTACCGAGGTTATTGGTGTGTCTGCAACACCCAGAGTGCACAAACTTAGAATAAATAGAGGACGACAAGATAATATATATGTTGGACAACCAGTACTTGATGCTGACGGGCTAATGGGTCAGGTTGTAGAAGTTTACGAAAAATTTAGTTCAGTTTTGTTAATAACAGATAGCACGCACGCCCTCCCCGTTAAGGTGTTGAGAAATGGGACGAGATCCGTTGCAGAGGGTATATCAGATTTTAATACGATGAAGTTGAGATTTGTATCTCCTACTTCCGATATAAAAGTTGGTGATAAAATTGTTAGCTCTGGCTTAGGTGACAGATTTCCTGCAGGTTATCCAGTGGGTATTGTTACATCCAGCAATCATAAGACGGGAGCCAATTTTGTTGATGTTGAAGTGGAACCCTCAGCACAGATGAATAAAAGTAAACATTTGTTACTTGTATTTGATGGAAGAAAAACTGATGGACAAAAGTAAAAATCTTTCGATGTATGTATTTTTCTCGGCGATGATCGCTATTGTTTTACAATTATTACCAGTAAACGATTATTTTGTTTATCTCAAACCCAATTTTTTATTGTTAATGAATTTGGGTTGGATTATTTTTGTGCCACACAAATTTGGAGTGATGTTTGGCGCTTTAAATGGCTTGATCTTTGATTTCATCTCTGGGGTTCCAATAGGGATAAATATGATTTCTTTCACACTTCTCTCTGCCATAGTCATTTATTTATCTGGATGGTTGTCATATTTTTCTTTGAATCAACGCACTGTATTTATTTTCTCTGTTGTTGTGCTTTTTGAGTTACTTGTAAGTACTTTTTATCTTTCTATTGAGATACCTATCGATATTGCGCACATCTTTTTGATATCGATTACGTCATTAGTAGTCTGGCCTCTAATAGATATTTGGATAGGTAGAGTCTGCAAAGTTAATAAAATTTGACTTATTAACGTAATAAATTTTATTAATTTGCTTCATTTATATTTGTTTAGTTTTGGATTAGATTTGTTTAAATTGAGTATACAAGAGAGAATTCACGCTTAAGTCGAATCGCGGATAAAAATCCAATGGGATTGTTAAACAACAAACTTAAAGACAAAAAAACAATCGCTGTATTTTTTGGTTTATTTATTTTTGTAACACTGATGGGCTATCAAACAAAAAATAGCGATCTTTCAAGTTTGTATAAATCTTACATAGAAAATCAGATTGCTGAAGTTTTGGGTTTAACCGCTGAGATAGGTGAGTTTGAAATAGATTGGTTGGATTCATCGCCATTAATTATTATTGATCGATTAGATTTAAGGAGATCTGACCTTCAAACAAACATTTTGCTGGAGAATTTGGTTTTAAATATTTCCTTAAGTGAAAGCTTTCTTAATATGCAAATCATCATTAGTGACTTTAGTGTAGATGGAATTTCAGTGGGCTTAAATACATTTTCAGGACCAAATCAATTAGATGTTTATGGAACTCTTGAGCTGGAGAAAAGTGAGAACTTCCAAAGGGCTTTGCTCTCCTTTTTTGATGATAAAAATAGAAAGGTTGGCGATGCTATTATCGAGGCTCAAGGAACGTCATTATTCAGTAAATCGAGTGAAATCCAGGGTTACTTTAGGCTATCCGACATTAATTTACCCAAACTTCTCTTCGCTGAGGATCAGCCCAATGTAAATAAAGATGATAATGTTTTCGTGAGTGATCTTAACTTAGAGGTTTGGTTTAAAGCGAGTAGTCAAGAGAGCCTGAGCTTTAATGCTCAAGTTATTGCTCCGAGAATTTCGGGATTTGGAACATATTCAAACATAAATATAAATGATTTTATGGTTCGATTTGATGGCTCATATGACCTCGAAAGTCATTGGAGATTTAATTTCAATGAACTATCGTTTAGAGGGCATGATTTTGAGTTTGCATCTCTCGGTGGATTTTTTGAAAGTAAATATGATTCCTCACAGAATGTTCGATACTTATTTTTTGAATCACTGGACATTGAGAATTTGTCAAAATTTACAGAGCACTCAAATCTGTCGCAAGCAAGATTTGTAAAGGACCTTATCGATTTAAATCCACGAGGAAAACTTGATAAATTTCTTTATGAAGAGGGTCAGCTTGATACAAAGATAAAATCTAGCCTAGTTGATTTCTCAATGAATGCTAAAAACAGGATCCCTGGGATTAAAGACTTAGATGCAGTCATTAATTTAAATCTAAATGACAAGGTGTTTAATCTGATTGTGTCTGATTCAAACGGTTTAAGCATAAATTTTCCTAATCTATTTAGTAACCCATTATATTTTGGATCCATGGATGGTTCGTTAAATCTTAACTTCGATTCAAATCAAAATCATCAGATGAATCTAAAAGCGCTTTTCAAAGCCAAGTCTGAAGTCGGCCAAGCGTCAGTAATGTATGAATATAGACAGACCTTGAATGAAGACACGAATCGTTTTTCTCAATTAACTATTGGCGGTTCAGATCTAGATCTCTCAAAATTCGATCTATATTTACCGAAAAATTTAAATAAAAATCTTACTTCTTGGCTTAAAAATACAAATCTTGAAGGTGACTTAAAAAAGTTTAGTTTGTTACAGAAAGCAAGCTTTCAAGATAGTGCTCTTGTGGATAGGACAACGCAGTTATTGCTCAACACCAATGACATGTTTCTAACTTATTCAAAACAGTGGCCGCCGCTTACAAAAACTGAGGGTATATTTTTCATTGACGACAAAGGTTTTTTTGGGGATGTGAATAGAGGTAAGTTGGATGATGTAACTATTGGTTCTGCCACAATATTGTTTGGTGATTTAGTTGGTGTTGATTCCTACACAGATAGAATTTCCATTGACGGAGAAATTTTTGGGAGAGCCCAAGATGCCGTAAACACAATTACTAATACCCCATTAGCAAAAAATTTCGAAGCCATTTTAGGCTGGGAATATTCTGGAACCATACGTTCAAAACTAAATTTGCAAATACCTCTTGCCAATTCATTATCAGGTTATAAAAACAGAAAATACGATATTAAATCGACTCTCGATAACGCAAGTATGAAAATTTCAAAGACGCCAATTTTGATTTCAGGCATATCGGGAGATGTTTTCTATACAAACTCTGATGGATTTAAATCAGAGTTTCTCGAGGGAGTATATAAAGAAAAATCGTTTAAGATGAAGTTTCTAAGAGATTACGATATTCAAAAGGTATCTTTTAACACTATGATTGAACCTTCGACTATCTCTGACTTTCTTGATTATGACTGGGATAAATTGATTAGTGGAATTATAAAGTTAGATGGTGAAGTTTTGATAAACAACCGCTTGAATCATTCTCTTGTGAATTCTGAATTGGACGATTTAGTGACTGTCACACTTTTCAGTGATTTTGAGCAGAACTTAATAAGATTACCGGCAGTTTCAGAGTCGCTCTTTGATGGTAAAGATAAAATAATGCTTTCATTCAACTTCAATCCTGCGTTACACGAGTTAAGAGTTGATTACGGAGACAAAACCAAAGGTGTTTTTAAATACGAAGATCAAGATTTAATAAGTGGTGTCATCAGTTATGACCAAGCTTTAATTTCACCAAAAAGAGGCGAACTTCTCTTTCTCGGTAATTTAGAGGCTCTTAAATATGACAAGTTTGAAACAACATCAAATATGTCTGATTTTTTCTTTGATTCTCAGTTAACTCCAACAGTTGATTTGAAAATTGGCCAACTTGAATTAGGCATCCTCCAATTAGAAGATCTAGTTTTGAATGCAAAACCTGATAAAAACAAGATAAATATTGAATTGAGAAGTGAGGATGTAAGTGGAATTGTGCAGTTATCTCAAAAAAATAAAATGCCGCCAAAACTATATTTTTCTGAGTTTGAAATTTCGCAATTTATAGATAGAAATAAAAGATCGATAGAGGATTTTGATCCAAGATTAATCCCTCATCTGGATGTTAGTATTAAAAATCTCTCATTTGAAAATATAGCATTGGGAGAATTGGGTTTTAAGCTTCGTGGCGAAAAAAACAAGACAGTTTTTAAAGATATCAATGGAGAGATATTCTCTTTAAATATTAAATCTGATGAAGAAACATCATCGAATTTTGTTTGGGGTTATGATGGCAAATCTCATCATAGTGAATTTTCTGGTCTAATTTCATTGGGAAATGTAGAAAATTTATTCAGCGAATTTGAGGTACCAACTGCAATAGATAGCGAGTCAGGAAGTTTAGAATTCTCATTAATTTGGAACGAAAAACCGTGGGAAATTAAAAAAGATAATGTTAACGGTAATCTACAAATTGATCTTTTTGATGGAAGTTTTTACAACACATCCACGGGTGCAAACACAGCATTAAAATTAATAAGCTTAATTAATTTTGCAAATTGGTTAAAGCGATTAAGATTAGATTTCTCTGATGTGGTGGACGAAAATCTACCTTATGATCATCTTTTTGGAGACATATCCTTAAAGTCTGGTATTGCGTCACTTGACACGCCTCTGAAAATGATAATGCCTTCAGGTAGGATGTCTCTATCAGGTGATATTGATGTTTTGAATGAATCTGCTGATGCAACATTGATTGCAACGCTTCCTGTTGCTACCAATTTACCTTGGGTTGTAGCTTTGATGGGTAGTGTTCCTGCTGCAGCAGGCGTTTTCATTACAAGCAAGATTGTTGAGAAGCAAATGAATCGACTCTCAAGTATTCGGTACAGTATGCAGGGTGAATGGGATGATCTTGAAGTTAAAGCTCAAGAGATCTTTGCGGCACAACCTTAAAAGTGAAAAAATGTCAGATTAATAGTAAAGCGGATAGACCAAGGAAAGACACAAAACCAACCACATCTGTAATCGTGGTGAGAATGACAGACCCCGCGACTGCGGGATCTACTTTAATTCGCTTTAAAATAATTGGTACTAATGTTCCTGATAACGCAGCAGCCGTTAAATTTATAATCATTGCCGAACCCACAATTACCGCTAACATAAAGTTTTCAAACCAAATTGAAACAAGGATTCCTGTGACAAGCGAAAAACAGAGGCCGTTTAAAATACCCACGGCGAACTCTTTGCTAAATAGCCAACGAACATTTTGTTTTTCTATTTGACCGAGTGCCATTCCACGCACCACAACAGTTAATGTTTGACTTCCAGCGACTCCCCCCATGCTTGCCACAATAGGCATTAAAACCGCAAGAGCAACTAGCTCTTCGATTGCATCTTGAAATATACCTATCGCAGATGATGCGATAATGGCTGTAATCAAATTCAGTCCGAGCCACAAGCTTCTTTTTGGAGCCGTTTTTTTAACGGATAAAAATGTATCTTCAGAATCTTGCAGTCCTGCCATCGCAAAAAGTGAGTGATCAGCCTCGTCTATAATCACATCTACAACATCATCTATCATGATTTGCCCGAGTAAGTAAGAGTCATTATCAACTACCGGTGCAGTAACAAGATTAAATAGTTTGAAAGTTTCAGCGACCTCTGAATCGGATGCATTTACATCAATTATCTGACAATTATCCTCCATCAATTGGTAAACCATTTTGGTAGCAGATGATGTAAGAAGGGTATTGATCGGGAGAATTCCAATGAATTTATCGGATCTGTCGACAACAAAAATATTGTCAAAGTTATTAGGAATATTGTCAAATCTTCGTAAATATCGGAGGACAAGTTTAACAGTTATATCCGGTCTTACTGTGATCACATTTGGATCCATCAAGCCACCAGCAGTATTTTCTGGATATGTTAATACCTTCTCAATTCGGTACCGATCTTGTCCTGACATTCGATCCAAAACAGCAGGTATCATTTTTTCAGGAATATGTTGGAGTATGTCGACAACATCATCTATGTCCAATCCTTCGGTAAGGAGTGCAACAGAAGACGCATCCATATCTTCTAAAATTTCATTTTGGATTTCATCAGAGAGGTCATGGAGTGCTAAACCAGATAACTTTGAATCAACTAAACTCCAAAGAATTTTTCTAAATTTTGATGGTGTACTTTCTATTTGAAGTGCGATTTCTGGAGGTGTTAATTTATTAAGACGCTGTTTTACAGAATTTAAAGATTCTGAATCTATAGAGTTTTCAAAATGCGTGAATAAGGTTTCTAATTTCATTAATATTTTAACTTTGATTTATATTACATTTTCAAATCTCTTTCGATCGCTTGAGGATGGTATTCCCAAGCCCTCCCGATACTTAGCAACAGTTCTTCTGGCAATGTTAATACCTTGTTCTTTGAGAAGTTCGGTTAGTTTGTTGTCACTCAATGGTTTATGAGGTACTTCTGCGTTTATTAGCTCTTTGAGGATAGCGCTCACGGCAGTCGATGAGCATTCACCCCCAGTAGCGGTCGCGACATGACTTGAGAAAAAGTACTTTAACTCGTAAATCCCCCTTGGAGTAGCGAGATATTTAGAGGTTGTAACTCTTGATATTGTTGATTCATGAAGATCTAGTTTTTCTGAAATGTCAGACAGGATCATAGGCTTCATAGAAACAGGTCCATGCTCAAAAAAATCTTCCTGTAGCTCTATAATGCAATTAACTACTTTGAGAAGAGTTTCATTTCTGCTCTCAAGACTCTTTATAAACCATTTTGCCTCAGTAAGACTATCCTTAAGATATTGATTTTCTTTGCTGTTGTCAGATTGTCGTATTAAATTTTTATAGGTTTCATTTATTCGCAATCTGGGATTATGATCATCGTTAATTATTGCTCTCCATTTATCTGACGTTTTGATTACATATGCATCAGGAGTAATGTATTCTGTGTCATTCTCTTGTAAGAATTCTCCAGGATATGGATTCATACTCCTGACCAAACTAATCGCACCCCTCAGCTCATCCAATGATAGTTGTGTTTTTTTCAGAAGCTTATCGGTATTGAGTTTGCCTATATCTTCCAAGAATTGCAGAACTAAAATTTTTGCTTGTTTTAGGAATGGTGTGTCTTGAGACAACTGGTTAAGCTGAATGAGCAAACATTCTTTAAGATCTCGTGCATAAACTCCCGGAGGATCAAATTGCTGTAACCTAGTCAATACGGTCAAGATTTCCGACTCATATTCATTATTATTTTCATCTAGTTCCTCAAAAATTTCTGAAAGATTTTGAGTAAGTAGTCCATTATCATCAAGAGAATAGGTGAGCATCTCAGCAATGCTGAGATCTCTCGCATTGAGGTTCGTGAGATTTAATTGCCATAAAAGATGATCTTTAAGGGATTGTGTGACCTGGTGAACTTGTTCAAGATTAATTTCACCTCTTATATTTCCATCATTATTGTTGATTCGAGCAATATCCTGAGTCTGCACACTGTAGTTGTCAAAATCAGAGTCCCAATCATTTTGATCAGTTTCTTGAGATAAAGGTTCTGTATTTTTTGAAGGTTCCTCTAATTCTTCAGCTGTAAGATTAGATGTCTCTGTCAGAGTCTTTTCATTATTAGTCTTTTTAAGTTGGTTTTCAGCATCTTGATCTTCAGTTATCTCCTCCAGCAGTGGATTTGAATAAAGTTGTTCAGTAATTTCTTGGCTGAGTTCTAGTGTAGAAAGTTGCAGTAACTTAATCGCTTGCTGCAGTTGTGGAGTCATTGTCAACTGCTGGCTGAATTTTAATTGCAACCCTTGTTTCATAACAATCGCTTTAACTAGACATAAGCAATTTTAATGCCATATGTTCCTATTAGGCAACTTTTCGATATGATAGGAGGCTATATTCTAAAATTGTCACCTAAGTAAACTTCTTGTACTCGCTTGTTTGTAAGAATCTGCTCGCTTGTTCCCTCCGCAATGACTTTGCCTTCTCCAATTATGTAAGCCCTCTCGCATATATCAAGAGTCTCTCGAACATTATGATCTGTTATCAGAATGCCGATGTTTTTTTGTTTTAATTGGTAAATGACATTTTTAATATCATTAACAGAGATAGGATCAACACCAGCGAAAGGCTCATCTAAAAGTATAAATTTCGGATCAGATGCTATCGCACGAGCTATCTCTACTCGTCGCCTCTCTCCGCCTGATAAGCTTATACCCAGTGATTTTCTTATATGAGTTATATTGAATTCGTCTAAAAGCTCTTCAAGTATTGTATATCTCTGTTTTTTTGCGATAGATTTTTTTGTTTCAAGTATGGCGAGTATATTTTGCTCTACATTTAGGTTTTTAAATATCGAGGGCTCTTGAGGCAAGTAACCAATGCCTTTATTAGCTCTGCCATGAATGGGTAGTTTAGATATATCCTCTTTGTCTATGCATACACGGCCGTTGTTTTGATCAATGAGACCAACAATCATATAAAAGCAGGTGGTTTTCCCTGCGCCATTCGGCCCCAATAATCCAACTATTTCACCACGAGCGACGTTCAATGAAATATCATTAATAACGAGACGTTTTTTGTATTTTTTTTGTAAGTTAGATGCTGTTAACACTTTAATCAAACACCTTTACTTTTGCTGGGTTGTCAACTGCGGGTATTAACAATTGAATTCTTCTATCCTCAAATTCATTACCTCCTTTCGCTTGCCATGTCTCAGATTTGAGATCATATTTTATTGAATCACCTTTTATTAATGTACCATTATTTTCTAATGCGGCTTCATTTTTAAGGCTGAGGATTCTTGAATCAATGCTGTACTCAATTTGTTTAGCTTTTGCTGAGACGAGCTCTTGATCTGACCGACTGTACTCAAAACTCGATGGAAAACCTTTGCATAGAATTGAGCTAGCTTTTTTATTTTTATATTGAATTTCGACAGTATCAGCATATATTTTAATTTTGCCGTGAGTTATTTCCACATTACCTTCATATCGAGTCTGACCAGTTTTTTCATCTCTCTCAGCGTAATCAGCATTTACAGAGATTGGCGATCTGGACTCTTCATCAGCAAATACCGACAAATTGAGAAACAGAATAATACAAGCAAATATCTTACGGCACATAATATATTGAATTGATGCTCGATGATATTTTCGTTTTGCCATTACTCAAATTAATGGTAATACCCTTTCCTAAAATTTCGTAGTTTTCAGCAGTCAGAGAAAATTGACTATCACTAGATATTACCATGTCTGGCAAATTATATTGTATGGAGTGTGCAACTATATTTTGTTCCTCTTCTTTGGTTTTGAGGGTGCCTTTTACCGAGTCAGAAAGTATTAATTCTTTTTTTGAGGCATCAAAAGTACCAAACTTTGATGACATTGAAAATCCAGAATAAATCGCTGACAAATCTTGGTTTGAACCAAAAGTTGAGGGATCGTAGAGTTTTATTATGTTTTCCCCATTAAGTATCTCAAGCTTTGAAGCATTCATTATTAGCACTTGGCTACCATTATTTGAAAAAATTTGAGTTGTTGAATCTGTTATGAAACTCTCGATTTGATCCTCCTGAAACACTGTTTCAATTTGCTTTTTTAGGAAGGATTCCGGTGGGGTATACCAAACATAAACAAACCAGCTGAGAATAAAAATTGTTATCAGGGTGTAGGATATTTTACGGATCATCATAAATATTCATCTAAAGATGACGATAATTTTTCTTGAGCCGTTAATATAAGTTCGGCAACTTCTCGAACGGCGCCATGACCGCCATTATTTTCTGTCTTCCAAGCTGCTGATTTAATAACTTGTTCACTAGAGTCAGCCACACATAAACCTAGACCGACCATCTTTATGGTCCTTAAATCTGGCAAATCATCACCTAGAAACGCAATTTGGTCGAGTTTCAATGATTGAGATAAAATAAACTCCTTCAATTTCGAAGCCTTATCTTTTTCACCCTGAAATAAAGGACTTATATTTAGCTCACTTGCCCTTTGAGTAACAATGTCTGATTTTCTGGCACTTATAATGCCAACTTTGATCCCTTTATGTTGTAATAATCTAATTCCCTGACCATCTTTTACATTGAATACTTTAAGCTCTTCTCCTGATTTGCCAAAGTAAAGTTTGCCATCGGTTAGAACGCCATCTACATCAAGGAATAGATATTTAATTTTTTTTGCACACGCAAGAATATGCTTTGGAATTTGTTTCATATCGTTAAGCCATTTCTCAAGATATCGTGAAGATGAACTACTCCAGAGATTTTATCGTTGTCGGAGACCACAAGGGAGGTTATTTTTGAAATATTCATTATCTCCAATGCATCCATTGCTAGAGTATTTCTGGGTATTGTTTTTGGTGTTTTCGACATAGCTATATCGATTTTAGTCTTTTTTAAGTCCAATCCCGAATCAATGGATCTTCGGAGATCACCATCTGTAAAAATACCCAATAGCTCGTTTTTCAACGATACAATTAGGGTCATTCCTAAACCTTTTCGATTCATTTCAACGATTGCATCTCCTATAGATTGATCGACTAAAACTCTGGGTATTTCATCTTCGATGGACATGAGTTCATCAACAGAAAGAGTTAACTTTCTACCCAAGGTTCCCGTAGGATGAGATTTCGCAAAATCTTTTTCTTTGAAATTTCTCGCTTCAAGTAGTGCTACGGCTAGCGCATCTCCTAAGACAAGAGATGCTGTAGTACTATTGGTTGGGGCAAGGTTGAGGGGACATGCCTCTTTATCCGATGGAATTCTGAGATTTACACTTGCATATTTTGTGAGCTCAGAGCCCTCGATAGCGGTCATGCTAATTATTTTGATATTCAGCTTTTTTAAGGCGGGCAGTATCGAGATGATCTCTGATGTGGCTCCTGAGTTTGAAATTATAATCGCCAAATCATTTTGGGTAATTGCTCCGAGATCACCATGCGTTGCCTCAGCGGGATGCAAAAAAAATGATGGAGTTCCTGTACTAGATAGAGTTGCAGAGATTTTTCTGGCTATATGGCCAGATTTGCCCATGCCAATTAATAGCACTCTGCCTTTCGTATCTAGGATTAGCTCACATGCTTCCTTGAAAGACTCATCAATTACTTGCAGTAATTTTTTGATAGTCTCATATTCTGACTTTATTGTGCGCTTCGCAGACGCAATGTGTTCATTCATATCTATTCACTTGAGATTTTTTTCAATATTTTAATTGTTTGTACAGCCTAGATTAGAAGAAAAGAATCCCATAATAAAGTATGTAAATTAGAAGAAAAAGTATTCCTGAAAATCTTCCTATTGAGGGTTTTGTCGATTTATCCCTAATTTTTAATTTGCTCAATATAACTAATACCAACATGGTGGTAAGCATTGCCATTGATATGAAGTCTCTCCAGAATGTTTGAGAAGGTAATTCTGCTGGAGCAATTATCCCAGCAAGTGAGAGAACTAGAACTATGTTAAAAATATTCGATCCGATAATATTTCCCAAGGCAATTTCATGACTATTTTTTAATGCGCTTATTAACGACGCTGCAAGCTCAGGGAGACTCGTGCCCAGAGCTATTATTGTCAAGCCAATAACTAGTTCTGATACACCAAGTAATTCAGCAATTGTTTGAGAGCTGTCAACTGTAAACTCAGCCCCGACGAGAAGAATTATAAGACCAATAAAAAAAGGTACTATTGCTTTACCAAAAGTTTTTTCATTATTAGCTGAGCTATTTCCTGTTTCGTCTTCTAATTTTTTTTGGCTGTCTTTGAATGTTGATAGAAGATAAAAAGAGATTGGGATAACCATTAAAAAAAGAAATACGCTTTCTGATCTCCTCAGGGCGTTATCGAACAAACAGATCCCTGCCAAGGAGGTGACAATAATTAAAATGGGTATCTCCCTTTTTATTATTGATTTGTTAAATGGCACTGCGCTTATGCAAGCAGTGAATCCCAGCACTAAGCCAACATTTGCGAGATTAGATCCAAGTGCATTTCCCACAGCCAAGTGAGTCGAGTTATTTAAAGCAGCATTTATAGACACACCAATTTCTGGCGCAGAAGTACCTATAGACACAATGGTTAAGCCAACGAAGATTTTAGGCACTCCCAAAATATTTGAAATTAATATACTGCCATTAATAAATTGAGTAGCACCCCATATCAGAGCGCATAGGCTCATAATTAAAATTAGTAGTTCGATAAAAATATCCATGTTAGCTTGACTTAGGAAACTCTATTTTCTCTAAATTTCAGGAATGTTATAGTGATACCTCGAAAATGTCAGTAATAAAATTTTCTTAGAGATTTAATATGGTTAAGAAAAAAATTAAAAATTTGCTTAGGGCAAAGGTTATTTTCTGGTGCTCCCTAGCTTTTTTAATAACGCCATCTCTGCGGGGAGCAGAAGCAGAGTCATTTAGACAGAATCCCTTCGAGAGCGTGGATAAAATGACAGCGCAATTGTTAGACATAATAGAGATTTATAAGTCTGATTACCCTGATAATGAGGATGCGTATTTTTCATCACTTAATCAGCTTATGGGAGATTTTGTAGATTTTAATTTCGTAGCCCGAAGAGTCATGGGTAAATATCATTCTAATATCTCTCCAGAGCAAAGAAAGGACTTTATAGATGTTTTTAGGAGAGGACTTATAGAGTCATATGGAAGAGGATTGATGGCATATAGCAATGAGAGTATTACGATTGTAAACAGGCAGGAGGTAAAGAGTCTAAAAAGGATAATTGTTAAGCAGGAGATAAGAGATTCTGTTTCCACATTTCCCCTTCAGTACCTTTTATTTAAGAAAAAAACAGATCAAACTTGGGTGATTGTCAATGTGTCTTTGAATGGAATAAATCTCACGAAGACCTTTGGAAGTCAATTTCAAAATTCAATGAAGAGGTATTCTGGTGATTTAAACAAGGTTATACAGGATTGGCTCTGACAAGCGAATCTTGATTCGCTTGAGTCGATCAGACCAGACATAGTTATGAATCAAAATAAGATTAATGATTTACTGAATTCGAACTTTAAAGATAGTGTTATCGAAGTGACATTGAAAGATAGTTACTGCAATATTTTTATTGCGAGTGATCAATTCAAAGGGCTATCAAAATTGAAATGCCAACAACTGGTTTATTCATATATTTCAGAACAAATAGCCAGTGGAACTATCCACGCCGTTGATTTAAAACTAATGACATTACAAGAGTATCGTAATGAAGATCGTCCCAAATAAAATAAATCCTTGTTTGGACTTATTTTGAACAAATTATGTATTCACGGAGGCAGACAGTTGCATGGGAGTGTAAGTGTCTCTGGGTCAAAAAATGCCGCTTTACCAATTTTATCTGCCTGCCTTTTGAGTAGTGCCGAAAAGCATATATCTAATGTCCCAAACCTAAAAGATGTAGAAACTCTTATGAGTTTACTCAAAGCGATGGGAGTTAAAATATCGCAAACTGGAGCTTCAACTTATTGTGTATCAGCAAAAAAGCTGTCTAGTTGTACTGCGCCATATAACCTGGTAAAAAAAATGAGAGCTTCAATTCTAGTTTTAGGCCCATTATTGGCTAGATTTGGTTCGGCCATTGTATCTTTTCCAGGTGGATGCGCGATTGGTAATCGTTCAGTTGATATGCATTTGACAGGACTTCAAGCGATGGGAGCACAGATAATAATCGAGCATGGGTATATCAAAGCAGAGTCAGAGGGTCGTCTAAAAGGAACAGAAATCTATCATGACACCGTTTCTGTTGGTGCGACTGAAAATTTGATGATGGCAGCTGTTTTGGCAGATGGAAAAACCGTTATTAACAATGCAGCCAGAGAGCCTGAGATAATAGATCTTGGTAAATGTTTAATCAAGTGGGGAGCTAAGATTACAGGTTTAGGTAGTTCAAAAATAGAAATTGAAGGAGTTGAGAAATTGTCAGGAGGGACCTTCAAAGTCATGCCCGATAGGATTGAAGCTGCTACATACATGGCTGCTATCGCGTCGGTCGGCGGGAAGGTAACATTATTTAACGCAAACATTAATCATTTAAGTGCGGTGATCGCTAAATTAAAAGAGTCTGGTTTAAATTTTTTCTTGAAAGAGGATTGTATTGAAATAGAGATGTCAAATGAACAACCTAAAGCAGTTGATATAAAAACTGCACCTTATCCAGGGTTTCCTACCGACATGCAGGCGCCCTTCACAGTTATAAATGCCCTAGCTAAAGGGACAAGCGTTATCGAGGAGACAATTTTTGAAAATCGACTTATGCATGTGCCAGAGCTCAGAAGAATGGGAGCAAATATTTCTGTAAAAGACAATATTGCTAGAATTGATGGAAGAGCTGAGCTTTTTGGAGCAGAGGTGACGGCTTCAGATTTGAGAGCTTCTGCAGCATTAATAATCGCAGGTCTAGCTGCGAGAGGAGAAACAATTATCTCTGGATTAGAACACGTTGAGAGAGGCTATGAAGATATCCAAGACAAATTTAAGCGATTAGGCGCAGAAATCACTTGAGATTAACATAAATCTATTTGTTATTTTTTTAATGCTCTATCCCCAGCCAAAACAGTAACCTCTTCAATCACATCGGTTCTTAGAATCTTGAGTAAGACGGGTTGACCAGGTTTGACATCAGTAATTTGTTTGATGCTCTGCTCTGGATCTAAAATTGGCGTGTTATCAATTGTGAGTATTATGTCGCCTATTCTCAGACCTGACTTGGCTGCTGGACTTGATTTGACCACTTCAGATATGACGAAAACCCGGTTGTAGCCAATCTCATCGCTCTTTTTTTTCGTCAAAAGCATCATATCTGCTCCAATACCCAGCCACCCTCTGATCACTCTTCCATATTTAATAATGTCGGAGGTGACTTTTTTTACTTCATCAACTGGAATAGCAAACCCGATTCCTGATGCACCACTACCGTTTAGTGACAATGTGTTTATTCCGAGAAGATTTCCATAGATATCAATTAAGGCACCACCTGAACTTCCCTCATTTATCGCTGCATCTGTTTGAATGAAATTTTCCAAAGAATTAAGCCTTAATCCATTAATTCCAACAGCGCTTATGATGCCTTGAGTTACTGCTTGACCTATACCTTTGGGATTTCCTATGGCTAAGACAATATCTCCAACTTTGGCACTATCTGGATTACCAAGTGAAATTGGTTTTAGGTCATCGAGATTTACTTTAAGAATAGCCAGGTCTATTTCTCTATCCCAGTCTATTATTTCTGCAGGGCTCTCCCTACCGTCATGAAGTAATATTTTTATTTGAACAGCATTCTTAATGACATGAAAGTTTGTAACTATGATCCCATCGCTACTCATTATAACTCCGGAGCCGAGGGATGTTTTTAGATTATTTTTCTTTTCATCTTTAAGGGTATATATATTGACAACACTTGGTGCAGCTGCGGAGACAGCGCTAGAAAAGCTAATTTTACTATCAAGTTGGTGCGCAATATTATTTTCTATTAAAGCATCAATAGTATCTTTCGAAATATTTTGTCTAATTGAATTTGGAAAAACTAAAATCATAAGAATGGCAACAATTATTCCAACAAACGCCGGTTGAATAATGTATTTCATGAGTTCAAATAATTTTTTGGTTTTGTGCATTTTTTTAATGTCAAAAAATTAGGTTTTATCTCTCATTCTCAAAAGATTGGAGAGTTTTGGATTTGGATTATGTGACGATTTAAAAATTAATATGATATTACCTATTTCTTGAATAAGTTTGGCATTATTTTCGTCACAAATTTGCTTTGAGAGTCTACTTTTTTCTGTTCTACAATTTGAAGAAATTTTTATTTTTATTAATTCATGACGCTCGATAGCATCGACGATCTCTGTTTTAATATTTTCACTCAAGCCATTTTTTGAGATAAACACAATAGGTTTAAGTTTATGGCCCAAACTTCTGAGATATTTTTTTGATATATTATTCGTACACATAGTTTGCATATTAGATTGTAACTCACAATTTATCTAGGATCAGGTGATGACAAAAGCTAAAAACAGAAATTGGTTTGATAAGCACCTCAATGATATGTATGTACTTAAATCAAAAACAGATGGGTACCGATCCCGGGCAAGCTACAAACTTTTGGAAATTTTACAAGGGAAAAACCTCATCCAGCGTAACGATGTCGTCGTAGATTTAGGAAGCGCTCCGGGTGGATGGTCTCAAGTTGCTAGAAAATTTGTAGGGTCAAAAGGACGTGTATTGGCATTAGATATTCTTGATATGAGCAGTATCCCGGGGGTAGATTTTATTTGTGGAGATTTTAACGATGAAGAAGTCTATCGTAAACTTGCTTGCCAGGTGGAAGACGAGGGGGTTAATGTTGTAATCTCGGACATTGCCCCCAATATAAGTGGTATTGCAGCAATAGATTTGCCAAAACACTTTGGACTGGTTGAATTGGCTTTTGAATTTTGTCGACAATATCTATGTGAGGGAGGAAGTTTTATAGTGAAACTTTTTCAGGGGGAAGGATGTGATGAATTTGTAAGAGAGTCACGTAAGTGTTTTGTAAATGTTAAATTGGTGAAACCCAAAGCTTCGAGAAAAATGTCACGTGAAGTCTACATGGTGGGTACAGGGTTTAAATTCGAAAAGGAGTAATTAGGTGAGTGATTTGGCAAAAAACTTCGTTGTATGGATTATTTTAGCAGCCGCTTTGATGTTTGTATTCAATAGCTTTTCCCCGGAACAAAATCAAAACGATATTGATTATTCGACGTTTTTAAATGAAGTTCAAAATGATCGCGTCTCCGAAGTTGTGATAGCAGATTTAATAATATACGGAGAAAGAAACGATGGCTCTACTTTCCGGACGATCAGACCTAATGTTCAAGATCCTAAGTTAATGGATGATTTGGTGAATCATAACGTTAGGATCATAGGCAAGGAGCGTGAAGAGCCTAGCCTATTCTCTCAACTGCTTGTAGCGGCCTTTCCAATTTTACTTATCTTGGCCATTTTCGTCTTTTTTATGCGTCAAATGCAAGGTGG
>Ga0208390_1000143_pt1 | contig 22682 bp, 19 predicted proteins | sample Knorr_S7_td_Surf_FD_185594 | JGI IMG/M metagenome (GOLD analysis project Ga0208390, IMG submission 185594) | Marine microbial communities from Southern Atlantic Ocean transect - Knorr_S7_td_SurfaceA_ad_6m_LV_A (SPAdes) (version 2) | ecosystem: Environmental > Aquatic > Marine > Oceanic | place...
TAGGTTGCCCACCAAGTAATCATGTCTAACGCGTTAACTAGATTGTTTAGCCCTGTAGCATTATTTCCATATCCTCTAGCTTCATTATCCATCCAGTCTATCATTTCTTGTACGGTATCACATGTTTGGTGGTAACACCAATAACCGTCGACTAACCCACCAAATCCAAGAGTTATAGTATCTAGATTATTTTGAAATGAAGCGTGGTCGCTTCTGGCAGTAGTATCCTCGTAAATTATTATCTCAGGCCGATCTTGCTCAACCCAAACATCATACTTCCACGTATCTTCTGAGTTATTGTCAGCTCCAACTAGGATGTCTTGCTGCATTGAAACATTTATTGCATCGGAACCAATCCACTGGCTGAGATATACAAGATCAGGCTGATCAAGTTTATTGTAATTCAGAGAAGGGCCAATGTAAATTCTCATTGGCCACACTTCACTATCTTTAGGATACCCATCAGTATCAGGCTGCGGATCTGGATCACAATCTCCATTACCGCCTCCATGTTCACCACCACAAGGAGCTCCGCCACCCCCTGGCCAGTTAACACCTGCCATATCCAAATTAATATAATTCATAACAGTCACATCAGGATATCTATCGGCTAGTGTATCTGTCCAGTAATCACTACCACGTAATCCTCCTTCTTCACCAGACCACAAGCAATAGACCATTGTTCTTCGAGTGTCGTATGGCATGGCAGCCATTGCCTCTCCTGCAGCAAGAACCATAGATGTTCCTGCAGTGTTATCATAAGCTCCAACTCGAGTTCCATAGGTTCTAGATCCTGTTATGTGAGGATCCACTAACCCTCCATTTATTGGAGGAGCAATATCAAAATGAGCTCCAAATACTAACCATTCATTTGGATGTAGTGTACCATCTCGGAATCCACATACATTGTAAGCTTCTGGATTAACATTTCCTAGTACATCTTCTATTGCGAATCTCTGAACTTCTACTCTGAGTCCATATGAAGTCATCTCGGCAATCAAAAATTGAGCAGCATCTTCGTAAGCTAAGTTGCCTTGTCCTGCCCATCTATCTAAATATCCAACAGCTCCATCGGCAGGGTCTAAAATATCTGGAGTTTCATCAGAAATACGAGCTATACTGTTGAACACAGTTCGTCCATCAACAAACCCTCTTGAAAATAGACTTCCTTCGTCTACAGTATAAGCAGCAGAGACTTCACGTTTTAGATCAATCTTGATAGGAACACTTTTGCCTGCTTTTTCTTCAGTTGAGTTTAAAGTATAAAATGAGGCGTATTCTTTGGGTTCAACTCTTGAAACAGCCAGGCCTTCTTGATTAATTCCACCTCTCTCCACCCAGTCCTTCCAGCTTTCACTTGGATTTCTAATTGACCACACCTCGGTACCATAATTAGACAGAAAGATAAATGCAGTATCTATCCTAGGAGGGGCAAGAATTGTGAGTTGCTTTGTTTCCCCCGTTCGCATATCTAGAATAGTTCCATTTTGAAGGTAATTTGATGCTGGATCAACTACCATATGAGGAATGAAAACAGAAACATCACGCTTTGCAGAAATCACCAAAGGTTGGAATTCTCCTGCAACTAGAGTAACAGGGTTGACTACAACGTCATTTGGAGAAATAATATCCTCATCGTCATTCTCTAGACATCCTGCGAAAGATACCGCTAAAAACAATGCAATTACAGAAATATTTAGCATTTTGTTCTTAGACAAGTTTCTACGCATTATTGTATACTATTATTCCTAGGATATATAGTTTGTTTATTCAGATAAACAATCTTCATGCATGCATACAGGAGGCTCAAAAAATATTTTTTCGTCTGTATTTATTTCATGAATTCTTAGCACACTGTTACCACTAATGTCAATATCAACAGCAGCTTCCGTACTTGGAGGAAGATAATCTTCTCCAATATCTCTTAGAGAAAGACGAATTTTATGCCCTTCAGGAATTAAAACATCCATAGCAAAAAACTCCATTTTGGCCCTGATTTCTACGCCAGGAATTACATTTTGGTATTCAGTGCCGCCTTCATGGTATCTTAAGTCCATAATAGCGTGACCAATATGAATACATTCATTTTCAGCAGAGCAATCCTCCATAAGTGCATAAATTGACCCTCCAGGACCAGCTGGAGTAACATCGAGGTGCAACTGAGGCAATCCACCAAATCTAAAATCTGAACTAAATACGTTTGTTTCAAAGACTACTTGGTCGTCAGTTGCTTCCATTCCAGGATAAACACTTGTACCTAATGCACTTTCTGCAACCAAGCTAAGATTATTTCCACCTAATGGCATTTCAATAATGTGAGAGTCTTTAGCAGGATATCTTTCTTCAACTCGCCATTCACCACGATTATTTTGTATTTCCAAGTATAGACTTGGCTTAGGTCCTTTTTCCTGTAAATAATATGTAAACCATTCTAGTAAATCTTGCATCCAATCGAATCGAACCATTTGAGGGTAAGCTTCAGACCCCCTTCCGGGATCAGAACGTTGTTTTTGATAGTCAGGCCTATCAGGATAATCATGATCCCATTGTCCCATCAAAACCTTTGCTTCAATCCCTGTGTCTAATAATGTATTAATTACAGGAACTGCCATGTGAGGATCAACATTCCAATCATGAAATCCTTGTACAATATAGACAGAGCCTCTATAGTTCTCTAAAACGCGGTCAAGGAAGTATCTTTCATCCCAATATCCACTAACTTCACTTCCTCCGAATACGTAAGCTTCACCTCCGTACAAACTAGAAGCCAAGTAGTCTGGACATGCATTTTGTAAATTTTGTTCTTCTTTGTCAGCTTCATAGCCATAAGAGCCGTAAACAACATTATGCATGAAAGGTGCGCGTGCTTCAGAGGATCCATTCTTCCACATTAGTTCTCTCACTCCAATAAGTCCTGAAATAGGGACTATAGTTTTTAGATATTCATTTCCATACATTGCGGCTTGCCATGGAGTAGAACCGTCATAGGATTTTCCAATCATTCCTACATTTCCATTTGACCATTCTTGTGTTGCTAGCCATTCAACGGCAGCATTGATCCCCTCTTGTTCGGCAAATCCCATCAGATCCATGCAATGATTAGAGCTTCCAGTACCAGTTACAGAAACTTGTGCAAAAGCAAATCCATGGGGCAGAAGGTTTTGGATAACACTTACACCCAACCAACTACCGGGTTGGGAAACATCTGGTGTCGAGGCTGAGGTTTCTCCAAAGTAAGGTCCGAATTCAGCTATCACTGGCACTTTCATCCCTGAAGGTACTTTTGGCCTCCAATAGGCCAAACTAATTTGCGGACACTCGCCGCCAAATTGGCAAGTAGCAGCAGCCCCACCTTCGCTTAAAGGAAGATTATAAGGAATCATAACATGAACAGAATCAAATTCATTATCAGTTTCCAATAGTTGATAAGTCCCTTGATTCAGAACAAAACTATAAGGTTGTGAAGTATCGTAGTCTAGCTGACTTCTAGCCCAAACAGGGACTCTCATATCATATTCTTCGTCGATTGATTCCTGAATGATTAGAAGGTATGAACTGGATACAAATATTAAACCAACAACTACGGAAAAGACCTGTTCAGATAGTGTATTACGTTTCATTTAACTAGCAGGGATTGTCTGAGCCACAATTACATTGACCTTTAACACCTTCAGGTGCAGGATTAGGATTATTCACTCTAAAGCCTTCACCCATTTCGCTTACGATGTAATCAATTTCAGTTCCACTGACTTTTTCAACATCTTCAGTTTTAACAATCACTTCTAAACCATTTGATTCGAATACAGAATCAGCATCGCTTCGCGCATCAAACCCTAAAGCGTATTGATAACCGCCACTACAACCGGCAGAAAACACACCTATGCGGAGCATTTTACCAGTCATGTCTTGCCCTTCCTGAGCTTTTGAAAGTTTCTCAGCAGCAATATCGGTTACACTTATCATAAATTAGTATTCTTATCCTATTTTTTATAGTTTACTGAGAATCAGAGAGCAGATGTTTCTTTAGCTGAGGAAGCAGATATATTGGCCCGATTTAAAGGATTATAAGCTTGGAAAGTATTTCTTAAACCGTTAAGCAAAACTTTAGTCCAGCTTGGTTTAATTTTCAAGTCATATACAATAAACGGATTCTTGTAAATTTCTTTTGCAGTCCAAAGATACATATCGGAAGCTGTTTTAACAGCAATTCTCATATTTTTAGGTATGAATTTAAATCCTAATTCAGCACGCTTTTGCCATTTAAAATAAAGTTGAATTTGAGATCTTACAAAAGCCTTGAATTGCTTTGGCTTTCTTCTAGCTTCCCCTCTAGTTAGACCAGATAAACCAAATGAGTCTAGGTCTTCTACAGGGAAATAAGTTCTTTTCAAATCTAAATCTTCATCTATGTCTCTTATGAAATTTATAAATTGCATTGCTTTTCCCAAGTATCTTGCCGAATCGTCTGCGTTTTGGTTTACATTCATTACTTTATTCATCATTAAACCAATAACTTCAGCAGATCCGTAGAGGTAAGTGTTCAATTCATCTAAGTTTTTGTAAGTAGATTTTCTAGTGTCCATCTCCATTGAGAATAGGAAAGCATCAACCCACTTATTATCGAATTTTCTTTTCTGTGATAGCTTAACAAAATCGGTTATAACTTCATTATCAGAAGACTTTCCTGAAAGTACGCGGTAGTACTCTTCTTTGAATTTCATGAAGCCCTTGGTATCTTGCGGTACGGAATCTACATAGTCATCGGCTATTCTGACAAAATTGTACAATTGAGTTACTTCTTTCCTTATTTTTGCAGGAAACAGTTTTGTACTGTAGTAGTAAGTTGTACTACCTTTTCTGAATATCTCATCAGGATTTGTGGTGGAAGTTCGGTTTCCATAAGTTTCTGATGAATATACGTTTTTAGCCATATTAGAATCAACTTCGGCTTTGAAGGTATTTAAAGTAGTTAATTTAGTGCCTAATTTAGATTTCATAGTTTATTCAATGTCCTCAAAGTATCTTTATTTGCTAAGTGTATACCCTCTTGAAGTTCGCCATCTACAATGCCTCTTGTGCCTAATCCACCCAGATAAATTTTTGTATTAGGTAATTCCTTAACTAATTCCCTAGCTATCATCTTTGCATTAAACAAGTATCTTGCAATAGTAACTGAGATAAAAACAATATCTGGTCTTGCATGAGTTATGAAGTCGATAATAGCTTTGTTTGTTACAGCTCTTTTATCTCCCATGTACCATGCTCCACCGATGTTGGTCACTCGGTATTTTCTAGTTTTTAGGAGACCTTCAAGAACTAAATTGGACATACTGTGATCATCTCCTTCAGGATTACAGATGACAGCCAAGCCTTCAACCAAGCCCTTCATCTCGATTTTAGCATTATATTGTTGAATTATTTTTCTCATAATGTTAGTAATCATGTGTTCCTGTGCAATTCCAATTTCTCCGTCGACCCACAGCTTCCCTGTTTCTCTCATTACTCCAGTTACAGAATCAACATAAAACCGTTGTAAACCAATCAATTCTACTAGTTCATCAGCCTTTTCAAAAGACATTTCTTCGTCACCAGTCTGTAGGCACCTAGCTAGTAAGACTTCCAATTCTTTTTGCCTTTCAACTACTTTGTCATCCAATTTTGTTTGATTTTTAACGAAGAATTTCCTGACTGAGCCAGAATGATATTCTTTTGGTACATCATCTATTGTTAAGTTCTCTACAGAACCCAGATATTCAATAACTTTTTGTTTTGATGTTTTCTTTTCGCTATCCCATTTACTTTCAACAAGATAAGCGTATTTTTTGCCTTTTATATTTTTTGTTCTTACGTATACTATGCTAACACCCCCTCCTTTTTCATTTCATTAACTAAAATTTGGGAAGAAATAACAGTGGTTGGAACTCCAACGCCAGGATGATTATATTGTCCTGTATAATATAGATTTTTAACTTTAGAGCTTTTGTGTTTAGGCCTGAATACTGCAGTTTGCCATAAAGTATGGGCCATTCCTAACCCAGTTCCTTTGTAAGCATTATATCTGCTTTTGAAATCTCGATGAGTGAATAGTGATTTTACAACAATATCATTTTTAATTTTTTCACCAGTCCAATTTTCAAATTTATCTAGAATCTTATCAAAATAGGATTCTCGAATATTGTCAGAGTCTTCTAAATCAGATGCAACCGGAACTAAAAAGAATAGATTTTCCATTCCTTCAGGGGCAACATTCTTGTCAATTCGAGAGGGGCAGCAAACGTAAAAGTTAGGATTATCTGGCCATTGAGGAGTTTTAAAAATTTGATCAAAATGGTTATTCCAGTCTTCGTTGAAAAAATAATTATGATGTGTAAGACTATCAATTTTACGATTCACACCTATGTAAGCTAAATGCATAGAAATGGCCATAGTTTTTTTGTTCCAGTAATTTGACCTGTAAGTTTGATTCTTTTCTTCTAATAATTGAGTTTCACCATGGTGGTAGTCAGCATTGTTTACTACCAAATCAGCAAGATACTCTCTATTTTCAGTTACTACATTATTTGCTAATTTTCCTTCAACATTAATCTTGGTTACAGCTTCATTAAATTTGAATTTAACTCCATTTTCTAAAGCAATCTCGTAGATTTTTTGAGCAAGCCCATTCATTCCGCCTTTAGGATAATAAATTCCATGATGATGATCTAAGTAAGACATCATACAATACATACCAGGTACATTCCTTGGATCACCTCCTAAGAATACAGTAATCCATTCGAGTAATTTTTGAGCCTTATGATTTTTAAAATATTTTTTGACTCCTTTGTGATAGTTTGAAAAAGCTTTCAGTCTTAGTCCGTTAGCGACCATACTTGGTGTAAAAAAATCAAATATTGAATTATAAGTGCGATAAACAAACCCATCCATTGCAATATCATACTGCTTCTTGCAAACTTCTAGATACTGGCGAAGTTTTTCAGCACCATTTTCTTCTAATTTATCAAAAATTGCATAGTTTTTTTCTATATCGCTTGAAATATCAATAATTTCACCATCATCAAAGAAAACTCGGTATGAAGGGTCAAGTTGTTTTAGCTCTAAATAGTCGGAAGCATCTTCTCCAAATTCCTCAAAAAATTTTTCAAATGCTTGAGGCCACATGTACCACGAAGGCCCCATGTCAAATTGAAATCCCTCTTTTTTAAGTAAGCTTGCTTTTCCACCAGGTTGCTCGTTCTTTTCTATTACTGTTACATTATGCCCTTCTTTAGCCAGTAAGGCTGAAGCAACTAAACCGCCGTACCCTGCACCAATAACTACAATGTCTTTCATTGTAAGTCCTCCGCAGTTCTTTTACCCAGTAAGTGTCTGAAGCAATCTTCTAAATCTTCGAATCTAAATTTATACCCTGAGTCTATTAATTTCGAAGAATCTACTTTGATGCTTGATAACGCTAAAACATCGCCAAACTCTCCTAAAACAGTTTTCAAAGCAAAACCAGGAATTGGAATTATTCCAGTTAGTTTCCCAAATCTTCCCCAAATTACTTTTGCAAGTGTTGAAGCCCATTCACCTTGCCTGACCGGGTTTGGAGAGGCTACGTTGACTGGTCCAGATAATTTATCGTTAATAATAGAATGATAGATTACGTCTACAACATCATCTACTGAGACCCATGACCACCATTGTTTGCCTCCAGCCACAGGCGGACTTGATCCTAATTTAGCGGCATTTCCCAGTACCTGCAACGCCCCACCCAATGGAGACATTACAGGAGCAATTCTTAGGAAAACTACACGAACTCCAGCATCAATAGCTGGTTGGGCAGCTTTTTCCCATTCACTAACAACATGTGAAAAGTAATCATTTCCACTTTTTTCATCCTCATTTAGTAAGTCTTCTCCTCGGTCTCCATAGTATCCTATTGCAGAAGCACAGATCAAAACTTTCGGAGGATTATTCAATGAAGCTATATGTTCAGCAATAAGTTTTGTTCCATTAACTCGACTTTCTAAAATTTCTTTACGTTTCCAGCTAGTCCAAGGTAAAGGAATCATTCCACCAAGCGGCTTGCTGATTGGTTCACCGGCCAAATGAATTACGACATCCTTACCAGATAGGTTACTCATTGTATTATTTTCTAAATTCCATCCAAGCTCTCCTTTTTGCGGTCTACCCCTAACAATGTTTTCTACAGAGTGTCCAGCAGTTGTCAAGAATGGTTTGAGCTGTGAGCCAATTAATCCAGACCCTCCAGTCATTGCAATATCAAGAGCTTTACCACTATAGTTTGATTGAGCAGTCAAATCATTTTTGGTAATATTTCTTCGATAGGCAAACATTTGCTTTATCTTTTGTTTTGCAAATGCACTTCCAAAAGTTTCACCCAAAATTCCTAAAGGTAATTTATAATCTATCTTGTCAGTTACTTTAGATGAGTTAGAGTCAATTTCTTCAAAGAGATGCTTATGATTCCATGAAGCAAATGGCCCGCTTACCTGCTCATCAAAAAATTGTTTATTCTTAATATAATCATGATGCCTAGCTACCCAGGTTAGAGGTATTGGCCCTAGATTCATTTGAATGTGAACCTCACCACCGTCTATCCCTCCATTTCTCTTCTTTACACTGACTGGATCAAATGGAGGAGTCAATCTTTCAAAAGCACCGGGGTTCTCGTGCCAACTGAAAAGTTGGTCAACAGGAACTGGGACTTCAAGTTCAGATTGGTATGTACTAGTGGCCATGTTAGCGCTATATTTTTTCTAGTGCACAAATTAGTATATAAAGAACTCAGCCTAGTGCCTAAGATTAGAGAAAGTATTTTCTAGTGCATAAATGTGATATTTATCGACTATAAACTTGTGCTAAAGGATGCAAAACTTTTGTCTCGGCATTTTTTTTCAAAGTTAAACAGCGATTGCAATTAACCTGCATTCCTTTTAGCATGGAATCATACTCTTGTCTAGTGGCTTCATGGCCACACAAAGTAAGTCGATTTGATCCTGGATAGTGTTTCTTCTTCATTAACTATTTGGACATCCATCCAAGCATTTTATCGACTTCTCTGCTAATTAATATTAGAGTAGGAGCCCATAAACCCACGAAGATACCTAATGATTGATCTTCATTTACAAAATATATGTACAAAGACATAAAAATCGATATAAAACTAGCCCCAAGTCCAAGCTGCGAAACCATTCCCCCGTCGTACTGACTCATAATCTTTTATCTCTACAAACAATTATAAAGTATTACTAAGCACTAATGCACGGCAACAATAATCTGGCATTAGTGCATAGCGCTACCACAAAGCATTAATGCTCAGTTTTCTTAAAAGCATAATGGCAAAAGAGCTTAATGCTAAAATTCAATCTAAAATTGTTGAATATTTAGAAAAGAGGACGGAGCAAAGTTCAATAACAGAAATATCTAGGGACTTAGATATAGGTCGAAATACTGTAGCTAAGTATCTTGAATTACTAAAGTTTCAAGGGCTGGTTGAACAAAGATCTATTGGTCAAGCAAAACTGTGGTCTCTTACAGACACACCTTTTAATTCAGAAAAGTACGGGATATCAATTAGGGATAAGAAAGGCAGGCACATCTATTCGTACGGAGCAAAAGCTCTTTCAAAGTTCGGATTTAATGAGGATACGTTCCAAGGAAAAACAACATCAGAAGCCTTAGGGGAAGACTATTCAGACGTAGATTCAAAAGCTTTTGAAAGCATAAAGACAATGCAACCCACAGTTTCCCATAAAATATACAAGACGAACAAACATAGTTCTAAAGTTACACAATATTTTTTTCCTAATTTTAATGACAGTAATAAAGTAACTGGGGCAATTAGTATTGCAATAGTTTCTGACATCAAATAATGAGTAAAAAGCACGCACCCTCGTTAATGCGTCAGATACGCAGAGAATTAAAAGAAGGAAAAAGTCCTGAAAGTTTATTTCCTAAGGTAAAGTCAATTTCAGATTCCTATTATCGAAGCCTTTCATTTTATTTGTTAATACCTTATTTATCTCCAATAAGCAAGCAATTCAAGGAAGCTGTTAGTTTAGCTAGTAAAGATATAGAAAAAGTACAGCAACCTTGGAGAAGAATTGAATTATTAGGCAGTATTTCAAAGTCGTTAAAAATAATTCGAGACACAGATAGTATGTATGAATGTTATTCAATAATATTGGAAAAATTGGTCAATGAGAGTAATAAAGATATTAAGGATTTTCTGTTAAAATACTCAAAAAACTTTCCGGAGTTTTGCATAGGTAATTTACTAGCAATATCTAGTAAACTAAAGGGATTCGAGTTTGAAACCGGAAAAGCGATTATTAGGCATGGAGTAAAGTTTGATTCTAAGTCTCGTTTGGTTGATATATTACTTAAACTTAATAGTACTTCAAGTACTAAACTACTTGGTTATTTACATTTACAGTTGTTTAAATTGAATAAGAACGAAGATTCAAAGGCACTTCTCAAAGCACTTCAGAATGCTGATGGCCAAGAGTCATTACTTTACCTTGTCAGAGTTTGCAGCAAGAAATCAGATTTTATTTTGTTTGAAGAACATATATCTGACTTACCAAATGATGATAAGGTCTTCCTTTTGATATCATTAACATCAAGGGCAGATAGAAAAAAATTAAAAGAATTAGCAAAGCAACTGTATGATAAATCTGAAGAACAGTATAGTTTTCTTTCAGAATCAAAAATTAAAATTAAATTAAGAGCTAAATTAGATTTAACATTAGAACGTTTGGGTATAACTCAGATTCCTAAGAAGTCTAAAGTAGTTAAAGAGCTAGGTGAAGTAGCCGAAACAGGAAATCATACCTTGGCACTTTACAACACGTATGGAGGCAATTGGAATCACCCACATTTTAAATCCATTTTTAAAGCATCAAATCTCTGCGCTTCCTTTGATCTTGATTTGGCTTTGATTAACTTCCCAGAAATATCTTCAGATAAATTAATCAAAGAAATTAAGAAAGAAATGCGCCTTCCAAATGACGGTTACATTAAATTGCTCATGGATAAAAATAGAGTAAAATTTTTCAAAAAGGAAATTGATGAATCTTGGTCTGGAACTGTGGTTGCCACTACAGAAAATCCAGATCCTTCTAAATCATCTTTACCTGAGGGAAGGTTATGCATGGTAATGGGATTAGGTCCTAAAGGCCTTCCAATTTCATTTATTAGCAAATCTAAGTATAATTTTGAACTAACTGGTTCCAATATAGGCTTTGAAACAGGAACTGCAATGGGAGCAATCTCAGCGCATTTGAAGGCATTAAATTGAATTCTTAATATTAAAATAATATGGTCTTATAGCATAATTATGTTAGAATGTCTTTTTTGTAAAATAATAGATAGGAAAATACCTGGCGATATTGTTTATGAAAACGATAGTGTACTTGCTTTTAACGATATAAATCCAATAGCTCCTATACACATTCTAATTATTCCTAAAGAGCACATTTCAACGCTTAATGATATTGAAGAAAAGCATACGCAAACAATGGGAGAGATGTTTCTAGCAGCTAAAAAAATAGCATCAGATAAAGGAATCTCTGAATCAGGATATCGAGTTGTTTTCAATTGTAATCAGGATGGGCAACAGACAGTTTTTCACATTCATTTACATTTGATAGCAGGCAGGCAAATGACCTGGCCGCCAGGTTAAAATTATATTTTTACACTTTTGTTAACGTTGCCATACCAAACGGTTTTAGCAATTCTACCATCAAAGAAATTTTTTTAAGTCTTAAAGGAGCGTTTTCAAGTTTAACTTCTTCAGCCCATAAACCTGGTTGTGATAATGCAGGAATCGGGTTATTTCTACAATTACATCCAGTGGCCCATTTCCAAGGCAGTTTTGCAGTGACTTGGAAAGCAGCCCGAAGCCCTAAACTATCTCCCATGTGTTCAATTATGTATAATTTTCCACCTTTTTTTAGCATTTTGTGAGCATCTCTAACTATTCCCGCAGGATCAGGTACGCTACACAAAAGTGTTGTCAGAATTACGCAATCAAAAGAGCCCGGTTTTTCATCTAAATCATGTAAATACCCTTCGAAAACCTTAGCACGGTCACCCATGACTTCCAGCATACTTCTGCATTCTGGAGTTAATTTATTATCAGGTTCTACCGCAATCCATTCTGTAACTTCAGGCCTATTTAGGAAAAAAACATTAACACCTATTCCAGCTCCGACTTCCAATACACGGCCCCGAACATCACTAAATAATTCTTCTTTTGCATCTTTTAACATTTTACTAGTATCCAGTAAAATGTTTCTAGCAAATTTATCAAAACGACCTAATTTAGGTTGATTTTTCATTAATCAATATCCTTGTAGTAGTTATTATAATTTTTAGAAATAAATTAGGGTACATACGCAACCCCATCAAACGGTTGAAGCCGACGACATTAGTAGCAGTTGTGACTATTAGTAACCGACGGGCTGAACACCTCGAAATGTTATTATCCGCATTACCGAAGTAATACTTCAAACAACACCATAGCTCTCGGTGCTTACACCCCGGTCCTATCAATCTTATCTTCTATAAGTGTCAAAATGCCTCGTTTTGAGGCGGGTTTCGAGCTTAGATGCTTTCAGCTCTTATCCCTTACAGCGTGGCTGCCCAGCGGTGCCTTGTCAGACAACTGGTAAACTAGTGGCTGCGAACCCTCGTTCCTCTCGTACTAGAGGATCCTTCCCCTCAGGCATTGGACAGTCCCAGCACATAGCAACAAACCTGTCTCACGACGGTCTAAACCCATCTCACGATCCCTTTTAATGGGCGAACAACCCCACCCTTGGGTGCTTCTGCACACCCAGGATAGGAAGAGACGACATCGAAGTAGCAAGCCTGGAGGTCGATGTGGGCTCTTGCTCCAGACAACTCAGTTATCCCCGGGGTAACTTTTCTGTTATCAACCGCACCTACTAACGGCGCTGGTTGGTTCGCTAGGCCCTGCTTTCACATCGTGGTTTGTTGTGTTGCCAAACCACGTCAAGCCAGCTTTTGCCCTTGCACTTAACGGTAGATTCCTGACCTACCTAAGCTGACCTTTGGGCTCCCTTGTTATTTTTTCGAGGGAGTGGCGCCCCACCCAAACTGCCCGCCTACCGGGGTTCCTCCTAAGAGGTGAGTGGGACGAATCGAAAAGGACGGTGTTTCATCGGTGACTCGGCGACGAGCTAGCGCTCGCACCTGTGTAATGTCTCCCGTCTACGCTACACATAACAACTCGTGCCACAACGGCAGGTTGCAGTAAAGCTCCACGGGGTCTTCGCTTGCGGCTGGGACGTACTGGACTGTGCGCCAGTAAGTCAATTTCATCGGGCTCCGGGCGGGGACAGTAGAGCTCTCGTTAGGCCGTTCGTGCAAGTCGCCAATTAAGCGACAAGGTATTACGCTACCTTAAGAGGGTCATAGTTACCCCCGCCGTTTAGCAGTCCTTCGTCAGGTTGAAACCTGGTTTCAGATACTGCCACTGGGCAGGATTCAGCGGCTATACACATCCTTACGGACTAGCAGCCACCTGTGTTTTTAATAAACAGTCGGAGCTCCCTAGTCACTGCGACCAGCTCTCTTCAGAGCTGGCACCCCTTATACCAAAGGTACGGGGCTAATTTGCCGAATTCCCTCGCCCGGATTCTGCCGCGACGCCTTAGGCTACTCACCTAGGGGCACCTGTGTCAGATCTCGGTACGGACAACTCATACGGCTCCAGCTCCCTTTTCACGGACACCAGGCTAACGCAGAAGCGAAATACTCCGCCTCCCAAAAGCTTAGTTTGCTTCTCACCATTACGGTACTCCACAAATTTATCGCTCAAGGCAACACTCCGACAAGAGTGCTCCACAAGACCCGATGTGTCAGGAACTGGACAAAATATGAATTGGTGCAGGAATTTTAACCTGCTTCCCTTTCGATTCCTCCTGTTAGGGGGAACCTTAGGACCGACTAACCCTCGACTGATGAACATCGTCGAGGAACCCTAGCCCCTCCGGCGGATGGGATTCTCACCCATCTACGCTACTACTCTTTCCATGATTATCATTCGAACGCGGTCCACAGGACCTCTCGGCCCCACTTCCACCCGCGCACGACGCCTCTCTACCGCATCACCTTTCGGTGGCCCAAAGTATCGGTGAACAACTTAGTCCCGTCCATTTTCTAGGCTCAAGAACTTGACTGGTGATCTGTTACGAACTCTTTAAAGGATGGCTGCCTCTAAGCCAACCTTCCAGCTGTCTATGCTGTTAAACACTATTTGTTCTTTAACACTTAGCTGTTACTTAGGGACCTTAACTTTGGTCTGGTTTGTTTTCCTTATGGACATCAAGCTTACCCCGATGCCCTCACTGCCCAGCTTCTACGACGGACACACATTCGGAGTTTGACAGCATGCCGAAAACTTTCGCTTCCTAAACACGCAATCAGTGCTCTACCGCATGCCCCGTCTCAGCTGAGGTCTGCCTGCGAGCAGTTTCGAGAGGAACCAGCTATTACCGGTCTAGATTGGTCTTTCGCCCCTATACCCAGGTCATCCAAACGATTTGCACATCAGTACTGGTTCGGGCCTCCACCCTTCTTCCGAAAGGCTTCACCCTGCCCAGGCATAGATCGACCGGCTTCGGGTATCCAACCATTGACTCCAGGCGAGCACACCTTGCCCCTCGCTTACGCTGCGGGCTATCGGTTTCCCTACGGCTTCGTACTTACGCACTTAACCTCGCCAATGATAGAAACTCCACGGATCAATTTTCGAATCGAACGGTATGACATCGGTGCGGCGGTGTAACCGCTTAATCCCTTGCATGCCATACCAGTCTGTTACCACCTGATTTCAGGATCTTATTAATCTCCCGTCAGGGATACTTTACAACTTTCGCTCACGCTACTATTGCGCTGTCGGTCTCGGTTTGTATTTAGAGTTGGAAGTTAGTACCTCCCACATTCACGCGCAATATCCAATGCACGCTACTCTTGGGTCCTGAAAATCATCTTTCACTGCGTCTCCTACGGGGCTATCACCCTCTTTGGCGCCGGTGTTCCACACGAAATTCGGATAATAGTGTTAAGATGTAAACAGGCCACTCCACATTTCTACTGATTTTCATCAGAAGATTCGGATTGCTCTATGAGGTGTTCGATCGCCTTTACTAACCTCATCTCATTTGATTTCTTTTCCTGCTCCTACTAAGATGTTTCAATTCGGAGCGTTCCCCATCCTTTCGGATTAAACTACTAGAGTTTGGGAAGTCCCATTCGGCAATCTTCGGATCAAAGGCTCCATGCGCCTCCCCGAAGCATATCGCTGCTTGGCACGACCGTCTTCGGCAACCGAGCCTAGTCATCCACCAGGTGGCGTAGTAACTGCTTGTAGCCGTCGGCTTCAACATTCGTCCGGGTTTGCGTATGATCTGACAATCATTGGTCCGTTTATTCCCCACTGTTAGGAGGATAGGCCCTATGCCATCTTCCCCGGTCTTAATCTTCAAGATCGAGTGCACAATCTCCCTGAAATTGCCAAATATTAAGTATTAGTCAACTACAAGGATTTGTCGGGAGAAAAAGGGGGTATATAATACTGCGCAGGAATTATATTTCTTTTTGCAATATTTTCACAATTTCAATAGAAGATTTGGCTTCTAGTATACTTTGTTGAGTTTCAAGAGACAAGCTGCACATTGATGCCAAAGTATACAAGTCTTGAGCACTCGCGGAGTCTAACTTTAGTCCACTGCTAATGATAAAATCAGTAAAATTTTCAAATTCAATACCCATGTTATTGGCAATTTCGATAATTCTTAGCTCTAATTTTCCTAACATAAAATTCCAATCTTTAAGATCAACGTCATCTTTAATGTTGTCAAGGTAAGTTACTTCAGCCTGAAAGTAAAGAGGCTCTCCAGATGTTTTTTTCATCATAGATTGCATTGATGGAGTGTCTGGAGGGAAATATTCAGCAGGCTTATCAATTCCTGGCGAAATTAAATTATCTATTCTAAAGCGTTTTTTACCTAAGATTTCAATGTAATAGTTGCTACCTGTTAGATCCAAGTCTTCACATTTTATAATATATACTAAAGTTCCAGTTTTAACAGGACTGGCCCATCCGCCCTCAGTTTTTTGTCCGTCTATTATATTTATTCCAAAAACTCGGTTGGAACTCATACAATCATCTAACATTTGTCTGTATCTAGGTTCGAAGATTTTAAGTGGAACTTTTTGATTAGGATATAAAACTACATCTATAGGAAATATGGGGATTATTTCAGACATTATGGAGCTAACCTCTCAATTTGCCACGTTGTTCCATGGCGAGTGTAAACAAAGCGGTCGTGCATTCTATCTCTTCTTCCTTGCCAGAATTCGACTTCCTTGTGTTCAAGCCTGTAACCACCCCAGTAATCCGGCATTGGTATTTCCTTACCTTCATATTTCCTTTCATATTTTTTGAAAAGCTTTTCTAACTCGGCCCTACTCTCAACTGTGGAGCTCTGTTTTGAAGCTAACACAGAGATTTGACTCAATCTAGGTCTTGAAGAAAAATATTTTCTGGATTTATCTGGAGAAATTTTTCTAATTTTACCTCTTATTCTAACTTGTCTTTCCAATGGATGCCAGTTGAAAGTTAAAGATCCATATGGATTTGATTCAATCTGTACTCCTTTTGTGCTTTCATAGTTAGTGTAAAAGATGAAGCCTTTTTCATCATATTCTTTCAGCAAAACAACGCGGCTTGTTGGCTTTCCTGAAGTACTTGCAGTAGCCAAAGTCATTGCATTGGGTTCCAAAGTATCATATTCTTGAATTTTCTCAAACCAGTTTCGAAACATTTCAGTCGGAGACTCACGCAAGTCACTTCTATCAAGTCCTGCAATGTCATATTGCTTACGCATTTCTTCCAAACTGACCATTTACATGTAAACGTAGATTGACATTTAATAAAGATGTGTTACTATTAAACACACTTAAATAAGTGCCGTACAAATAATAATATCATGGAATTAGGACAACCTTATCCCTACAAAGGGTTTTGGATTAGACTTGTAGCCACACTTATCGATAGCATAGTTTTAACAATTATAATAATTTTCTTAGCTGTTTTTAGCTTAGTGGTTTTTGGTGCTACATTAGGAGAGGGTGCTGGAATAGGCATGTTTTTCCTTGTTCTCATCTTAGCATCCTTGGCAACTATTCTTTACAAACCTATAATGGAGGCCTCTGACTACCAAGGTACACTTGGTAAATATGCATTAGGAATGAAAATTGTTGATCAAAATGGGCAAAGAATAACGATGACTTCTTCATTTCTCCGTACAATTCTTTACATAATTGGCGCTCAACTTTTTTTGCTTTGTCTGGGAGTAGTAATGATAGGTTTTACAGAATATAAACAAGGTTTGCATGATATTCTTGCTAATACTTATGTTGTTACAAATCATTGGGAAGGGCCTGTTCCTTTAGAAGATAATTTTGGAGGATAATTATGGAAAACACAAAAGAAGAACAAAAGTGGGCTATTGGAACTCTAGCCATATTTGTAATTTTACTAATAATCTCTGGAATATCAGATTTTGTTGAAGTAGGTATCGGAGTTTGTACTTTTTTATTTAGTTGGCTAGCTGTAAGTTATTCGATAAGGAATTTTGGAAAGGGAGGCACTTCTAAAGAAGAATTACAAAAAGAAATGCAATTATTTTCTATAATTTTACTAGTTGTTTTGGTATTAATTACGTTAGTGGGCGCTAATCAATACAGCGACTACGCATTTGTAACATTTGGATTCACACTTACTTGGATTGTAAGAAGTTCTGCAATTAAATATTTTAGCTAATTATCTCTGGCCTCTGCCATCTAATGCAGAAATTACAATTGCTAAACCAGCTATAAATTTACGATTAAAATTATTTTCTGGCGGAATATTAACTATTAATTTTTTAATTATTGGGTTGAACTTCTGCCTCATGGTAATAGGTTTTTCGTTTCCCATGGTGTGAAGCGTGTATTTTTTTGGTAGGATTCCTAAGAAAACTCTTCTAGCAATTGCCTGAGCCATACTGTCTTCTAATAACATTCCAATATCATTACCATCTGGGTCAAGAACTTGCCATTTAGTTCTGAGAATGGATTTCCAAAATTTTCTTCTTACAGTTCCCAATAAAACTCCTGCTTTAGGATCAAAAATATCGAATCCTCCCCATGCATCTACTAAGTTTCTTTGCTTGATAACCAGCCATTCGTTGTTTTTACTTTCGTCATCATAAAGTCTGATATCTTCTTTAATTCTAAATCGTTTTTGCTCGCAAAATCCGTACAATTGATCATTTTCATCCATAATGTGAAATTTATTTCCAAAAATTTTCAAAAATTTTTCACGAATTAAGTATTGATTTAGTTCAGTCAGTTTTGCCATGAATTAGACACAATCTTGATTATATAAAGTTGTTATTACGTTTTGATACCTCTTATATATGGGCTTGTTTCTACTATTGCATGGCAGATGAATTGTTTGGTAGTGAGCTAGGATTAGCTTTTGTAATAGTCGGAGTGTTACTTTTTGTTGTAGAAGTATTTCAACCTGGATTTTTAATTGCAGTTCCAGCTACAGTTTTCATAGCCTTAGGAGTTTTACTTTCGTTTAACGTAGTTGACGGATTATTACTTTTACCTATCGGATTAGCTGTAGGGCTAGGCTCATTGTATGGAACAATGATGCTCTACCAATCTTTAGCACCTCCAGACACCCCTAGTGAAATGAGCATTGAGGGTAAAATTGGAGAAAAAGGAGTTGTTACCAAAGAAGTCATTGCAAATGATAGAAGTGGTAAAGTCAAAATTAGTATGGAAGAAATTAGAGCTACATCTGATCAAAATATATCTGTAGGTACTAAAGTCAAAGTCACAGATGCAGAAGGAATCACAGTTACAGTAATGCCCTTACAAGGAGAGGAATAAAATGATAGGAGAAATAATATTCTTACTGTTAATTCTTGGAGCAGTATTAGTTGTCGTATTAATGACAACTATTGTTCAAGTTGAGCAGTACGAATCAGGAGTCGCGCTACGATTGGGTAAGTTTCATACAATGCTCAATCCAGGATGGAATTTTGTTATTCCATTGATTACAAAAGTTTTCAAAGTAGATTTACGTATTCAAGTTCTTGACGTTCCGCGTCAGGAAGTTATTACTAAAGATAATTCACCTACAATGGTGGATGCAGTTGTTTACTACAGAGTTGCAGATGCAAAGAAAGCAGTTCTTAATGTTGCAAATTATAGGGCAGCTATAGTTAACATGGCTCAAACAACCCTAAGAGGAGTAGTTGGAGACATGGAATTGGATGAAATCTTCTCAAGTAGAGATAAAATAAATGCAATTCTTAGAGATAAATTAGATATTGAAACTGACCCTTGGGGTGTGAAGGTAGATAACGTGGAAATTAGAGAAGTAGATCCTTCACCTAATGTTAAAGCAGCAATGGAGGAACAGACTTCAGCAGAACGTGAAAGGCGTGCAGCTATTCTAAAAGCCGACGGTGAAAAGAGATCAGCCATTCTTTCAGCAGAAGGTGAAAAACAATCTAGAATCTTGACTGCAGAAGGAGATAAACAATCACGTATTTTAGAAGCTGAAGGTGTTAGACAATCTAAGGTTTTAGAAGCTCAAGGTCAGCGTTCTCAGACTATTTTAGAGAAACAGGGAGAAGCCCAAGGTTTGAAAATTACGGCTATGGGAGCATCCACATTGGACTCCAAGGCTTTAACCGTTTTAAGTTTAGAATCTCTAAAGGACCTTGGCGCTGGAGCATCCACTAAATTTGTACTTCCGTTTGAGCTAACAAAGCTATTCGAAGGTGCAGCAGATTATGTTGGTTACTCACGTAAAGCACCGGACAGACAATTGTCCGACATTAAAGATGTTGAGAAAGCACTTGGTAAGTCTGAAGATATTCTCGGAACAATTCCTACAGCCGACGAAATGCAGGCTGAGTTAGACGCAATTAAAGAAGAGGCAGATGAAGCACTTCAACAGGTTGTTGACGACGGAATTAAGGACCAGATGACAGCAACTGAGCCTCCTAAAGAGCTCAAAGATCCTTAGCATACTAAAGAATCCAATATATAGACGCCAATTTGACAAGGTATAATGGAACCTATAGGCCACGAGGGACTAGGCAGACTTCTCAAACTTGAAGGCGATCTGCAAACACCTCACGTTGTATTCAGTCATTCTGACTTGGAAGAGTCCAAAGATTTAGAATCGGGTGGAACAATTACGATTGGCAAAAAGTTCAACTTACCTCCCAGTCCATTAGGTTTAGATTCTGAAAAGTCTCCGTACTTGCAACTATCAGAAAATATTGCAGTTATTGACAACGCACATTCAATTAAACCTAAAAAATTGGTAGAGATTGCGAAAGAATTTAGATCGGAAGCAGGCTATTCAAGATTACTCTATGCGCCAGCTGTAGAGCCTTCCCAAATGCCAATTTTAGCATATTTAGGAGTAGATGTTTTTGACGATTTAAATGTTGAGTTACGTAGTTCAACAGGTTGGGTTTTAGAAAGTGGAGAATGGATTAAACAAAATAAGCAAATTGAAGACTTGTTCTCGCACAACCGTGCAGAACTTAATCGGTGGATATTAAGAATAAGAAATGCAATTTCTAATGGAAAATTGAGAGAATTGGTTGAATTGACAAGCCTTCACAATCCACGTGTTTCTCAAATTCTACACCACTCTACTTCACTATTAGTTGCAAAAGGGGCTAGGGTTCATTCAATCATAAGGTCAAATGATTTAAGTTTAAATCATCCGGCTATTCTTGATTTTCAAAACAGACTATCAAACTACGAGCCTCCTGCAAGAGATATGGTTTTGTTAATTTTACCTTGTTCAGCAAGAAAGCCTTATTTCAAAAGTAGTAGTCACAAACGATTTTTTAATGCACTACGTGAAGTTGATAATTATTTGGCGTTGCATGTTGTTTCAGTTACTTCTCCATTAGGGCTAGTTCCTAGGGAGTTAGAGCTTTGTTATCCTGCAGCCCATTATGATATTGCTGTTACTGGTCAATGGAGTGCATCTGAGATTGAAATGCTTAGATCTCAGTTGGTTAAATTAAATCTTAAACAGAATTATACCAAAGCAATTGTTCATGCAGGTTCTTCATCAGAAATAATGACCAAATTAATAAAGGAATTAGGAATCGATGTAGTTAATACTAGGGTTGAAAAACCATCATCATATGAAGGACTTGAAATACTTCAAAATATTGCAAGAATGTCATTATCGGACGTCCCTTTGTTGAATACTAGAGATAGAGCCAAAGGTGAAGCTAAAGGATTAGCTAAGTTTCAATATGGAGACAACTCTAATTTTTTAGTGAAGTCAGAAATTAATGGACGTATGCCTTATAAATTGAGATGTGGAGATTTAGCTGCAATGTCTCCAGTGGTTGGTGGCTTTGGCCTAACTTTGAAAGGAGGAATTGAGTATTCTTCACAAGGAGGACCAACGATAATTGCGGAAACTTTCAAATTAATAGGAGATTTATTTGCAGTAGGTGTAAAGTCTTACGAAGGAAGTTGGAATATAGGAGATCAAGTAGTTATCAAGCAAAACGATACAGTAACGGGTGTAGGTATCGCTAAAATGATGCCGGAAGAAATGGTTGCAATGAAAAGAGGAATTGCAGTGGAGGTAAGGCATCATGCCTGAGGCATTTGTTCCTTTGACAGACTTTGTGAACGAATCAAAGTCAATACCCCGAGACCACCCTTTAGATAAGCCAGTAGCGAAGTGGGTTGAAGAAGAAGTTTTGGATGGCGAAGTAGTCGAAGCAGGAGTTGTAATTCTGAGAACGAGAGGGTGTTATTGGTCTATCAAGGAAGGCTGTTCTATGTGTGGTTATTTCAATGATACAGTTCCAGGAGGCGTGAGTGATGAGATGCTAAGAGAGCAATGGCAAAAGGTAAGGCCAATTTTAAAGGGTAAAAAATATGCCAAAATTTACACTTCTGGCTCTTTCATAGACCCTACAGAAGTTCCATTTGACTTTGCTAACGAAGTAATGTCGGATATGTTAGACATGGGGATTGAAAAAGTGTTAATCGAGTCGTTGCCAGAATTTGTAAATCCTAAAAATTTTGCCTACACTAAATCTCCTAAATTGGAAATTGCAATTGGTTTAGAGTCTTCAAGTCCAGTAGTCTTGGACAAATCAGTTAACAAGCGTTTACGATGGCCTCATTTTGTCAAAGTCTGTAAGCTTGCTAGAGATAAGGGAGCTGAAGTTAAGGCATACATTTTGCTCAAACCGCCTTATCTTAGTGAAAAAGAAGGAATAGAGGATGCAGTACAATCAGCCATTGATGCAGCACCTCACGTTGATAAAATATCAATTAATCCAGTAAATGTACAAAAAAATACAGTCGTTGAAAAGTTATGGTTTAGGAACGAATGGACTGCGCCTTGGCTTTGGTCTGTAGTTGAGGTTTTACAAAAGTGTGAGGATTTGCCAGTTCGCGTATACTCTGATCCAACTGGAGGAGGTACACGAAGAGGAGCTCATAATTGTCATGACTGTAACAAGAAAGTTTTAGAGGCATTGAAAAACCATCGTCTCGGTTTGGGAGGCTTGAAAGGTTAC
>Ga0208390_1000145_pt1 | contig 22540 bp, 19 predicted proteins | sample Knorr_S7_td_Surf_FD_185594 | JGI IMG/M metagenome (GOLD analysis project Ga0208390, IMG submission 185594) | Marine microbial communities from Southern Atlantic Ocean transect - Knorr_S7_td_SurfaceA_ad_6m_LV_A (SPAdes) (version 2) | ecosystem: Environmental > Aquatic > Marine > Oceanic | place...
TGAAATTTTTATATCGTACATAAATCGTTTCTGGAATTTTTTGAGGGAGACGAGAATATATAGACCCCTCCTCATTTAAAGAAAGTTTTTTAATTTCTCTGCCGTAAGGACCAATAATAGCTGATATACCTTTATTTGAGGATCTAATAACAGGTAATCCACTCTCTACTGAACGAAATTTGGCATTTGAAAAGTGTTGATATGGGCCTGAGTAATCATTAAACCAAGCATCGTTTGATATATTTATTATTAAATCTGGTCGAGACTCTGATCGAAGTATTTCATCTGGAAATATGACCTCATAGCAAATTAACACTCTTGTTAAACCCAACGGTGTATCAATTGGATCATAAGATATACCCTTAGATAGTCCTTTATCGCTTGTGAGAATTTTTAAAAATTTGAAATTTTTTAAAAATTTATTAAATGGCAAATATTCTCCAAAAGGAACTAAATGCACTTTGTCATAAGAAGATGATATTTTTCCACTTTTGTTAATTAAAATTGCAGAATTATAAACATCATTAAAACTCTTAACTACTAAATCTCCAACCAAGAGGCTTTCGGAACCACTAATTCTCTGCATTATAATTGAACGAATTTCCTCATTCTCAGACAAAAAAATAGGTATTGCATTTTCAGGCCAAATAATTAAATCCACATTTTTATCGGTTTTTGATAATTCAATAAATTTTTCGGTAATATTTATAATCTCATTTGAGTCCAACTTCTTGTCTTGTGAAATTCTAGACTGGATAATTAAAAAATCTTTATCTAAAAAATTTATTTCAGAAGTTAATCTTAAATACCCATAAAATATAAAAATCGGCAAAATTGCAAAAAAGGTAGTACCCAATAAAATATTATCTCTTTTTAAAAACAGAATAGGCGAAAGGGCAAATAGTATAATAAAAAAGCCAGATAGATGAAATCCAAAAATAGATCCTATCTGCATGGAATAGTCATTAAAACCTATGCTATGACCAAATAAATTCCATGGAAAACCTGTAAATAAAAAACTCCTTAGATATTCACCTGTAATTATACCAGCAGATAAAGCCAAACAATTCTGTGCTCTACTTCCCCATAACAGTGCTGTTAAAATCCAACCAGGAGTTGTTATTAGGCATAATAATAATGGTAAACCTATGATACTTATAAACTTTAACTCAGCAAACCCCTCTCTATAGTCAAAAGCTGAACTAATCCACAATAGACCAAAAAGAAAATATCCAAATAAGAAAAGATTCCCAAAAAATATAAAAGATAAAATTCTCTTTTTATTTTTTTTTGCCCCAGAAACATTTTGGAATATCAAAAATAATAATGGGAAAGAAAATAATAAGACAAAAATATTATCCCAGGGAGAAAGAGCAAAATTGGATAACGATCCAGCTAAGAAAGCGAGTAAACTAAATAGTAAATATTTCATTTTTTTCTCAAGAAAGTAAAAACTGCTTTTTATTTTACCTTTAATCTAAATCTAACATTAATTATTTTTCTCTGATCAACTTCTCTAATTTCTATCTCAAAGTCTTTGGGGTGTGTTATTAGTTCTCCTCTTTGAGGTATCCTTCCAGCTAAAAGAAATACTAAGCCTCCTATAGTATCAATTTCTTCATCGATATCATCACTTAAAAGTTCAAAACCCAATATCTCTTCGGCCTCTTGAATAGTCGCTCTTGCAGGTATATCGATAAAATTTTCATAGATATTTATCTTATGTACTTCGGCATCAGAATGTTCATCTTCAATTTCACCAACAATTTCTTCAATAAGATTTTCTATAGTTAAAAGCCCATCGGTTCCGCCATATTCATCAACAACAAGAGCCATATGAACTCTCGAGACTTGCATCTTTAATAATAATTCTCGAGATTTCATTGAAGGAGGGACAAATAAAAGGTCTTTTACCAACGGCTCTATTGTAATCTCTTCAATATTTTTTTCTGATAAGGCACCAACAAAATCTTTTATATGAAGCATACCAACTGGATCATCCAGATTTTCCCTGTAAATTGCTATTCTTGAATGGTTACACTCTGAAAAAAGTTTTATAATTTCTTCAGCAGGAGTATTAATATCTGCTGAAATTATGTCGGCCCTTGGAACCATAGAGTCTTCAACACGAGATTTACCAAAACCAATGATATTTGTAAGCATTTCCCTTTCTTCAATGCTAAACTCTCTTTCATTATCAATATGATCTTTGACAATATCTTTTAGAGATATCTTTTCCTTTTTTGTTAAAATATCCTTTGCCTTTTCATGGTTAAGTTGAATAAATTTTAAAATTTTATCGTAATAGTTTTTCATTTTAATTGATGTCCAAATATGGATTCGGAATATTTAATTCTTTAAGAATTTTAATTTCTAAATTTTCCATTATTTTTGCCTCTTTATCATCCTCATGTATGTAGCCTAATAGATGAAGAAATCCATGAACAGTTAGATGCGAAATATGTTGTTCAAAAGTTTTTTTTGAATTCTCTGATTCTCTAATAGCAGTGTCTCTAGAAATTACTAAATCACCAAGAACTTGAAAAACACATTTGTTATTTTTACTCTCTTTGGAGCAAAATGATAAAACATTAGTTGGTTGATCCTTTTTTCTATAGATTTTATTTAGATCCGTTATTTCTATATCATCTGTTAGCCTGACACTTAACTGATAAGACTCTTCTAAGGACATGGATTTATAGCAAACTGAGAGTACATTTCGGACTAGGTTAATTTCATCAGCTAGCCAAATTTCTTTTGCTGAAACTTCTATCAATATTTTATTCACCTTTATTTAAAGCTTTATTATTTTTTTCATAAGCTTCTACTATTTTTGTGACTAAACTATGTCTTGTTATATCGCTTTTCTTAAATAAAACCTTACCTATTTCATCGGTCTTTGGCATTATATTTAATATTTCCTTAAGACCAGATTTTTCACCTCTCGGCAAATCAATCTGAGTTGAGTCACCGACAATAACCATCTTAGAATTCTTGCCGAGTCTTGTTAGAAACATTTTCATCTGCATTGATGATGTATTTTGTGCTTCATCTAAAATAATATATGAATTTTCAAGAGTTCTTCCTCTCATAAATGCCAAAGGAGCAATTTCTATTATATTATTTTCAAGATACCGTTCTAATGTTTTTGAAGGAATTAAGTCATTTAGTGCATCATAAAGCGGCCTTAAGTAAGGATCGATTTTTTCTTTTAAATCACCTGGAAGAAATCCAAGTCTTTCTCCAGCCTCAACAGCAGGTCTGGATAAAATTATTTTAGAAATTTCTTTATTTAAAAGAGCTTCAACTGCACAAGCTACTGCTAAGTATGTTTTGCCAGTTCCGGCAGGCCCTACGCCAAAAACAAGATCCTTATCCTTAATCAGGTTAACAAATTTTAACTGATTTGATGATCTTGGGTAAATATTTTTTCTTTTAGTCTTAATAAGTATAGTATTAAGGTCCTCTGCATCTGACTCCTTGGAGTTTTTAGAGAAATTATCAAAGATATCTCGATTTATCTTTTTACCGCTCGCTAATTTTTTATATACGTTTGAAATAAACTTACTTGCTGATGAGCATGCATCTTGGTTGCCCCTAAATTCAATTATATTTCCTCTATACGAAATATGTATACCAAAATTATTTTCAATTTTAGTCAAATTCTCATCGTGCTGACCATAAAGCTCTATTAATACTTTATTATCTTCTAATTCTAAAATTTGACTAACTTCTTTTAGCTGATTTTTTTTTGTTTTCATAATTTTATAAAATTATACCTTCAAGACTATTATCTCTAGTTTTAATAATTTTTGCCTTAACGATCTCACCAATAAACGAGGGGTCACCATCCATGTGAACAGATTGAAGATACGAAGATCTTCCGGTCAGTCTGTTAACCCCAAGTCCCTGTTTTTCAATAAGGACATTTATTTCTTTCTCAAAAAAACTTGAATTAAAATCTCTTGTTTGCTGTCTAATTAAGTCCTGAAGAATCTTTAACCTCTCACTTTTAATTTCTTCATCAATTTGATCGTCTTTAAGAGCTGCAGGTGTTCCTGGGCGAGGAGAATACTTAAAGCTATAAGCATGTGCATACTTAACCCTTTTAACAATATCTAAAGTCGCCTCAAAATCATCATCAGTTTCTCCTGGAAAGCCAACTATAAAATCCCCAGAGATAGCAATATCCTGTTTATATTCTCTGGTTTTATCAATTATATCTATGTACTCTTGAGATGAATAATTTCTATTCATTTCTTTAAGTATTTTATCTGAGCCAGATTGCACAGGTAGATGAAGATATGGTTGAAGTTTTTCAATATCTCTGTGTGCCCTAATTAATTCTTCTGTCATATCTCTAGGATGACTAGTTATATATCTTATACGCTCAATATTTAATTCTGAAATTTCATTGATTAATTGCGCAAAAGTCATATCTGTATCTTTACCGTTAGATTGAGACCACGCATTTACATTTTGGCCCAATAAAATAATTTCTTTAGCACCAATATCAATTAATTCCTGAGCTTCATTTAAGATTTGTTTTGCAGGTCGAGAAATTTCTACACCTCTAGTATAGGGAACTACACAAAAGGAACAAAATTTATCACAGCCTTCTTGAACAGAGAGCAATGAACTTATAGACTTTAAGTTCTTCCTAGAATCCTTAAGTTGTAAAAATTTGTCTTCTTCTGGAATATCAATATTTACAAGTTTTTTACTAGGCTGTCCCGGTCTAGTTTCAATTTCATCTAACATCTCAGGCAGCTGATGATATGTTAAAGGTCCAAAAACTAAATCAACTATAGGTGATCTTTTGATGATTTCTTGACCCTCTGCCTGCCCAACACAACCAGCTACAGCAACTTTCGTATTACGTTCAGAATTGAGATTAATTTTTTTTAATCTACCAAGCTCCGAGTATATTTTTTCAGCGGCTTTCTCCCTAATATGACAAGTATTTAGTATTATTAAATCAGCTTGATTAGGTTCATCTACAGATGAGTAATTATGTTTTTCAAGTATTTCTGCCATTCTTTCAGAATCATACTCATTCATCTGACAGCCATAACTTTTTATGAAAAGATTTCTTTTTTTATCTTGAGGGGTTTGCATATAAACTATTATTTTGGGGTATTTTTTGGTCTACCATATAGCTCAAGTCTATGGTCAACCAATTCAAATCCAAGTGATTCAGCTATTTTTTCTTGAATAAGTTCAATTTCTTCATTGGTAAACTCAATAATTTCACCTGTTTCAATGTCAATCAAGTGATCATGATGTTCACTTGTATCAACATTTTCATAGCGAGATCTTCCATCTTTAAATTCATGGCGAACAAGAATTCCAGCCTCCTCAAATAACCTTACAGTTCTGTAAACAGTTGCAACAGAAATATTATCATCTACCAAAGAAGCTCTCTTGTGCAACTCTTCAACATCAGGATGATCATTAGCATTATCTAAAATTTTAGCAATGACTCTTCTTTGGTCAGTCATTCTCATAGATTTTTTCTCACACATTTCTTCAATAGTCATTTTTTCACCTTATCAAGAAAGTTTGTAATCATCAAAATAAACTTTTGAAAACAACAAACCATCCTCATGCCCAATATCAGCTTTATAATAATTTTTTAAAACTTTAATTTTTTTAAAACCAATAAATTTATAAAAACAAATTGCAGCATTATTTTCAACTCTAACCTCTAAAAAAATTCTATGAGTATTTTTTTTAATAATATCTCTTTCAACTTCACAAAAAAGTTTTTTAGCAACACCATTTCTTCTATTAGATTTCAGTACGCCTAATGATAATAGCTCCTCTTCATAATTTAATGATCTCAAAAGAATATAACCGATTATATTTCTAGATTGTTTAGCTAGATAACCATAACCACCTCCTTTATCCAATAAATGAAATAATGATGATGCTTCCCAGACTGGTTCTTCACAATCCTTCTGAATATTTTGGATAGATAAAATATTATTCTTATCTATCCTTTCAATAACTAGATTTTTTTCTTTACAAACCAAGATATGTCCTTTTTTTCTGCAACTGGGGCAGATAAATAAAGTGGAGAAACTTTATTATACTCATTAGGTTTTTTTATTATTTGATTAAGAACTTTATGAAAATCAATATAATTCTCTGAATTGATTAATTTATATTTTTTATCAATTAATTTTTCAATTTCTTCAACTCCTAGACCAATTAAAACTAAATCTTCACTATTTAGTAATTTGCTAATATTAGATAATTTAGATTTAATAGGTTCAGACATTGGCTCAGATAAATGGTTAAAAATTTGAATAAAATATTCATTTTGTAATGCTTTAATTAAAACCAAAGCGTTTTCACTTTCTTTGCAAACTCCTTTTTGAGTAATTGCAATAGCTTCAAGCGCTGATATACCATAAATCGGAATAGATTGGCTTTTTGATAAACCAAGGCTAAAAGCTATACCAACCCTAATACTTGTATAATTACCTGGGCCTATAATCGTTATTATACCGGAAATATCGCTCACTTGTAATGATACACTTTCTAGAGATTCTTTAACTAATATTGAGATAATATCTGAAGGAGGATTTGATTTATCTTCGTAACATATAATATTTTTATTTTCAGAAACTAAATTGATAGAACAGCTGTTGAGTGAAGTATTAACACACAAAAAAGTCAAAATTATATGATCTCACAAATTTCGTTAAATTTAAATCTTGGCGACCTTTCAAATAATTTTGTTTTATCTCCATAACCAAGGTTACATAAAAAGTTAGACTTTATATTTGTATCTCTAAAAAATTCATTATCGACACCTTCTTTGTCAAATCCAGACATTGGACCACAGTCAAGACCAAGAGCTCTTGCTGCAATTATAAAATATGCTCCCTGCATTGATCCATTTCTAAAAGCCGTTTCTTCAGCAATATCTATAGAATGATTAAACCAATTTTGAGCATCTGGATTATGTGGAAATAATTTGGGTAGATGATCGTGAAAATTAATATCATATCCAATAATTGCTGTTACAGGAGCTGATTTTGTCTTTTCTAAATTAGACTCTATTACAAAAGGTAAAAGTCTATCTTTAGAAGCTTTGGACTTAACGAAAATAATTCTAGTGGGAGAACAATTGGCACTTGTAGGTCCCCATTTCATTAAATCATAAATTTCCATTAAAATATCATTGGAAATATCTTTATCTAACCAATTGTTATGCGTTCTGGCTTCTTGAAAAATTAAATTTTTATTTTTTACGTCAAATACTGACACCTTGAACCTCAGGGATATAATGTTTCAATAGATTTTCTACGCCATTTTTAAGTGTCATAGTTGATGAAGGGCAACCATCGCAAGACCCTTTCATACTCACATAGACAATTCCATCTTTAAAATTTTCAAAAACTATATCTCCACCATCTTGAGCAACTGCAGGCCTAATATGAGTAGATATTATGTCTTTTATTTTTTCAGAAACTTCATCTAAAATTTCTGTTTCATTAGACTGATCAAATTCTTCTATGAAGATTGGGCTTTCAGATACATAATGATTCATAATTATACTTAGTATTGATGGTTTAATATTTTGCCATTCTACACCTTCAATAGTTATGGTTAAAAAATCATAACCGAAAAAGACACCTACTACGCCCTCAATATCAAATAGAGATAGCGCTAAAGGAGAAGTGGATGCCTCATCTGAATTTTTAAAATAAAAAGTTTTGCCACTTTCACCCGTAACGTCTTTACCAGGAATAAATTTCATAGTAGCAGGATTTGGGGTCTCTTCAGTTTGAATAAACATAATATCTCCTTTTATAAATTATCAAAACCAGCAAGTTTATCAATATCACTATCAGATAAATTCCCTGGTATTACTACAACCGGTATTAAATAACCTTCACCAGATATAGTTTCAACTAATATACCTGGATTTTTATCTTTTTTATTTGATGCTAAAATAAGCAAAGAAATTGAATTATCAAGACTAATCAAATTTTTAACAGCCTCTAATTTTGATCCATGCTCAATAATATAATTACATGTAATATCTGAATATGATTTAATACTAATTGATAGCTCTTCTAAAGCCTCTCTCGATTCTTTCTCAATATCGTCGATCATTTTGTTATTAACGCTTAACCAATATGTAAATTCAGCAGTATCAACAGTTGCAACGATTAATAATCCCGCATTATTAATCTTTGCCCTTCTTGCAGCATATCTAACCGCTGATTTACATTCATCAGTTCCATCAAAAACAGCTAAAAAATTTTCTTTCAAAGTGACCTCTTTAATTTTAAAAACCTAAACCAACAATATCTCTAATCTTTTTCATATTAAGACTTGATCTCTTAATTGCCTCATTAGTACCCTTTTCTAAAATATCAAGTAAAAATAAATGATCATTATCCAACCTTACCAGTTCATCTCTTATTGGCTCAATATTTTCTATTAAAAGGTCTGATAAGTCTTTTTTAAATACAGAAAATTGCTTCCCAGAGTAATCATTCAATATAGTCGTTATTTTCGAACCTGCTAAAGAAGAAAAAATCGATATTAAATTATGTACCTCTGGTCTAGTTTTAAGCTCATCAACATTATTAGGGATTGGTAGAGGATCAGTTTTTGCTTTAGATATCTTTTTAACTATTAGGTCATTGCTGTCTTTAAATTCAATTCTACTCATTGCTGAAAGATCAGATTTTGACATTTTTTTTGTTCCATCTCTCAAGGACATCACCCTTGAAGACTCATCCATTATTATGGGATCTGGAATAGGGAAAAAATCTTTACCACCAAAATCTGAATAATCATTGTTAAATTTCTGAGCAATATCACGAGTTAGCTCTAAGTGTTGCTTCTGATCATCACCTACAGGAACTAAATCAGAAAAATAAAGTAAAATATCTGCTGCCATTAAGTTTGGATATGTATAAAGACCTGAAGATACATTTTCTCTATTTTTTCCTGCCTTTTCTTTAAATTGTGTCATTCTATTGAGCCAACCAATTCTTGTTACACAGTTAAGTATCCATGATAATTCCGAATGATAAGGAACTGTTGATTGAACAAATATTGTTGATTTCTTTGGATCTATTCCTGAAGCCAAATAAATAGAAGCTACATCTAAAATATTAGATTTTAAATTATTTGGATTTTGCCAAACAGTGACAGCATGAAGATCTACGATACAGTACAAACAATCATGATCTTCCTGGAGGTTCACAAAATTTTTAATTGCGCCTAGATAGTTGCCAAGGTGAAGAGCCCCAGTGGGCTGGACACCTGAAAAAACTATTTTCTTTTTTTTATCTTGCAAACCAATACCTTTTAATTTTTAACAATATTAATTATATCATTTTTATTTAATACGCCTAACACAAACAAAATTAAAAAATAAATAAACGCCCCAGAAAATACTAGAATTAACAATTGTAAGATAATATGAAGATAACCTATATAATCTGAGATTACTAAAATATAAAAAGACATAATTATTACGGAAAAAACAATTTTAAAAAAATCTTTATATAATTTTTCAGTTGATATATTAATTCTATATTTTTTCGATCCTTTAATTAATAAGAATAAATTAATCCAAGATGAAATAGAAGTGGAAATAGCTATACCAATAATGCCTAAGGGCTTAAATAGAGCTAAAGCTATACCTAAATTTATAAATATCGAAATTATACTATAAAATAATGGTGTTCTTGTGTCGCCCAAAGAATAAAATATAGGTAAATAAATTTTTATAAGAACAAATGCAGGCAATCCAAGTGAAAAAGCTATCAACGTCTTTGAGACATTGATAGTGTCAACTTGATTGAACATTCCATGCTCGTAAATTACAGATATTAAAGGGACGGAAATAATTGAAAGCCCTACTGCAGAAGGTATAATCATAATCAGTGAAAATTTAATAATATTTCTAATAACTAAATTATATTTATTTAAATCTTTTTTAATATCGAGACCACTTAGTGTTGGAAGAAGAACAGTACCGATAGAAATACCAAATAATGCTAGAGGAAGCTGATATAATCTCTCAGCATAATACAAAATAGATATTCCACCCTCGACAAAAGAGGCAATTATGCCCGACAATACAATATTTGCCTGTACAGCAAGCCCAGTTATAATTTGTGGCCTAGCGATAGTTGAAAATTTATTTATTAAATTTAAATTTTCGGGCTTCCTTAAATTTAATTTATAACCACTTTTAGATAAAAAATAAAAGACCAATAAAAACTGAATAACCCCTGAGAAAGTGACACCAAAGGATAATAAATAGCCCATAGAAGAAATATTGTTTATTGGAAGGATCAAAATAAAAACCAATACAGCATTAAAAATGACTGGACCAAGTGATGAGGCAAAATATCTACCTAAAGAATTAAGAATGGCAATTCCTATAGAAGATAGAGATATAAGCAAGATATAAGGGGCTGTTATTCTAGAAAAATTAATAGCTAAATCATATTTAATTGGATCATTAGTAAAACCATAAGCGATAAAAAAAATAAAAAAGGGCATAAAAATTTGAAGAACAGAAGTTAGTGAAATCATAATAATTAGTGACATAAAAAGGATATCTTCAGAAAATTTAATTGCAGAAATTTTATTAGAGATCAATTTTTTTGAGAACATAGGAATAAATGCAGCAGAAAAAGCTCCTTCAGCAGTTATTCTCCTAAAGATATTTGGTATTCTTAAGGCAACTATAAAAATATCGGTTATATAGCTCACGCCAAGGACATTGCTTATTAGAATATCTCTTATTAGCCCAACCACTCGACTTAGAGATGTTAAACCTGCTACAATTAATGTTGGCCTAAATAGAGATTTCTTCTCTGTATTATCAGCCATTACTTAAAACCCGTAAAAGCTCTCTTTCAATTAATTTTTTTGAATTGTGGTGTTCAATTTTTTTATTTTTGGAATCTAATACATAAAAAACATCAACAACACGCTCACCAAAAGTTGCAACTTGGGCCCTAAATAAATTTAAATTTAGATGATTTATGGTCTTTGCTAGCTCATAAAGAATACTCGGTCTATCTTTTCCACTAACCTCTATAACTGTATAATTTGAAGAGATATTATTCATTATTTTTACAACAACAGGAACTGTGAAAGCATTAATTCTTCTATTATTTAATCCTGATGTTGAGGAGACACCGTTTTTAATATCAGTATTTATAAAATTTAAAATTTTTTCTTTAATTCTCTCAAGTCTTAAATCATCGAATATTGGTCTATTTTCTTTATCCTGTATCCATATGACATCGATGGCAATATTTGATGAATTTGTAAAAATCTTGGCATTTACAATATTTATTTCCATAGAAGATAATGCGCCTGTTAATTTAGCAAAAAGCCCCTTGCTATCTTTAGACATTATTGAAACTTCAGTAGCTTCAGTACCTTTCTTATTATGAATCATAATAGATGGTTTATTGTTAAAATTTTTTACGAACATTTCTGCTTGTCGAAAAATAATATCATCTTCCAATCCAAGCCAGTATTGATCGCTCTGACTATTAATCCAATCTTTGAATTTTTCCTTTTTATTAAAATCTGCCTTAGAAAAAACTGATTTTATTTTATTTTGTGCTCTTAATGACCTATCATCATCTAGAACCTCACCTGATAATTTTGCATATGTCTCTTTATAAAGCTGTTCAAGCAATTGACCTTTGTGAGCATTCCAGACTCCTGGGCCAACCGCAGTAATATCTGCAATTGTAAGAATAAATAAAAATTTAAGCCTTTCAGGTGTCTGAACCTTTAAAGAGAAATCCTCGACAGTTTTTGCATCCATTACATCTCTTGTTTGAGAAAAGAAACTCATAACAAGGTGCTCTTTGACTAACCAGGATATAGTTTCCAGCTCATAATCAGACAAATTAAATCTTTTAGAAAATTTTTTAACGATTTTTGCTCCTGCTATCGAATGATCCTCATCACGACCTTTTGCAATATCATGAAATAATAAAGCTATAGTCAAAATTTTCTTACTTAAGCCAGAGTTAACAATTTCTGAAATAAGTTTTGTAATATTTTTATTTTTTCCTGAAAATAATTTATTTAATTCGCCTATAGCTCTTAATAAATGTTCATCAGCAGTATAATGATGATACATATTAAACTGCATTAAACCTACAATCTTTCCAAAATCTAATATAAAGCGACCAAGAACACCTGTCTCATTCATTTGTCGCAAAGTTTCTTCTGGATTTTTTTTACTCAATAAGATTTCTAAAAAGATTTTATTCGCATTTTCATTTTGCCTTAAATCTTTATTAATTAGGCCTAGATTTTCTCTTAAAACTCTAACAGCATTGGGGTGAATCAAGACATCTGTTTTCATAGAATAATAAAATAATTTTATAATATTTAAGGGATCTTTTTTAAAAAAATTTTTATTCGGTATATCAATTCTGCCAGCTATTAATACAAAATCCTCAACTTTTTTTTCAGAAAAAAGAGCTAATGCCTTTGATATAACTGGTATAGTTTTTTTCTGTTGTTCTTCTAATATAGAACATATTGATCTTGTTAAGTCCCCAACCTCTCGAGCAATTAAAAAATAATGACGCATAAATCTCTCTACCCCTAAGAGACCTTTTCTATTGTCATAACCTAACCTTCTTGCCATTTCGCTTTGATCATTAAAATTTATAACCTCTTCAGGTCTTCCAGCAATATAATGAAGCTGGCATCTTACATGCCATAAGAAATTTTCACATTTAAGGAAGGTTTTAGCCTCATCGTTATTTAAGATACCCCTCTTAAACATATCGTCTGGACGAGAACAATTATAACAAAAGTTTGTCATCCAGCTAAGCATCTCCAATTCCCTAAGCCCACCTTTTCCGTTTTTAATATTTGGTTCAACAAGATATCTAGACTGACCTGCTTTGTATTGCCTTTCTTCTCGCTCATCAAGCTTTGCTTGAATAAAATCAGCGGAAGACATTTTTTCTAATTTCTCTCTATAAGAAGTTTTAAATCTTTTACTGAGCTCCTTGTTACCCCATAAATGCCTTGCATCTAACATTGAAGTAGTAATTGTCTGGTCTTTTTCAGCTAATAAAAGACTCTCAGATATAGATCTCGTTGCTTGACCAACTTTTAATCCAAGATCCCATAAAAAGTACAAAATATTCTCTATGGCAGCTTCAGCCCATGCAGTTTTTTTGTATGGTAATAAAAAAAGGAGGTCTATATCAGACTGAGGAGCCAAAAGGCCCCTGCCATATCCTCCTGTAGCTAATACTGAAATCTTTTCAGCTTCGGTGGGGTTATTAAGGGGGTATAAATATTTACTTAAGAAATTAATATAATTAATTATTAACTCATCATGTAAAAGTGATAACTGTTGAGCACATTCCTTGCCTTTATAAGTATTATTCTCTAAGCGTTTCTGAGCAACTTCATGGGCTTTTTTTAATTGTCCCTTTACATAATTTTTAAGCAAGGAGTTAATTTCATTTGAATAAATTTCTTTTTCACTAAAAACTTCTTCAAAATTAAAATTACAATCCTCAGTCAATATTTTTATTTTGGATTTCATCTATTTACTTTTAGCAGAAGAAGATAAGGTTTAAAAATTTATTGTTTTAAAATACTACTTTATAAAAGAAAAACAAAAAATAATTTTTATTAATTAATTACTAATAATTACTAAAAATAGTAATATTAATTTGAAATATTAATATTTTTTATTATTTTATTATAAAATGCTTGACGCTTTTATTAGTTTTGTATATTTGTCTTCAAATTATTAAATAAATTTATCAAATTGGTGAAAGATCTTGAAAGATAAAATTGATATAGATGAAACAAGCTATGATGAGCAAGAAGCTTTAAAATTCCACTCTGAAGGAAGGCCGGGTAAAATAGAAATTAATGCTACTAAGCCAATGTCAACGCAGAGGGATTTAGCATTAGCATATTCACCAGGAGTAGCGGCCCCTGTATTAGCAATATCTGATAATCCTGATAGCGCATATGATTATACTGCTAAAGGAAATCTTGTTGCTGTTATATCTAATGGATCTGCGATTCTTGGTTTAGGTGATCTTGGTCCCTTAGCCTCTAAACCAGTAATGGAAGGTAAAGCTGTTTTATTTAAAAGATTTGCAGATGTTGACTCTATTGATATTGAAATTAATGAAAAAGATCCTGACAAAATTTCAGATATTATTGCAAGTCTTGAACCATCTTTTGGCGGTATAAATCTTGAAGACATAAGTGCACCAGATTGTTTTATTATTGAGAGCAAATTAAGAGAAAAATTAAATATACCTGTCTTTCATGACGATCAACATGGTACTGCAATTATATCAGCCGCTGGAATTATTAACGCACTTGATCTTACCGGTAAAAATATTGCTGACATGAAGGTTGTTATTAATGGAGCTGGGGCTGCTGGGATTGCATGTCTTGAGTTATTAAAGGCGATGGGATTACCTCATGATAATGCGGTTCTTAGCGACTCAAAAGGGCCAATTTATATTGGTAGAGAAGATAATATTAACCAATGGAAATCAGCTCATGCCATACAAACAAAGGAGAGAACCCTTGCAGATGCGGTTAAAGGCTCTGATATTTTTCTTGGTTTATCAGTTAAAGGAGCTTTAACCCCTGAAATGATTAAAACTATGAATAAAAATCCAATAATATTCGCAATGGCAAATCCTGACCCTGAAATTGATCCTAAAATTGCAAAAGAAATAAGACCTGATTGCATAATGGCAACGGGTAGATCTGATTATGCAAATCAAGTAAATAATGTTTTGGGATTTCCTTATATTTTTCGAGGCGCACTTGATGTTAGGGCAACAACAATTAATGAGGATATGAAAATTGCCTGTGCAGAATCATTAGCAAAGTTAGCTCGTGAAGATGTACCGGATGAAGTTGCTGCCGCTTATTCTGGAGCAAGACCAAGATACGGTCCTGAATATATCATACCTGCGCCTTTTGACCCAAGATTGATAAGAGATATACCGCCTGCAGTTGCAAAAGCAGCTATGAAATCAGGAGTTGCTAAATTACCAATTGTAGATGAGGACGCCTATAAAAATAGACTATCAGCAAGACTTGACCCAACTGCAGATATAATGCAACCAATTTTTTCTAAAGCTAAAAGACTTATGAAAAGAGTTGTTTTTGCAGAAGGTGAAGAAGAAAAAATAATTAGAGCTGCTCTAAACTTTAGAGAACTTGGCCTTGGAATACCTTTGTTAGTTGGTAGACAGGAAAAAATTGAAGATACGCTCAAGAAGATAGGTTTAAGACCTGATACAGATATAGAAATAGTTAATTCGAAAGACACTGATAAATCTGAAGAGTATGCAGACTTCTTGTATAAGAGACTTCAGAGAAAAGGCTATTTAAGGAGAGATTGCCTAAGAATGGTGAATAATGATCGAAATATATTTTCATCTTGCATGACCTCTTTAGGTCATGCGGATGCTATGATTACTGGAACAACAAGAAATTATTCACTTGCTCTAGAGGATATTACTCAAGTAATTGATCCAATAAACGATAAAAGAATTGTAGGAATTTCTGCAATGGTTTCTGGGCCTAGAACAGTATTAGTTGCGGATACAAATGTTCATGATATGCCATCAGCTGAAGAAATTGCCGATATTGCCGAAGCTGGTGCAGAATTAGCAAGAAGGCTTGGATTTGTTCCTAGGGTTGCTTTATTGGCATACTCATCTTTTGGTTATCCTGAAGGAGAAAGATCAACATTTATGAGAGAGGCTGTTAATATCCTTGATAAAAGAAATACTAATTTTGAATACGATGGCGAAATGGCGGCTGATGTTGCACTTAACCCCAAAGCCATGGAGCTCTATCCTTTTTGTAGATTATCAGGGCCAGCAAATGTTTTAATTATGCCTGCAATTCATTCTGCATCTATCTCAACTAAGTTACTTCAAGAGCTTGGCGGATCTAATTTAGTTGGTCCAATGCTTGTTGGATTATCAAAGCCGATACAGATAATACCAACTGGGTCTAGAGTTTCAGAAATAATTAATCTTGCCGCCATAGCAGCTTGTGATCTTGGACGGTAAAACTACTTAAGCCCCTCAACATACTTCCAAAACATTTCCGGTATATCTGAACCGCCTAAATTTTTTATCTGCCTAACACCAGTTGGGCATGTTACATTTATTTCAGTTAAATATTTGCCTATAACATCAATCCCTACAAAAACTAAATTCATTTCTTGGAGGACGGGTTTGATAGTCTTACATATTTTCATATCACTCTGAGTTAATTCGGATAGCTTTGGGATTCCCCCAACACCAAGATTAGATCTGAACTCACCTTTTGCAGGTATTCTGTTTAAACATCCAACAGGTTCACCATTTAAAAGAATTATCCTTTTATCACCATTTTCAACCTCTGGTAAAAAAGGCTGGACCATTATTGGCTCTTCTTGGTCTTTTATGAATCTCTCTATTTTTATGAATATATCTTCACTATTTTGTAACCTTATTATCCCTTCTCCACCTTTTCCATAAAGAGGCTTTAAAACAATATCTTTATGAATTTTTTGAAAATTTAAAATAGCATCAACATCTAAGGAAATAAGAGTTTCTGGCATTAAGTCCTCAAAAAAAGTTACTAATAATTTTTCGGGAGCATTCCTAACGCTTATTGGATTATTTATTATACGGGTATTTTTTGGAAGATGCTCAAGTAAGTGAGTATATGTAATATAATTCATATTGAAAGGTGGTTCCTGTCGCATCAAAACAAAATCTATATCTAGAAAATCAGTTTCAAATGGTTTGCCAAGAGTAAAATGATTATCCTCATCATCCATAACTTGAAGCGGCTCAACAAGAGATAATGTCTTACCATTTTTATATGTAAGCTTATCTGGCGTATAATGAAATATTTTATGTCCTCTTTTCTGAGCTTCCAAACATAATGCAAATGTAGTATCGCCACTTATTGATAGAGTATCGATATGATCCATCTGAAAAGCTACATTAAGACTCATCTTCTTTTCCTTTTAACTTTAGAGCTGCATTATATACTTCTTTTCTTGAAAAATTAGTAAATTTGGATATTTCTTTTGCGGCATCCGAAAGTGACATTGATTTTAGAGTATCCGCTAAAATAGCCTCTAAATTTTGAGGCTTATCTGAGTTAATATCGCCTTCAATAATAATAATTATTTCACCCTTAATAGTTTCTCTTAAAGATAGCTCTTTGATGACTTCAGTAATTTTAGATGTGATAACTTCCTCAAATTTTTTAGTGAGCTCCCTGCAAATAGAAATCTTTCTATTACCAAAAATCTCTAATATTGTTCCTAAAGTTTTAATAATCCTATTTGAGCTCTCAAAAAAAATCAAAGTTGATTTAATATTTTTTAATTCTTTTAAATAATCTTTCTTTGCTTTTGCTTTAACAGGCAGAAATCCTGAAAAAAAGAATTTATCTGATGGAAGACCAGATAAGGTTATTGCTGCTATAGGAGATGAAGGACCTGGACATGAGGTAACTTTCAAGTTTTTCTTTTTTAACTCTTTGACTAATTTATACCCAGGGTCTGAAATAAGGGGAGTGCCTGCATCTGAGACAAGAGAGATATTTTTTCCATTTTTAATTTCGTCAATTATAAATTTTCTAGTTTTTACATCGCTGTGCTCATGATAAGACATCAATTTATTTTTTATATTGTAATGATTTAAAAGCTTAATGGTTGTCCTTGTATCTTCACAAAAAATTAAATCTGAAGATTCAAGCTCTTCAAGGGCACGAATGGTTATATCTTTTAAATTTCCAATTGGTAAAGAAATTATAGTTAATCGCCCATCATTATTATTCTTCAATCAATAGCTCCTTTGAGAATAAATTGAACGCATGGTTTCTGTGAGAAATACTGTGTTTAAATTGTGGATCCATTTCACCAAATGTACTCTCATAGCCCAATGGAATAAAGATAGGGTCATAACCAAAGCCATTTTTTCCCCGAGGGGGAAATGAAAGTGTCCCATCCACCCTTCCTTTGTAAATTCTATAATCACCATCAGGCCAAGATACTGCTAATACACAAATAAAATAAGCTGAATAATCGACTGCTTCTATTTTTAAGAGACTTTCTTGGATCTTATTTGCTGCATATAAAAAATCTTTTTTTGGACCAGCCCATCTTGCTGAATAAATACCTGGTTCTCCATTTAGAGCATTAACACAAAGACCAGAATCATCTGAAATAGATACAGTTTTTGATAGCATTGAAGTTGTAGACGCTTTAATAAGGGCGTTTTCTTCAAAACTTGAACCATTCTCCTCTGGCTCATCAATTCCTAAATCACTAGAGGACAATGTTCTAAGATCATAATTCTTCAACAGATCTTTAATTTCTGAGACCTTTCCTTCGTTGTGACTTGCTATGATAATATCTTCATTATTAATTTTTTTTTTCATCTAATTTTTAAATATTTTTTTTTGAATATTATTTATTTCTACAATTCCCTTTTGAGCAAGGGTATAAAGCTCAGAGTATTTCTCTTGAGAGAAAGGAATAGTTTCAGCAGTTGCCTGAACCTCGACGATTCCTCCATAATCGGTTAAAACAAAATTAGCATCTGCTTCAGCTTTTGAGTCCTCATCATAATCAAGGTCTAGAATTGAAACATTTTCATAAATTCCACAAGAAACCGCGCCAATACATCCAATAATTGGATCTGTTAATAAATCTCTTGAACTTAAAAGATTATTAATTGACTGCCTCAGTGCTACCCAAGCCCCAGAAATTGAAGCTGTTCTTGTACCACCATCGGCTTGAATCACATCACAATCAATATTAATTTGATATTCACCTAATTTTTTTAAATCAATTATAGATCTTAAGGATCTACCTATTAATCTTTGTATTTCTTGTGTTCTTCCGCTTTGTTTTCCATGCGAGGCCTCTCTTCTCATCCTTTCTGAAGTTGACCTAGGTAACATGCCATATTCTGCCGTAACCCATCCACTTCCAGAATTTCTTAGCCAAGGAGGGACCTTATTTTCAACTGATGCAGTACATAATACATGAGTATCACCAAATTTTATCAAACAAGAACCTTCGGCATGTTTAGAAATCCCCAAATCAATTTCTATCTTTCTGAGTTCGTCATATTTTCTTCCAGAGGGTCTTTTCATATTTTGTCTCACAAAACTAATATTTATTTTTATCTATGGGTTGAAAAACAATTCTATATATCACACATAACACATTATAATACACAATATAACATTATGAATCTCAACTTAGTTGTTTTTAAAGGATATTTATTAGGGGTAAAAAATGGAAGAAGAAAAAGAAGAGCAAGAAAGTAATACAGAAGATAAATTAGAATCAAATGAAATCGATGCCGAGGATACACCCGAGGAAATTTCTTTAGAAGACAAAGTTAAAGAGCTAGAGGACAAAATTTTAAGATCAGCTGCCGAGGTTGAAAATATTAGAAAACGTTCAGAGAAAGAGAGGGCTGAAGCTTATAAAATAGGTATTAGTCTTTTCGTAAAAGATTTTGTTCCTGTATTGGATAATATTAAAAGAGCGCTTTCAACCCTAAAAGATGCAGATGATGTAAACTACGAATCTTTTGTAGAAGGCATTTCTGCTACTGAAAAAGATATAATAAGTTTACTTGAAAAACATGGTATACAGCAAATTAATCCTATAAATGAAAAATTTGATCCTCTTTTTCATGAAGCGCTTTTTGAAGCAGAGTCAGATGAGCACGAACCTGGTTTTGTAACGCAAGTAATTGAAGTTGGCTATGCAATTGATAAAAGGCTTATTAGGGCTGCAAAAGTAGGGGTTTCTTCAAAAAAATAATTTTTCAAAAATGCTCTTGTAAGTGAAAAAAGAGTAACCATATAAGCAATGTGTTAAATTTATATCCAAACAAAAGGGAGTATTGTCATGGGTAGAGTTATAGGTATCGACTTAGGAACAACAAATAGCTGCGTTTCTATAATGGATGGAACACAGCCAAAAGTTTTAGAAAATGCTGAAGGGGCTAGAACAACCCCATCAATGGTATCTTTTGATGAAGAAAAGAAAAGACTAATTGGTCAGCCTGCTAAAAGACAAGCTGTAACAAATCCTACAAATACTCTTTTTGCCGTTAAACGATTAATTGGAAGGTCCTTTGACGATCCTGCTACTAAAGAAGATCAAGATATGGTCCCGTATAATATTGTTAAAGGTGACAACGGCGATGCATATGTTGAGGCTGAGGGAGATAAATATTCACCAGCTCAAATCTCGGCCTTCATTCTTCAAAAAATGAAAGAAACGGCAGAAGACTATCTTGGTGAAAAAGTTGACCAAGCTGTAATAACCGTACCAGCATATTTTAATGATGCACAAAGACAAGCCACCAAAGATGCGGGGAAAATTGCTGGTCTAGAAGTTTTAAGAATTATCAATGAGCCTACAGCAGCGGCACTCTCTTATGGCCTTGAAAAAAAAGAAGGTAAATTAATTGCTGTTTATGACCTAGGTGGCGGAACGTTTGATATTTCTATACTGGAAATCGGAGATGGTGTTTTTGAAGTAAAATCAACAAATGGTGACACTTTCTTAGGTGGTGAAGATTTTGACACTCTATTAGTTAATCATCTTGCTGATGAATTTAAAAAAGAAAATAGTGTAGATTTGAGAGAAGATAAGCTTGCTCTCCAAAGGCTAAAGGAAGCTGCTGAAAAAGCAAAAATAGAATTATCATCGGCATCACAAACTGAAGTTAATCTTCCTTTCATTACTGCTGACCAAACTGGTCCAAAACATTTAACACATAAACTTACTAGAGCATCTTTAGAGAGTTTAGTTGAAAAGCTTATCGAAAGGACAATTATACCTTGTAAGGCTGCTTTGAAAGATGCCGGTATTGATGCATCAAAAATAGACGAAGTTGTTTTAGTTGGTGGCCAAACTAGAATGCCAAAAATAAGAGAAGCGGTAAAAGAGTTCTTTAATAAAGAGCCTAATATGTCTGTTAACCCAGATGAAGTTGTTGCAATGGGTGCAGCAATCCAAGCAGGTGTTCTTCAAGGAGATGTTAAAGACGTTCTACTTCTTGATGTTACACCTCTATCTCTAGGTATTGAAACTTTAGGTGGTGTTTTCACGAGATTAATCGATAAAAATACGACTATTCCAACAAAAAAATCTCAAGTTTTTTCAACTGCGGAAGATAATCAATCTGCTGTTACAATAAGAGTATTTCAAGGTGAAAGAGAGATGGCTAATGATAACAAGCTTCTGGGGCAATTCAATCTAGAAGGTATTAGTCCTGCTCCTAGAGGAATACCACAAATTGATGTTGCATTTGATATTGATGCTAACGGGATTGTTTCTGTTTCCGCTACTGATAAAGCCACAGGCAAAGAACAAAAAATTACTATTGAAGCATCCGGTGGCTTAAGCGATGATGAAATTGAGACTATGATTAAAGAAGCTGAAGCTAATGCTGAAGCCGATAAAAAAGTAAGAGAGCTTGTTGATGCAAAAAATCAAGCAGAGGCTATTATACACTCAGCTGAAAAAGGAATTGCTGATGCAGGTGATAAAATTACAAACGAGGAAAAGGATCCAGTTGAGGCAGCAATAAAAGACCTAAAAGAGGTTTTAGAAAGTGAAGATTTAGCTGCCATACAAGAAAAAACAGCCTCACTTTCTCAAGCAGCAATGAAAATTGGTGAAAAACTATACCAACAAGAACAAGAAAGTGCAGAAAACTCTAACGAAGGTGATAATGGGGCTGATGATGCAGATATAGTAGATGCTGACTTTGAAGAAGTTAAGGAAGAAGAAACTATTAAAGAAGAAGAAAAAAATTAACACTAAAAATTATTAATCGGAACGCTTTATATGGCAAAAAGAGATTACTATGATGTGCTGGGTGTTCAAAAAAATGCATCAGATGCTGAAATAAAAAAAGCATTCAGAAACTTAGCTAAAGAAAATCATCCTGACAGTAATCGTGGGGATGAAGGTGCAGAAACTCGTTTCAAAGAAATTAATGAAGCTTATGAGAATTTAAAAGATCCTCAAACTAGGGCTGCATATGATCAGTTTGGACATGCAGGAACCCAGGCCGGTGGTATGGGCAGTGGTGGATTTGGTGGAGGTGGATTTAGCGGTAGTGGATTTGGTGGAAATTTCTCTGATATTTTTGAAGATTTATTTGGTGACTTTGCAGGCAGATCTAGCCAGAACTCAAATCAAAAAAGACAGTCACGTGGCTCAGATCTTAGAGCTGAGATAAGAATAGACTTGAAGGATGCATACTTTGGGGCAACTAGAGAATTAGTTATAAATTCATTAGCGATCTGCGATGACTGTGACGGCACAGGAGCAGCCCCAGGTAGTAGTAGATCCACTTGTCAACATTGTGGCGGCTCGGGAAGCGTGAGATCAACTCAAGGATTCTTCACAGTTGAAAGAACCTGTAGTGTTTGTAATGGTAAGGGGTACATAATAGAAAAT
>Ga0208390_1000146_pt1 | contig 22503 bp, 16 predicted proteins | sample Knorr_S7_td_Surf_FD_185594 | JGI IMG/M metagenome (GOLD analysis project Ga0208390, IMG submission 185594) | Marine microbial communities from Southern Atlantic Ocean transect - Knorr_S7_td_SurfaceA_ad_6m_LV_A (SPAdes) (version 2) | ecosystem: Environmental > Aquatic > Marine > Oceanic | place...
CTCTATTATCTCTTTCATTTGTGGATGTTCGATTTGATCACGCAACATTCCTAATACATTTAAAATTGGAAGGCCGGCCTTGACCATTGTTGCAAATTGTTTAGAAAAAACCATTACATCTTGTGGAGTGACTTTTTTCTTTCCAAAAGAAAAACCGCCTCCTTTTTTCTTCTCTTTTTTATCTGCTTTTTTTTTAGTCCTAGTGAGATTAGTTATGATTATTTTTTGCTCTTTTAACTTAAAAGAAGCCTCTTCTTGATTTAATGCATCAATAGTCCCTTCAACATATTTACCCGCTGAAATTCCTTTATAACTGTAGGTTTCTGCTGACATACTTTACTATTCCATTGAAAGAACACGATCAAATTCTCTAAAATTTAAATCACCTGACAAAATCATTTCTCTACCCATGTCCGACATAGTTCTAAATCCTTCTTTAATCGCGATCTCTTTTAGTTCTGGTGTTGTTGCTTTTCTTAATATCGCCTCTTTGACCTTTTTAGAGACATTAAGAACTTCGTAAATTCCCATTCTTCCTTTGTAGCCTGTATCTTTACACTTCGCACAACCTTTTCCTTTAACAGCCTTAGCTCTAGATGCTTGCTCTGGTGTAAATCCCATTTCTTCTAAAACTTTTGGAGTTACGTCAGGATCGGGTTCTCTACATTCTTTACAAGTCTTTCTTGCTAATCTTTGTGCAAGAACCAAAGTGCACGCGGCTGAAATTAAGTAATCTGGCGTGCCCATATTCTGTAATCTTGTAATTGAGCTTGGTGCATCATTCGTGTGCAAAGTACTAAATACTAAGTGACCTGTAAGCGCAGCTTTTAATCCTATATCGACCGTTTCTTTATCTCGCATCTCACCAACTAAAATTATCTCTGGGTCTTGTCTTAAAAAAGATCTAAGTGCTCTATTAAAATCATATCCTATGTCATCTTTAATTTGAACTTGTCCAACTCCATCGAGTTCATATTCAACAGGATCTTCTGCAGTTAAAATATTTAAATGCGGTTTTGATACTTCTTTTAAAATACTATAAAGAGTTGTTGTTTTTCCAGAACCAGTTGGACCAGTCACCAAAATAAGTCCTTGTGTTCCATGAATTGCTTTTCGAAGATTTTTTAAATCTGTTTCATCAAAGTTTAATTGCTCTAAACTTATATCGCCAGCATCTTTGTTTAAAATCCTCATTACAATTCTTTCATTGTTCGCTGTTGGAAGTATTGACAGACGAAGATCAACAACCTTTCCATCTATCTTAAATGGAATAGCTCCGTCTTGTGGTAATCTTCTTTCTGCAATATCAAGTTTACCCATAATTTTAAATCTTGTAACAACAGCCCCATAATTTGAATGAAGGAATTTTGAAAAATGATCTTGCTCCTGAAGCATACCGTCAAGTCTATATCTTACTCTAGAACTAAATCTGTAAGGCTCGATATGAATATCAGATACACCTGCTTTAATCGCTTCTGCAACAACTGCTGTACTAAACTTAATTACTTCAGACTCGTTCTCTAGAGCTTCAATATCTTCCTCTGGTTTTTCGTCTAAAACCTCTGCACTAACATCGCCCTCGTAATCAAAAGTTTGAATCTTTTCTTTATTTTTTTGTTGAATACTTTGAATGGTTGTCTCACCATCTTGAAGTAGTTTATCTATAAACTCAGATATTTGACTTATTTTAGCTGCGTGTAACTCTATATCTTTTTTTGTAATTGTTTTTAAATTTCTCATAAGACTTAATTTTGAACTATCAGAAATTGCGATGTGAAGCGTGTTACCCTCCACTTTAAATGGAGCAATAAAATTTATATTTACATAATTTGAAGGCAGAACTGATTTAATTTCGTCTGAAAGTTCAATTGTTGATAGATCTACAATGCTAAGTGATTGCTCTTTTACTAATAGATCTAAAATTTTATCCTCATCTGTAAGTTTTAATTCAAATACAGCATCTAGTTGAGAACTTTGTTTCTCGGTTGAGACTTTTTTGATATTAGCAAGATCTTTTCCAGAAATTATATCTTGATCGATAAGAATATTTATTAAGTTAATTTCAGATTCTCTACTAATATTAATCATTATAAAACTCTTGGTGCAATAAATACCAATAATTCATCTAGGTTATCAGAATTTGACTTACCTTTAAAGAGATTACCTATCACAGGCACGTTTCCTAAACCTGGTGTTTGAGATTTGCTGTTAGCAATAACATTTTTCTTAATTCCACCAATTACTACAATATCTCCATCTGCAACTAATAATTTAGTAACAATTTCCATTTTATTGATAGGAGGCTCATCAGATCCTGCTGCTCTATTTGGTGTATCATTATTTACTTGTATCGTTAATAGAACATTTCCATCACCGATTATACTCGGTGTGACCTCTAATTTTAAAGCTGCTTCTTTGAAAGACGTTGAAGTAGTTCCCTCGGAGGTAGTTTGATATGGTATTTCTTCTCCTTGAGTAACTGTTGCAACCTGATTATCTAATGTAAATACTTTTGGATTAGAAATTGTTTTACCCATTCCAAGAGTTTCTAAAGCTGTTATCTCAGCCTTTAATACGCCAGTAGTTGTTCTTCTTAATAAACCTATTCCACTAGATGCACCTGTTGCTGCAAAGTTCGTAAGTGAGTCTGTTGTGCTTCCCAAACCTGCTGCCTCGTTTAGATCGACATCCGTACCACTTCCTGAGCTTGTGCCTGCAACACCTCCTGCAACTCTTCCTTTGTTTTGATAATAACCACCTAATCTAGTTCCCAAAGCTCTCTCAAAATCTGAGTTAGCCTCGACTATAAATGCTTCAATTAAAACTTGTTTAGTCCTAATATCAATTTCTTTTATAACTTTATCAACTACGTCTAAATCTTTCTCTTTTCCACGTACAATAATTGATCTTGTTGTAATTTCTTCAGTAATTTGAATTGGTGTAAAACTTCCATCGCCGCTACCTTGTTGAAATAATTCCTCTATGGTAGCTTTTGCTTGCTGAGGAGAGATATAGTACAATCTAAATATTTCTGAAAATATTGGCTCGACACTGTCTTCTAACTCTACTTTCTTTTTTACTGCTTGGGCTCTTTGGGATTTATAGTTTTCTTGTGCTGTTAAAGTTTCTGGAGCATGTATTCTTATTAAATTACTTGCAACATCTACATCTGATGCATAATTTTTCATATCTAGTATTGCCTGAAGAGCTTTATCCCATGGAACATCTATTAACTCCGCAGAGAGAGTTCCTGCAACCTCATCTCCGACTAAAACATTTATTTCACCTATTTTACCCATTAAATTCATTATTTCTCTAAAGTCTAAATTCTTAAATTTTAAAGTTACTCTTTGTTTTAAAAGTGGATATTCATCTGGAATTATTAAATAGTTTCTTTGAGCCTCTGATGAAATCTTTTTTCTTTTTCCCAGTTTTACAACATCACCTTCTATTGGCTTAGGACCTATTTCTAAAGTTTTTGCAATTTCAGCTTTACCGGTGTTTTGGATATCATCTTTAATTAAAGGTGTATTATGTTTAAAAGGTTTTTTTTTACCAAATTGGTTAGTTGCACAACCATTTAAAAACATTACAAAAATAATTAAACCAAATAGAGAGAAAATTTTTTTAATATTCATTTGCCTCTCTTATCTGATTATTAAAATCTATAATTACGTAAGTTTCATCATCTTTTTGAAAAATTGCTTCAGTCAATCTTAAATCAACTAATTTTATTTTTCCTAAATTCTGTCCAATTGTTAAAGTTATAACTTCGCCAGCACTATCACCAAGTGAAATATAGCTATGATCTTTACCTGAAATAAGTCCTAAAAGTTTAAAATTATAAATACTCATAGGCTCATCTTGTTCTTCCTCAGGAACATTAGATAAAGCATTTAATCCCTCATTGCCTGCAAATGGATCGTTCAAAGGCACCTCTTCGTCATCTTGAAGTTCTTGTTGAATTTCATTTAGTTGATTGTCATTATTATTGGACTGAGATTGGTCATGGTTATCTGCAAAAGATGCAGTTCCAAACAAAATAAAAAATATTATTAAAATATTTTTAAAAAAATTCATCAGGTAACCCCACTATTGTTAGTTGCCCTTGTGCTACTATCGTACCAGTTGAATCGTTTTTTACAACAGAAACAGTCTCTTTGTCAAAGTTTAACATCTTATTTGATCTTGAAACGGCTCTTTTGAACTTAATAAACCCTAAAAACTTACCTTTAATCTCGTAAGCTACTGGAATTTTATAATACGAGACCATATTTTTTTCTATTAAACCTTTAGCAGCTGTTACACCTTCTTTTAAAACTGGTATTGGATCTTGTTTGGTTATTTTTGATATCACTAATCCATTAGATGCCGCAAAACGACTAAGAGAGTTATATAACCCTTCAACTTCAGCTTTTGAATGAAATAAAGTTGAACTTTTTTCAAATTCTGGTGTCGTTTTTTTTAAATATGCTTTCAACTTAATTATGTCAGAATCGAACTGTGCGATTTCACTTTGCTTTTTTAGTTTGTCATCATATTTTGCCTTCCTATCGTTAACCATAGGATTTAAGATTGCATAGTAAATTATCAAAAATAAAATAATTGAACCTAAACCAATACCAAATTTAATTAATGTTTTTTTATCAGATACAGCTAGTAGCTTCTCTTTAATCTGACCCATATCCATTTTCATATTTAAATCCATTAAATCATCTCCAAAATACAGGCTATTTTAAAACCCTTCATAGCTTGCGAACCTTGATTCTGATTTGAGAGATTCATGTTTGCAAGTGAAGCTTGTTTTATTAATTTTTTATTTTTTAAATTGCTAATTAATTTTAATATATCTTGGTCACTAGATGCGCTTCCTTCAATCATTATTAAATCAGCGCCATTATACTCTATTTTAGAGAATTTAACTCTTTTAGGAACTGCTGACGCTATTTGAGCTAATACCCTGAAATTTAAAACTTTGTTTGAACTTATTGAATTACTTAACTCCAATGATTTTGAAATTATATTTTTTTCTTTTAAAAATTTATTTCTTTCAGTTTGTTTTAATTGATGTTGCTGCACCACAACCTCATAATCTGCATTTTTTTTATTAAGAGCTGTAATTTGCCAAAAAGATAGTCCAAATAAAATTATATAAATTGCTGCTACAATTCCAACTACTCCTTTAAATGCAAAATTAGAAAAAACCTTAGCTTTCTTTTTTGCGATCATGCTATCTCTATTTGGAAGTAAATTTATATTTTTTACCGCAGTTACAAATTTGTAATAACCAAAAACATCAAGTTTTCTAAATGCTAGCCCCATCACTGTAGATAAGTAAGATCTGTTCCCTAAATTTACACTTTCCTCAAGTTGAGCTGGTACTTTAATACCATCTAATGGATCAAACAAATTGAAACCTGTATTAACCATATTTTTTCTAAAACTTCCGAGATACTCCTCAACATTAGGTAAATTAGAAGTGACTTTTAAATTTCTAATTCTTTTTTCATATTTAGTTTCAAAATCTTGTATGGCCTGTTTAACCTGTGTCATATATCTTCTTACAAGTGCATCCATCTCTTCTTGATTATTTGACTCAGTTAATGTTTTTCTGTCTTGTGATCTTATAAAGATATCTGTGATGATTGGATTATTTTCATATAATATCATTACGTAGTTTTCATCTAAGCCAAATTCTAAAACAGCTGTCAAATTGGATTCTTCAATGGATCCTACTATTTGATTAACTTGATCAACAGCAGATTTTAATGCAAAACACTTAACATCTATAATTACTGCGTTTAAACCACCCTTTTTAATTATTTCAGTATAGCTATTAATATCTGAAAGTTTTGAAGCAACAAATAATATATCCATTGTGTTACCTGTTGTATCTTTATTAATAACTTGATGAAAAATTGAATAGTCTGCAAGGTTATCTGTTAATTGAACTAAGTTTTCCCACAACGAGTCTGTATCAATTGCTTTTTTCAATTCTTCATCACTCATCAGAGGTGCTGTAACAACTCTAATTATCGCGCTTGTAACTGGTATGGCAATTGCAGCGTTGGAGGTTGTTATTTTTGATCTTTGCAACGCAACTTGTAATTCTTCTCCATACTTATCTGGGTTTTCTAATGCAGTCGATCCCTCTGGCAAACCATCTATTTTATGAATATAAAATTTATCTAAGACCCATTGATTAGACTTATTGTTTGAAACTTGAGAAAGTCTTATTTCACCAGGACATAATTCAACACCGACTATCTCCTCCCCTTGAACTGCATTTTTCCCAAGACGACTTTTTAAACCAGAACCAAATTTAGATTTTAATTTACTAAAAAAATTATTTTCACTTTTGCTGCTACTAGTTTGATCAGGTTGGGGAACAGCTGCATCACTAGCATCTTTTTTTTTAAACAAATTTTGAAACGGTATTTTCATTTTACTCTTTAATATTATATCTATTGAAATAATCAACCAATAGTAGAATATCAATTAACTGTTATAATTTGGTTATTTTAAGCTTTATCCTCTATATATAGAGAGTATATTAGTTGTAAAAATAACAATGTTCGACAAACTTGAAGATTTAGCAAAAAATAATAAAAAAATTTCTGACTTTCATATTAGGTCGGGTTCCCCGCTAGCATACAGACAAACAGGTGAAATTATTAAAGTAAAAGAAGTAGTTGTTAAAGCACAAGACCTTAAAGATTTACTTTCTATGAATTGCAATGAAGTAGAATTACAAAGATTTGAAAAAACTCATGAACTAGATACTGCTGTCACTTTAAGTGGTTTAAGGTTTAGAGCAAATTTTTATAAAACAATAAATGGTCCAGCATGTGTTTGTAGAAGAGTTGAAAGTAAAATTCCTGACATGGACCAATTTTCATTGCCGCAAGCTCTTTATGACATAGTAGATTTTCATAAAGGTTTAGTTTTGGTAACTGGTCCAACAGGTTCTGGAAAATCAACTACCCTTGCAGCGATAGTAAATGAAATAAATAAAACAAGAACAGCAAATATAATTACAGTAGAGGATCCAGTTGAATTTATTCACACAGATAATCAAAGTATAGTATCACATAGAGAAGTTGGAAAGCAGACAGAGTCATTTGCTGCTGCACTTAAAGCTGCTCTAAGGGAAGATCCAGATGTAATTTTAGTTGGAGAGATGAGAGATTTAGAAACAATCAGTTTGGCATTAACAGCTGCTGAGACTGGTCACTTAGTTTTTGGAACTTTGCATACGAGTGGGGCACCTAGCACTATAAACAGAATTATTGATGTGTTTCCACCCGAACAACAAGAACAAATAAGAGCTCAAATTTCTACTTCATTAAAAATGGTTGTTACTCAAAGACTTTTAAAAACTAAAGATGGGCAAGGCAGAGTTGGAGCATTCGAAATAATGAAATGTACAGCTCCAATACAAAATTTAATTAGAGAGGCAAAAATTCATCAAATTCCTAGTATCATGCAAACGGCGGTTAGAGACGGGATGATTACTATGGATAAATCACTGGAAGAATTAGTCAAATCGGGTAAAATAGATCCCGGTGCAGCAAAATCAGGACATTAAAGGTTTTACATTATTAGAACTCTTAGTAGTGATAACAATTGTAATAATTATATCTGCGGTAGGATATCCCAAGTTTTCAAGTTGGAAAAAAGATAGAGAAGTAAGAGTTGCTTCAGAAAATATTGTTAACATGATTAATGGAATTGTATCTCAATCAAAGAGAGGATCTTTTCCATTTGTTCAATTGCATGTAACAGCAACAGAAGATGGAACTAGCGATAAAATTTTTGAGACGAGAGGAATGTCACAAAAAAATTTTGTAAAAAAAAGAGCTTCTTTAACTTGTGATGAAAGTAAAGACTATTGGGATAAAGTAAAAGTGCATACCTATAGCGCAGATGTTAAAGTTAATATTAGTGGCAGTGGAACAGTTTGTTTTTCAAAGGATACAACCTTTTATTTAACAGGCTCGAAACTAGCATCAAAGGATTTTTTAATTTTGTGCCACAAAACTGAAAACACAGGGAAGCAGTGTGCAAACAGACCAGAAAAACCTGCTTATAAAGTGGAATGGAATAGATTTGGTGGAGTAACTCAATATAAATGGAGCGGAAGTGGCTGGACAAATTTATAGGATATCAGAAAAAGGCATTACGCTAATTGAGGCTTTAGTATCAACAGCGATTGTAGCGATTGGTTTTATTGCAATTTTTCAAATGGTTAGTTACTCAGTTCAAGCTGTTGATGTCTCTAACGAACGAACGAAAACTACTTATTTAACAAGTATGGTAGCAGAGGATTTATTGGCAGATAAGTTTTCGGATATATCAGGTAAAAAACTTTATAAACATATGTACGATGAGGGTGCAAACTCAGAATACTGGGCGATGAATAGTTGTAGTGATGGATCAACTGCAACAACCGCTTCAAATGTATTAAAAGAAAAAGAGATTAAATGGGATAATAGATTTTCTAAACGAAGATTGAAATGTGATCCTTCAAATGTGGGACAAAAAAGTTTAAAAGTTTTTGAGATTTGTGAAACATGTCATTACGATAACGCAGATGTTCTTGATAAAATTTACATAGGCAAAATGAAGGTTACAATCAAGTCAAGTGGAACAGACTCTGCTGGTAACGCACGAAAAAAAACTAAATTTCTTTATTTCCAACTACATTAATGAAAAGGAAGATTAAAAATATATCAGGTGTAACATTAATAGAAATTCTTATTGGAGTTGTTATCTCCGTGGTTATGATGGCTGCAATGTTCACTTCTTATAATGTTGTGAATAGTACTTACTCTCAAGTTACTGATACCGCTAAAATTAGTCAAGCTGGTAGAGAAACTCTTGGAATGATTATGAGAGATGTACGTTTGGCTGGGTATAAATATTTTGGTGATGATATTCCTTATGATCCAGTACAACATATTCCAATTCTAATTACTAAACAATCTTTAACAAATCCGTGTGATAAAATACAAATTGTTTATGGAGATTTGAAATCTAAAAATACAACTCCCGCAACTTTTGATTTTGTAAGATATAGAATAACCTATCAGTGTGCTGAAGATAGCCGGATAGATCCAAAAGGAAATGGAAGTCAAACCTATTTTGATACAGAAAAACTTAAAGTTTTACAAAAAAAAAAAGAAATATGGAATAAAGGTAACCCAGGTAGTTTTGTAGTTGATACTACGGCTTATCCTGAAACGTATCCAGCCGAAACAGTTGTTAAATATGTACAAGATTTAATTTTTTCACCTATTGATCAAGCAGGAAGAAAGATTGATCCACCACCCTCAAGCACAAATAACAATGATAAAGTAAATTCAATAAAAATTGTTGATGTATTGTTATCAGTTAGATCGAAAAATGAATTTTTTAGGAATAAAAAACCTAGGATTAAACAATCCTTAGGTGATACAGGAAGAAATATCGGGGCAAATTCCAACGATAGATTTAAAAGAGAAACAATATTGATATCTGCTCATGCTAGAAATTTAGGATTATAATGAAAAATAAAAATGAAAAAGGTTTTGCATTAGTTTTATCATTAGTTCTTATGATTGTAATGTCGTTGATGGGAGGTGCATTAATTATTATTTCTTCAGGTGATCATGCATCTAATAATGAAAGTGATAACTATCAGCAAACTTTCTATGTAGCAGAAACTGGTCTTTTAGAAGGCGAAAGAGCACTTTTAAACGAATTCATGGGGCCATTACAAAGCGGTGGAACTAGAGACAGAACAAAAAGAAATTTGCCAACAAACGATACAACTAAATTTGATGGAACTTTAAATATAGTTAACTATAAAACAAGTGAAGGTGGAAACGGTCCAACTCAATTTACACTTACTTTTGGTAGTCAATCATCTAATTACTCCTATGTATTTAATAACAAAATTTGTTTTGAAAGCTTTCGGGACCTAGCTGAAGTCGATTTTTATGTGTCCAAAGATCACAATAATGAGACACTAGCAAGAAGTTATAATTTTGGCAGACTTTTAGACAAAAGTTTTGCAACGAATGGAACCGCTGAGGAGAAAGAGGAGGCCAAAAGACTAAGTTTTTATTATTATGAATACTTTATTACTAGAATTGGTTCAGCGCCATTTAAAGGAAGTGGATCAAGTATAAAAAAAGGGGCAACTGATACTGCGGCTGATGGAATGGCTTATAGAATTTATGCCTGCGGCATAAGAAATGGACAGGGAATTGATCCGATGGTAGTTCCTTTGGAAAGTGTGGTAGTTTTGCCAAAATAAAACTCTTAAAATTTAAAATTCAAGTTACAAAATTTTAATTTTTATTGTTATAGTTCTACACATGAAAAAATTAATAACTTTTTTAATACTTTTTTTTAATTCAAACATTGTAAGCGCACAATGTGATTTTGTAATAGATATAGGTGACAAAAAAACAAAAATTGTTGAAATGTTTGCTGAACCTCTGCCTATGTTTGACAAACTTTCTATGTTACCTATTCCATCAACAAAGTTATGTCCTAATGACAGGCTAGATGATCAAATTGCTATTGAATATCTTTTTTTGGGAGATGAATTAGCAGCTATAAGAATGTTAGTGCTTAACAATGGAAGTAATGAAATAAGTAATAAATTTTTATTAATGGATTATGCTAAAAATAACTTTGGAGATTTTGATACTGGTCAGAATCCATCACTTTATAACAGTTTTCATGCTTGGGAGAAATATGGAAAAATAATTGTTTATCAAAGATTATTTGATACTGAAGGATTTATTAAAGAAGAGATTTATATTTCTAATGAAGAGTTCGACTTAAAACTTGGTACATTTTATAATGAGCTAGAGGAAATAGCTTTTGGAGATGAGAGTGAAGAAACTAATTAATTATGAAAAATAAATTTTATATAAATAGACTATTGTTTCCTTTTTTATTTCTTTTAAGCGTAATACTAATAAACATTTTAGTCTTTACAAAACATGTAACTGCAAAAGCTCTTCCTCCTGGAAGTGGTGTTGGAGATGTACCAGCAAACGTTTTAATTCTTTTAGATAAATCAGGCAGCATGAGTACAAGATTAGTCACTGGTGCAGGTGTTCATTATCCTTGGGCAACTACTGCTGATAGCAGTGGAGATATATATGTGGCTCAACTTGGAACTCAAGGTATAAAAAAATTTACATATGATACGCTTTTTGTTGATTTAAATTACGGAACTGGTGGTAAATTTTCAGGAACCACTACAGGAGCAAATGTATGTAATGCTAATTATTTTATTGATATTGAGCATCATAATGGAAATTTATATGTTGCAGATTATTATGGCGGAGCAATTTACGAATATAATATTGCTGCCGGCACTTGCACATTTAAAAAGAGCTTAAGTTTCCCAAAAAGTATTGCGATTGATAATAATATTTTATACGCAAGTTATAGTGGGGGGTTGTATGTAAGGAACTTATCTACAAATCAAGACATATCATGTGATAGAAATGTGCCGAACCTTTGGGGATCTTTTGGAATTGCATTAGATAGTTCAAGGAATAATTTTTATTTTCATACAAGAAGTGGTAACGACGGATTAATTAATAGACATACTATGTCTGGTGACTGTCCCTCAACTAGCAGAGCAAGTTTTGTCAGAATTAAAAATTGGAGAACCGCTTACGGTATGGATACGCACCCGAGTGATGACTCCGTAATTTATGGATCTGATTATTGGAATGCTAAAATTTATAAGTATACTTTAAATTCAAGTAGAAACGGAATAAGTAGCACAGTATCAAAAGGAATTAGAAAAAATAAGCCTTCGACTGCTAGTAAAACTCACATATTTTATCCTGGTGGTGTACATGTGGATAAGACTAATAATAGAGTTATTCTCTCAGATTTAAATAAGAGTGCGGTTCAATTTTTTGATTTAAATTTAGGCTGGATAAAAGAATTAGGTGGTAGCTTAGCAACTAGAATGACTGGGGCCCATGAAGCAATTCAAGCTATAGTTTCAGATCCAGCATTAAAATCTACTGTAAATTTTGGGTTTGGCTATTGGTCTTCAGAGTGGAGACATCCTAAACAATGGTTTGCTGGTTGGAATAATCCAAAAGATCGGTCAAGACCTTGTACGAGGAATAATTGTCTAAGAGTTAAAATTAATGAACAAGGTGCAGATAAAATTTATAAAATTGTAAAATCAGTAAGTCCAAGAGGTGGAACAGATGCAAGAATATGGTCAAGGATGGCCAATCAGTATTATTTAAATACAAGTCATAGCCCTATACTTCAAGGTTCAGGTCCTAAAGTAGATTGCCAAAAAAGCTACGTAATTGTAATTGGAGACGGAGCTATGAGTTTTACATCCACTGCTGAAAAACTTGTTAGAACAATGGCTGGAAGACCAAAGCAGAAACAGATTAAAACTTTTACTGTTGCCTACGGCGGTGGTATTAATGCTAGTGCTATAAGAAAATTTAGAGAAATCGCTGTAGCAGGTGAAACTGGAGATGTAATCATAGCAGATACGGCAGCAGCATTAACCTCTCAATTAAAGGCTGTTATTTCTTCAATTAATGCACCTAATTTATCTTTCACAGCTCCCGCTATTAATGCCAAAATAAATGAGGGTGGATTCTTATATCAAGCATCATTCGATTATAAGCAGAATAAAGAGTGGCAAGGAAAATTAACAAAAAGAGAAATTGATGCGGTATCCAATAAACCCCAAGAAAAAATTATATGGGATGCAGCAGATGAGGTTCCTTCACCATCATCTAGAAAAATTTGGACTGTGTTAGATACAGTTGATTATTCAACGGATTACAATAATTTTGTTGCTGGTAATTCTTCAGATATTAATGGGATGTTTGAAAGAACTGGTAACGAAGTTGGCGCTTATCACAATGTAACACTAGATGGTAAACTGCATCCAAATAATACTACAAGATGTAAGGGTGATGCGAAGTTAGACACTACAATTGAAGACGGTAATGACGACGACATAAAGGGTTTAATTAATTTTATACGAGGTGAAGATTATTTTGATTATGATAGTGACTGTGTTTTAAAAGAAGAAAGAGAACACATATTAGGAGATATTTATCATTCCGAGATGGTTATTGTTGGTGCACCTAATGCAGAAACTGCTTACTTAGGAGCAAACCAAGAGTCCTATTGGAGATCAATTAAAGGGTATTCAGCTTGGGCTAACAGTTTAAATAATAGAGAGGAAGTGATCTATGTGGGTGCAAACGATGGTATGCTTCATGCTTTTAATGCAGACAATGGTAAAGAAAAATGGGGATTTATTCCTCCCTTTATAGGATCAACATTACCTACAATGGTAAATGTAAACTTTAATAGAGCTAAAAATTTAGGTGGAGGGGGTACTAATCCAATATACGGAGTTGATGGATCAGTTACAGCACATGACATGTATTTTAAAAAACCAGGAACAAATTCACCTGGGTGGTATACGATATTAATGGTTCCTTACGGAAGAGGTGGAGCAGGATTTTCAGTTTTAGATATTACAAATCCAAATAAGCCAGACCACTTATATTCTGTTTATAACGATTTTATTTTAAAGAAAGTTCACTTTGTCGATTACTTAGGAAATTTTGAGAGTCATGATTATATTGCAACATACTATTCACTTGGTTCATTTTCAGAGTCTATAAGAGCAACAGATAACAAGCAAAGCGGAAAACCAACAACTTGTGATAATAGTGGTGAAACGCAATGTTATAAAGGTAAAGTATGGACATTGCCTGTTAAAGGTTTATCAAAATCTGACTTAACAATTACTGTGGACCAGAAAAAAATTACAAACTGGTCATTCAGAACAAATACCGCAGGTGAAGCGATAATAACTTTTGCAACTGATATGACATATTACGGTTATGATGTTGCTGATGATGTAGAGGGAAGTACAGATTTATCAGTTGAAATAGACTCTTCCTCAAATGCAACTGGAGTAAAAACTAGACCTGAATATGATTATAGTAGACTAGGAGAAACATGGTCTTCGCCAAGGATTTTTAGAATTCCAAATGATGGTAGAGGAGATTTAAATATAGAAGATGATATTTATGTTGCGGTAATGGGCGGAGGATACGCTGGAGTGGCTGCCGGTGTAGGGTCAAATGTTACTATTGTAAACTTGGAAGATAATGGAAAACTTTACAAAAATTTAAATATCAAAGATATAGGCAAAGATGGTGGTATTGATAATGGTATAAGAAATCAAATTCCTGCCTCACCCGTGGTTATTACACCCGATACAGCAAGAAATGTTCCGTTTAGAGGTGCCTTGGTATACATCAATGACTTAGAGGGTAAAATTACAAAAATAAATTTAACAAACATGACACACGAAAATGGGTTTGATGGTGGAAAGCAAATAGAAATTTTTGATCAAACACAAATATTCAATACAGGCTCAAATAATATTAATCAACAATATATGTTCCATTCAATGGACGCAACAATTGGAACATCGACCGGAGCATTATGGTTATTTGCTGGTACAGGTAATTACGAAAGAATGGCAGAGAAAAAAGGAGAAAACCTTTTGCTTGGTATTAACGACAGGTTTTATCCAAATTTTAGAATAATACCTCCTGCTGCAAGAAAAGGATTTAATGATTTAAATGAATGTGTTGACACATCAGATGATGTAACTGGTATTCAGTGTCCAAAGTACCCAGATAAAAAAGGATGGTATATTGAATTAAAAGATTCTAAAAAGGTAACAGCAGAACCAACAGTAGGTAGTGGGTTAGTTGCTTTTCCAATTTATAAACCTGTATCAGATAATCCGTGTGGCTTAGGGGATGCCTTTATTTGTGCAGTAGACGATGAGTGTGGAACAAATGTTTCCTCACAGTTAGGAGCAAATCCTTCAGAGATAGATAAAAAAGAGAAATGTAAATATGTTGGTAAAGGGGTCTTGTCTAGAATAGTTATTTTTGCAGGTCAGTATTTTGCAAATATTGCAGGTGAAACTAATAAGGGTCTAAAAGACTTAGTTGTTATTGATGGTGCAGTTGGGGATGTAAATACTTATAGAAACTCTTGGAGATCGAATTATTAATTACACTCAGTAATAAAATAATTTTTCTAAATAATTGCAATATCTAATAATGTGTCTTTCGAGACAAAAAATAGAATAGATGCCAAAATTAAATAAGGACCAAAAGGAATTTGGGATGTAAGTTTTTTTGACTTTTTAATTAAACTTGGGGTAACCCAAATTAACGCAAACACTGAAGAAAAAAATAAAACAAACGGTATAGAAATCCATCCAAACCAAAAACCAATTACAGCAAGTAATTTTGCATCTCCAAGTCCCATGCCCTCTTTGTTTCTAATTTGTTTATAGAAGAGTATAATTGACCAAATTACCCCATAACCAAATAAACCTCCTACTAAAGAATCTACATAATTTGGGAATAAGTAATTTAAATTTGGATCAAATGATTTAAGAAATCCAATCAACATCATTGAATATGTAAGCTCATTTGGAATTATAAAATGTTTTAAATCAATAAAAAATATTATTAAAAATGATAAACCTAACATCATTAAAAATATGGTTGTCAAAGAAATTCCAAAAAAATAATATATTAAAGCAAATGAGATGATATTTATTATTTCAACAATAATATATTGAGGTGAAATTGGTTTTTTACATCTCCTACATTTAAATCCTAATAAAAAAAAAGAGACGATAGGAATATTATCATACCAAACAATTTTTTTATTGCACTTTGGACAGTAAGATCTTCCTGACACTACTCCTTTTTCCTGAGGTAGACGATAAATACAGACATTTGCAAAACTTCCCCAAAGCCCTCCTAGAATGATTACAAAAGCTAAGTCCACTATTATTAAATTATATTTTTATATTTGAAGTAATATGAATAAATCCGTCGATTAAAAACTGTACCATTAATACAGCATCGTGAAGATGAATATACAAATTAGGTGTATTAATTATAATCTCCATAGTTTAATTTTTATCAAAATAAGACTAAAATACTAGAATTAAATGTTTTTATTCAAACCCAAAAATGATCAAAATAAAAAGGAAGAAACCCCTAAAATAAACGTAGACTTAGAAATAATTACAAAATTAAACCAAGAGTTTGCTCTATCCCTTGATTTAAATGATACGTTAAAAACTGCACTCCAAGTAATTGTTGCAAGAATAAATGCTCAAGCTGCAAATATATTTTTGATCAATGAAAAAAAAAGAAAATTTCAATGTATTGCGTCTCTACACCAAGATTATTTGGATGAATACGAGTTAGACTTAAAAGATGGCGTAATGGGTAAAGCTGTTGAACAAAGAAAATGTGTTAGAGTGGGTAATGTTAAAAAGGATGTAAGAGAGATTGCAGAATTTTACTTTGACTTAGATAATAAAACAAATTTTACAACCTTCTCAGTTTTATGCTCTCCATTAATTGCTGCTAATGAATGCATTGGTGTAATTCATTGTTTAAATAAAAAAACAAATGACAAACTATTTATAGAAGACGATCGAAAATTACTTGAAACTTTATCTGCCCCTGCCGCTTTAGCGATAAGAAATGCAAAAATGGCGCAAGAAATGATTGAGAAAAATAAAATTCAAAAAGAGGTAGAAATAGTTGGTGAAATTCAAAAGTCACTTTTATCTAAAAATAAAAAAGAAAATTTTCCTATAGCTGGTATAAATATCCCGGCTAAAGTTGTATCAGGAGATTTTTATAATTTTTCAGATTTAGGAAACGGTATGTACGGTTTTGGTGTTGCGGATGTATCGGGTAAGGGTATCAAATCATCTCTATTAATGTCAAAAGCATCAAGTTTATATAGGTGCTTAAGTAAAACAGATTTTTCCGCCTCAAATCTTCTAATCCAATTAAATAATGAAATATGTGAAACCATTTCAAGAGGTATGTTTGTAACTATGTTAGTTGGAATTTATGATAGTAACAAAAAAGAGTTGTTGCTTTCAAATGCAGGGCATGAACCTCCTTTAATTTTTTCAAAAGAAGGTTCATTTTCTAGCTTTACCGAGGCCGGTCCTCCCTTAGGTATTATGCCAAATACAAAATATACGGAACACAAAATTTCATTTTCAGAAAGTTCAATGTACATTTTTACAGATGGAATTACAGAAATCAAAAATCCTAAAGGTGAAATGCTGGGCTCTGAAGGGTTCCAAAATTATATTAAAAAACATCAATCAAAACCTAATAGTGAAAGATTAAATATTATTGTTGGTGAAATATTAAATGAAGGCCACGTGCAGAAGGATGATTTAACAATCGTTGCTGTAGATGGTAATTAACAATGTTAGGTATTCCAAAAGTAATGTTATTTGTACTTATTATTTTAGGTACTTTAATGATGTGGGCCACTTCAAATGTTTGCAGATACAACTTTACTCTGGAAAAAAAAACTAACCAATTAAATATTCTTGCGTCTGAAATTGATCCATCTATACCCATGGCTAAGGTATATTACTTTAAAGAATTAAATTGTAATAATGTAAATGTTTCTTGGGATTATGAGCGAGTTATGAAAAATTTAAAAGTTATATCTGTGGCAATTTATCAAGAATTATCTACAGATATTCGAGGTAAACCAAATTAAATTTTTACGAACTTAATTCATAAGTTGAATAAAATACTTTTAATATTATAATTATCGGGAATAATAAATGTAAAGAATGAAAAAATTTTTTAGTTTAATAATAATACTTTTTATTTTTATAATTCATCCATCAAATTCAAAAAATATACCGCCTGGAACCGGTCAAAGCGTACCAGCAAATATTTTAATTTTATTAGACCGAACATTTAGTATGAATTGGCCTGCCTCAACGTATGCTAGTGGAACTGCAACTATGTTAGAGCCAATGTCGGCAATATATGACCCAAAAAATGATTATTATTGGGTTGCAGAAACAGATAATGGGGGAATAGGAACTTGGGATACAAGTACAGACCCAAATGTAAATCAAGAAACTCCTTACAGAAGCCTTTGGCAAGCTACTAATAGAGGTTGTAAGACGACCAGTCCTTTTGGTCACAACGGTTGGAATCAGAGAGATCCTGCTGGAAAAAGAAATCAAAGAGAACAGGATACGGCAAATCTTGAATTCTATAATTATTTTGACAAAAGATCTAATGCAAGTGCAACATTAAAACCAGATAATATATCTGGAGATAATATAGTGATTGACGCTAGTACGCCTGTATTTGCTCCAACAGATGAAGGTGGAATAGTTCGGATAGGAACAGGTTATGCAGAAATTAAACAATTTATTAACAGGAAAAAAGTTACCGCAAAAGTAACAACAAATTTTGCAAATACACTAGCAGTCAGTAATTGGGATATAGAAAAATACACGGAGTATCTATACACAGCTCATCTTGGAGCAGGAAATGTAGAAAATTCATACGGTTACATTAAATATTTTAATCCGAGAGTAAAACATAAGGTTGAAAATCCATATAACAGCACCAGAGACCAAGGGTGTGTGGAAATGTTAAGAGAATGGAACACCAGAAGTAATCATCTAGCAATAGATATTCAAGGTGATATCTATTACGCTTTAAGTGGTGGAACAAATGGAAGTGGTGATGCATTTTTATTAAGAAGAGATTTATCTACAAATCCAAATATGATGGAGGCTGATTATACATGTGCCCTCCCAAATCCTTATAATGGAGGAAGTCGAGCCAAAATTGGTACAGGTTATAAATTACATGAAGCGGCTAAATTTGTAACTGCAATAGCAGCTGACAGTAATAATAAATATTTTTATGTGGCTAATGGTGACTACATTCACAGTTTTAAAATCGAAAACGGCTGTGTAAGCATAAACTTAACTCAAAAATTTGAGAACCCCTGTGGAATATCTTATGGATTGGTAACTGATCCAGACAATGCAAATATATTATATACTACTGGAACATATAGTAACAAAATTTGTAAAATTGAACTTAACCAAGGAAGGTTTGCTAGAGAAATTAAAAAGGTAGGGACTGCAGATGCATTTGCTACATCCAGTGCCGATACCCTATATTTATTGGAGCCCCAAAGTATTAATTTTGATGGTAACAAGAATTTGATTGTTGCAAATAGAGGCCGAATGGAGGTTGTTGTAATTAATAAAGAATTAGAATTTCAAAAAGTCTTTGGTTTAAGTGGAGTATCTAGACTTAGAGGTGCCATGGAAGCTATAAAGGCTGTTGTCAACGATCCTGGACTTACTGAAGGTGCCCACTTTGGTTTAGGTTTGTGGAGTAGTTCTGAAGGTGCCACTGGTTACAATGGATGGAACACAGCTCTAGATCAGAGTAGAATCTGCGATTTAAAGAATTGTATGCCTGTTCGAGTTTCAGCAACTGGAGCAAGTAAAATAAATAATTACTTACAGAGACCGATAACCCTATATAGGCAAACGCACGCAACCGCTTTTTCAAAGATGGCGTATCAATATTTTAATCACAACGATTCTCCAGATCTTGGTCTGGACTGTCAGACAAATTATGTAATTGTGATAGGTGATGGACAATGGAGTTACCATGACGAGGCGAAAAGGACAATGAGGAATTTAGCTAATAACGGAGTAAAAAGTGTAATGGTTGCATATGGAAATGGTATTAGCGACGATGGGTTAGCTAATTTTAATGATATGACTTCCGTAGGAGGTAGCATATATTCAAATGCAATAATAGCATCAACTGCTCAAGATTTAAAAACACAGCTTCAATCTATAATAGCAACAATAACAAGTGAAAATTTAGGGTTTACAGCTGTAGCTATGGCTGGATCAATAGATGATGGCAATAAAATATATCAAGCGCAATTTGATTATTTTCCGACAAAAGAATGGGGAGGATCATTAAGAAAATTACCAGTGCCTATACCTACAGATGGAAGCTATGATTTTTTAGCAGAAGAACAGTTACCACAACCTAGTAATAGACGAATATGGACTTCGTTAGCTGGACTGAATGATAATCTTAATAATTTTCATGAGGATCAAGCAAATATAATTAATACAAAACTTTTTCGGCTAACTGGAAATAACGTTAAAGATTATCATAATGATAGCGCAGATACTAATGGAACAGGTCGTTGTGGAGTTAATGGAAGTAATGTAGCTACTGTAATAAATGGTATCGATGATGACGCAAAGGGTTTAATTAATTTTATAAGAGGCAAGGATTATTTTGACTACGATGGAGATTGCAGCTTAGAGGAAACTAGAGACCATTATTTAGCAGATATATATAATTCACAAATGGCAATTGTAGGACCACCCGAGGGAACCGTCTCATATTTAAATGAAAATCAAGAAGCATACTTTAGGTATCACCATAATTATGATGCATTTAAGTCCAACAACAATAATGCAACTAGAAAAGAGGTTCTTTATGCAGGAGCTAATAATGGAATATTTCATGCTTTTGACGCGAGTAATTTAAAAGAAATTTGGGGATTTGTACCTCCTCTTATTGCTTCAAATTTGCCTACGATGATTAATACCGGTCTAAATAAAACTGGAACAGGTGGAACTGTCCCGATTTTTGGAGTAGATGGGTCTCCAGTTATACATGATGTATATATGACTAAACCTGGAGCAAATACAAAAGGATGGCAAACTATATCAATGGTACCTTATGGAAGAGGCGGAGCAGGTTTTTCTGTCTTAGACATTACGAATCCAAATAGACCAAAACATCTATATTCAATACTAAACGATCGAACATCAGGAAAAGTTTATAGATCAGATAACACAGGTAATATTGAGGAATATGAGTATAAATCTTACCAATTTGATATCACTAATGCTCAAGAAATCACAACTGTAATAAATAATTATTCAACTAACTCCTCTATATCTAATGTTTGTAATGGTGTTGGAAATACCTCTTGTTTTAAGGGTACAACTATAAATATTCCAAATGTAACAGAATATAATAGTAATTCTGAAGTTAAAATTTATCTTAACGGTAATGATGTTACATCTTCATCAAGTTATTCTTTAGTTGGAGGTTCAATATTTAAGATAGCATTTGGAAGTAATATTTCTTTTCAAGCAAACCCTAATAGTAATAATATAAATTCAAATTCTATAGTGCAAATATCGATAACTAATATTATTGATACAGCTGGATTAGAATATAATTACAAAAATTTAGGACAAACATGGTCAAGTCCAAGAATATTTCTTCTTCCGAATAATGGAGCAGGAGATGCTGACATTAAAGATGATTTATACGTTGCAGTATTTGGCGGTGGGTATGGTGGAAATATTCCAGGAGTAGGTTCTAGCGTGTATGTGATGAATTTAGAAAATGGAAAGATACTAAAAGAAATAAATATTGAAGATGTTAATGGAAATGGTATTGCAAACTCAATCCCAGCGACTCCGGTTGTGATAACCCCAGATATGGTCATGAATGCTAATTATAGAGGTGCTTTAGTTTATATAAATGACTTAGAGGGAAAAATCACAAAGATTAATTTAACGAATATGTCGGATAGTAGAGCTCAAACAGGAACTTCACAAATAATTTCAATGTATGATTCAAATACAATATTCTCTGCAGAATCAACTAGTGAAAATGGTAGATACATGTTTCATAGTTTGGAGGCAGGAATAGGGAAAGATTCAAATAATTTATGGTTATTTTCTGGAACTGGAAATTATACAAATCTAAATGATATTGGATTATTAACAGATAAAAATAAAATAGATAATTTATTAATTGGAATTAAAGATGAATATTTTCCAAATTATAAAAATAATGTTGCTAGTATAACTGCTAATACTACCACTATTCCAGTAACAACCATTGATGATTTAGATCAATGCAAAAATACAAGCACTGATACTACAGGAGCTAATTGTCCAACTAATGCAGATAGAGGATGGTATGTTCAGATAGATAGTATTGATGGTGCACCTGGATCTAATGCAAGAACTCAAAGAAAAGTGTCAGCAGAACCTACTATAAGTGCAGGTAAAGTTTATTTTCCAATTTTTAAACCTGCAGCAAGTGACCCTTGTGGCTTAGGTTTAGCTTATATTTGTACCACAGATGATGAATGTGGCACTAATAATCTCTCCTTACTTGGAGCAAATCCTACATCTCATAGAACTGAAAGATGTTTGTACGTAGGTAAAGGGGTGTTATCAAAACCAATTATTGATAGTGGAACAGCTTATGTTGCTATTTCTGGAGAAGCTGATGTTGGTGTCTATGAAGACCTGGTAGTTATACCTGCAATTGGTTACAGTTCTGATACTTTCAGAATTAATTGGAGAGAAAATTAGTTTAAGAAATTATTTGATTATTATAAATTCTTGAACTCATCACAATTCCAAAGCCAATCATTGTTGCTAACATGGAAGATCCACCATAGGACATAATCGGTAAAGGAGATCCAACTATTGGCAACAATCCTAAAACCATA
>Ga0208390_1000147_pt1 | contig 22484 bp, 17 predicted proteins | sample Knorr_S7_td_Surf_FD_185594 | JGI IMG/M metagenome (GOLD analysis project Ga0208390, IMG submission 185594) | Marine microbial communities from Southern Atlantic Ocean transect - Knorr_S7_td_SurfaceA_ad_6m_LV_A (SPAdes) (version 2) | ecosystem: Environmental > Aquatic > Marine > Oceanic | place...
CTATTTAAAAAAAAAATTGTTGATGAGATTTGGTTGGTTATTTCTCCACTTAGTCCTCATAAAAAATCAGAACAAATTGTTGATGAATTTTTAAGATTAGATATGATCAAAGAAGCTATACAACAATTTCTGTATATAAAAGTTTTAGATATTGAGTTTAAAATGAAAAAGCCAAATTTTACTTTTCTTACTTTGAAAGAAATCAAAAAACAATTTCCTTCAAATAATTATTCAATAATTATGGGTGAAGATAATTTTTTAAAGATAGATACCTGGAAAAACTCTTCTTTTATTAAGTCAAATTTTAAAATAATTTCTTATCCGAGATCAAGTAAAAGTGTGGATGATGTATTAGATAATTTTTATGATATTTCGTCGACAGAGATTAGACGTTTAGTAAAAAACAAATCTGATATTTCACGATACGTGCCAAAAGAAGTAAACAGGTTTATAAAAGAAAGGAATTTATATATCTAAATAGTTTTTATCTCCTCTTCTTTTTTATTAATAATCTCTTCTATCTTATTTATTTTTTGATCGGTAATCTTTTGAACTTCGTTTTCTCCATCTTTTATTGTGTCTTCGGATATGCCTTCACTAGAAAGTTTTTTTAAGGATTCATTTGACTCTTTCCTAACAGATCTAACACTTATCTTACCTTTCTCTCCCTCAGATTTTATTTGCTTAGCTAATATCATTCTTCTTTCCTCTGTTAAAGCAGGTATATTTATAATTATATTCTCTCCATCGTTCTGAGGTGATAGACCAAGTTCACTATTCATAATTGCTTTTTCAATATCTTGAATAATTGTTTTTTCCCAAGGTTTTATAAATAATGTTCTAGGATCTGGTGAAGTAATAGATGCAACTTGAACTAAAGGTGTTGGAGCTCCATAGTAGTCAACTGATATTCCATCTAACATACTTGGTGATGCTTTTCCTGCCCTTATTTTCTTTAATTCTGATACAAGAAATTGCACCGATTTTTCCATTCTTTCTCTCGTGTCGTCTAATATTAATTGTATCTCTTCCATGTTAGTAAATTAATGTTCCAATTTTTTTTCCTTCTATTAAATTTGAGAGATTACCTGGTTTATTCATATCAAATACAATTATCGGAAGACTATTTTCTTTACATAAAGTAAATGCAGTCATATCCATAATATTTAGATTTTTTTCATAAGCCTCATTAAATGATAATTCTTCAAACTTAATAGCATCTTTATTTTTTTCTGGATCAGAGCTATATACACCATCGACTCTTGTACCCTTTAAAACAATATTTGCTTCAATTTCAATTGCTCTCAAACTAGCTGTAGAGTCAGTTGTAAAATATGGCTTACCAAGGCCTGCACCAAATATTACTATTCTTCTCTTTTGAAGGTGTCTTATTGCTTTTCTTCTTATAAATGGTTCGCATACTTGATTGACGTTAAATCCTGACATCAGTCTGGTATCACAACCTAATTTCTCTAGATGACTTTGTAAAGCCATACTATTAATTAATGTTGCCAACATACCCATATAATCCCCTTGAACTCTATTAATTCCAGACTCTTGTGCCTCGATACCTCTGTAAATATTACCTCCACCAATAACTACAGCAATTTCTATGCCTTTTTCATGGATAGTTTTAATTTCATTTGAATATTTTTCTAATAAACTAGAGTCAATACCGAATCCCTTTTCTCCCATTAGAGCTTCTCCACTTAGCTTAAGTAGAATTCTTGAGTACTTCATAATTTTATAACTAATATAATTATAAATAGATGTAATTATATAACTCGAGTTGCAGTTATTTTTGTTATTACAAATTGTTGTAAAAATTTGTTATAAATAAAAAACAATATAATTTTGCTGACCTTTGAGCTAAATAGGCAAAACATTGTAAAGTTAGTTGGGGGGATACCAAAGCGGTCAAATGGGGCAGACTGTAAATCTGTTGACTTATGTCTTCGTAGGTTCGAATCCTGCTCCCCCCACTTTTTATGATAATAAGCGGGCGTAGCTCAGTTGGTAGAGCGACAGCCTTCCAAGCTGTAGGTCGAGGGTTCGAATCTCTTCGCCCGCTCTCTAGCCGATGTAGCTCAGAGGTAGAGCACTTCCTTGGTAAGGAAGAGGTCACGGGTTCAATTCCCGTCATCGGCTCAATAATGATTGTAAAAAATTGAATTATTATTTAAATAAGTTAAATTTGAGTTAAATTTTAAAATTATGGCTAAAGAATCCTTTGATAGATCGAAACCTCATGTAAATATTGGGACAGTAGGTCATGTTGATCATGGTAAAACTACTCTTACAGCTGCTATTACTAAAGTCCTTGCTGACAAAGGATTAGCAGAAAAAAGAGATTTTGAACAAATTGACAATGCTCCAGAAGAAAAAGAAAGGGGTATTACAATTAATACGGCACATGTTGAGTATCAGACTGATAATAGACATTATGCTCATGTTGATTGTCCAGGTCACGCTGATTATGTAAAAAATATGGTTACAGGTGCTGCACAAATGGATGGTGGAATCCTTGTTGTAGCTGGTACTGATGGGCCCATGCCTCAGACAAGAGAGCATATCCTTTTGGCAAGACAGGTTGGTGTTCCAGCTCTAGTAGTATTTATTAACAAGGTTGATCTTGTTGATGATGCTGAACTTCTTGAATTGGTCGAAATGGAAATTAGAGAACTTCTGAACTTTTATAAGTTTCCAGGTGATGAAATCCCTGTTGTCCAAGGCTCTGCACTAGGTGCACTCAACGGAGAAGCTGAATGGGTTGAAAAAATCATGGAGCTAATGGGTCATGTTGATTCATATATACCTGAGCCAGAAAGAGAAACTGACAAAGACTTTTTAATGCCAGTTGAAGATGTATTCTCTATCACTGGTAGGGGAACAGTTGCAACAGGAAGAATTGAAAGAGGTATTGTGAACTCCGGTGATGCAGTTGATATTATAGGTATGGGTGCAGAGGACTTAAAGTCAACAATTACTGGTGTTGAAATGTTTAGAAAAATTTTAGATAAGGGGCAAGCTGGTGATAATGCAGGTCTACTCTTAAGAGGTATTGAAAAGACTGACATTAAGAGAGGAATGATTATTTGTAAGCCTGGTTCTGTAACACCACATGCTCATTTCAAAGCAGAGGTATATGTTTTGTCAAAAGAAGAAGGAGGAAGACATACTCCTTTCTTTAATAAGTATAGACCTCAGTTTTACATGAGAACAACTGATGTTACAGGAGAAATCATGTTACCAGATAAGGTAGAAATGGTTATGCCGGGTGACAATTTAACAATTGAAGTTAAGTTGATCAACGCAGTTGCACTAGAACAAGGATTAAGATTTGCTATTAGAGAGGGTGGAAGAACAGTTGGAGCAGGTCAGGTAACCGAAATTTTAGACTAAATTTTAAAACTTTTATTAATATTATTTATTTAACTTATTATTTGTTAAATAATAACAATTATTCTAAATTTGCAGGCCGTTGGCCTGCATTTTAGTTATACGGGTGTAGCTCAATTGGTAGAGTAGCGGTCTCCAAAACCGTTGGTTGGGTGTTCGAGTCACTCCACCCGTGCTAGGGCTTTTAATTTTTTTGATATGAATAAATTAGTTGTTTTAATTTCTGAATCTTATCAAGAAATGGTAAATAAAGTTACCTGGCCAAGCCTTAGTAGTCTTCAAAGTAGCTCTTGGCTAGTGCTCGTTGCATCACTGATCTTTGCTCTATTTATCGGATTAATAGACCTAGGTTTCGAGAATATAATGACTTTTTTTTACGATACTTTTTAGAAATTTAATATGAGTTTAAATTGGTACGTTTTGAGGGCTATTAGTGGTAAAGAGAATAAGATTAAAACTTATCTTGAAAAAGAAATCAATAGAAATAAGCTTGAAAAGTTTATCCCTGAGGTCATGATTCCCTATGAAAAAGTTTACGTTATGAGGAATGGTAAGAAAAAAATTAAAGAAAGAAATTATCTACCTGGTTATGTGCTTGTTTCTGCTGATTTTTCACACGGAGAAGTACAACACGTGATTAAAAATGTTCCTGGGGTTATTGGTTTCCTAGGATCAGGGACAGGGTCATCAAGAGTTCCGATTCCTCTCAGAGAAGCAGAAATAAATAGATTATTTGGGAAATTTGATGATGTTAATAGTGAAGATGAGGTAATGTTATCACCATTTGTTGTTGGTGAAGACGTTAAAGTTATGGATGGACCTTTTAGCGGTTTCACCGGTTCAATATCTCAAGTTTTTGAAGATAGAAAAAAATTAAATGTTACTGTTAAAATATTTGGTAGAAATACACCTGTTGAATTAAACTATTACCAGGTTGAGAAATCAAGTTAATATATATGGCTAAACAAGTTGATGGTTTTTTAAAGTTACAAGTTAGAGGTGGGCAAGCCAATCCTGCACCTCCTGTTGGTCCTGCTCTGGGTAGTAAGGGTATAAACATCATGGAGTTTTGTAATCAATTTAATGCAAGAACCGACGATAGAAAGGGTCAGGTTCTGCCTGTTGTAATTACTATTTATAAAGACAAATCATTTGACTTTGTGATTAAAACACCACCAGCATCTGTGTTGATTCTCCAAGCAGCCAACAAAAAGAAGGGATCTGATCAGCCTAATCTTAATAAGGTGGCTTCAATTACATGGGATCAGGTTAAAGATATTGCTGAGACAAAAATGAAAGACTTAAATGCTTTCAAAGTTGGTTCAGCTATGAAAATGATTGCTGGTACTGCCCGAAGTATGGGCGTAAGAGTAAAAGGGACTTTCCCTGAAAACTTAAACTAATATGACAAGGATAACAAAAAATAGAAAACTATCGCTTGAAAAGTATGATGCTGAAAAAATCTACAGTATATCAGAAGCTTCAAAGATCGTTAAGGAAATTTCAACTACTAAGTTTGATGCATCCGTTGACCTTGATGTTAGACTAGGTGTTGACCCTAAGAAAGCTGATCAGATGGTTAGAGGAGTTGTATCTTTACCTCACGGAACAGGAAAATCAATTAGAGTACTTGCACTTTGTTCTGCTGACAAAGAGGAAGAAGCTAAAAAAGCAGGAGCAGACCACGTAGGACTAGATAAATACATTAAAAAAATTAATGAAGGTTGGACTGATGTTGATGTCATAATAACTCAACCTACTTTAATGGCTCAACTTGGTAAGTTAGGAAAGGTTCTTGGTCCAAGAGGTTTAATGCCAAACCCTAAATCAGGGACAGTAACAAATGAGATAGGAAAGGCAATTAAAGATGTCAAGAAGGGTAAGATCGATTTTAAGGTTGATAAATCAGGTATTATACACGCAGCAGTTGCTAAGGTTTCTTTTGAGTCTAAAAAAATTGAAGAAAATGCCACTGAACTTCTTAATACAATTAAAAAGTTAAAACCATCTTCATCTAAAGGCATTTATTTTAAGAGCGTGAGCTTATCAAGTACTATGAGTAGCTCAATTAAAATTGATAGTAGCGCTTTTGCAAATTAGATTATTATGAGAAAAGAAAGTAAAGTTGATTTGGTAAAAGATTTGACTAACAAGTTCAAAGAGAATAATATTTTCTATCTACTTGATGCTTCTGGATTGACAGTTGCTCAGGTAAATGCTTTCAGGGAGAAATGTTTCAAGAGAGATGTAGAATATAAAGTTGTAAAGAATACATTTATTAAAAAAGCTCTAGAAGGACAAGATCAAGATTTTTCACAGATAACTGACGGAGATGTTTTAAAAGGATTTTCAGGATTATTATTCGCGGGTCAAAATCCAAGTGGACCAGCTAAAGTCCTAAAGGAGTTTAGGAAAGACAACGATTCTGATCATCCATCCTTAAAAGCCGCTTCCATAGAATCAGATTTTTTTATTGGTGATGAACACTTAGACTCATTATCTAAATTAAAAGGAAAAGAAGAGATTATTGGGGATATTGTAGCTTTACTTCAATCTCCTGCAAAAAATATTATTTCATTACTGAAAAGTTCTGAAAATAAAATATCAGGTGTTGTTAAAGCACTTGAAAACAAACAAGAATAGAGTATTAAATTTAAATTATTATAAAATGGCAGATATAAAGAAAATAGCTGAAGAATTAGTCAATCTATCAGTTAAAGATGTTAGTGAACTAGCAAATATTTTAAAAGACGAATATGGTATTGAACCAGCAGCGGCAGCAACAGTTGCAGTTGCAGGAGGTGCAGCGAGTGGTGACTCAGGTGCAGATGCAGCTGAAGAAAAAACTAATTTTAATATCACACTAAAGTCCGCGGGTGCTTCTAAACTAGCAGTGGTGAAGTTAGTTAAAGAAATTACGGGACTTGGTTTAAAAGATGCTAAGGATATGGTTGATGGTGCGCCTAAAGCTATTAAAGAGGGTGTTCCTAAAGAAGAAGCAGAGTCAGCTAAAAAGCAGTTAGAAGAAGCTGGTGCTGAAGTTGAATTAAGCTAATTTAGACATCATTATTAAATAATTTCCGTAATATTTATTTACGGCTTGTATAATATTATAAAATCATAACACATTGAAAGACTTGTCAAGCAGAATCGATTTTTCAAAACTTACTAATCTAATCGAGTATCCTGATTTTCTAGATGTTCAACTACAGTCTTACAAAGATTTTTTTCAGTTAGAAACACCGCCTGAAAATAGAGATAACGAAGGCCTATTTAAGGTTTTTATTGAGAATTTTCCTATATCCGACTCAAGAGACAATTTTGTTTTGGAGTTCATTGATTATACTGTTGATCCACCTAAATATTCTGTAAACGAGTGTATTGATAGAGGTCTAACATACTCGCTCCCTTTGAAAGCAAAGTTAAGACTCATATGTAATGACGAGGATAATGATGATTTCGAAACGATCGAACAGGAGGTATTTCTTGGTAATATTCCATACATGACTAACAAAGGCTCATTTGTTATAAATGGTGCTGAAAGAGTTATAGTATCTCAGCTTCACAGGTCACCTGGAGTCTTTTTTGCGCAAAGTAAACACACAAATGGTACACCTTTATACTCTGCCAGAATCATACCATTTAGAGGTTCTTGGATTGAGTTTGCTACTGATGTTAATAATGTAATGTATGCTTACATAGATAGAAAGAAAAAGTTCCCAATAACCACACTTCTAAGAGCAATTAGTTATGGATCAGATAAGGATATTTTAGACATATTCCAGCTATCTGAGGAAGTTAAATCAACAAAAACAAATCTTAAAAAAGCTCTTGGAAGAAAGTTAGCTGCTAGAGTCCTTAAGACGTGGGTTGAGGATTTCGTTGATGAAGATACAGGGGAGGTAATTTCTGTAGATAGAAATGAACTAATTTTAGATAGAGATCACGTTCTTGAGGAAGAAGACATAGAAACTATAATTAATTCAGAAGCTCCTTTTGTAACTGTTCACAGGGAAGATATTAATGCCGGTGAGTATCAGATCATTTACAATACCCTTAAGAAAGATGTATCTAACTCAGAAAAAGAAGCTTTAGAGGAAATTTATAGGCAGTTAAGAAATACTGAAGCGCCAGATGAACAGACTGCAAGAGAAATTATTCAAAATTTGTTTTTCAGTGATAAAAGATATGATTTAGGAGAAGTAGGTAGATATAGAATAAATAAGAAACTAAATATAAATACCGACCACGATGTTAGAGTTCTAACCAACGAAGATATTATATTAATTGTTAAGTATTTGATCACTTTAATCAATGCAAAAACTGTTGTTGATGACATAGATCATTTAAGTAACAGAAGAGTAAGAACAGTCGGTGAACAATTATACTCACAATTTGGTGTTGGTCTTGCAAGAATGGCTAGAACCATAAGGGAGAGAATGAATGTTAGAGATAATGAAGATTTCAAACCAGTTGATTTAATTAATGCAAGAACTCTTACATCTGTTATAAATTCCTTCTTTGGAACTAATCAGCTGTCACAGTTTATGGATCAGACTAATCCACTAGCTGAAATTACTCATAAAAGAAGAATGTCGGCTCTTGGTCCAGGTGGTTTATCAAGGGAAAGAGCGGGTTTTGAAGTCAGAGACGTACATTATACACATTATGGTAGACTTTGTACTATAGAAACTCCAGAAGGACCGAATATTGGTCTTATATCTTCATTATGTGTCCATGCTAAGGTTAATAATATGGGCTTCATTGAAACACCTTACAGAAAAGTAGAAGGTGGAAAAGTAGACTTATCTGGAAAAATTCAGTATTTAACTGCCGAAGATGAAGATCAATCATTTATTGCTCAAGCGAATGTTTCTCTTAAGAATAATGGTTCATTTGTAGATAAGACTATTAAAGCAAGGTACGAGGGTGATTTCCCACTGACTAAGGATAAAGATCTCAAATACATGGATGTTGCTCCTAATCAGATCGTTTCAGTAGCTGCTTCGTTAATCCCATTTTTAGAGCATGATGATGCAAATAGAGCTTTAATGGGCTCTAACATGATGAGACAGGCAGTCCCTTTAATGAAGCCAGAATCTCCTATTGTTGGAACTGGTATGGAATATAGGGTTGCAAAAGATTCAAGATCCACAATAGTTGCGGAAGGAAAGGGTACAGTTTCATATGTTGACTCAACCAAGATTGAGATAAAGTATGATTTAGATAAAAGTGAAAAGCTGGTTTCTTTTGATGAAAACTCAAAGTCTTATGATTTGATAAAATTTAGAAGAACGAATCAAGACACTTGTATAAATCTAACACCAACCGTTAAAGTTGGGGACAAAGTCAAGAAGGGTCAGGTTATATGTGAGGGATTTGCCACTGAGAATGGAGAGCTTGCTTTAGGTAGAAATCTTAAAGTAGCGTTCATGCCTTGGAAAGGATATAATTTTGAAGATGCGATTGTTATTTCAGAGAAGGTTGTGAAGGAGGATATATTCACATCCTTACACATTGAAGAATTTAAACTTGAGGTTAGAGATACAAAAAGGGGTGAGGAAGAGTTTACTAATGAAATCCCTAATGTTAGTGATGACGCTATCAGTAACTTAGATGAAACAGGACTAATTCGTATTGGTGCTAAAGTAAAAGAAGGTGATATTCTTATTGGTAAAATAACACCAAAAGGAGAAAGTGATCCAACTCCAGAAGAACGTCTACTTAGAGCAATATTTGGTGATAAAGCTGGAGATGTTAAAGATGCATCTCTCAAAGCTCCACCATCCCTGAATGGAGTAGTTGTTGATACTAAATTGTTTACTAGACAAAAAAAGGATAAAGAGTCAAAGAAAATTGCTAAAAAACAAATTGATATACTTAAAGCTGATTATGGGAAGTCTTTAACTGAGTTAAAAGAAAAATTAATAGGTAAGTTTGAGAAACTGTTAAATAACAAAAAGACTAATGGAGTTAGCCATAAATACGGTGAGGAATTGATTAAGCCAGGTGTTAAGTTTACCAAGAAGATAATAACCGACAAGCTTTTTCCTTCAAAAAATAAGTATTATGACATAAATAGTTTAAATGTACCTGAGGAATCTAGCCTGATACAAGATGTTGTTTTAGAAGACTGGACTGAGGATAAAAAAATTAATAGCCTGGTTTCTCAAGCTGTAAAAAACTATGTTGTTAAAAGAAACGATTTAGCTTCTAAATTTAAAAAAGAAAAATTTTCTTTAGAAGTTGGGGACGAATTGGCTCCTGGAATTGTACAGATGGCCAAAGTTTATGTTGCTAAGAAAAGAAAACTAAAGGTTGGAGATAAGATGGCTGGAAGACATGGTAACAAAGGAGTAGTTGCAAGAATTGTAAAAGAAGAAGACATGCCGTTCCTAGAAGACGGATCTACAGTAGATATAGTTCTAAATCCATTAGGTGTGCCTTCCAGGATGAATATTGGTCAGCTTTACGAAACTGCACTTGGTTGGGCTGGTCTGAATTTGAATAAGAAGTACAGAACTCCAATTTTTGATGGGGCAACAGCAGATGAAGTTAGTAAAGAGCTTAAAGAAGCAGGTCTTCCTTCATTTGGTAGAACTGACTTATATGATGGATCTACGGGTAAAAAGTTTGATCAGCAGGTAACTGTAGGTGTAATTTACATGTTGAAACTAGGTCACCTAGTTGATGACAAGATGCACTCAAGATCTATAGGTCCTTATTCTTTAATAACTCAGCAACCTTTGGGTGGAAAAGCTCAGTTTGGTGGACAGAGGTTTGGTGAGATGGAGGTATGGGCTTTGGAAGCATTTGGCGCCTCTCACATATTACAAGAAATACTTACAATCAAATCCGATGATATAATTGGAAGGGCAAAAGCATATGAAGCTATTGTAAAAGGAGATAATATGCAACCTCCAGGAATACCTGAATCGTTTAATGTCTTGATTCATGAGCTTAGAGGCCTAGCATTAGAAATAACAATGAAATAACAATTTGAAATATGATATCAAAGAATACAACTAAATCAAGCGACTTCTCTAAAATTATTGTGAGTTTAGCCTCACCTGAATCAATTTTAGAGAATTCCTTTGGAGAGGTTACGGCTCCAGAAACCATCAATTATAGAACTTTCAAACCAGAGATGGGTGGATTGTTTTGTGAAAGAATTTTTGGTCCTGTAAAAGATTGGGAATGTCATTGTGGTAAATACAAAAGGATTAGATACAAAGGTATTATCTGTGATAGGTGTGGTGTTGAAGTTACTGAAAAAAAGGTTAGAAGAGAGAGAATGGGTCATATTGAACTTGTAGTTCCTGTAGCTCATATATGGTACTTTAGAACTCTTCCTAACAAGATCGGTTATATGCTTGGTATACCTGCAAAAAAGTTAAATCAAATTATTTATTACGAGAGATATGTTGTTATAAATCCAGGACTCAAGGAAGAAGATGGTTGTCAAAAAATGGATCTACTGACAGAGGAGGAGTATCTAAATATAGTTGATTCACTCCCAAAAGACAATCATGTTTTACCAAATGATGATCCAAACAAATTTGTAGCAAAGATGGGTGCAGAAGCAGTAAGTGAACTTTTATCACAGATTGATTTAGATTCATTATCTGTTGATTTAAGGTATAAAGCTGCCAATGAGACATCCCAACAACGTAAGGCTGAGGCATTAAAGAGACTGAGAGTTATAGAATCTTTTAGAGATTCAAGAGAAAATATTGAGAATAATCCAGAATGGATGGTTGTAAAAATGATTCCGGTCATTCCACCAGAATTAAGACCTTTAGTTCCGCTAGATGGTGGAAGATTTGCAACTTCAGATCTTAATGATCTTTATAGGAGAGTAATAATACGAAACAATAGATTAAAAAGGTTGCTTGAGATTAGAGCTCCAGAGGTTATTCTCAGAAATGAAAAAAGAATGCTTCAAGAAGCTGTTGACTCATTATTTGATAATTCAAGAAGGATCAATGCAGTTAGATCAGATGGTAATAGGTCATTAAAGTCATTGACTGACATGCTTAAAGGAAAGCAAGGTAGATTTAGGCAGAATCTTTTAGGAAAAAGAGTTGACTATTCAGGAAGATCTGTAATTGTGGTTGGACCTAAACTAAAAATGCATGAGTGCGGTTTACCAAAAGACATGGCAGCGGAGTTATTTAAACCTTTCATAATCAGGAAGTTGATTGAAAGAGGAATTGTTAAGACTGTAAAATCTGCAAAGAAATTAGTTGATAGAAAGGAACCAGTGATTTGGGATATTCTAGAAAATGTTTTAGTAGGTCATCCTGTCTTATTAAATAGAGCCCCTACGCTCCATAGGTTAGGTATTCAGGCGTTTCAGCCAAAACTAATTGAAGGTAAAGCCATAGAATTACATCCTCTTTCCTGTACAGCATTCAATGCTGATTTTGACGGGGATCAGATGGCCGTCCATGTACCATTAGGTCACGAAGCAATTATTGAGGCATCTTTACTAATGCTTGGATCAAATAATATTTTGAATCCTGCAAATGGTGCACCAATTACAGTTCCGTCTCAGGATATGGTACTTGGTTTATATTATGTTTCAAAAGGCAGAAAATCAACAAAAGAATTTCCAATTAAAGGTGAAGGCTCAATTTTCTCTAATGCTAAAGAAGTTGTCATTTCCCTTAATGAGGGCAAAGTTGAAAAGAATGCTTTAATAAAACTAAGAGCTAATATTCGTAAATCCGATGGGTCTTTTGAATCTAAAGTTATGGACACTGTTGCTGGTCGAGTACTTTTCAACACTTTAATTCCTGAAGAAGTTGGATATATAGATGAACTTTTAACAAAGAAAAAATTACAACAGGTAATTTCAATTGTATATAAAATTTGTGGTATAGCAAGAACAGCTCAATTTTTAGATGATATTAAAGAGCTTGGCTTTAGTATGGCTTACGAGGGTGGCTTATCAATGGGTCTTGGAGATATTCAGGTTCCTGACGCAAAGAAATCAATGGTTGATTCTGCTAAAAAAGAAGTAAATACTGTATGGGATAATTATTATATGGGTCTCATTACTGACAATGAAAGATATAATCAAGTAATTGATATATGGACTAGGGCTAATACCAAACTTACTACAACTCTCATGAATCAGTTAGAGGATGACCGACAGGGCTTTAATCCAATTTATATGATGATGGATTCAGGTGCGAGAGGTTCTAGAGAACAAATTAGGCAGTTAGGTGGTATGAGGGGGCTGATGGCAAAACCTCAAAAAAACCTATCTGGATCTGTTGGCGAAATTATTGAGAACCCTATTCTATCTAATTTTAAAGAGGGTCTTGACGTAATTGAATATTTTATTTCAACCCATGGTGCAAGAAAGGGACTAGCAGATACAGCACTAAAGACAGCTGATGCTGGTTATTTAACTAGAAGACTGGTTGATGTTGCTCAAGATGTTATTATCAACGAGGAGGATTGCGGAACACTTAGAGGTGTAACCGTAAGTGCACTCAAGGATAATGAAGATATAGTGGAACCACTATCTGAAAGAATTCTTGGTAGGGTAACTGTTCACGACGTGTATGATCCTATAACTAACGAACTGATAATTGAATCTGGAGAGGAAATTAATGAAGAGATTGCCCATAAGATTGATCAAACTAGTATTGATGAAATTGAAATAAGGTCGGTGCTAACTTGTGAGACAAAAAGGGGTGCATGTGCAAAATGTTATGGAAGAAATCTTGCTAACGGGAAAATGGTTAACGTTGGAGAAGCTGTTGGTGTAATTGCTGCTCAGTCTATTGGTGAGCCTGGTACACAGCTAACTCTTAGGACATTTCACGTTGGAGGTACTGCATCTAATATTGCTGTTGATGCAACTATTAAGGCTAAGTTTGAGGGTAAGGTTGTTTTTGATGGAATCAGATCGGTTCCAACAAAAGATAGTGAAGGAAATAAAGCTGTGGTTGTAATGGCAAGAAGTGGTGAGGTTAAAGTTGTCAATGGAAAAGGTGTTACACTGATCTCAAACATTGTTCCTTACGGATCTTATCTAAAAGTAAAAGATGGACAGAAAATTAAGAAGGGTGACACAATATGTAGTTGGGATCCATACAACGCCGTTATATTATCTGAAGTTAAAGGTAAAGTAGAGTTTGAGTCTATTGAAGAAGGCTTGACATTTAAAGAGGAATTTGATGAGCAGACAGGGCACAAGGAAAAAGTAATTGTTGAGTGTAGAGATAAAACTAAAAATCCAGCAATTGTTGTTATTTCTTCAGGTGAAGAAAAGTCATATAATATACCTGTAGGAGCTCACTTATCAGTTGATAAAGGAGATAAAGTAAATCCTGGTACCATTTTATCTAAGATTCCTAGAATGATTGGACAGTCTAGAGATATAACTGGAGGTTTACCTAGGGTTACTGAACTATTTGAGGCAAGAAATCCCTCAAATCCTGCAGTTGTAAGTGAGATCGATGGAGTTGTTACATATGGAGGTATAAAGAGAGGAAATAGAGAAATTTTCATTGAGTCGAAAGATGGAACTAAGAAAAAATATCTTGTTTCTCTTTCAAAGCATATTCTTGTTCAGGATAATGATTACGTAAAAGCAGGTACTGCTCTTTCGGATGGGGCAATTACTCCAGCAGACATTTTATCAATAAAAGGCCCGACAAAAGTTCAGGACTATTTAGTGAATGAAATTCAGGAAGTTTACAGGCTCCAAGGTGTGAAAATTAATGATAAACACATTGAAGTGATAGTAAGACAGATGATGCAAAAGGTGATTATTATTGATCCAGGGGATACTAGCTTCTTACAAGATGAGAAAGTAGATAAATTAATATTTAATAGTGTTAATGATGGCATTTTTGAGAAAAAAGTTATCATCGATCCAGCTGAGTCAACTAAATACAAAATAGGTCAGCTTATAACTTCTAGAGAACTAAGAGATGAGAATTCTTCTCTACGTAGAAACGATAAGAAGGTCATGGAGGTAAGAAATGCAGATGCAGCAGTATCTAGACCATCTTTACAGGGTATTACTAGAGCTTCGTTAGGTACTGAAAGTTTCATTTCAGCTGCTTCTTTCCAAGAAACAACTAAAGTATTGAGTGAAGCATCAATTAGAGGTAAAGTTGATGATTTAAGGGGTCTTAAAGAAAACGTTATTGTTGGTCATTTAATACCAGCTGGTACTGGAAGTAGAGAATACAATGATTTAATTGTAGGTTCAGAAAAAGAGTATAATGAACTTATGAGTAAGTCTGATTCAGATGTCATTGAAGACGGGGTTGATATCGATGTTGTTGAGGAAAAAAAAGTTGATCAAAAATGAGTCAAAAGCAAAGTCAAATAAATATCGAATTAACGGATGAAATATCAAAAGGTAAATACGCAAACCTAGCCATGATTGCTCACTCTAGTAGTGAATTTGTCATAGATTTTATTCAATTGATGCCTGGTGTCCCTAAGGCTAAGGTTAATTCAAGGATAATTATTACTCCAGAGCATGCAAAAAAGTTTTCTATAGCGTTAAATGATAATATCTCAAAGTATGAAAAGAAATATGACGAGATTAAGGATTTTAATGAGTTACCTAAGTTTCCATTAGACGTAAATAGTCAACAATGAGTATTTCTATAAAGTTTTTAAAAATTTTGTTAAAGACAAATGGTTTTCTATTTTTGCGTCGCATTTAAATTAATATAATATGCCAACGATACAACAACTTGTTAGAAAAGGTAGAAAAAAGCTTAAGTCAAAGTCAAAATCTCCTGCATTAGATTCATGTCCGCAGAAAAGGGGAGTATGTACAAGGGTATATACAACAACCCCTAAAAAACCTAACTCAGCTATGAGAAAGGTTGCAAGAGTAAGATTATCTCATGGCAAAGAAGTAAATGCATACATTCCTGGTGAAGGACATAATCTTCAAGAACACTCAATTGTTCTCATAAGAGGTGGAAGGGTAAAAGATCTTCCTGGAGTAAGGTATCATGTAATTAGAGGCACGCTAGATACAGGTGGTGTTGATGATAGAACACAGAGAAGGTCAAAATATGGTGCAAAAAAACCGAAGGCTAAGAAGTAAGCATGAGAAAGTCGAAACCCAAAAAAAGATATTTTCTTCCTGATCCAATTTTTAAGGATACGCTCGTTACCCAGTTTGTTAATAACCTAATGAAAGATGGAAAAAAGAGTATTTCTTACTCAATATTCTATGATTCCTTGAAACTTGTTGAAGATAAAACAAAAGAAAAAGGTCTTGATGTATGGAAGAAAGCATTGAATAACGTAATGCCATCAGTTGAGGTGAAAAGTAGGAGAATAGGTGGTGCAAATTTTCAAGTTCCAATTGAGGTAAGGCCATCAAGAAAAATAACTTTAAGCCAGAAATGGCTCATTCAATACGCAAGAGCAAGAGGTGAAAAATCCATGAAGGAAAGACTTGCTAATGAAATTATTGCTGCTTCGAAAGGTGAGGGTAATGCTGTAAAAAAGAAAGATGATACTCATAGAATGGCTGAGGCAAATAAAGCATTTTCACATTTTAGATTCTAATAGATAGTTATGGCATCAATAAAAGATTTAAATTATTTAAGAAATATTGGTATCATGGCCCATATTGATGCGGGTAAAACTACTACAACAGAAAGAATTTTATATTATACTGGTATTAGTCATAAAATTGGCGAGGTTCATGACGGTGCTGCAACAATGGATTGGATGGAGCAAGAACAAGAAAGAGGCATTACAATTACATCAGCTGCAACTACAACTTTCTGGAAATATCCAACACAACAAGGTAATCTTGTTGATAATACAAATGATTTCAGGGTAAATATTATTGATACTCCAGGTCACGTTGACTTTACAGTAGAGGTTGAAAGATCACTTAGGGTTCTTGATGGAGCTGTAGCATTATTCTGTGCTGTTTCTGGAGTTGAACCCCAATCAGAAACTGTATGGAGACAAGCAGATAAATATAAAGTTCCTAGAATTTGTTTTGTCAACAAGATGGATAGAGCAGGTGCTGATTTTTTAAATGTAGTTAAAGACATTAAAGAAAAGTTAAATGCAAAACCAGTTCCATTACAAATACCAATTGGTGCAGAAGAAGGTTTTAAGGGGGTAGTTGATTTGATAACTAAAGAAGCAATTGTGTGGAATGAAGAAGATCAAGGTATGACATATGAAGTAATAGATATACCTGAAGAATTAAAAGATACAGTTGAGGAGTGGAGACAAAATTTAGTTGAAAGTGTCGCTGAGTATGATGATAACCTCCTAGAAAAGTTTTTTGATGACCCAGATTCTATAACTAAAGAAGAAATGATGGCTGCAATTAGAAAGGCTGTAATTGATATGTCTTTCTCACCGGTGATGTGTGGATCTGCATTTAAAAATAAGGGAGTTCAAGCTCTCCTTGATGCAGTATGTGCATATCTACCTTCACCTCTTGATCTACCTCCAATAACTGGATCAGATCCTGATAGTGAAGCTGAGGTTACAAGAAAACCTACAAATGATGAGCCTTTTGCTGCACTTGCATTCAAAATTGCTACAGACCCTTTTGTTGGAAGGCTGTGCTTTTTTAGAGTTTATTCAGGTAAACTTGACGCTGGATCTTATGTTTTTAACAACAGGAATGGAAAAAAAGAGAGAATATCAAGATTGATGCAGATGCATTCAAATAAACAAAATCCAATTAATACTGTCGAAGCTGGAGATATATGTGCTGGCGTCGGATTTAAAGATATTAAAACTGGAGATACGTTGTCGGATGAAAAATCTAAAATTGTTCTTGAATCAATGACTTTTCCCGATCCAGTCATTGGGTATGCAATCGAACCTAAACAGCAGGCAGATGTTGACAAACTCGGAATGGCTGTGAGTAAGCTTGTTGAAGAAGATCCAACCTTAAGAGTTCAAACAGACGAGGAGACTGGTCAAACTGTGTTGAGGGGAATGGGTGAATTGCATTTAGAAATTATCATTGATAGACTTAAAAGAGAGTTCAAGGTAGAAATTAATCAAGGTGCACCGCAGGTTGCTTATAAAGAATCTATTCAAAACTCAACAACGCATCAAGAAGTTTACAAAAAACAGAGTGGTGGTAGAGGAAAATTTGCTGATATTGTTTTTGAGATCGGTCCTAAGGATGAAGATTTTGAAGGTGATGGGTTACAGTTTGTGAATCAAATTGTTGGTGGTAAAATTCCTAGGGAATTCATTCCTGCTGTTGAAAAGGGTTTTAAAAATGCTATGGAAAACGGTCCTCTAGCAGGGTTCCCTGTTCAAACCATGAAGGTGAGGCTCTATGATGGTTCTTTTCATGATGTAGACTCTGATTCCTTGTCATTTGAGCTTGCAGCTGGTATAGCGTTTAAAGAAGCTGCTAGGAAAGCAAGTCCTGTACTTTTAGAACCTATTATGTCAGTTGAGGTAACCACTCCTGATGAATTCACAGGTGGTGTGACCGGAGACTTGAATAAGAGAAGAGGTATTATGAAAGGAATGGATATGAAAGGAAATTCTCAAATTATAAAGGCAGATGTACCTCTTTCTGAATTATTTGGCTACGTAACAGATCTAAGAACACTAAGTTCTGGTAGAGCATCAGCCTCTCTTACTTTCTCTCATTACAATAATGTTCCAAAAAATATTGCTGACGATATTATTAAAAAAAGTAATGGTGATTTAAATTAATATTATGGCACAAAAAATAAGAATAAAGTTAAAGTCATTTGATTACAACCTAGTTGATAAGAGTTCTGAGAAAATTGTAAAGGCAGTAAAAACTACTGGTGCTATTGTGAGTGGTCCGATTCCATTACCAACAAGAAAAGAAATTTTTACCGTACTTAGATCTCCTCATGTAAATAAAACATCTAGAGAGCAATTTAAACTTTGTACATACAAGAGATTATTGGATATATATTCTAACAGTAGTCAGACAGTTGACGCGTTAATGAAACTGGAGTTACCTAGTGGTGTTGATGTAGAGATTAAAGTGTAAAAATTATTGATTTTTATATAATTATTCTCTTATTTCGAGTGTGCCAAACTTAAAAAATCTTTCCATCTTATTTTTCTTAATAGCAATATCGTCTAATGTGCTCTTTTCTCAAAATTTCCTTAAAACATCAGGCAGAAATATCATAAATCAGAATGGTGATACAATAGTTCTTAGAGGTATGGGTCTAGGTGGATGGATGGTTCAAGAAGGCTATATGATGGCTCCTGGAGGGTTTTCAGGAACACAGTTTCAGATAAGGGATAATATTACCGATTTAATAGGGGAAGAGGAGACAGAAAAGTTCTATAATAAGTGGCTTAATAATCATGTTAGAAAAATAGATATTGACTCAATGAAAGCATGGGGATTTAATCTCGTTAGAGTACCTATACACTATAATTTATTTACTAAGCCAATAGAAGAAGAGACATTTCCTGGATCTTATACCGATATAGAAAAAGGTTACACACTTTTGGATTCTCTGCTTGAGTGGTGTCAGGTTAATGAGATGTACATGATGATTGATCTTCATGCTGCTCCAGGTGGACAGGGTTACAATGCTGATATTAGCGATTATGATTCATCTAAGTTTTCCTTATGGGAAAGCGTGGCTAACCAAGATAAAACAGTTGAACTATGGAAGCGCTTATCACAAAGATATAAAAATGAGGAGTGGGTAGCAGGATATGATCTAATAAACGAACCAAACTGGAATCTGCCTGGCAATAAACTTTTAAAGGAACTTTATGTTAGGATAACTGATGTTATTAGGGCTGAAGGAGATGAACATATACTATTTATTGAAGGAAACTGGTTTGCTAATGACTTTACCGGCTTAGTCCCACCATGGGATGATAATATGGTATACAGTCCTCATAAGTATTGGAGCCCAGTGGATGAAGAATATTTAGATTGGTTGATTCAGGATACCTTAACTACCCCTATTTTTGTTGGTGAAACTGGTGAGAATTCCAATCTGTGGTATAGAGATGCTATTAAATTATACGAAGATAATAAAATAGGATGGGCTTGGTGGCCTTTTAAGAGAATTGACGCAATTCAACCTCCATTATCTATAAACTATAATGAAAAGTACAAGAAAATAGTTGATTACTGGAATACGGGTAATAATAGACCAACAAAAGAAGAGGCAATACAAGGATTAATGCAATTAACTGAAGACATTAAATTTGAAAATTGTTTCTATCACAAAGATATTATTGATGCAATGTTCAGACAGCCATTTTCTAATGAGACTGTTCCATATGCTAACAATACAATACCTGGTAAGATATACGCAACCGACTTTGATATGGGAGTTATGGGTAGTGCTTACTATGATGCTGGAGCAGATGCAAATTATGGAGGCGATTTCTCTCCTTGGAATAACGGTTGGGGACTAAGAAATGATAATGTAGATATTCAATTAAGCAACGATAGTTTATCAAATGGATTTCATGTGGGTTGGACTGAAACTGATGAATGGATGAAATACACATTTCTATTAGATTCTTCTGGATCATATAAGGTTGATCTCCACTATGCAACTGAATCTAGTGATGGTAAATTCTCACTAAGTATTGATAATGAAAAGATTACCGATGTAATAAGTCTTGAAAGTACAGGATCTTGGGAAAAGTGGAGACGTATATCTATAGATTCCGTAATAATAAATGAGAACGATAATAGCTTCAAATTTAATGTTGAGAGAGGGACATTTAATTTTAGTTTCATAGAGTTTGAAAAAATTGGAGAGCTATCTTCTGTGAACACAAAGTATGTGTCTAGTGTAACAAATGATGAGTATTCAATTAAGGTCACATTAAATAAAAATATAGATATACTCTCTGAAATTGAAAGTTCTAATTTTAGTGTTAGGATTAACGGAGAAGAAACTCAAATTTCAAGTATTACTCTTTTGGATGGTAGTAGGTCTTTTTTAATTTCAATAATAAATAATATTAATCCTGGTGATATTATCGAGCTTTCTTATACTGGTGAAGGCATAAAGTCAGTAGATGGACTTAAACTTAATAATTTCAACCTAGTAGCAGTAGATAATAGTATATCTTATGTCCACGAGATCCCTGGTAAAATAGAGGCAGAACATTATTATTTTCAGAAAGGTATCTCAATTGAAAATTCAAATGATGAAGGAGGCGGTAAAAATATTGGAAATCTAGACAGGGGAGATTATGCAGATTATTATATTAAAATAAATTCATCAGGAACCTATGGTGTAACGTATAGATCAGCTGCTGATCCTAACTGGTCTGATGGAGGGCAAATTGAGATTGGTTTGGTTGACTCTTTGACCGGTGAATACAATTCTATCCAAAATGTAATATTACCACAAACCGGTGGATGGCAAGACTGGAAAAGTACTACCAAAGCAGTTGAATTAGAAGAAGGAAATTTTATACTCAGAGTCAATGTAGTTCAAGGTCCATTTAATTTAAATTGGTTGTCATTTGATGATTCACTTTCTTTAGGTATTCCTATTCCTGGATACCTACAGGCTGAGGATTATGTTTTTCAATCAGGAACATCTTTAGAAATGACAGAGGATGAAGGAGGTGGTCAGAATATTGGGTATCTGGATTCAGCTGATTATGTAGATTATATTGTAAATGCAACTGAAGAAGGCTTTTATGATATAAGTTACAGAGTAGCGTCTGACGGTTCGCAAGATTATGCAAATGGTGGAATTATTCAGCTTCAACTTTTAAAAGATTCATTAGATCCTCAGGTTCTACACACAGTCTCATTCCCTGCGACAAATGGTTGGCAAGACTGGAGAACATTCTCAAATTTTCCTAAAGTATTTATGAAGAAAGGAGATCAAAAAATTAGATTATTCTTTACAAAAACACCGTTTAATCTAAATTGGATACTATTTGAGCGATTTGACGGTGAAATTCTTGGAGTTGAAAATGAAAATATTGAAATAAAAATATATCCAAACCCAGCAAATGATTTAATTAAAGTAAAATCTTTATATAATCCTCAAAATCCTCTAAAATTCATGCTAATTGATAAGCTTGGTCGACCTCTTTTGATTAGAGAATCCTTTGATCAAAATAAAATTGATGAGGTTATTGAATTAAATCAAATAAATTCAGGATTATTTATTCTTTTAGTCTACGATGGTAATTTCTTATTATCCTCTAAAAAAGTTATCATAAATAGGTAAAAGAGATCTATTTTTTATCAGAAAATAAGTTTTTTATTATTTGATCAGACAGCTTAAATTGTTATCTTTGCACACATTTTTGTGTAAAAAATAAACTATATAAAAATTAAATGTCAGGTTTAATTGGCAAAAAGTTGGGTATGACTAACGTCTTTGATGTTAAAGGAAATAGTGTTGGCTGTACAGTAATACAAGCTGGACCGTGCTATGTTACACAAATAAAAGATAGAAAAAAAGATGGTTACAGATCTATTCAACTCGGCTATGAAGACCTTAATCCAAAGAAGGTTACTAAATCAATAAAAGGCCATTTTAGTCTATCAAAAGTATCACCAAAGAAAAAACTTGTAGAATTTCGAAATTTTAGAAAAGACTTTGATAGTAAGGTAAAGTTAGGCATGGAAGTTAAAGTTCAAGATCTTTTCAATGAAAATGAATTTTTAGATGTTACTGCAGTATCAAAGGGAAAGGGTTTTCAGGGCGTTGTAAAAAGACATAATTTTGCTGGTGTTGGTCAAAATACCCACGGACAGCATAATAGAAACAGAGCTCCAGGATCGATAGGGGCTGGATCTACACCTTCAAGAGTTTTTAAGGGAATGAGAATGGCTGGAAGGACTGGAGGCAATCGGGTAACTATCCAAAATCTTAAAATACACAAAATAGATACTGACCAGAATCTAATTTATGTAGGAGGTTCTGTTCCTGGATCTAATAATACATACGTAATATTATCTAATTAATCATGAAAGTAGATATCAATAAGACTTCAGGCAAATCGAGTGGAAAGAAAATCACCCTATCAGATAAAATATTTGGTATTGAACCAAATGACCATGCAATTTATCTTGATATAAAAAGTTATCTAAA
>Ga0208390_1000150_pt1 | contig 22296 bp, 24 predicted proteins | sample Knorr_S7_td_Surf_FD_185594 | JGI IMG/M metagenome (GOLD analysis project Ga0208390, IMG submission 185594) | Marine microbial communities from Southern Atlantic Ocean transect - Knorr_S7_td_SurfaceA_ad_6m_LV_A (SPAdes) (version 2) | ecosystem: Environmental > Aquatic > Marine > Oceanic | place...
TGCCCATTTCTTTACCAGTTTTTATTTTTGGAATATTTACTTGCTACCTGATAGAGAAATTTAAAATTATTGGCTACGGCGCTGAATTATCGCCAAAAATAAGAAATATCATAAATGATTATGGTGCTAGGGAAGATGCTGAGAGAACTTCTGCACAAAAGACAAAACTAATTATTCAATTTCTAGTTGCTCTAGTATTAATTTTTTCTTTAGCATTTAACGTAGCTGCAGTAGGGCTAATTGGTTTGATGGTAATTATTCTTCTCACTGCATTTAATGGAATTATTGAAGAACATCAGTTGGGAAAAGCCTTTGAGGAAGCCCTTCCGTTTACAGCTCTTTTAGTAGTATTTTTTGTAATTGTCTCAGTGATACATGATCAATATTTATTTAGTCCCGTTATAAATTACGTTTTGTCTCTAAATCTTGATTTGCAAGTGCCGATGTTTTTCTTAGCCAACGGTATACTCTCGATGATTAGTGATAATGTTTTTGTTGCAACAATTTATATAAGTGAAGTAAAAAATGCTCTTGATTCCGGGATAATTGATAGAAATCAGTTTGATTTACTCGCTATAGCGATCAACACAGGAACAAACTTACCCAGCGTAGCTACTCCGAATGGTCAGGCAGCATTTTTATTTTTACTCACCTCTTCGATAGCTCCTTTGATTAATTTGTCGTATTTAAGGATGATTTTGATGGCTTTACCCTACACTTTCGTTTTAACAGTTGTAGGGTTATTTTCTGTGATTTATTTCTTATAAAAATGAATAGAGATTTCGTTCTAGCGCCAATGATGGGAAAAACTGATTCTCAATTTAGGTATCTCGTCAGACAAATTTCAAAAGAGATAGTGCTTTTTACTGAAATGATTCATTCCAATGCTATCTTATTTGGAAACAAAAAAATATTTGAAGAATTTACTAACAATAAAAACCCTATTGTTTTGCAACTGGGTGGCAATGATCCAGAAAGCTTAGGCAAAGTATCAAGCATGATGAATTCATTTAACTATGATGAAATAAATCTAAATATCGGTTGTCCCAGTCCAAAAGTTAAAAGTGGAGGTTTTGGTGCCTCATTAATGAAAGAACCAAACTTAGCGAAAGAATGTGTTCAGGCCATGGTAGAAAATTTCAATAAAGAAGTCTCAGTAAAAATCAGATTGGGAATAGACGACAATGATATCGAAGAAACTTTAGACAAGTTTGTTGAAATTATTAAATCTGCAGGAATAAATGTTTTTTATGTGCATGCGAGAAAGGCAATTCTTAATGGATTGAGCCCGAAACAAAATAGAGAAATACCTCCATTGCACCATCAAAGAGTTGGAAGACTTAAAGAAAGTTTTCCTGATCTTAAAATAATAATTAATGGAGGCATCAAAGACTTAGCTTTCCAAAAAAAAGAAAATTTAGAAAAACTCGATGGGATAATGATCGGAAGAGAAGCTTATTCGAATCCGATGATATTAAAAAATATTGATTCAATGGTTAAAAATAGAACTTTCCCTGAAATTTCCCTTTTCGAAGTTACGAAAAGTATGTTTGATTATTTTGAAACTCTTAATAAACCCTCTTCCATTAAAAAAGGTCTTCTGCACATGCATGGACTATACACAGGACATAAACAAGCTAAAAAAATTAGAATTCTTCTTTCGAATAGTAATTATTTGAAAGAATCTAAAAATCAAATATTATCAATCCTAGAAAAAGACGAAATTAAAGCGGCATGAAAAATATTTTTAGCAAATTTTTTAAAAAAGAAACAGAACAGCTCGAAAAAGAGACTGATAAAGTAATCTCAGCTTGTATCTCGCTGATGATTGAGGTTAGCATGGCAGATCAATCCATAGATGATGAAGAAATAGAAAGTCTAAAAAGGACCCTTTCAGAAAAATTTAATGTCGAAGGCTCTGAAATTGAAAATCTAATTAACGAGGGTAAAGAAACACAAAAAGAATCTACTTCTTTGTATGACTTTACAAGAGTAATTAATGATGATTTTAGTTTTGAGGAAAAATTTAAATTAATTAAATCCATGTGGGAAATTGCTTTTGCTGATGGAAACATTGATAAATACGAAGAATACGTTATCAGGAAAGTATCAGATTTAATTTATATTTCTAACGACGATTTCATAAAAGCAAAACTGGAAGTAAAAAATGAAAATAAATAGCGCAGAAAAATTAGGTTTAAGTTCAAAAAAACTTAACGAGATGGAAAAGTTTTTTAAAGATAATTACACCGATAAAGGGAAGCTTGCTGGAACACAAACCCTTATTTCGAGGAAGGGGAAAATTATTCATTTCAATTCTCATGGTTACAGAGACGTAGAGAACTCAAAGAAAATTACTGAAGATACAATTTTTAGGATTTACTCAATGACTAAACCTGTTACAAGTGTTGCCTTGATGCAATTATTTGAAAAAGGTCTTTTTCAGTTAGCCGATCCTGTTGGTAAATTTTTACCAGAATTCAAGAAAAGCTCTGTCTTTCAATCTGGTAGCTATCCAAATTTTTTAACCACGCCCCCTCAAAGAGAAATAACAATTAGAGATCTTTTATGTCATACATCTGGTCTAACTTATGGCTTTCATTACAGAACAAATATTGATCATGCGTACAGAAAAGTTTGGAGCGGTCCGAGAGGAGAAAATTCAGATTTCTCTTTTCCACCAATGGACTTGAAAAACTTTTCTGAAACAATAGCTGGGCTGCCCTTAGAATTTAGTCCTGGCGATAAATGGAATTATAGTGTGTCAACTGACATTTGTGGGAGGCTTATTGAAGTGTTGAGTAACATGTCTTTATCAGAGTATTTTCAAAAAAATATTTTTACGCCTTTAAAAATGGTCGATACAGATTTTTACGTAAAAAAATCAAAATTAAAAAGATTTTCTTCTTGTTATGAGAGAACAGAGAAAACCTATTTAAAACTTAATGACGATGCTAGCGAAAAAAGTTCTTTTTCAAAAGAACCAAATTTTCTTTCAGGAGGTGGAGGACTTGTATCGACTTCCAGTGACTATCATAATTTTTGTCTAATGTTACTGAATAAAGGAACGTTTGAAGGGAAAAGAATTCTATCCAGAAAGACCGTTGAATTAATGACCATCAATCATCTTCCTGAAAATCAAGACATGATCTCAATGGGCTCGGAAGGAAGTTTCAGTGAAGTTAGATATCGTGGTGTGGGATTTGGTTTAGGTGTTGGAGTCAATATAGATTTGGCAGGAACTCAAAATAGTGGCTCAATAGGAAGTTATAATTGGGGTGGCGCAGCAAGTACTTTTTTTTGGGTGGATCCAGAAGAAGAATTAATATGTATTTTAATGACGCAACTTATGCCGTCGGGATATTACCCAATCAGAGTGCAAATGCAGTCGATGGTTTATAGCGCTTTTTTAGACTAATCAAAATCATCAAATAAGATCTCTTCATCATCTAGTTGCCCATCATTAATCTGATATTCTCTTCTTTGAATATAAGCATCCCTATAAAAAGTGTATTGATCTGAGCCAGTAATCTCGGCAACCCCTAAGAGATCAGATCGAGTATCTAACAAATTAAGCGCACCAGTCGCAATTCTAGCAGAATCATCCCTAGGAACATTTGGATATAAATACAAGTCTGGAACAATAGAAAACGTGTCTCTTAAGCTGCTTGGTCCATAAAAAGGTATTACAACATAAGCTCCTGGTGAAACACCCCAGTAACCCAAAGTTTGACCAAAGTCTTCACCAGAGCTATTTAAATTAAAAGAAGAGGCAACATCAAACAAGCCATAAACTCCGATAGTTGAATTTACTAAGAATCTCGATAAATCTGTAAAAAAAGCTACTGGTTTTAATTGCAAAACGTTGTTTGCTGCTGAACTAGCATCGGCTAAATTACCAAACACGTTTGATATACCAGTTTGAATAAACTCTGGCGTACCGGTGTCATAAATTTCTGCTATAGGTTTAAAAAATAAATTATCTAGAGAAGTGTTAAAATCGTGAACTCTTCTATTGGAATTTTCATAGGGGTCGTAAACCTCTCCATCTATCTTAGTTGTTGAAACACATCCAATTAGAGTAGAGATTAGTAAACAAGAGAAGTAAAATCTAATGCTTGAGAAGCAGATTTTCATCTCAAAATTATATGTCAAATAATAACAATCTTCTAATCGTAACTTCTGCTCTCCCTTACGCAAATGGACCACTTCATTTTGGCCACTTGCTTGAACATATTCAGACTGATATCTGGGTAAGAACAAATCGATCGCTTAATAAAGAATGTATCTACTTATGCGCAAGCGATGCGCATGGCACGCCAATAATGCTTAAGGCTGAAGAAGAAAATACAACTCCCGAAACTCTTATCGAAAAAATTACAAGTGAGCAAAAACAATCTTTAATAAATTTCAATATAGTTCATGACAATTACTACACTACTCACTCAGAAGAAAATAAGTATTTTAGCGAGTTAATTTTCAATAAAGCTGATACAAAAAAATTAATCTTAAGAAAAGAAATAGAACAACTTTTTGATGATGAGAAAGGATTGTTTCTAGCTGATAGATACGTCCAAGGCATTTGTCCCAAATGTGGAGCAAAAGAACAATATGGAGATAATTGTGAAGTTTGTGGCGCAACATATGAAGCAACAGAACTTATTGAACCAATATCAATCTTTACGGGTAACACTCCTTCTGTAAAAAAAAGTGAGCATTTATTTTTTGATCTGGAGTCTTGTAGCAAAAGCCTTAAAGATTGGATCAATAAAACCGATCTTCAATCAGCTGTCAAAAATAAAATAAAAGAGTGGTTTACCGACGGTTTAAAGCCTTGGGATATTAGCAGAGACAAACCTTACTTTGGCTTTATGATTCCTGGGTATGAAGACAAATACTTTTATGTATGGTTGGATGCGCCCATTGGTTATATTGCGAGCTTAGAAAATTATTTGAAACGTGTAAATTCATCAAAAAATTCGGAAGAATTATGGGGGAAGAACAGTAATACAGAGATCTACCACTTCATCGGAAAAGATATAATGAATTTCCATACATTATTCTGGCCCTGTTTGTTGGAAGCTGGAGGTTTTAAAAGGCCTACAAATGTCTTTGTTCACGGCTTCATGACTTTAAATGGAAAAAAAATGTCTAAATCAAAAAAAAATTTTCTTCTTGTAGACGATTATTTAGAGATTATGAAACCTGATCTCATTAGGTACTATTTGGCATCTAAACTATCTGCGGGAGTTGATGACCTTGATATGGATTTCAAAGATTTTCAAAAAAAAGTAAATACTGATTTAGTGGGAAAATTTATTAACATTGCAAGTCGAAGCCAAGGATTTTTAAAAAAAGATAACAATAAAATTGGTGACGAACTCGACGAGACTATTATTAATGAATTCGTTGAACAAAAGGATGTAATCTTCAATTTATACGTCGATAGAGAGTATTCAAAAGCTATACAAAAAATCATGCTTTTAGCAGATAAAGCTAATCAATACATTGACTATCACAAACCATGGGAATTAAATAAAGATTCTTCTAATTCTTTGGAAGTAAAAAAAATTGCTTCGACTTCTATTAATCTTTTTAGGATTTTAAATCTATATTTAGAACCAGTAATTCCCGAGACTTCTGAAAGAATCAAAAATTATTTACAATCAAACGATAGCCTCGATGATTTGTCTATACATCTTACAAATCATGAGCTTGAGAAATTTAAACCCTTGTTAACAAGAATAGAAGACGAAGAAATTAATAAGTTAATAGAAATAAGTCAAAATGGATGAAATAAATATTGAAGATTTTTTAAAAATCGACTTTCGTGTCGCCAAAATTATTTCTGCTGAAAACGTTGAAGATGCAGACAAGTTATTAAAACTTAACTTAGATTTAGGAGAGGTTGGAAAAAAAACTGTTTTTGCAGGAATTAAAAAATTCTACGAGCCCGATAATTTGGTTGGTAAACATGTGGTCTGTGTAAATAATCTGAAACATAGAGAAATGAAATTCGGAACCTCTGAAGGAATGATACTAGCCTCTAGTAGTGACTCAGGAGTTTTTTTGATTGATGCATCAAATGAAAGTCAACCGGGAGACAAGATTAGTTAATTATGAAAAAGACAGATATTTTAATAATTGGTGCAGGTCCTGTGGGTCTGTTCACTGTATTTGAAGCTGGGTTGCTAGGTCTTGAATGCGAATTAGTAGATAACTTGGATAAAATTGGGGGTCAGTGCATTGAGCTTTACCCAGATAAACCAATTTATGATATTCCAGGGGTGGCTAATCAAACTGGTCGTGAACATATTGAGGCTTTGCTCGCACAAATCAAGCCTTTCAATTACAAAGTAAATCTTAATACTAGAGTTGAATCCATTAAAAAAGAGAAAGACAATTGGATTGTTAAAACCAACAATGACCTTAGCTTTTTAACAAAAAATATTTTTATTGCAGCCGGTGCAGGTTCTTTTGAATCCAGAAGACCTCCTGTGGAAAATCCAGATAAATTCCTCGGAAATGGAATTGAATACGCCGTCAGGGACATTAAAAAATACAAAGACAAGGAAATTACAATTTTTGGTGGTGGTGACAGTGCTTTAGACTGGTCGGTTGAGTTAGCTAAAACGGCGAAAAAAGTTTACCTAGTTCACCGTCGCGACGAGTTTAGAGGAGCAAAACATACCGAATCGCAAATGAGAGAATTGGTTAAATCAGGAAAAATTGAATTAAAAATTCCATATGTTATTAAGTCAATTAATGGTGACGAAAAATTTAATGGAGTTGATTTAATGCATTTTGAATCTAAAGAAATAGAATCAATAAATTGTGATGAAGCCCTTTTCTTTTTTGGTCTTAACAAACAATTAGGTCCAATTCTGGATTGGGAAGTAGAATTAGAAGAAAAGAAAATTTTGGTCAATACTGAAAATTTCCAAACTAATAAAGAAGGAATTTTTGCTGTAGGTGACATTAATACGTATCCTGGCAAATTGGATTTAATATTATGTGGATTTCACGAAACAACTCTTGCAGTGCAAGAAGCTTTCAAAAGAATTCATCCAGGAGAACGAGTACCCTTTGGATACACAACTTCTAACAAAGGTCTTCAAGAAAAACTAAAAGTTAATAAAAGTTAGTACTATTCCCACCATCAATAGATATACTCTGTCCTGAGATGTAAGCTGCTTGTTCTGAGCAAAGGAAAGCTGCTAAATCAGAAAACTCTTCTACAGTTCCCATTCTTTTTGCAGTTAACTCATCTTCCATATTTTTCTTTGCTTCATCAAAAGTAATTTTTGCGAGCTTTGCTTGAAATTCAATGACTCTAGTTTGACGATCGGTATCAATTCTTTCCGGCAGAAGATTGTTAATCGTAATATTAAATTGTGCCATTTCTCTTGAAAGACCTTTTGATAATCCTAGCAATCCTGATCTTGCAGAAGTTGATAGACCCATGATGGCATGAGGGTTTTTCACCATTGCCGAAAGAATGTTTACAATTCTGCCAAAGTTTCTCTCTTTCATTCCAGGTAAAACTGACTGCATAAGCATTGCTGATTGAGTGAAATTAGATTTGATTGCAGCCAAAAAATCATTTTCACTCCAATCAAAAAAATTTCCTGGTGGGGGTCCCCCACTATTATTAATTAAAATGTCAGGCTCGGGACAAGCTTCTAATAAGTTTTCTCTAGTAGATTCGTCTTCCATAGCTCCTAAGACTGAGCTTACTTTGTATCCTTTAGATTTAAACTCTTCTTCAGTTTTTCTTAAATTTTCCTCGTTTACCCCATTAATAATTATTTCTACCCCTTCTTTTGCAAGAGATTCTGCGCAAGCTTTGCCTAATCCTCTACTAGAAGCACAAACAATTGCTTTTTTTTTCGAAATATTAAGATCCAACTAGATTCCTCTTTTGTCTCCAAAAGTACCTAAATTTATTGGTGGCCCCCATTGAGATGGACCAGGATCGTCACCTGGCATTCCTCCTGTATTTTCAATCATATTAATATCGTTACAAGAAATCGTATTGTCTAACAAATCACCATCTGTTTGATGTTCGTGAGTTTGCTTAAACGGACTTCTCCAATAATCAAAAATTTGGCTGCCTTGATAATGTCGGCCTACTCCCCATTCAAGCTCATAATCAAACTCATCTTTTTTTTGCTGAAGAATTTCATGTCCCATGAAAACATCATCAATATTTAACATCTCAAAAGAAACATGATTTAAACCAGGTATTCCTTCTGATTGATTATTAGCGTCAAGCCAAAATATGGAATGGTGATCAGCTGGGGTTGATCCTCTATCCAAACGAGCGAAACAACCCATTAGTGGAGTGTTTGAGTCTCCGGAATCTCCAAACCATAATTTATCGCTTGGAATTATCCCAAGGTGATTGTTATACCATTCTAATGCTGCAGAAATGTTATTTGAATTAATACCATAATGAGCAAATCTAATTATCTTTGGATAAGAGCCTTTGGGATATCTCTTGATTTGATTAACTCTATTAACGTTTGTGCCTTCGTTGGTTGGATAAGGGGCAACTTCATCATAATCAGGTCTATTTTCTATTCCATAAACTACTTCGACCCCAATTCCATCAGGATCCATCGCTCTTGTTACAAAACCGCCTCCAGGAGTGGTGAGTTCTTCAACTTCAGAAAAACTTTCTGATTCACTTAATTTGTGCAAATCGTCCATTGACGCTGCTAAAAAAGATGCCGACAGGAATTTCTTTTCGCCTTTAATACATTTTTCAATAAATGGTTGAGGGCCTTCACCTCTCATCAACAGCATGTTGTCTGTTTTCTCTACAGTGTGCATGCCGAAATGAATTAAAAACTGTTCTTGAACATCTAAGTCTGGACATTGCAAAGTACAATATTGAACATCTACTGCTTTAATTATTGGATCCATAAAACCTCCTAGTGCAAAAATCTTAATCAGTCTTGATTGGTTAATCAAGACAATTAAGCCGACAAAAAGTAAGTATATTTGATCTAGATTTTCAATAAATCTTAAGATTAAAATAAGTTACAATCAAAACTTATGTTTGATGTTGCGGTAATTGGCTATGGTCCAGTGGGATCTGTAATGGCTAATCTTATAGCCACCAAAGGATATAAAGTTCTCATAATTGATGAAAACGAAGGAACTAGTCCAACTGCTAGAGCCATTAACACCGATGGAGAGCAATGCAGGGTCTTTGATCTTCTAGGTTTTGCAGATGAAGTCGTAAAAAATACTGGTTATATTGATAAGGTTTCTTTTACTGATGCAGAATTAAACGAAATTATCACTCAAGATCAGCCTTTGGAAGTTGGCGCAATGGGTTGGCCAGCCCAATTGCTATTTTATCAACCTGAACTAGAAACAATTATTAGAACTTCCGTTGAATCTAAAGAAAACATAACTATTCATGAATCTACGGTGCTCGAAAGCTTCTCTAGCGAAAAAGATAAAGTTTTTATTAAATGTAAAAAAGAAAGTACGTCATTAGAATTTGAAGCAAAATATTTAATTGGATGTGATGGAGCAAGTAGTAGTGTCAGAAAAATTTTAAAAATTGAAAGAGATGACTTAGGTTATGATCAAGATTGGTTAGTTGCAGACGCGCACTTAACAAAAACTACCGACATCCCAAAACATCATGCCAAACAAATTTGTAATCCTAGCAGGCCTGCTACGTATGTACCTGGCCGAAGAGGTCATAGAAGGTTTGAATTTAAGTTAATGCCGGGTGAAACAAAAGAGGAACTTGAAAAAGACGAAAAAGTTTGGGAATTATTATCTCCCTGGGTGAATCCAGGAAATGCTGAGCTGGAGCGAGCTGACGTTTATCAATTCCATGCCGCATTAGCTAAAGATTGGAGAGTGGGAAGATGTTTAATTGCCGGCGATGCAGCACACCAAATGCCTCCGTTCATGGGTGCAGGGATGGGAACAGGCATTAGAGACGCTATGAATTTATTTTGGAAATTGGATTTAATTTTATCTGGAGCAGCAAAAGAATCTATCCTAGATACTTACCAAGAAGAGAGATATCCACACGCAAAATGGACAGTGGCTCAATCTGTTTCAATAGGTAAGATAATTGAAGGGTTATGTGCTCAACAAGAAGGGAAAGAGTTTATCCCAGATGAAGGAGATGGTTACGGAGTGAAATTTCCTCATCTGCCTTCAGGCCTTTTTAAAGATGCTTCAGATGATATCTCCGGTTATCCTTGCCCTCACCCATTGCTTTATAGAGAAGGTAAAAAAACTTTATCGGATCGGATCGTGGGTTCGAAGTTTTGTATTTTTACCAAAAATGAGATTCCTAAATTAAGTGAAAAAGCCCAGAAAATAGTGACTAGTTTAGAAATTCAAATTATTAAAATCGAAGACAATGATGATGAAGAAAAAAGAATTGCGAAAATCTTTGATATTTATGAATTAGTCTTGATTAGACCTGATAGATACGTTTACGGAGGGATTAAATCGATGCAAGAAACCTCTAATATAATTGAAGAACTAGAGAAAACTTTTTCTTTAAAAATATGAATGCCCTCTTATTTCCTGGTCAAGGTGTACAAAAAGTTGGCATGCTCAGTGAAATATTTGATATCGAAGATGAAACCGAAGATTTTATAAAATCCGCGGCTGATGACTTGGATTTTGATTTAGTTGAATTAATTACGAGTGGTCCAGAAGAAAAATTAAATTTAACAGAATTTGCTCAACCAGCAATTCTTGCCGCGAGCATAGCAATTACGAAGTCGAAAAAAATTAATAATAAAATAGACTATACGGCTGGGTTGTCTTTGGGAGAATATTCTGCTTTGGTGTACGCAGATTGTCTTGAATTTTCAGATGCTTTAAGACTTGTAAATTATAGAGGCAAGCTAATGCAAAACGCTGTTCCAGAGGGCACTGCAGGGATGTTAGTTGTATTGAATATGGACTTAAAAGAAGTTTATAAAATGATTGAAATCATTAACTCCTCGGATGAGGAAATTAATTTCTCTACAGACAATGCGAATGGTGTGTCTGTCTTAGCGGGTAAAAATTCAGCGATAGAAGCTTGTAAAGATTACATTTCAAAAAATGATTTTAAAAGAGTGAAAACTCAAATGGTTCAAATGTCTGTTCCTTCCCATTGTTATTTGCTTGAAGACGCTCAAAAAGAACTAGGGAAATTGCTTAACAAAATTGAATTTAAAGAACCTAAAATCCCTGTCATTCCCAATGTACTAGCAAAGCCAACTAATGATGTTTCCGTGATCAAAAGTTCTTTGATAAACCAACTCACTAGTACTGTCAGATGGAGAGAAACTTTGGCTTATTTGCTGGAAAATAACGTTCAACACGTATTTGATTCAGGTCCTGGTAAAACCATCATCAACATGGCCAGAAAAATTAAGGACATTGAAAAAACCAGCTTATTAGATATTTGATTTATCTATCAAATTTTAAAATATTTTCTTTTATATAGTCTTGCATGTCTTGATTTGAGAATCCTCCGCTTTCTTCAAAACTAGCTTTGTTTTCATCGTAGAGAGAATTCTTACTTTCTTTACCCAAAGAAATTACATTCCCTTTTAGGAGTTTAATCACAACCGAGCCCGATACCTTTGTTGCAAAATTATCGATCTGTTTTTGCAAACTAACCCTATCATTGCTCCACCAAAGCCCATCATAAATAAGTTTTGCATAAGATGGCATCAGACTATCCTTTTTAACTATTTCGTCTCTGGACAGACATAAAGATTCCATGGCTCTTCGAGCCTTTAATAAGATAGTTCCGCCAGGCGTTTCATAACAACCTCTAGATTTCATTCCAGTTGCTCGAGATTCCACAATATCAATTCTACCAATGCCATGATTTCCGCCAATTAAGTTCAATTTTTTTAATATTTCAGCTGCACTTAGACTTTCATCATCGACAGCTATAGGATCGCCATTTTCAAAAGTAATTTTTATTTCTTCGGCTTCATCTTTTGCGTCTTCAATGGATTTAACTTTTAACCACATATCTTCAGGAGGTGGAGTTGATAAATCTTCCAGAACTCCTCCTTCATAGGAAATGTGCAATAGATTTTCATCCATCGAAAAAGGTGGCTCCTCAGCTTTGCTGGCAGGCATAGGGATCTGATGTTCCTTACAATAATTCATCAAATCTGTTCGAGAGGACATATTCCATTCGCGCCAGGGAGCTATAACTTGAATGTCAGAGTTCAAAGCATGTGCGCCAATTTCAAACCTTATTTGATCATTGCCTTTACCCGTGGCTCCGTGAGAAATTATATTTGTGTTTTCGGATTCAGCAATTCTTACCAATTGTTTTGCTATGAGTGGTCTAGCGATCGCAGTTCCAAGCAAATATTCACCTTCATAAAGAGTGTTGCATCGAAACATTGGATATACATAGTCTGATACGAATTCTTCTGATAAATCATCAATAATAACTTTAGAAGCTCCAAAACTCTTGGCTTTTTCTTCTAAATCGTCAGGTATGTCTCCCTGACCCATATCTGCTGTATAAGTCACTACGTCAAGATTTTTTTCTTCCTGCAACCATTTGAGAATAACAGAGGTATCCAGTCCTCCTGAGTAGGCTAATACAACTTTCTTTTGCGACATAATCGAGAGAATAATATCATGAGAATTATGAGCTCAAGATATAAATTATAAGACTGCTTTTGATGTTTGAAGTTCTCGAAAAAAAAGTATTTTTATATTTCTACTTCGTCGATAATTTTTTTGAGTTCTCCACTTTGATACATATCCATCATAATGTCGCTACCGCCTATCAACTCTCCTTCAATATAGAGTTGCGGAAAAGTAGGCCAATTTGAGACCGATGGCAGAGTTTCTCGAATATCTTGATTAGACAGAATGTCGACGAAAGAAAATTCTTTACCACACGCCATGAGAATTTGCGTAGCCCTTTGAGAAAAACCACACTGTGGTTTGTCTGGTGATCCTTTCATGTACAACAGGATTTTATTATCTTCTATCTGTTTTTTTATATTTTCTTCAATACTCATAATATTATTGTAATATTTTAAGATATTTATTTACAGTCTCTGAAACTCCAAATTCTAAGCTTTCAACTACCAAAGCATGGCCAATAGATACTTCTTCAATTTTTCCATAATCTAACAGACACGACAGGTTGGTTAAACTCAAATCATGACCAGCATTTAAGCTAAGATCTATGTCGTTTGCGAAAAGAATAGCTTCCTGATATTTTTTAAGCTCTTTGTTATCTGCACTTTTGAAAGCTTCAGCAAAAGGGCCTGTATAAAGCTCTACTCGATCTATATTCATTGATTTTGCAATTTCTAATTGTTGTATGTCCGGATCCAAAAAAATACTGGTTCTGATATTTTTTTCTCTGAAAATTTCAAAATTTTCCATGACCACGGATTTAAGTTTAGTTAGGTCCCAGCCATGATCTGAGGTGAGTTGTTCAGAATGATCAGGAACTAAAGTAACTTGATCTGGATTGTTTAGCAAAACAAGATTATTAAATCCTGGATAATTATTGTTTTTGTTTTCTAAAGGATTACCCTCGATATTTAATTCGGTTTGAAACTGGGCAGTCAATTTAGCTAATCCTGGAAGATCGTCTGGTCTAATATGTCTTAAGTCAGGTCTTGGATGGACTGTGATCCCTTGTGCCCCGCCTTCCAAACATTTTCTTGCAAATTCAATTGGCGACGGATTATTACCCAACCTAGAGTTTCTCAAAAGCGCTATTTTATTTACGTTTACACTTAAGTTTGTCATTTCATACAGTTCCTAAAGTTAAACCATCATAAATTAATTTTGTACCGGTTAAAATTAAACAAAAATGAGTAATAGAATAAAAAATTTCTTGACTGACCCTTTCCGTAAGATAAGCGCCTAAATATACTCCAAGCGGAGCAAGTGGCAACAAAAGTAATGAAGTGATTAGATTATCAAAATTTATCTGCCCTAGATAAGCATATGGAACCATTTTAAAAAGATTTAAAAATAGAAAAACAATTGCTAATGTTGCAACAAATCTTCTTCGATCCAGCTTCATCGGTAACAAGTAGAAACTTAAAGGTAATCCACCCGCATGAATCGTAAAGCTAGTAAATCCCGCTAAAGTCGACCAAATTGACCCAGATACTTTTGTGGAAGCACTGTTTTCTTTTCCACTGTTAATAAAATATTCTGCCCCAAAAGAGCAAGCGATAACGCCTAAAATAATTCTTATAGAATTATCAGATAAAAAACTATAAGTAATAGTTCCAATAATTACCCCAACTAAAGTTAAAGGAATAATTGATTTAACTAAATTTATGTCCCATAAACGCCAGAATCTTCTTATGGTCACCAGATCCATAAAAATCAAAGGAATGACTAGAATTGCTAATGCTTGCAATGGCGGAATAAACAAACTCATTAAAGGAATAGCAAGAATAGGCAAACCTAGCCCAAAACCAGCTTTCCCCATCCCATGAAAAAAAACTGATAAAACCGCAACAACGTAAAAATACGGGTCTGAAATCATTTTTAGAATTAAAGGCTTTTATAAAGACTTTTAGTTAGATTATTGGCTGTTTTGTAAAGTTTACCAATTCCATGTTGCCTGTTATTTACAAAGGCAAATCCGATTTTATTAACTTTGTCTCCAAATCCTGCTGCTCCACCGATTCCTGTGTGGCCAAACATGGTATTTTCCAATCCGATTGGTGACAGCGGTGCATCCAACATATATCCCAAACCAAACTTATAGGGTCCTTGGAACAATACCTTATCGGGTCCAGTAGAAAACTCCGTAGTCGCAAGATCAATCGTCTCTTGTTTAAGTAAACTTTTTCCATCACGAGAGCCTCCATTCGACAGGATGCTGAAAAATTTTGCCACCCCTCTTGCTGTACCGTGTCCATTGGCTGCAGGGATTTCCGCTTTTCGCCATTGGGGTGTATTTGGAAACGCGGTAACGTTTTGCACTTTTTGATCTTCGGTGCGGAGAATCTCGATGAAAGCTTTTCTATATTCCGTGCTAGATAAAGTATCGCCTATCATTCTTATTCGACTTGGCAACAGCCATCTTGGTATTCTCCTGAAGAAATTTATTACGTTTATCGGAGCTTCTTGCATAATCAAATCAGCACAGCGCTCAAAGTCACTTTCTTGCAATCCGATCTTAAAATCAACATCGAAAATATCTGCTATTTCTTCTTTGAAAAAAGTACCGACAGATCTACCGTCCACCCTTCTAATAATTTCACCCAGCAAAAATCCAAAAGTCATTGCGTGATAACCTTGCGCGGTTCCAGGTTTATGAAAAGGCTCTTGTTTGGCTAATTGGTTTACAATCAAATCCCAATCTTCCCAACATTCATAAGGCAAAGGTTCCTGAAACCCAAACATGCCGGCACGATGAGAAAAAAAATCTTTAATAGTTGTATCGCCTTTTGACTTGCAGTCGTATTCTGGCCAATACCTTGTGACTCTATCTCCTAAATTGATCTTTTTGTCTTCCAACAATTTCAATGCGCAAGTAGCAGTCATGGCTTTCGTTACAGAAAAAACATTCGCAATTGTGTTTTCATCCCATGATTTAGTATGTTCTTGATCTTTAAAACCGCCCCACATGTCAACCACCACCTCATTTTCTATTTCAAGGCATAGAGACCCACCATCATCAAACCCAGATTTTATTGAAGCGGAAAAAATATCTGCCAATTTTGAAAATTTTGGATCGCAATGTCCTTCTACTTTAGGTGCTGTCATTTGTTAATACAGTTTTTGTTAATTCGATAAATTCTTGAGGCATGTCTAAAAATAAATGATGCATAGCGCCGTCTAAGCGATGCACTTTATTTTCTTCAAGATTTCCAACATATTTCATGTACTCTAATACATCCGGCGTAAAAAGTTGACTGGAACCTCCATAAATAAGTTCCAGATCTACTGAAACATTCATAAACATTTCATGCAAATCATTGTATTGATAAGTTTTTGGAATTAAAGGATCTGATTTTAAAACCCATCCCTCAGTAGTTTCTTTATAAGAATTTTTAGCTACGTGTCTGAGAACATAATCTTTGGCACAAGGTTGAGGCGGCATTAATCTAAATCTAGAAATTGCTGATTCTAAATCTTCAGAATGAACGGCGAATCTTGAAGAAGGTCTTCTTGAACTCATCAAGGCCGCTTTTTCAGGAGGCATTACAATGATGGAATCTAATAAAATAAGTTTCGTAAATAGATTAGGAAACAAAGAAGTGGAGTAAATTGAAACAGCTCCTCCCATGCTATGTGCGAGACATTTTGCTGAATCCCAGCCCATTTCGTTGATAACGCCTTTTACTTCTTTACTGTAAATTTCTTGAGAGTAAAAGTCTCTTTTTTCACTATCTCCCATGCCGCTAAAATCAAGAGCTACAACGCAGTAATCTTCTATAAAAGCTGGCGCAATATGAGCCCACCAAAGACTGTGCGCGTTGAATCCGTGAAGCAAAACTAAGCCTGGAAGAGAAGTATCTCCCCAAACATTAAAGTTAATTTTTGCGCCTTCTACTTCAACAGATTTGTTCTGTGGTTCTATTTCGATGTATTCTTTGAACCATTCTGGAGCTTCGTTCAATGGATTTTTACCGATTAACATTTTTATTATTCATAAAACAATTCATAGATATTTCCCTTAATTTTAACGTCGGGATTTTCAGAAATATTGCCTTTAAATATTTTCGAAAGCCTAGAGAATATATTTTTTGAATTAGCAGAAAGATTATAATTCAATTCATTATCTATATAAAAAAAACCTGAAAGGAAATTTTTATCAGGGTAGCTTTCAAATTCACCATAAAGTTTAGCGTCTCTGCATTCTAGTTCCGCTACCAAGCTACTGTCGGATTGAATGTTTAGTGGGCTTTTTCTTAAAATGGTTGCGCTTGTTTTGCCTGAAGCTTCATAACAACCATTCAAGTCAAATGTTAGATTAATTTTTTCGCCATTTATTTTAGACAAAGTTGGTAAATTTTTTATAAATCTTCTTGAGCCGATCTCAAAATCTAAGTCATACATTTCAAATTTTTTAGTAAAAAGATAGTCAACTAATTTTAGTTTCCCAGAAATTTCAACTTGGGAATCAATTAAATTGAAATCAAGGCTTCTAAGATCCATTTCCGTAATCAAATCTCCGAGTTTCTCATTAGCAAAAGTTAAGTTTGATATTTTTCCAGACCAAATTGTCCCACTTACATCTGAATAAGTAATTTGCGGGAAATAATTTGTCAAAAGAGGTTGAATTGTTCTTAGAGGCAAATTAATTAAGATTATGCTTAAAGTGACAACAATCACTACAAAAAATAAATAAAAAAAAGTTTTCACTTTAATCTGAAACTAAAATTATTTGAGCTGAAATAAAATCTTTTGAGCCTTTTCTTAGGTTTAGCTGGTCAATGTCTATGCCGTTTTTACTGATAGAAATTATCCAATTATATAAATCCAAAAATCTTACTTGATTGATTAATACAGAGATATTTCCATCTGGTAGAGGTTGTGTTCTATCAATAATCACATCAAAACTTTTTGAAGATTCATTTAGAAATGAACTTAAGTTGCCGGAAAAAATTTTTCTATTTTCTCGATTATCCATTGGAATGGAATTTAGAAATTCAATTCTGGATATGACATTAGATTTTTCGTTTGCATAGAAACTAGCTTGTCTATCTAGAAACCAATTAAATTCTAATATGACGTAAAAAAAGACAGCAATCGTAAACCCTGCAAAAAAGAATTGGTAAATATTTGGTATTTTTGAAAGGTTAAAATTGCTGAACATTTATTTCACCTAAAATTTTATTATTTAACCTTCTCGATGCTCCCGCACGACTTTCTACTCCCATAGAACTTATTAAGTTAATAAGATTTTCTATTTCTGCATACGAAGAAGTTTCAACTTCAAGATTAAAATTATCTCTATCAAATTTAATCGATACTAAATTGATGTCCTCTGACAGCGTAATGCTCTCAGAAATAATTCCAATTTTTCTCAGTTGGTCGGCAGATGTTGATTCAATATTTATCAAACTATTCACTTGTCTAATTAAATCCGATTTAATTTCTTGATTCGGAAATTTCTGTTTAAACGAGGCTAGAAGCTCTTCCTCTAGATAGCTATTTGAAATAATCAAAGAGAAAACTTGAATTAAGTTAGAAAAAATAAAAACAGAAATTACTGCAGTAGCAGAATAAAAATAAAAACTAAATTTATTAAATATCTTTGACCACAAGATCTTCGGTTGGTATTCGTTTACAAGAAAGTTATTTGTAGCTGTTGCCCAATTAATATTCAAATCAGAAAATATGTCAGATTCTTTTTTGAATATCTTTGGATTCAAAATCTCAAATTTTGAAACATCAAATTTTGAATTTTCATTCAAATAGCAATCTATCGTGTCGAGGTTTTCTTTATTTTGTATGTCTATTAAAAAGTTTTCTAACTGATGAATCTTAGTGTTGAAATTATAATCTTCTGAAATTGTGAGAATAACGCTCTCTCCAAATATGAAAACTGATGGGTTGGTAATCTCAATATTCTCAAACGATTTTAAAGAAGATAAATTTAAATGCTCAAATTTCGATATAAAACTTTCTAAGTTGTGCTTTGAAATACAGACAATGTTTTTGCCATTTTTATTTAGATTCCAAACGAAAGAATTAACATTATCTAAAAGCTTTTCTTCCAATAAAACGGGCGCGGCTTTCGATATATTTCTTTTTGAAGTATCAGGTAGATTAATTTTGAACGAATTAAATTTATCAGAAATTAGATACAAACTTTTTTTAAAATCTTCATATTTTTTAGAGTCAAAATCTTCGAGGAGATTTAATTTGCCATCAAAAATATAATAGAGAAAACGGTCTTGCTCCTCTAAATAGAAAATTACTATTTCAGGACTCACAACTCTTCACCCTTTTTTCTAGATACAACACTTAAATTTATTCCGTCATCAATTATTTCACTACGCATTATAAAGCTGAACTCATCGTAAGTAATTTTTGTTTTTAATAGAAAGACATCTGATTCGGTGGATAAAATCTTCCTCGAATAACTAGAGTTTATCTTCTGGTTAACAATCTCTTGGTTTAAAAATTGATCTATTTTTTGGTACCCGCCTAGAGGAATCTCCTTTATGATCATTTCGGCTTCAAACGTTGAAAGTTCATTGTTGCTTAAAGCTATTAGTAAATTGGGCTTACCAACGTTCATGCTGTTTATATTAATGGTGCTAATTGTCTTAGGCAGAGCGCAAATATAAGGTTTGATTAAATTAAAAATTTCTTCGGTAACGCCTCTTATTTTCCTCAGTTCAGCAACGTTAGTTAAATCTGAACTTGGAGTAAGAACATTTTTTTCTAAACGTTGATAGTAATCATCTTCAGCACCATCAAATTTATCAGGAAAATTGTCTAGATCGACCCAATCTATTAGCGACGATGAAATTTCTGAAATCGTTATTTCTGCTATGTTAAAACTTTTCAATAGATTTTCAAAAATATTTAGTGCGTCTTGATCAATGGTTTTTGATTGAGATAAATAATCATTTGTTACCAATAAATTCAAATTAAAGCAGAAGCTCATGTCTTTTATTCTGGCATCAAGCGAACCTCTATCTAAAGGAAAGTTAATCGGGCTAGAATTATCTGAACTTGTCACCAATAACTTTTTTTTATTTGCCTCATCGTTCAAATAATTAAGCGCAAATGATTCAAGACTTAAAATAGTGATTAAACTTGATTGCTCAGAAACGTATCTTTTTTGATCTTCGGAAGTATTAATTATTAAAGAAAACAATCCATAACCTACTATAGAAATTATACTGGTAATGAATAACACCATTAACAGTGCAACTCCACTTTGAGAGGAAAAAAGTATTCTTTTAATCATCAACTAAGAAAATCTTTTGAAAAATATCGTCTTTAAATTGCAAGGTTATCTCAAGGAATTTTGGTAAATTTAAACTCTCATCAACTGGCCAAAAATTATAATTTTTTTCTTTGAATGCAATAACATTTACCGAATCTACTTCAACTAGAAGTGTAATGGGACTGGTATTGTATTCTGACAATAAACTATCCGTGGAATATCTATCAATTCTCCCGTCTTCTAGAACGTATTTGATTCTTTGATACACTCCAGTTTCCTGAACTCCTTCGCTTTCAGAATGTCTCGTAAACTCTAAGAAAGGCTCTCCTTCTTGCCAATCATTCTTCGCAAAAAATGATGAACTATAATTAGTATTAGTATTTTTTAATGGCTTATTAATAGAATGAATCAAATCATCTTTTATAATTTCAGAAGTATTTATTAACCTTCTTAACTTATTAGTTTCTTCCGAAACTAACAAAGAGCTGTTAACCGATATATTTGTAAAAGATAAAATTAAGAGGCTCATCAAACTGAAAATTGACAAGACCACAAGTATCTCGATTAAGCTATACCCTTTGTTTAAATTCATTTGACAGCTTTGTATATTTCTAAACTTACTATTTTTTTAGTTGCTGGATTCTCAGCAGTTAAATTGATATTAAGTGAATTAAGATTTTTATTTAAACTGATATCCCTCTTCCAAATTATTCGCTTACCCATCATATTGACTTCTCCAGAAGTTTGATTGTTAGTCAGAAAACTTTGATCTAAATAAGATTTCAACAGTAAATTTTCAGCAACTGTTCGCAGATAAAAATCGCTTTGAAGTTCAATAGAGTTTTTTGTAGAAAAATTGAGGCTGCTTATACCCGCCGTAGTTACTAAAGCTAAAATGAGCAAAGCTATTAATAACTCTACTAGCGTAAAGCCTTTCATTACGTTTAGTCCCAGTTTGTAATGTCAGAATCCAAACCTTCTCCTCCAATAGAGCCATCGGCTCCAAAAGAAAAAAGATCAAATGATCCATTTTTACCCGGTCGTTTGTACTGATAAGGATTTCCCCAAGGATCTGCTTCGAGTCTCTTTATATATCCACCTTGGCGATATCTATCTTTGAAGCGGTGATTTTCAGGGGTCGATATTAAGGCCTCTAAACCTTCTCTTTGAGTTGGATAGGAATACATATCCAAACGATATAATTCTAATGCTTGCTCCATGATTCTTATGTCTGCAGTCGCTTTATCGACTCTAGCCCTATCTTGGCTTGGCAAAACATTTATTGCGACTACTGCGGTTAAAAGACCAATGATCATGAGTACTACCAAGATTTCAATCAAGCTGAATCCTTTTTCGATTAAAACTTTAAGATTCTTAATTTTTTTCATAACGACGAAGAAAGCGTATTCAATTGAACTAAAGGTAACAAAATAGCTAATACAATTAAAGCAACAAATAGACCCAAAAATATTACCACCATTGGCTCCAACATATTCATTGCAATTTTTGTTGACGATTCGAAACGTGATTCGAGATACTCAGACACTTTTTCAAGCATTTCTTCTAACTTGCCACTCTTTTCTCCGTTGTCGATCATGTGGACAACCATTGGAGGAATTTCTGGTATTGAAGTCAAAGAGCTTGTAATGGATTCTCCTTCTTTAACTTTATCTGAAATCTTTTTTAGTTGATCTTTCAAATACAAATTTGAAATGGTTTCAGCAGAAATTTCTAAAGCATTTATTATTGAGACTCCGCCACTTCTCAACATACTAAGCGAACTGGTATACCTTGAGAGATCGGCATCTAATAAAAAGTTTTTAATTATAGGTATTTTTAAAAAAAATTTATCTGAGCTTCTTTTGATTTTTTTTAGCCCATAAATTCTAGACAAAACTACTAAACCTAAAACCGTTAAAACGAGAAACGAGTAAAAAATATAGCTCGAAAAAGCATTTGATATTGCAATGAAAATTTTAGTTATCAAGGGTAATTCTTGATTTAGTCCTGAGAATTGGGAGACAACTCCGGGCACAACAAAAACCATCAAAAGACCAATCACACCAATTGAAACTAAAAATAAAATTATTGGATATGTTAAAGCTCCAAGAATTTCTTGAGACATTTTTGCTCTGCTCTCTAAAAAATCTGAAGTCTTGTTCAATATGTACCCTAACTCTCCTGAAGTTTCTCCAGCCTTAACCAGAGAACAAAAAAGATTGTCAAACACTTTGGGATGCTCACTTAAGGATTCAGACAATTTAAATCCAGATTTCACCTTACTAGAAACTTGTTTTATAACATTTGAAAAATTAGGAGACCCTGTTTGTAAGGCCACCGAATCCAAAGATTGATCAATCGGCATGCCACTATTAATTAAGGTA